>Ga0153966_100020_pt1 | contig 116634 bp, 137 predicted proteins | sample TSFL050MetaG_FD_104738 | JGI IMG/M metagenome (GOLD analysis project Ga0153966, IMG submission 104738) | Attine ant fungus gardens microbial communities from Florida, USA - TSFL050 MetaG | ecosystem: Host-associated > Fungi > Mycelium > Unclassified | place: USA: Florida, Paynes | collected... | reverse complement strand
TGTATTCGGTGCCCTCTCCCAGAAGAGCATCTTATCAAGGCACCAATCACATGTGGGAAATAAAGCTAATAAGACCTTACTGAAAAGAAACAAGAGCACGCTTCATATTTTGTCAACTCCCAGTTCGGATCATATCCCGAGTGGCATCCAACTGAATGTTTTCTTTCCTTGGTCCTCAGGTCATAGAACCTTATTGTCCTCTACCCCGTGCTTTGGGTACAGCCAAGACACTCTGGAGGTCAGATAAGAATTGATTGAACGTCCCACACCCATAGACGTGTTTCCCTCCATAGTAAAAGCCGAACGACTGACAATGACGAGAGAGAGAGGAACCTTTCTACTGCTATTGATGGTCGATATCGAAATTCGGTATTTCTTATCCAAGTGAGGATCCAAATCGAACACAAATTTGAGAACAGTTCACGAGGTCTCTCTCATTCCTATGATCAGACTCTTGCACGACAAGAACTCGTGCAGTTGTAGTGTGCGAGTGAAGCGATCCACTAGAACAGGCTCCGAGGAAGACCTCATGCCACCGCAGTTGAAACGTGATAGTGTCCTCAAGGGCATCAGTGACAAACTTGGTACCGAAGTTGGAAGGTAAGCACCGACATACTCCCAGTTCAACTTTATTAAGAGATTAGACGGGAGGCAGTCAGATTTAACGATTGGCAGTCCAATACCCCAACAGAGAGGGTTAGCAATACGGAGTGTCCGTCGTCTAAGAAAGAAAACCAATGTGTTTATTTTCAGGTTTGTCACTCGGCCCTAGTCCAAAGTCCGATGCAATTCCCATAACGATGATTATCTATCATCCATCAGACTCCTGACTCCCGCCACTCGCACTCTGAATGGCATTTCATCTCACAACTGACAAATCAACATTAATAGCATGCTGTAGTATCCAAGGGGCTCGTCAAAATACTTCAAGTGCTTCTCAAGCTTATTGTATATCGACCCTGCCTTCTTCCAGCGTTGTAACTTCTTCTACGGCTAATTGCGTAGCACTAAGAGGTATACATATCAACACCGCATGAGGATAAAACAGCCTCAAAGAGAATAGGCAGGGGATTCTCATCTCGCGGGTAGGTTATTATCCGATAAGTTGCCTTTGAAGTCTTGATTTGTACTATGTGTGCTAGATCGATAAAATATCTGGGCATTAAGTTAACGTTCTATTGAGTCGTTCAGTGAGGCGGATAGTCTCATCAAAGACACTGTCAAATTATGATATAATTAGACCTTCAGCGTGATTGTCATAGGCATCCATGCACACTTCCCCAGCGTCAATTTATTGAAAATCGCCAAAGATTGCGTCAAACACGACACCCCGCTAATCCATGAACCTATCCCGGACCTGAGAGATATTCAGGGAACATCCTTACTTTCAGCATTATCCTCAGAGGCTTGAATAAGGATCCGACGTAGGTGCTTTGAGACCTCTAAACGAGGGTGCAATGTACCCGTTACACCCGTCCCTCAATACCCGCCGCTTTCTGATGAGTCATCTGTTTCTTCATTACCGTGGAGTAACTCAGACCTTTGAGATGGAGGTATTCTGGTTTCTCGGCATTGTGCACATGGTGCAAAGTCAGCAAGATGATGATGATGCGATGATGATGCGTAAGAGATTTACGCCGGACGGTTTTTCTTGAAATTTGAACGGATCATCCTCCGGGATGTGTAAACGCGAGAGCAGTGTTTCATCACCGATAAGAGCGGACAGCGGCATCCAAAGTGATATGTCATTGCTGGACCGGAAATTATTTACTGTGGGATAAACGCGTCCATGAGCTCGTACAGCCCCACATGACATTTACCTGGAAAGTAGCGTGATAGGCTATATTTAGCTGGAATCCCACCGAAACTCGTTGAGAAATATCAGTAGTGAAACTTGTCCTTCGGTGATCTCACGTATGTCATCCCCGATATAAACTATGGCGTCCTTCCCTTAGACATGCTCATTTCACCGATATGCTGCTGAGAGCCCGTGCTCCCTCTCCTCCTGAAGACTCCAACACTCCCTTACTCAGACGAGGAGTTATTGCTGCCCTGGTCTTGTCGAGCCTGGTCGCATTTTTTGCTCTCATCGCTGCCCTTGTGTATATTTACAAGCGGAGACGTAGACGACGTCGTGCAGAATATCAAAACCAATGCAGAGGCCATGTCAGTCTCGATCGGCTCTTCCCAAGGAAATTCAGTTTCCGAGCTCACAGCGATGCTCAAGAAAAGGATCAAGTTGACTCAGCAAAAGAGCAGCCATTGACAGGTGTGATCCTGGACATCGGACACAGTAGCATTCAACCTGCCGAAAACAACGACGACGACGACATATCCCCCGACGGAATCAGCGCTATAGGTGTATGTGGGGGTCGTCGTGACAGCTCAAAGAGTTCAAACAGTGGGTTTGCCCGCTGGAAGAAGGGCCTCAGCACGCTCTCTGGTTTGACTGCCCTGGGACTCCACTTTGGGCATTTAGATGAGAAATCCCCAGTGTCAGATGATGGAGATGAGCATGAGGGGTTTAATTCAGGGCTTGGAATGCGTGTGAGCCATTCCTTGGGCCGGTTTGGAAGCCACAAGTCCACCGGTAGCGGCAAGGGCAAAGGACGGCTCCGTGGCTCCTCCGGCTCACATGACCAGTCACATGATGCGGAGTCACTGTCGGGACTGACCTCGCTGTCGTATGTTTCGAATACAGCTGTGTACGGACACCCCCCCTCCTATGCTGCCTCCATTTCTCACAACTCGGGCTCGGGCTCAAATGTCTCTTTGCAGCTCCAGAGTGCTCCCAGAGCCATCACCCGCCTGCCACTCAGTCAGGACGCGCCTCCCGTGTTTCTGTCCGACCCCCCATCGTCACAGCCGATTCGACTAGATCGAGCCAGAATATCTGGAATTCACATCCTGGGAATAGGTGGAGCCTTGTCCAGTATTGGTGCTCCCATCTCAGCGCATGTTGCCCTTCGTGGATTAAGCCCGAGGATCAGTAGATCCAAGATTTCAGACAAGGGAAAAAGCAGATCAAAAGACACAAGGCCGGAAAGGAAAAGGGAAGTGGAGACGAAAAAGAGAGAGCTTCGACAGCCACCGGGTGAACAGGAAGCGAGTGGCAGTGTGACTCAGACTTTTTCGTCACCAATAGCTACCGCTGGCTCTCCCATCCGCGCCCTTCCACCTATTCCCACATCCCACCCCACCTCGCAATCTCAGCTCTCTCCGCTCCGTCTCACAGAGTCCCCTTTGTCGTACTTGAGTGCTGCTCCGGAGTCATCGCCCTCCAAACTTGGTTCCAATCAGGATTCAGGGGTTGCTGATACTTCATCTCCTTCATCTCCTTCCTCTCCTTCCAATAATAACAACGAAAAAAGGTTCAAACCCCGTTCATCGTCAGGCAATGCCCCAGGTCTCGGCTTTCCAAGGGGTGTTCAGTCCTTCGCCGAAGCGGTCGCTCTAGCTGCCAATCTGACTTCACGTGGAATTCTTGTCGAAGGACGTGGTCCTAGTTTGGCTGGTATTGGATCTGATGGCGAACCTGGCCAAGGCACCCCGAAAAGATTATCTACAGCCTCGAGAGTGCGTTTTGAAGATGATCCTACTGATTTGAATTCGAGTTCGGGAGAAGCAAGGTTCAGGTTGTCGCTTCCTAGCGGCCAATCGCTACCTCCTGATGCGCCGTCACCATCCTCAGCCCAAGGTTCGAGTCGATCTTCCGACCCCGTCGGCACTGCTTCGTTCCTTGACCTAAGTTCTCATTCTTCCTCACTCCATTCTCAACAACAATCTGGGGCTACTAAGATGGAATTCTCCACAGACATTGGTGCGACTACCGATACCCGTCACGAGCTTGAATCCGATCGTATCTGGTCCATGCACCTCCCGGGGCGTCATGGTGCGCCCAAGTCGGAATGGAGTGACACGATTCCACCTATATCTCATACTCTATCCGAATCTTCTTCTTCATCCAACTCTGGTTATGGAAGTCTTCGGGCGCAGTTCTCCCCTGTCGCTCCTACCCCTGATACTAGGATGTCTGATCCCTCATCAAATCGTCACATTTTCCCGTTTCCACTTGCGATTCCTCCATCGCAGTATATGCCTGAAGGGTTTACTGGTGTTGAACCCTCACCCTCGTTGATGTCGGCTGCTGCCAGTATTCCGGTCTTTATTCCTCCCACTTCTCGACGAGGCAATCATGAACAACCACTTGATGAGCCGACCAGAACAAGTGAAACTACGCATGATCAAGGGATACTTAATGACAACAACGACTCTCAAGATCGCCATGAACTGTCTCCTCGGCGAGGTCCTACTCACGAAGGGGTCATAACTTCCCCCACCGATAGTTTCCCTCAGTCCATTTCCGAGGTTCATTTTCGAACGAGTGTGGGTGTCGATTCTGATGTTGATCTTGAACCGGGACGATTGCAGTATACTCGTCAGTATTCTGTTCGACCTCGTCATCGTCATCGTCATCAACATCAACATCCTCCTTTGCCTTCGATGCCTTTGACGCCTCAGAGGTTTAATCCTCAGCAGGAACCATCTCAGTCACCACCACAGCAAGGTTCGGGTGGTACTTCGATAGTTCAGAAGATATTTGGTGGTGGTAGTGGTGGTAAATAGGTCAAGTGATTGATAAAATGTGTCGCTGCGGACGCTCACGTATAGGATTATTGTATCATGAACCTCAGGCTTTTTTGGATATGTCTTGTTAGTATAGGAATTTGTCTCCTGATAAAAACAATTTCGGTCTCCTTGTATGTACAAATGCTTTCTTTTACGCTAGTCACCCTCGATAAAGATAGGTTTCTCGATCATCGATTGACACCATCGGTAAAATACAACGACGATAATTATGTAGCATCCTTTCTCAATCCAAAACTAACAAATCTCCTGAAATCGGAAAACACTTCTCGTTTCGTCTCACCGGTCGCACTTCCTCTACTAGCACCATCTGGTGTACTCGTGCCTGTCACAGCTCCACTTGAGCCCTGTGTGGAAGATGTGCTAAGACTATGGAAATATCCTTCTGTAGGAGGGAGAATCATTCGATTTGCTGCCGGACTCATAAGACCTCCACCACCACCACCACCAGATGCGTAACCTGTGAGTTGAGGATCCATATCCAGTGAAGACAAGAAAGACGTGCTGTCCAAATCCGTCTTAGTACTTGTGATCATCAGGAAACTGTCTTCAAGCTCTTGATCCATCGCTCGAGGGGTTCCTTTAAGATCAAGAATCTACCAAACAAAAAAATACCCAAGTCCCTAGGAATGAGAAATTACCAATGACAGCCATAACACAATCCCTACCTTTTGGAAATTGATCAACGAAGCATCACCAATGAGAATCGTATAGTTGAGTATGAAATTCTCTTTCGGGTCCTACCATCAACATCACTGTTTATTGCATCCTTTCTTGAGAATGTGATTGAAAACATACTAGTGGCGTTACTATGACTTTGAGGAGGGATTCTAGTCGCGAGGTTGCCTTCGTAAGGGCTTTAGAATATCTGTCATTTGTCCGGAAGCAATATATTAGCAATAGGAATAAAAGCCAACAATCAAGACGGACAGATTTGTCATTAGGCCTTCTCCAGGCATCTTGGTAAGATAGCTCTTGACAACCTGCAAGTCTATCAATAGCTAGCACATCAAGTCAATCTCCTGAGTCAGTCACATCATTCTTCGAATTCACGCGCACCTGTTCCGCTCCAATTTCCTTTAATGGTCGGCTCCTAACAAGGGCATTGGTAAACTTGATCAAGAGTAAGCTAGAGAAACACAAATTATTAGCTATATCCACACCAAGGTGTTTTGAAGTGAACCGGCACAGGCTAGAACCAGGTGTCTACAACATACCTACAGGTTTTGTCTAGGAAATTGCGCAGATACTTCTTTTGTTCCATCAAAGGCTTGATGACCTCCACAACTTGCTCTGTGGTTTTGACCAAATCCCCTACATATGGAGATTGCCCACTGACTTGGTTGAGACTTGACCAATTTGCCCGCGACATCGTCACAAAGTACGCATCTATGGCGTTCTCTACTTCACGAAGGAGTACGGTGATAGCCCCAGAGACAGCACTGCGAGAGACGGTGATTAAAATCACATCTTGACATGACAAGGAAAGAGATACCTGACAAAGAGATCCCGTTCATTTTGCAGCGTCACCTTATCCTTGAAATTGGGATTGATTTTTTCTTTAATTTTCTCCTCCAACTAGGACCGCGGTTACACACTGAAGACCAATTCTCAAAATTGGCGTACCTCTGAAGATGTCGTCTGGCAGTAATCTGCAGTGTTGATGACCATACAAGCTTGTTTGATCTCCTGGACATCATATCGCGATTCAGTTGACTTCCGGGTGGCTGAACTGGACAACAACAGTCAGTCTTCTCTTCTTCATGAGAACTTTGGTTGAGATATCACTCACCGTTGTTTAGGCCCACTCAGGGACAGAACTTCCTCTAGTTGGTACTGAGTTGCAAGAAGCAATACTGTCGTGGGAGACCAACCGACCTGCATAAATACGCAACCATTTCTTGTGAAGACTACAAAGGTCAAACAACGGCTGGCCTGTAGACAGTTTTGCACACTGATCTAGATTCTGCCCATAAAAATAAAACAACTCGGTAGATGAAGGTAGGACAACCATGGTTTGTTCGTCCTTTGCCAGATCACCAGACGAGGTACTTGTTGCGTCAAGAGACGTCCGCTGTGGAGGCTTTCCCTTCTTTCTATGTGGTGCAAGCATTTCTGCTAGGGCCCTTCAAAAGTTTCACAATTATGTAAACAACTTAACAAGAATATCACTCACCTATCTTGAGCCTCGACAAAAATGCCAAGATACGGCTCAAAGGCGGTAGAGATGGCTTTTGGTGGCTGATTCGAGGTACTCGTAAATCTAAGGATTTCACCCAACTATCTTTCTCGACATGAACATTGAAGGAAAAACAAAACAAAAGATCTACTTGCAGGAGTGGCCCATTTTTTTGCCATAGATGATTCAAACTCAACTGTTTGCTGAAGGTCATCCAGCAATGATTTGACCGTCAGATTCTGAGCAGATTTCGAGAGAAGGGTTGCAATATCATCTCTTGTCCATGTTCAACAAACCTGCGATCCTACAATAGAGATAACACTCACCTAGTAATTTCGGCAAATTTTCCCAAAAGGAACCACCCAACCTTCCATTGCGATGGAAAAACACGCCCCTGCTCCAATTCGTGATTACTTATCAGTCGCCGAAACCATGCGAATCTCCTTGAGATATTATCCAGCTGACCGGCTTCATCGTTCGTCCTGAATATCCGACGGTATTCTTTGAGCTCGAGCGCGACGTAGCGATCTATCAGGTGTGATCGAAAATCTATGCCTAAAACGTCCACAACAAGGCACGCTTGAATTATGGATGCGGGCATTATCTGCTTTGCAGTATCTTGAAGAAAGCTTATCCCCTCATGAACTCATATATATCATGTCAGGGATATCAAGCTTACAACGCATCAAAGTCGGTATCCAATTGGGTCCGGAGATCACCTTGTATTTCTTGTATGCGCTTCAAGATACGCGAAACCCGCTGTACGGATGTGAATTCCTTGAATGTGGCAGATATCTCTTTGACAGTCTAGGATGTCTATTTCAGTTTGCGAGAAATCTACGAACAATGTGTCATCCGCACCGCCAGAGACTCGGAAGCTTCCTTATACTTTTTCTCTTTGATTTGGTCTTCCAACTGCGTCGTAGCATTGACTAAGAACAGAGGGTCAAAAAGATGGGCGACGAAAAGGCTACAACGAACCTAACATCTGCAAGCGGCGCAACATCGTCATACTTGTAATCAAGTTCTTCTTCGCGAGGTCAAGAACCTGGATGTCTTTGGTTATGTTACGAACCACAGCCTCCGATTCTGTGGCCTTTTCTCGTATACGGGACATTTGACCAAAAAGATCCTTAATCGAAGGCGTTGAGGGACAACGACAAGGAAGATTTCGTGTTGAACTCACAGAGATCATCTCCTGGATAAGGGACATTCTCTCAGGATCTTGGTTCTTCTTCAGCTCATCCTCAAGTTTGTTTATCTCTTCCCGTAACTTTTCCTGCCTCTCATTTAGCTTCTGGTTCACAGACTCAATATGTGCCAAAGAAGCCTCTAGAATTCAATTCGCCTTTAAGCCTAAGAGCTATAGTAGAAAAAGTAATTCACCATTAGGAAACAAGTCATTCAGTGTTTTCACGGAATCGAACTCATGAGGTAGCACGCCAGAGGATCCAGCTGGAAGAGCCTCAAAGGCGCGTTGGATGGCCAGAATCGCCTGGTGAGGAGGATCATCATATTGCATGTCAAAGACAATGTGACCCTAACCCCAGGATGGTTCTTCGGCGGGGCTTTGGTCTCCGCCCGTCGCTCAACTGGACGGTTTGCTGCCGGCCAGGCTTTTCAACCGTCGGAGCTCGTTTTTCTTCCATAAATCATACTCCATGGCACACAACACGCTTTCTCCCAGTTCTGATACAAGATCCCAGGTGGTTCTAGTTTACGATGATCAGCCGATGTTCATCTGTTCCAAATGTTCAGCAGTTATTGTAGGGCATGCGGTACATTGGTATCGGCCTTTTTTCTCAGACCATTTCAGGCTTTGCAAGACGAGGTGGTAAGCAAGGCATTCACAGGACGAGATGGCCGTGGCTTGTGTGTGTGTTTCGTCAGCACGACGAACTCTTATCGATACCCCTCTAGCCTGATGCACTCTGCTACGAACGTTAAACTCGGTCGACGCGAAGAAAGGACCCTACTGTAATGCAGAATTTGTTTTGCTCCCGAGATTCATTCATCCACTCGTCTTCAGGACTGGAGTACATACCGTAGCCGATGTCTTTTGCATGGGATGCAATGATAGGCTAGGGTGGTACTACTACAAAGCAGCTGACTCTTCTCAGAAGTACAAAGAAGGTATGCCCACTCACTGTCTCATCTCACATACGCATAAACTCTCAAGGTAAATTTCTCCTCGAACGCGAGCGACTTGTGAAAGAAAACAACTGGAACCTGGACGAATGATATCATTGTCAGAATAACATGTACTATATCTGTCTCATACTACGAGTTTTTGCGACCTAATTTCTGTTGTATTTGTCAATTGATTTCGAATCAAACGTTCCCGAAGCAATATATTCTTCATCACAGCTACAACGTACACATGCCCGAGCACGGTAGTCATGGAGGACACAACATGCCCAGCATGCCAATGCACGATTGCACAATGGATATGCTCTGGTAACCCTCCATCATCCGTTTTCAAGTGCCTATATCTGACGGAAGGTACAATCGTAGGAATACCAACATCATCGACACTTGTATCGTTTTCCGCAGCTGGCATATCACCTCCAATGCTGCATTTTTCTTTTCTTTCATCCTCGTTGTTGCCCTCGGTGTCTCCTATGAATATCTCCGCATCTTCTGCCACCGTTTCGATCAGAACCTCCTAGTGTCCTTAACTGAAAAGAGCAAAGCTCCCATCCGGCTTCCAAGCACTAGATCATCACCAGAACGCGACGATAGCCACTCAATGTCAGGTCGATGGCCAAGATTTAGTTTTCCAGGGTGAGCACCGTCCGAGAGGTGACACGTCAAGTTTGTTAACGGCGAACGTGTAGGATCCCAGTCCCTCTAGTCCCTAGGCTGACCAGAGCCGTGTTATACGGCGCGACTGTGTTTCTGTCCTTTTTTCTCATGCTAATCTTCATGACCTACAATGTATGTGCCTTTTCAGGTTCATGATCTACTTGTTCCAACAATCAGTACAGGCGTATCTTATCCTTGCCGTCGTCCTCGGGGCAGCAATAGGCCATTTTGTATTTAATCCAACAATTGGCATCAGCACCAGCGCCAGTAAAAGCATGGCGTGTCACTGAATGTCTGAATGCAACAACTGCTGTCAGTCGTATAGATGGTCCCTTCATTATGTTTGTAGAGCATCAGGATAAAAGTACAGCAATACAGGGCACCCTATGTTGATTTCATCTCTGCATCGTTGTCTTTCTTTATCAGTCCCTCTGTCTGCAGCAGAGCGTCAATCTCCGCAGGCCGATAAATCTTGGCCTTGGGTGATTTAGTGGCTCCATCCAACGTTAGGACCGCGAATTCAACTATACAAATCATCAGTGATTGAAAGATGCAGATCAAGTCGGAGAACCTCACGCTTCTCACTACTAAGCGAAGTACTATCCATTGTCTTGCTCATGGTCCTCAGAACCAGTCCAATGGCATCCTTGATAGCGATGTCATCTTTATACTCCTGCTTCAACAAGCTTTGAGCGGTCCCGTTATTGGCACCGATACATGTAGCCTTCCACCCCGAATAATTTCCAGACGGATCGGAATGATATAGTTGGAATTCATAGTGGGGATCGTAACCCGCGTATAGAATAGACACACCGAATGGTCGAAGACCTGATGCAGGGGTCGATAACATACCCAGAACTGGGTCTATGGCGGCGCACCTCCGAATTGTGTGTAGCCCTGCTTCAAATCGCATATATTTTGAGCGAGAAGCTCAACAGGTATATCTTCATCATACGCCAACAGATGCCGCTGAGCCGCTGAGCGTGCATAATTCACTAGAGAATTTGCATCAGCTGTTAGACCCGCCACACCACCAATGACATTCCTGATTAACATAACGATCTAAGAAACATCGAGGAAGACACAAAAAAGGGACGCACGAGTTGAGCAAAAAGATCTTCTCGCCACTTCCACCGTAACCTCCCTCTTTAGCTCCTGAAAGGTCAAGCAGTTTACCTGTGACCTTCTTTTCTGCAGCAAGAACGACACCATCCTTTGCGAGGACAGCAAGGACAGTTCCGGCATGTGAGATTGCCTCCATGGCATACTCGACTAGTAAGGTCGATTAACATCGCAAATCCTATCTCAGGAATCTAAAGAAATGAGTTACTTTGGTACAGACGCCCTGGGAGTAGCCTATCAGAATTTCTTCTCCATCAAACTCGATCAGGGACTCATACCTTCAGGCGAAAAGATAGTTGTGCGACCTGGAAAAGTCATGTCATTTTAATGACCACAAGTAACCGATTCGAGATCTTACTATCGTATCTCCGGGCCTAATTGGAGAATAAGTGCCAGATCGACTAGAAAAATGGGTAGTTGAGTAGACTTACCATGGTCAGTTAGGTAAAGAGTGGTAATCAGAATGACGCGTCAGCCCGCACAACGCGTCTTCGGCATCTGCCGGCCATCATTGAATATGTTTTAGAAATCTATATGATAATTCTATGGTCTGAAGCTGTTCAGCTTCTCTGCTGCAGTCTTCACTTGTTCCTCCGTATCTGCCTCCAGAGGCACAACTATCACCCCTTCCTCCCCTTGTGGGCTCTCAAGAGTCTCCAGCTGGCTATCCAGCAGCGATACCTTGAAAAAATGTCCTTGTCTCTTCTGTATCCTCTCTTCCAACAGCTCCCTCGATCCATTGATCCACACAAAATAAGTCACCAGCCATCCTCGTCCGGATAAAGGGCTCGCAGGCCCTATCCTCCTCCCTCGAAGAATATCCCGATAAGACTTCTTCAATGCCGAACATGTTATCACCACACCATCTCCGTTCTCTTTCGCCTTTAATTCAGCCGTGGTCCTGATCAACTCTAACCATGGCTCCCGATCTTCGTCCGTCAAAGGCACACCTCGAGACATTTTTTCCACATTGGACTTGGGATGTAACTCATCTCCTTCCACATAAAACATTCCCAGCTCTTTAGCCAGCGCACTTCCCAGAGTTGACTTACCCGTTCCGCTCACACCCTGTCATGTACAGTTGGAATGAACCAGGTTGTAGACAGACGTCATGTAGACAGCAGGAAGAGTCAAGTTTTTGATCAGCATGTGATTGAGCTCAGGAAGAAGGATCCCCTGACAAAACTCACCATCACCACAATGAAGATCAACTCTGATAATGAGTTGTTCATGGAGACTGCATGCATACTGATGACTGGTTCTAGGAGCCTAGTCACTATACGGAGGATTGAGCGGGACCGTTCTTCTGTCAAACAGCAAACAGCTAATTTAAAACTACCGAATATGGAGTTTGTCGGATATCAAACAAACATTTGGTATACTCTTCAATTAGCTGGGGGCGGTCCGGCGGACCGCCATAGATTTTTTTGAGATGTTCCTCTATATCAAACACTGTTGGTCCAAATATTCTACACATACAGTGACATGATACTAGATGGGGGTAGAATACAAATACACACATGAAGGGTGGAATCAAAGGTATATGGAGTAGTCTAGGAACCTTGATGTGAGGCACCAAAATCTAATGAAGAGTAGGCAGGAGGCAGCTGTTCAAACGACGTCCGAGGGAGAACCAAGTCAGAGCGTCTTTCTTCCTCACCACCCAACAATTGAATCCAGTTTGGAGTGTCTTCCCTGTTACCAAATGACTTGTGGCGAACCTGTACGCCAGACACCATCGGCACATTCTGCCCGCCCATTGATCCTCCCATGGACAAGTCGCATGGCGTAGGAGGAAGACAACGACCCATACCCGAGGAGGTCGCTGTAGGGATCGGGGGTAAGGGCGGAGGGGATCTTGATAGCCTTCCGAAAATCGTAGTCTCACTATGTAAATGACTCTGTACTCGGCGAATGACACGGTTGTCACCGCCCAGAATTGCAGGTGTCTGTGGAAGCGGCCGCCTCACTGAGTAGGTATGCAAGGCGGGCTCTGACGGACGTCTCTTCCGAAGAGACGATGATCCGACAGATGAATCTGTAGGGTCGGAAATAAATGTCAATCGGTTGTCATTTTGCGATGGTAATGCATTCCTTTCAGTCGGCCATGACTCGTGATGGAGTGATTGATCAGCGACGTGAGAAGCATTACCTGGTGACCCGCTGCACGTGATATCATCATCATCGTCCGAGGAAAAGGAGAGCACAGATTTCAGCTCAGGCCAAATTTGTGGTAGCTGGGAACCTCTATACACATTATTCGGCATCTGTGAAGGAGTGGCATTGAGCTTATCAGATCGTTGTTGAGTAGGTGAAGATGATGGCTGGGACAAGAGTGGTTCCCTGTGTGCGGTTTGGAGGGTGGCGGTCGATTGCACATCACCGATAGAGATCGCACTTGAGGATGCGCTTTGAGCAACTATCCATTCTTGTGGGTCACAGACAAGAAGAATGGCAGTTACCAGGAGGTGGTCGAGGAGAAATATTGAAACGCCCTGGTGCAGAAGCATGGGACCGACGTTACGCTCGTCATGTAATGTCTCATAGACACTCAATCTTGCCGGAAGCTCATCATCAGGAGGATTGAAAACTGCAATCGGTCCTCTGACAGGGGTGGAATTGCACTACACGATAGTCAATACGAATACCACGGTGGGATTTAGTTAATACATACCCAATATGCCGCACCTTGTTTTTGCCACTTCATCGAGTGCGAATAATAAGGCAAGTTAAATTTTCTGGACCCACTTGTAGGACAAGTGAGCAAGGTCATAATCTGAAGGCGAGCATGGCTCACCTTTTGAAAGTGCTCGGCCTCAGATATGAGTCTCCGCCGTTCCAATGATGGCCCTTGAGTTGAACGAGGACGCCATCCAATGTACTCTTACCCTTATTTTTGGCTGGTATGATCCTTGGCCACCTGATGCTGGCTGTCTTGACAGGTTTCTGCCCTGGGTCAGCTCGACTGATGGTGGTGGTCACACCAACAGTTGTGATGGTATAGAGGGGAGATAGAGAAGCATCGTCTTTGAGGGTAGAATCAATTAGTGAATGAGAAGAGAAGTTGAGCGTCAGGAGGGGAGCCTTGGATATGGTGCTGGGTGAGCTTGTGGACTCTGGACGGCGCAGATAAGGAAGCCTGACAGAGGCAAGGAGGGACATGTATCTCGACTCAGGCAAGGGGTGGAAATTCTACCATGAACCCAAGCATTGGAGGAAGAAAGGAAAGGATATTTATTGAATCTTAAGATGTAGCATCCAGCCATCACATGTTCTGTCCCCTGTCCACAGTGGCACACGCCGTCCTAAAACAGTAATTATGTTCCAAGACGACTTTCCAAGCACCTGAGTCACAACAAGCCTGTATGACTGCAGCCTCATGACCAGCAGCAATAAATGTAGCTATCCCGTCAACGAAGCGGATCTACTAAGCAGAGAGATTGGGTCAAAACGTGTGAAATGTAGAGAATAACGTGATATCCAGACAGGTCCAAATAAACACGCCTTGACCCGTTGCCGCCATGTCGACCAGTATCACCGATCCTACCTCCAGCCCGTGAGTCTCATTCACCGTACTTCTGCCTGCCATTTACACGTCGATTCCCAGCCAAAACACGTCTGCTGCCGACAACACTGCTGCTGCTTCACCGGGCAAGGGCAAGGGGAAAGCCCTTGTTATGGATGACCCCATCGACGGAGAGGAGGAAGACGATGAAGACGACGACGATGAGGGCGACGAAGACGAAGAGGACGAGGACGAAGAGGTGAGAGAATATAAAAATCTTAGCCGCAATACACTTATGTTTCTCTGGCTTCTTTTTCAGGAGTCATATGACGATATCGATCCTTCTGCTATCCTGAAGAGTGGTAGCAGAACCCGCGGCGTTGTTGTTGACTACAACTCTGCGGAAGCTTTGGAAAAGGCCGGCTTTAAGCCAGGGGAAGCCGACGACGATGACGACGACGATAACGCCATGAATTAAATTTATTGCTGTCTAGGCCTTTTTTTCTGTTGCCGGTTACTAAATTTACCAACATACATATTCCATCTTCGTTTGCTTTGGCCTAGCGGTTTGCAGCGGAGATTTCCGGCATTTGGTCCATGTGAACAGCAAGGATTCCTCATCGCTGTTCGAATGCGCTTCTTAAGTACACTTCTAGCGTCTGCCGTTCGACGGGTCTGTGAAATGCTTTTGCTGATCAACCAATGCTTAAACTGTCCCGGTTCTAACTCAACTGTGACCAAGCGTCAAATTCTGTATGATCCATTTGGAGCCTTGACGTTTACCCCCCTTCCTCCGAGTAGCCATAATATACCGCGTGAGCTTGTCAATGTCATAATACTGTCGACAGGTGTGCCCTCGTGGCATTCAAAGAAGCTTTCGGCAAAATGTATTTATATTCTCTCATGTCAATATTAATCGACCCATGATCTTCAACTGCCGCATCGACTCAATTTCATTCATGTCATTGACCACGCAACCAGTCGTACAAGCATGTGTTCACAGCTAGAGAGAGAGACCACCACTCATCATGAACATCGCGGTTTTAGTGGTTTTGTGTTTTTTTTTTCGACGACCGGTCAGAAGCTTCCATTTCGGGATGACTTCCCACAGGCAATCTGAGAGACCCAGATTCTCTCCCAGAATGGACGAGATACTCGGAATTCAATTTTGAATTTTGTTTAGATCTCCGGTCTCATATAGACGGATCAAAGTTACATACTACTGTGTAATCATCTAGATGACACCTGGAATGGAATGGAGATGATTAAAATTTACTTATTTTTGCTGACAGTTTTCTCCTCTTGTATCCATCTCTTCAGCATTCATGATGATTTGCAATTTTGTTCTTTCGTCTTGTTAAATGGTAACAAACTCCTGATAGTATATTAGTTCTGTCTAGTTTATAATATAACCTTCATTCTCTCCTCCTGTTTGTTATTATCAGACTTGGATTCGGTATCTTACAGATATAATAAACTCCAGTAGTTGTATTGTAATTTCTTGGCCTAATCATCGAAGACAAACAGCCAAGACTTTCCATAGCCCTTGTCCCTACTTCATAGGATGCGCCTGTTTCTTGAAATCACAACCACCTAGCAGTAAATTGGGCAGAACACATAAGCTGTGGCTAAAGTTGTTCTATCTGCTTGTCTTCTTCTCTTACTTCGAACTCGTTATAGAACATACCAACAAGTGAGAGAATTTTCTAGTGTAAGAATAACCTGAGCATTAATTGACCAACACCTTCTGAGGTAGTGACTTTGGGATAATCCTAAGTTATAACTTGTCAATATAAGTTTAACTCAGACACCGGGCTTTTCACAATACATGAACAAGGTCTCTAAATTAGATTTAGCAAGGCGCTCTATGGATCTAGTGTAGCACATTCAAGGGCACAGATGTTATCAGAACCACATTAAATTCCCTGTTCGCTCGTAGTCTTCATGTACCAGGGTTCTGGGGTAGTGAATTGGTTGACAGGCACTCCAAGCTCGAAAAGGCGAGAGAGGGCGTCAGCAAAACTATGACACGCATGTCAGCCTCTCAGAGATACAACAAAGAAAGATCCATACTGCTTGAACCAGAGATCTTGATCCTCAGCATACGCTTTTGCCCATTTCTTGAAACTATTATCTTGGGTCAGTAGGTAGTCAGTCCTAATATGGAGTTGGTTAGAAAATACAGGAATAAATTCGTATGAATGCTTACGGTAGCATCATAAGAGAACGAGTTTTCTTATCCTCGAGTTGCTTAGGGCCATCCCACTTTTTCCATGTCCATGTTTCATCGAAAAGAAGCTTAAAATATTCATTGGTCACTGTGATTCGCGAGAAGGTCCAAGGGCCTTCATATCCAGAACTGGAGGCAAATTAGCAATAGCCACATCAACACTAAGACAATGCTTACCGATCTTTATGGCAACGACCCAAGTTGTGCGCACCGGAGAGAGAAACGATATCTCGATCGTCGAGCCTGAGCTGTTGTCAGCTCTCGTCAACTTGTGGTCACTGAGGGAATACATACCCCATGCGGTAGAAGATAGTCCTCAAGTGGTCCGCGCCTTTTGAAGCATCGGGGAGACGGCCGTCGGGGGTTGCCTGAGCCGCAAAACCATCAATCCGGCCTGGGCGCCAAGGAATCGGCGGACCATCCATTTCCTGTGGCGAAGATCCGTAGTTAATGGTCGATACATCATCATCATAGGACACCAGGACAAACCTGGACTGCGCAAACTCCACCAAGAGTCCATAAATCACCATAGGTAATCCAAGGAAATTCCTTCTTGATTAACTCCAGGAGCTCTCGAGCAACGTTCAAGCCTGCATTAGCTCCGTGAAGCGATTCTGGCTCGAATCGCATGGTTGCGTAATTGCTTTTCGAAAAAGATGGCATCAACGTGAGATAAAGATCAAGAATAGGAGAATCTAACCTTCCACCTGTATTTGAATCCTTATCATAAGTGCCCGAAGCGTGCCAAGAGAGACGGAGGATGATGGGTCCATAAGAGCCATCTTCCAAAAATACATTCAGTTTAAATCTGGAATGAACATTGCATATTTACCATCATAGTCTCCAGCGTCGTGAACGAGCTCAGCAATTCTATTATAAACCTGGCGTGCATTTGAATATAAGGCCTCAGAGAGAAGTTGGCGAAAACAGACCTTTTGGTAGTCTTCTTTGGTAGGTACAAATCCAGAAGCAGATTTTGCGGTCTGCGCCGCAGACTTTGCAGCTGTGTTCGTCTCCCTGCCTAAGTCGGTAAAGTAAAAGAGCGCAAAAGTGCCAATCGCTGCTACTCCAACGCCAGCATAGAGTGCAGTATTCGCTTTTGGGGGAGGAGGTGTGGTTGCAAAGCGACGTAGGGTGATGCCAGGTTGAACTGTTCTCTGAGAAAACATGACAGGAAAGGTACCCCTGCGAAGGGCTTGTGCACGACGAAAAGCAGAGCAAAAAGACATGACAGTGTTATTGAAAGTATGGAAATCAAACGCTGCAAGAGCTGATTAATATAGTAATAAATATTATGGGCGCTGACAGTTCTTGTTTCTTGGTCACATGCTGCCCTCATTTGGACTGTACCTGATCTGATTTCAAAGTCCCAAAACAGAAATCAATTTGCCCTTTTTGACTTGATTTTGTTGATCATCAATTATGCTAAGATAAGGAGCACCATACTTCAAAGCTGGGTAGCTGTGGATCTCGAAAGCTACGTTAATTAATGATACAGTCATTCCAGCGGTTAACATGATAAGTCTATGAGTTAAAAAATCTACTGAAGAGTTGGGAGCATGGAATATGTAATCGAGAAACAAATGGGAATGAATAAACATCATATAGAAATAATTTGATGAGAGTGACTGGCCATGCAGACGGCCCTGTGTTTGCTAGCGGCAGCTGCTCTAGAGTCTGCGTCACATCCTCCGCAGAGACTGGATGGTACGGAGCCAAATCCAAAATTAGATCATACACTGACATTGAGATCCGCATCACTCGATGTTGCACACTACTCATGTTCGTGTGCGGCCTCTTCATACGATGGAAGCCCACGCATGCTCTCCAGAGGCGGTACTCCACCTCCAATAAATCCTCTTGAGGCGATCGAGTAATCCGGCACCTCCGTCATTATCCGGTGCAATAAATCTGCTCCATTGACCCCTTCTGATGGCGTATCGGTTCCTGAACGTTGAGGTTGCTGTCCAGAAAAATCAGATTGAGTACTGTGGGATCTAGAGTGTTGACCTTCGTCTGCAGATTGATGGCTTCCATGTCGAGAAAATAGAGAATGCGGACTACTAAACGAAGTGAGAGCACGCAAGATATTATGACGGTTTCGGCCGTGATTGTTAGCATGATGAGTGGTGACACCATCATGATGATGAGAACCGTCAGGACTCGCTGGTCGACTATTGTGGCGGCTTTGAGAGCTACTTGGATTTTGGCTAGAAGATCGTGACGAATCAAGAGTAATCTGTTCAGAGAGAGCATTTGGCTCTGGTGCAGAAACGTCTTGTCGAAGGTGGGAGTCTGATAACGAAAGTAAAAGTTCAGAGTGAAGTAGATCAAGAGTCTGGATTCCATCGGAGTCTGGCGCCTGAGGCAGCTGTGAAAGAACATGGGGTTCCAATGGAGATGAATAACCGGAATGAGCTCTCGAAGGAGGGATGGAAACAGAGGAATCATGTGTGTCGGCTCCCAATTGCGGACTGACATGGTGTATCCATGGATTGTTGATGCGAACGGTGGAAGTCTCAGGAAGGTACATGTTAGCTACTCGATCTCTGATATGTGCAGCATAACTTGGCAATTCACGATCAGTCTCCTCCTCGGATAATGCCCCGGATGAACCGAGAAGAAGTCGACGCGTTGCAGCAGAAAACGAGCGAGCTTCTTCCAGGAGCCGATGGTCCAGAATATGAACAGGCAGTGAGCAACGCAGCTCTGAAGTATGACCATCCAGATTGCGCAATAAGATGCTCCAACGCACACGATGATTGACCATGATCGGTTCAATGGAATGTGAAGGTGTAATGGATATGATAGGCAAAGGAATTGTAAGTGTGACCGTAACTTCACTAGTTTCTTCGTTTTCCGGTACCATAGTTGATGTATATGGAGAAACCGGGGAAGATGGGCTATCAGGAGAACGAAGACCGGTCGGTGAGGTGTCACCTGATATACTTGTACTGGGTCCAGCGATAGGATTCCGTGGCAACTGCGCAGTGCTGGCATTTTGGCTGGCCAGCAAATAGCGGGAACGGGGATCGGCAACTGTGGCCTGCCCATCAATTATCGCATGATTGATTGCAGCAACGGTATTGACGTTCTCTTGTGGCCCACCACGTACGTAGACTTTTGTGGTCTCTTGAATTGTCGTTTTGATGTGACTGACGCAGACACCTTTAGCTATTGGCGAAAATTTCATGATTGCAGTCAAATTATCTCCCAGCGCCCAGGCCTTGTGGGGTAAAGTGATCGAATACATGATCTTCTCCGGCCACGTATTCTCTATCTCGAGAGTCTGCTGATATTCTAATGCTTCGTGGCCAAAGGATCGAGTGATATATACTGGCAAGACGGCATGAAGATTAGAGCTCAAACCAGAGCGAACTGCCATTGCACGTAATTTGTAAGAGATGGAGGCACCACCAAATGCGGATGTACCCAAACTCGACGGGAGGCTACCCCCAATCGTAGATTGGAATGAGAATGTGTGGCGACCTGCTTTGACGGTACGAGCATGTCGCTTATCTCCCTCCAGGAACGACCACTCATGGTTACAGATAACGTATGTCACAGAAGACGAATTAGCACTCAGCAAACTTTTAAAATAGGTCAGTATGTAAACATCATCAATGATTCAAAGGATCACTCACGACTCTGATGCAGGAACAGGTATCCGTCCCTTCCCTCGAAATTGGAGCGTTATTTCTTTGAGAGAGGTATCCTCAACCAAATGGAGTGTGACATGACCAGAAAGCCTTGTTGACTCAACGTCGACTCCAGTGCCCTTGAGTGTCAAATGCTGTGCGTCGAGGGCGATTTCCAAATGAGACCGTTCTTTGGAGTGGCCCAAATCGTGGTCAGCCAGATATGAGGCTGAATGGGTACGAGACGGAAGAGAGGGCCTCTCGGGATCTTGAGGGACAGGGACATGAGAAAAATAGTCCTGTAGGGCTGAGGACGATGACCCTGCCGAAGGAGTCATTCTGAGGAGTCTCGAAGGATTAAAGAGTCCTGTTGGAATGTGAATTCGCGCCAGAGGCAAAACCTGTGCTGGGGGGCGTAATTTCTAGGAGGTGACAGTCAAAAACAAGTCGAAAACAAGTGAAAGAGGCGGCTGATAAAATAAACAAATGGTTCGGAGGCCATTGATTGGAATCGGATCCGATCTGCCCCTCCAATTGTTTGCCACTTATTTTCTCACCCTGGCCGTCACGGGATCACTGGTATGTAGTTGACTGGCTCAAATCAAATCAGGCTCTGGTGTACAAGTTAGGCCAGTAGTTTATTTTCAAATGTAGTTGTCTATGGTTAAAAAAGAACGAACGTTGACGCGAAGCCACCCCAGATATTGTCTCGTCACGTCACAAAACAACTCACCAAAAAGGTGAACGGTATAAAAGGCTAGGACAAATTGAGAAATTTCCACTCCAAACATTGGAAGCGTATTGAGATGTCAAGGCAATCGGCGGTCGATTCCATCCGATCAACCTCCATAGACAGGACATCATACTCACCACCTCCCTGAGAACCGTTATCTTTGATAACATCCTGCATATGATAAGATATGAGCCTCAAAATTGTTGCATTACAAATCTTCGGGACTTGTCCGGTGCCAAGATGGTGCGACTTGCTACGATGATGGAATGATTCATCAGAGTACCGCAACAAGCATCAAAGATCGAAGGGGGGCTGTGCGTGGTTAGTTGTTCGTTCTCTGTGAATGTGCCCTTGGTACTGTGAGAAAAGTCCGGAGTTCGTGGCGAATATAAGGTTGAGTGTTGAACACAAGCTTCACGGCGGAAGTATGAAAAAGGGGGGTCTCTGACGGCACTACTACAATTATTCACCACAACATCAGAAGTCATCCGAATGCCCCTACGCGAAGTTTGATCCAAAGACAGGATCATCAACGTAAGGGACAATGCTCATCGTCGGAGGCTCTCAAATATCATGGGATCGTATTGTTAATTGGTCTACCATGTATCCAGGAAGATTGATGAAAGACAAATATTATTTGGTAAAAAAAAAAACAAAAAAAGTGATCCGTCTTATGAAATTGTCCGAGCTTACGTGCAAAAGGGGCTACAACATCTAAATACGCTATTATTAGATCCTTTCAAGTTTCCAGTCCCAACATACAAATGGAAGCAGGCAAATAAGAAGCAAGTTTGTCACAAAGACTCACTCCTATTTCATAGATGACATGGAATTTCCGGGAAAAGTTCATTCCAAAGACCAGATGGGGCCGTTTATCCATTTTTAACGCCACGCCTAACCAATCATCATAATAAGATGAACAGACTCCACATTTACCTCAAGACCTCGGCGCAGTCTCAGTGACGACCTTACTCACACATATAAATGGTCCAGAATGCATACCCAAGAACGGGTATACCGAAAGGAAGCCTGACACAATGCCAAGTCACATTTTTTTAGAAAAGGAGACACAACAGCTTCCCTGCAATACGTTGGTCATATAACACTTCTTCTCTTCACCACATTCCATTCAGAAATATGGACTTCACCACAATTGGATTTTTTTTCTCATTGGGTATGTCAACTAACGTAACAATTACCGATCATTGCATCTTTCTATCCAGCAACACAATCACCCATTTATCCTCCATAACTTTGACTTCAATTTTATTTGTCTCGCCCATCTCTCAACATGCAAAAAATTGTTCAAGAGCGAACGACAACAGCACAACACAACAAAAAAGGTGGAAATAGAGAGAGGTGAAGAGGTAAGTCAAGAGAGAGAGGAGGGGGAGAAATAAGTAGCGAGAGAACTACAGATGTATCTAAAGTGTTGTCAATCAGGCGGTGAGAAAGAGTTCAGTGTAAAGGATGGGACAGCAACCGTGTCAAGGTCGCTATTGCAATGGTACAACGTGAAGGAGCGTCAAGACGATAACAATTCAAAAAGGCCTAATTTTAGAAAGGAGATCAAGCACAGAACACAACTGGTATTGTGCCTAGGCAGCAGGAGCTGGGGTAGGTATAGCAGGAGATGGGGTAGTACCTTGACGAGGACCTCCGTGATCACCTCGGTAACGGCCCTTTCCTCCACCTCGACGTTCACCATCACCACGACCACGATATCCTGTTTAGAACGTGAGGAACCATCGTAGACAAGAGAAACAAAGCGTACCACCACGCCCTCTATCACCGCCACGACCACGGTAATGTCCACGGAATCCACCACGGAATCCACCACGATCGCCATGATGTCCACCACGATCGCCATGATGTCCACCACGATCGCCATGATGTCCACCACGATCGCCATGGTGTCCACCACGATCACCATAATGTCCACCACGATCACCAAAATGTCCACCACGATCACCATAATGTCCGCCGCGACCATGACCACGACCATCCCCACGATGACCTCTTGCTGTTTGTGTAAAGCCCTCTTCATCTTGGGAAGGAGCACCTGGACCCGGTGCTGGGACTTGACCATTCACTTGCTCGGCAGGGGTTGCAGAGCCAGAGGTACCAAACTCGGCATGCAAGCCTGCAATCGAGGGCAGCTCTTCTGCTGTTTCATCAGCGGCCCAATCGATAGCGGCGGCGGAACCGATAGCGGTGGCAGGGACTTGTTTATCCGAAGCCAAATCAATTACCTGCGCAAAAGCATGAATTAAGAAGGATAGGATGGACATGGAAACACCTCACCTCGGGAGCGACACCTTGTTCTGCATGTCCATTGACCGATACAACAGGAACATTTGCGGGAGCCTCATCAAATGGGCCCTCGAGTTCACTATCCTGCATAAAGCGGAAGCTGTTTGACGCCGCAATGGCTCCAGAGACAGTGCTGACAGGAGCAAGGGCATCGGACTCTGAAGGAGCAGCAGCGGAGACAGTAGTAGGAAGTTGTTCTGCGGTCGAGGAGGTTTGTTCCTCTGGCTTTGTGTTGGGCTCGGGCTCGTGCTCGGGTTCAGGTTCGGGTTCAGGCTCTGGGGTTGGCACTGTGGGAGGGTTGAGAGCAGCATTTGTGATTTCAATCAAGCGCTCGTCTGTGATATTCAGTTGTATGTCAAGCGTTTTTTTAATTGGACATACGAGATACGCCTTGCCAATCGCCTTGGCGATGAAGGAAGAGGGCAAGAGCAGTTTGTTTTGGATCGCTGTCCGGACTGAGGAGAGCGTCGCGTAGAGAATGGATGGCTTTTATTTCTTCGTCTTGAATGGAGATATCTATTTCGCCCTTGGCAAGGGAAGAGTGGAACCGGAGAAAGTCAACGAGTTGGGCAGCGCCGGAAACTAGATCGGACTAGGGAACATGAGACGGCGAAGAGTGAATAGACAGAGGGTAGAATACCTGGGCAGCATCGACGGCACACTGAATACGGGCTTTTTCGGCTTTTTCAGCCTCGAGGCGACTGGCAGCTGCTTCACGGGCCGATTCAGCTTCATGAGCCTGGCAGGGATGGTCAGACGTAGTTGCAAGGGAGCCAAGGGCAGGATAACCTCGAGAGTGGTAATGATCAAGGCCAGTTCCTTTTGGACAGCCTCGTATTCTGGAAGCTGTATGATGGTGCGCTTCTGGTCTTCGTCAAGTTTTTCGGGGTCGGCGGTAGCATAGGCGCAGCAGCGGTTCTGGCAAAAAAAACTGAGCAGCAGAGAAAAAGACGGGGAAGGGGACATGCGATTTTTTTTGTAGCCGACCTCTTGCGCTTGGAGAGCAGATCAAGGATGAAGCTGGGTTTTGAGTCGTCGTCGTCGGGGACGTCGAGGGGCTCCTGGGGGACAGGGTCCTTCGGGGTGTCGTCGTCGTCGGCGTTCTTGGGCCTCCGTTTTTTACGCTGAGCCTTTTGTGTGGGAGTTGGGGGAGGAGCGCCGGGGACAGTGCGTTGTTCGGGCATGGGAGGAAGAACAGAAAGTGAGAATAAAATATTCGCACGGTGAGATGGAGCTGTGGTTCGGCGACGGCAACGTCGTGCTCGTCGCCGACAACGACGTCGCCTTCTGCGTCCACAAGGGTGTCCTCGCCCGTCACTCGCCCGTCCTCGCCGCCGCCATCGCCCTCCTCGACAGCTCTCTCCCCTGCCCCCGCCTCGTCCTCGACGACCCTCCCGACGACCTCGCTCGCTTCCTCTATGCCCTCTACGACGGCGTCTCTGCCCTCAGGTACGACCCCTCCGACTTTGACGTCGTCTCCGCCCTCCTCCGCCTCGCAACCAAATTCCAGGCGCAGAAAATCCGCGACGACGTGCTGCGCGGTCTCTCGGCGACGTGGCCCTGCACGCTTGCCCAGTGGGAGATCCGCGAGGCTGCTGCCACCAACGCCAGCGGTCTCTACAAGCCACGGCTGTCCTATCCCCACCCCGTCCTCGTCGTCAATCTCGCACGCGCCACAAATGTACCCGAGCTGCTGCCCTCGGCGTTCTACGACCTCTGTCGCTGCCCACCCAGCGACATCGCCTCTGGCTACACAGACCCCCGTTCTTCCACCCTCCACACGCTCTCCCCGCAGGACCTCATGAGCATCCTCAAGGGCAAGGAACACGCCTCTCGCTATCTCTCCACCTTTGTCGTCAACGAGCTCGAAGGCCGCCAGCCCGCTGCCACTTGCATCTACCTCCCAGAAAAGGACCCTGTCCGCAGACGCACATGCCAGGCCGCCTTCGAGGCCATCACCTTTGAAATCCTCCGCGACGTCAACGGCGTCGTTTGCCACAGAAGCTCCGACCCCCTCTTCGCCATCGTCGATGCAGAGCTCATGCAGACAAGGCAGGACGCCTCGTTTTCCCTCGGTGTCTCCCTCAGAGCCTGTGAACACTGTCGCGCAGAGTTTGCCGCCGCCGTCGATGCCGTCCGTGAAGAGTTTTGGAGCAGACTCCCCCTCTGGTTTGGTCTCCAGGTCCCCAACTGGCCTGTCTAGTTATTATCATTATTACTACTATTTGTATTCTATTATCTCTTCAACATGGACACCCATCCAGCACACGGAATCGAGCTTCTCGTCCTGTCCTTCCTCCAGCAGCTCGTCCACACCAGTGGTCTCCAGTTTCCCCAAAAAACAACTGCCAGTCACCGACGAGCACAGTCGAAAATCCAACTCCAGCTCGCCAACCGCACCGCCAGAACGCCCACAAAGACCCTCGTCTATCCCAAGAAATCCAATACCGCAAGTCTGAGGCCTTTTGGTAAGCCCATACATGCAGAACTAGACTCTTTTAATGTCGTTAGCACAACTCTTTCGTGTCATGGACCTTGCCCACGAAGCGATTATCGACGACATTCCCATGACGAAAAGGTGAAAGAAATTCAGACATAAATGCCAGCTGACACTCCCAGCAGAGACATCTACTATAACGATGTTCAGCTTTTCAAGTCTCAAAGGACGGTCGACTCGGTCAGAATTACCTTGCTGTCCAAAGTCAATGTCCTCACAAACACTCGTCGTAGCTCGTTGACGACCTGGCCGCGACTCTTGACCTTGACAGATCCTTCCTCAACATCCGTGCATCCAGTAAAGGTCTCATCTGTGGCTCCGGTCTCTCAATTCGTCTCTCCACCGGCGAGGAAATCCAACCCACAGATACCAAAGTGCATATACTCATCTTTTTCCGCAAATCTGTTTCAAGTCATTTTTAGGGTACCTTGATCCCTGCAGGCGAAGATATAGACTCTTTCGGATTAGACGAAGACGTCCGCTGGGTTTTGGTCGTGGAGAAAGAGGCAAGTTTTCCTAGACCCGTCTACCGGAGGCGGGTCCTTAGGATCATATAGGCTGTCTTTCAAACCCTCTGTCATTTGAAAGCATCGGACCACTGTAGAATGCCTGGAAGAGGCTTGATCATCACGGTTTGACATCTTATCTCACTTGACGAGGCTCAGAGCCCCTGAACTCTCTAGGGAAAGGGCTATCCAGACGTTGCCACCCGCCACCTAGTCAAAAGCCTCGCAGACAACTTACCACCTCGGTAGTATCTGACCAGTGAAATAGACTGCTTCTAACCTGCCAGTAGTATACCAATAATGGCACTTGTAGACGCAGACCCATACGGTCTCGATATCCTCTCAGTGTACAATTACGGAAGCAAAGCCTTGAAGCATGAGAACGAACGGCTGGCTGCTGGAGGAAAAGTCGTGTGGATTGGGGTTCTTGCAACTGAGTTTTCGAGGTGCGCACATGCCCACGGTCTGGATGAAACATGTGAAATGTTTTCTAGACTTGGCATCGATAAAGATAAGCTGTTGCCGATTTCACGACAAGACGAGAAAAAGGTAATTCCATTCGATGTTTTCTGCGTGGTGTTCGGAGACCGATGACAACAGGCTTTGGCTATGCTCCAGAGATCAACTGATATTTTGCCTCCGCAATGGAAGTGAGTCCTTTGTACCCTCCGTAGATTTATATAAAACACTCGGCTTTTCTAGGAGGGAACTGCAACATATGTTATTCAACCGTCGTAAAGCTGAGATTGAGATATTATCTTCCCTGAGCATAGAAGATATGTCGCAGAGCAAGACTGCGGAGACGTCATTTTTAGGTGAGATTGGGAATTCGGGGGGACCAAGAGCAAATTATTTCTCACGGAAGATTTGGTGGCCTGCCCCCATTTTTCGATTATGAGATCGTCATTCTCCCTCCACATGACACTCACTGACTGCGGACCTATAGTCACGAGCAACGATGAAGCACATGCAGACCAAAAGCTATGCATCTCAGAGACAGAATTTGTCAACATGGATCCAAGTGAGCTGGCGGTGGATATGTCATCTATACCGGATCATCATCGTGGCAGTGGTGGTGCACGAAACGGACTGTTTGTGTATTTGTGCTCCAAGATAACGAGACTTGTTGAAGAATATGAGAAACGGGACTGTGTATGTAGAGAATGATTAGGTCTTTTTCGGTAAATTAAAAGGGTCATATTTGCGGTGACGGATGGACCGCTACCGCTCAAGATGTTTTTTTCCAAATCCTGGTGACTCATTCAAAGACCATTAGCGACATCACTCAGAAGGTTGGAATCAAGTCTTTTTTAAAAACATAAGACAAATGAGAAAATAACTAAATTGATTGTTACAAGGACGAAATGTAGATTTTTTTTAATGTAATGAAAAAATGAATGATATCAAAATGAGCGTCAAGATTTGGTCAAAAAAAAAACGAATGTCTAAATGAGATCGTCATGGTTCCCTTTGATGAACAAGGGAAAGAAAAGAACTCAAGAAGAAAAAAAAAAAACCATTTTCAGCATGTACCATCGAGTTGGAAAGAAAAAGAAAAGAAACACAACTTTGGATCATCGCGTTGACGATAGATAGGAAGGAGGAGTATCCACCACGGGTTCTTGCAATAGCCGTCCGCTTGCACTTTGTTTTTCTTTATCAGCTTCGAGATGTTTCTGGAATGAATGCATGTCGGAGTACAGAGTTCCAGGGCCCATACCAACGCTTCGAACGGCACCATTCCATGCAGTAGGTGATGATGATGGTGATGATGATGATGATGATGCTACAGCTGCTGACGTCGAGGTTTCACGGGGAAAAACGGGCACTTCAGCAGCACAACTATTTTCCGAATAAGGCGATGTGAGGATAGAAGCACCGTCTCCAAGTCGTGAAGCTGAACGTATAGGGGCTTGACCAGTATTAGGTGAGATACGACCTTCGTAACCTTGTGTGACGACTGCTGGTGGGAGAGGTGAAAGAGGACTTGCAATATCCGAATTGAATTGTCCGCCCCCGTAGTCGTTTCTGTAATTTATGCCTCCAACATTCCCGTTCATATGTGTGAGTCCAACCCCGGGTGACCTATTGCCAGATTCTACCTGTGCCATATTGTTGTAATCATGATTGTTTCGGGTTGAACCACCCGTTCCAGTCAGGAATGCAGAAGAGGAAAATCCTTGAGGTCTCTTTTCTCTCCTGCGTCTACGGTTCCGGACTCTGGCAAGCCACATTGCGAGCAGGCCAATCACGATGACTACTCAAGAGGGTGAGATTAAAATGCAATAGCCGAGGAGAGGATGTAGTTGCTCACATGCAGCAACAGCTATTCCCGCTAATGCACCATTGGAAGGTCTACTTGAACTTTGAGTGCTGAGGCCGGAAATACTCGAAATAGTAGAGGGATGCGCTGAAAGCGTGCCGGAAGTACTTGTTGAGCTGGATCGATTTGCAGCTACTCTAGTACTTGATGTTGGTGCGGGCGTTGGTACTACGCCCATACTTGGTACTGACGTGTGTCCAGCACTCAGAGTCTGAGCGACGCTACCACGGGTACTTATCACTGTTTGGCAAATATTATTCTTGCAACTAGTGATTGTGCAAACTCCTCTTCTACAGTTCATAGAGTTGCTGCCAGAGTCAGAGTCGCTGTCGGAATCTGAGTCGCCGTCATTTTGGCGTGGCCTTTGAATCACAGTAAATTTCAAAAAAGAAAAGCCAGCCCCAGGAGATGAAGTGAATGACTTACTGCATCCCAAGAGCACCAGCACCCAAAGTCTGGAGTAATGCAAGGAAAACGGCAGGGCCCAGGGTTGTTGAAAGCAAGGTGGAAAACATTTTTTTTGCGTTCGAAGAAGTGCGAAGCGTTATGCCATATACAGAAAGGTCGGGAAAGCAGTGACTAGCAGCAGCAACGGGGCTATTAAATAAGGCAGCAACGGGGCCTGGGATACCACGTTTAGTGAGAATTTGCTTCAAGAATTGGACGCTGCCAGAAACGCCTCAGGGTCATCAGGAGAATGAATATATATAACCTTCCGGCAAGGTTTTTGCTGCGATCCTGGCCACATCCGCAATGGAGATTGGGCGGTGTGAGTCTCTTTCCCAGATGGCTATGCATCTGTCTGGAAGAAGAACGCTTCTGCTCGACTTGCACGCTGCGCAAAGAACGAGACCGATGTGGAAATTGGATTGCCAAGGCTTTTTGGACGCTAAAAAAAGTCGGGCTTGTCCTGATCTGGAATGAATACTTACGTTCACCTTTCAATGACTGATGACAGGAACTGACCTGGACTAAAATCGTAGTGGAAGGGGAGAACACAAAAACTGCAATACTCGTGCCGGATGACTTGACCAGTCTCCTGTAGATATACATGACTTGCGTGCCAAAATAAGCAGTCCCATTAGTTATACACATCAATTTCCAGATACTAAATTCTGAGGAAATCCCGCTGTATTCAATAGTGCCTCCTCCTCTCCCAATTGCCTCGGTCCATCGCCAATCCGAGTATGAATGAAACCCTTAACAGCACCGACACCATACGGCTTTGCTACATTCTTGTTAAATCCAGTTGGAACTTGCCCTCTCAACTGACTACCACCAAACAAATCAAAGACATCTTGGAATGAATTCTCCTCTTGAGGGAAGTAAGCAACAATGAGCTTGATAATTTCTTTCATATTCTTATCAAGCGCATAAATGACAGCATTAGGCCCTGCATCGAAAGTGTATGCTGCTTTGTATCCGGTACCAGCTTCGACGGAGAGTCGGTTATATTCAACGATAACAGAGATAATTGCTCTGCTGACGTCGTTCATGTAGAAGATAGGTGGTTCAGTGTCCAATGCGATAGCATGGAACTGATTTGAATCAGCCATAGTCAACCTCGCAAAGGTATCAAAATTCTTCTCTACAATTGCCTGTACGATGATTTCCATCCGATCTGGAACGACTTCTGCAATCCGATGTTCGAGAAGAGTAGAAGTCTTGACCGAACGTTGCATACCGCTCGTACTGGAAGTGCCTTTCTTATCATTAGAAACAATGCAAATGAGAGCGTGCATATCTGGCCAGTGAGACTCAGGTGCGATTTGTTTTGCAAACGAATCAGAGCCGTAGTGATCTGACCCCATTTGCCAGAATACAAAACCACCATAGAGAGATCGACAAGCTGACCCAGAACCTCGACGCGCGATTCGTGACAGAATAGTTGTAGGCACTTGTAGTTGGTAGAGGAGTGCGAGTGAAGATACAAGAGCTGCGAAACCAGAGGCTGAGGAAGCTAGCCCAGCCGCAGTAGGGAAGTTGTTGTGTGAACAAATGTGTACATGATACGCTGACAGCTAGCATCGAAAAAAAGTTGAGAAGGAATCCAAAAGCAGAGGACAGAACTATTTGAAAAGAATTCACCTCTGGCTCGTCAGGATTCTTGTCTTCAACCTGCTTCCTCAGCTTCTTCATCTCCTGAATGCAAGTGGCCAACCTTCCACCTTCCTTGATCTCATCTTCCTTCCCATTAAGCCACAATCGATCTTTCGGAAATGATGGATCCGCACGCGATGTGGTGGTGGACCGCAAGTGATCTTGATCGAGTGTAACAGACAAGGATGAATTTGTGGGCAGAATCAGCTTGGTATCACGCTTGCCCCAGTATCTGTCAAAGTATCAGTAGGAGTCAAGACAAGAAAACCAAGTCTGTAATACTTGATGCAGGCAATGTTGACGGGGGCAGACGCAGTCGCTTGATAGATCGCCATGACAAAAACAGCTTTCCGAAATTCGGAAAATCGTTTATCATACCTCCGCTCGATCAATCAATCAATCAATCAGTTATCTCGTCCGTCATAATTTCTCACCACCAAAAGATAGACAGATTTGAGTTTTTTTTGCACACAAAACACTACCAACTAATACAATGTCAGAAAAGAAGAATACGAGAAACCTAACAAAAAAAACAAAACAGCCAACTTGACAAAAGAGAAGAAAAAGAAAACATCGTGGCGACAGTCAAAACAAGCAAATATATGTGTGTATGAATACGTAGACCCACTGTCCATCAACATAGGGGTAGAAGAATATATACTTGCGAGTACAAGGGTGATGAAAGGAAAAAAGTGTGGTTGACAGGATAGTCAAGAGGTGTGTGTAGTAACCGTACCGCAGTAAAAAAAAAGGTTAGGGAGTGAATAGAGCAAACTCAAGACGCAGTTCGCGAAAGCTGATCCTTTGGATGTTTGACGCGGAATTCAGCACTCAAGCACACATGACTAAAAACTAATTAAGTGATTTCCAAAGGGACAAGGTCGAAAATGTACGCACTCGGAGGGGAAATGGGCATTCGGAAACCCGACAACTTTTTCTAAATAGCCTTCGTCTACCTCTCCAAACACTGCGTTCAAACCAAGGTTAGCCGTCGTGTACCACACATAGTCGAGCATGCCCCGGAAGCTCGGAGTGACATTTGTTAATATCTGATCACTGAGCCCAGGAGCCGAGTATGCGCTTTTCAGGCTTAGCCGATGGTGCAAACCGTCTGATGTGTATCTCCCGTACGTATGGGACATGAAGTCAGGGTGATCTGCTGCCAACGTACCATTCGACAGAAACTCGTATACGCCGGATTGTGGCACCGAGTTAAAATCGCCACAAATAACCAAAGGAATCTTAGTACCGTCTGCATACGAAGGCGGCGGTCGCAAGGAAATCAGATTCGCTTCGCCCTCTAATACTTTCTGTGGTGGACGCGGAGGAAGTTTGGCAAAATTGTGGGCAATCTTCTCGACTTCTTCAACGAGTAGTGCGACTTGAATGAGTTTGACATCACGGTACGCTGGGTCCCAGTGTATGTGAGCATTGGCTATGATAAAACGAGTACCGGTCTTTTTGTCCTCGTAAAGCGCTACGACAGCTAGATGGTCTTTCCCAAGAACTCGGTTGAACATGTCGTCTGTCTTCTTGAAGTCCTGACGTTGCATGGCGACGGTACTAAACTCAATCAAATGCTTCTCGACCAGTTGGTACCTGAAATATAAGGTGAGTGATATGTAATTCTCTATGGATACTGAAGCACATACTTGGATGTCTTATGAAAAATTGCACACCCATCTACCAATCGCCTATCTTGCTCATTATTCATTGTCTTTGCTCGTGATTTGGGCCAATAGACACTATCATAGCCCCGCATGCCCAAGTGTTTAGAAAAGTACTCCTCATACTGTGCAACGTCCACTTCTTGTAGACACAAAAAGTCAGCATCAGAACTGATAATTTCTTCCAAAATAAGTCGCTTTCTGTAATCCCAGGATAACGCCCAAGATGGTGTGTAACCGTACAACTTTTCCGTAGCGTATTTCTCGCACAGAATGTTGTAGCTCAATACACTGACTATCTCGGCGCTAGGGTCGTTGATGAGAGCATCCTGTTCGGCAGGAGATAAGAGAGGCTTCCAGACTCGTTGAGGGGGAGGTGCAGGCACGGGTCCTGTATCTCGCAGATAAGAAATAAATGCCGGTGTCCCATCTTTCTGCACCATAGACTTGAGACGTGCTTCAAGCGGGTTACCCTCAATACCGAGGGTTTGAAGCAGGTGCATGGTACCAAGCTCAGGAGGAAGCGTTGATAGATTATTGTCAAAGACATACAGCTCTTTCAGTGATGTGAGCATCCCAAGCTCTGGAGGCAATGAGGTAAGATTGTTTCCGGATAAGTCAAGGAGTTCCAGGTGCCGCAACTTGGCGATCGCCGGGGGAATGGACGAGAGGAAATTATGATTCAGGTAGAGAGTGACGAGAAAGGTGAACGAAAAAAGCCCCGAATTTGGAGGCAGGTTCTTAAGATTAACGCCACCCATGTCAAGTGAGGTCCATGTATTCTGAGGTGGACGAATCGTATGAGGACGAGGTGCCACCGCAATCGGTGCAACGGTAGACGAGGGGTGGTTGGTTACAGAAGGAGATCCATCGTCTTGGGAAGTGGTAGGGGAGGTATCCGATTCCCTGGAAGTGCCGTTGCCATTAACTTCAGGTACAGGTTTATTTGGGTTGGTGATTGTGATTGCAGACTTGGCTACTGATCGAGCAGCCATAGCGCTCTGCCGCGCACGGTGATGGGGCGAACGAGAAGACCGAACCATCTATTTGGAGAAAAAATGAACAAAAGGCTGGAAACAAAACAAAGAATCAAATGAACGGCAACTGACCTCACACTTGAGGAGCTGCTGTTGCCAGTGTTGTGACATGATCTGGCCATTGACACCGGCTGGTGAAGCCTGTGTATATGGATGTTGTTGATGAGATGTGCCATTTGGAGGTGAGGGATAGTGTGACAGCGAATTATGATGATGATGTTGGAGCGAAGGAAGGGCAAGAGGATGATGTCCTTGGGGATGTTGGAGGGAATTAAGAGAGCCATTGGAATATAGAGCATAACCTGGGGATGGAGGGGGAGGGCCTACAGGGTTCTGGGAGCCCGGGGGAACGAGAATGGAGTGGTGCGACCGAGTCCATGGGGACTGGTCATGAATATTCCCAAGCTTTGGGTTGATTCCAGGGGAATGTTGAGAATAATACATCGCATTTGCGACGACAGTGTCGGCCAGTAAAATATCCAAGAAATGAGCTTGACCTCGGTTGCCTCCCGAATGGATTCAGCGCTGATTTCAGGCTTTTGATGACGTTACTGAGCACAATCGTGATGTGGTAGTACTCTCTTAAAAACTATTCAGAGTGAGATTCGGGGACTGGGGAATGTCAGGACGAGCTAGCAGTTGTGGACTCCTGCCAATGGACGACTCGAATCTACTCCGTAAACTTGTGGGAATATGACTAAGCACGCTCCACGTCTCTGGTCTTTTCTCACTATTGTCTTGCATAAACACTCCACGATACCCTGTGATTTCAGACAAATAGGTGTCAAATACAATGTCTCCCAGGAGTACATTGTTCAAAGTTTCGCTGTCCACAGCACTCAGGAAATTCTTCTCGTTTGTTACATCACCTGTGACCTGGGGAACAAAAGTCTATCAGGTGCTGCACACGCCTTTGAGGTTCACAGTGGTTTTTGGCAAGTCAAGGCTTCACATGCTGCCTGTGTGATCCTGGAGAGTGGCAAATTGCATCATCATAAGATGCTATCGGGTGGGCATACCTTATTTTCTCAGGGAAGGAAATTAGATACGAGAAGGGTTTTAATTGTGTTCAACAACCCGAAACTTCCTCGTTCTGTGGGATGAGAGAGCTTGGGTCCTCACTCAAAGCCATGTTGTGACTTTGTTGTTACCAACGTTCGGATTAACCAGATCCCGAGAAGGGGTGCTCCACGAGGACTTGTCTGTACCATCGGTTACTTATCAGTCCAGGAGCGTACTGCCTTGTACACTGCCTTGTACATGACATGTCAAATGCCATCGCTGGTTCTCAATAGAATCAGATTACATTAGCAAGCCCAGTCTATTAGGTCTTAGAATAGTAGCCGTTTTATAGGTCGCAAGGTTGAAGATAAGAAACATTGGCAACGGTTGTTGATAGAAGACATTTCTAACTTTTGCCCTCGATGTTAATTCAGTTGGGACATGACTGAGGATTGTCTGATAAGCCAAAGGTATCCTTAATTGTTTTCCTCATGGTATGGAGAGAGCACTCGGTCGAGCTTGAGGCGAAACGATCGTTCCTGCATGCGCAACTGTGAAAAGCAAGTTCTTGATTCGTCCGAGTTGCAATAGGTTTTCGTTAGTGTAACGAAGGAGCCCTGTGAGCTGTGGATGTAAGAAGGATGGTTCCAACAGGTGCAGGATTGCACAAAAGATCGTCCGAGGTCGAAGCTAATTGGAGGTGCTGTCAGAAACTTGTCTAAAATCGCATTCGCAACCAGGGCAACGTCAATGCCATTTCCAAAGCTCAAAGAATACTATGAACTGGAAATTTGCATGCATCGAGAACTGAATTCATTGTCTGACATTGTCACCAGCACAGATAGTGATAACCACCTACTTGCGACCACAATTGCAGCGGACCCATTGTTTTCGCTGAAGGATGACAGGATATTGAGATCTCGACTATCACTCGGACCCAACGGTAAGGATTAGGAGTAACACAACACATAGTAATAAATATACTACAACCTGAAGCTTGGATAACATATTTCTGGATTTTGTTTAGCATATGCAAGAGTAAAACCTTATTGTTATGTGAACAAAGTCGGGTGTATATGAATATAAGCAACGCCTATATCCTGAATCAATTTACGTTGAGCAAGGTATGATATCACCACTGAGCCCTCTTTCCGTTCACGTGGTTCTGCAGTTGTTTGTCAAGATTCAGATTACAAATCCCTATTGTTTGTCAAAAGCTCCTTATCCTTTTCTCCATGAGTATACCACCATCATCGGTGCCGCTTCAATACACTATCGTGAAGTCGACTCCTCACAGCGGCAAGTATGGGCCAGAACTCATCTTGCTGGACAAGCCCCACGATCAATCTAGTCGATGGAGCGGTGCTTACCAGGGAAACAACTCGAAACAGTGGATTCTCTTGAAGCTGGATCAGATGTCGATTCTGAGTATGTCATATTGAATGATGCTTGTTGAGTGACTCACACTATCATCTTGTCAGAAACTCTAAACTTTGGAAAGGTCAGTAATTCGCTCATTGAAGTGTGGAGGATCTCAGCGATCACTGTAGTATTCGAAGCGTACGCCTTCATGCTGTGCGCTTGATACGTGATTGACTACTCCAGATAGCGCATCCATGCAATATGAAGGATTTCAAAATTTTCATAGGACTCACAGAAGAGAATCTTGTGGAAGTGCTTCATGGCTCTTTGAAGAATGACACCACCCCAGAAACTTTTCCGATACGCCATGTCAACAATGCCCATGTTTGCTTTCCCACCCGCTATGTTAAGATCATTCCTCTTTCGTATGTCAATTTGGTTCTGGAAATTTTCCTACCAACCATATGCGATTGGTATTTTGCTTACAGGGCCCATGGCCTGAATTTTCATACCTCAATCTGGTGTGTATCGATGACTGGGATTGCAGAGAAGAATTATGTGGGGCACATATATCGAATCCATGAGGAGGTATGTCGGCATCAATATCACATTGTAACCTTCATTGACCAAATTTTGCTAGCATCGTGAATGCATCGTTCTTCGTCACGTCCTTAAACATTTGCGACAGCGTCGTCTTCTCACTCCTCATCAAGACATCCTGACACGCGCATTTACCATCCTTGAACATCCAGATATTACTCGCCTTCATACAACTCTGGTCCTACAAGGCGCGTTCAAAGACTCAGAGAAGCACCTACGGACGCTGTCTTCTGCCGGTCTGTTTTCGACTTCTCTTCAATCTTCTCATCCCTATGCAGTATGGGACAGGATAATGGGAACCGATAGAGATGGTGACATGCCTTCACCCAGAAGTGGTCATGCCATGTGCTTGGATCTCTCTAACGCTATTGTTTATGTTCATGGTGGCTATAACAGTGATAAATGCTTGGATGATTTCTGGTCATATGATATTCGAGAAGACAAGTGGCAGAAAATCAGTGATTCGACCTCCTCGCAATCCGGACCTAGTCCAAGAAGCTGCCATAGAATGGTTTTCGACGTGAAGACTGGCAATATTTATGTCCTCGGTAGACTCAGGGATGTTGATTCTGGCAGAGTTCCCCTTAATCGTAGAATTCTGCATAACATGGTCGATGCAGTACCCTCAAATCTACAGAGACCTGTTCAAGCCCATTCATCACCCCTGCCACCATATCCGACGACTGACCCTCCAGTTCTAACTATGCTTTGCTCTGAATTATATATGTACCATACACGAGGACCTGCACGGGGTACGTGGGCATGCATATCCTCCGATACGAGCGTAGGTTATGATCTTGGTTAAGTCCAATTGCGAGATTAAATCTACGACTCAGGTTGAGGAAGGCCCACCGTTGGTTTTTGACCATCAAATGGTTTTGGATAGCGAAAGACAAGTTCTCTACGTTTCTGGTGGCAGGGTTATTGACGATGATTGGGACCACTACAAGTATGCTGGACTTTATGCATACAACATCAAAACAGCTCGGTGGAAATTGCTCCAGTGAGTTTAGGCCTTTTCTCGTAAGCAATTACACTCATGAGAAGATAGACCATCAGATAATGGATTGTACTCGATGCTACAACGCCATGGCCATTCAATGGTCTTCGACCACAACACTAACACGCTTTTCATCCTCGGAGGTCAAAGAGAGGAAAAGTATCTATCGGACATGTACGCTTATGACCTCGATACAAATATGGTGTCCGAACTTTTCTCCGATTTTACGGCAGCGGGAGGACCGAGCGCTTGCTACATTTCGAAGGCAGTCATTGACACGGATTTCAAAGAAATCTACGTGTAAGAATATTCAATGAGGTTCATCGTTCTGCTCCTCAAACATTCCAGATTCTGTGGCTTAATCACGGACTCAGCGGGAATGACAGGCTGTCTTCCGGGGGAGCTCTACAACTGGGTATACAGATACGGTGGAAAGTCCGGGGTATGGACGCGCATTTTATCACAAGCGGACAAACCTCGGCCTGTTAATACTACTGGACTGAGTAAAAGAAGAGAACCCTGCCCAAGATATGCACACGAGGTGGCGTATGATGCAAAGTCCAAGCAAGTATATCTTTTCGGTGGTAACACAAGTCTTGACGACTCAGATGATGCTGAGTCAACGGACGAGGCTAACAATAATGGCATCAAGAAGATGAATGATTTTTGGAGGATGGAGGTATGTAGGTGAGTACGATGAGCAAAGAAAAATAATCAATGAATGTAGCACAACTCATGGATTGCCCAGGCCAGACGCTGAGGAAATTATCCGCCAGGCAACTTACCGAATTCGGCGGCAACAGTAAGCCCTCTTTGATTGAAGCATACCCTTAGATGATTTAAGGATATGTAGATTTCGTGAACTGTGTGAAGATAATGCTCTGACTCAAGCTGTCGTGTATTTGCAGACTCAAGTTTCGCCTGTTGTGAATCATGACGATCATAAGGAGACAGAAGATTATCGTTCTCTCATGGCTTTCCTTCTCGCACCTAAATCTCTTGTAACTACTGTTCTTCCATCTCTTTTCCGGACTTCATCAACGTCTGGAAACCTATCCTCTTCATCCATAGAGAGCATTGGGGACGCTTGGAATAGGATGAAATCTAGAGCAGGTACACAGGACAAAAACGAGTATGCGGAGCCTTTGGAAGGAGGGGTTGACTCCTTTAGCAGAACATCTGTTCCGAAGCTGAGCCCCGAGTTGCTGAGGTCTGCTGAAGATCCTTTGGAGAAATATCAGAGGCAAACTGAGAAAAGCAATGCTATGTCTGCTGACAGATATGCACAGAGAATGGAGGTCTTCGAAAGTCTGTTAGAATATGTGAATGACTGGGATAAGGAGCCGCCTGGGAGTTTGCTGGACTTGGTCACCAGGAATAATAATGGAGAGAACGACTTATGACAAACTTTTTCTGCCTTCATCCAAAGCTTACTATTCTTTTGGATCGTGTATATCACAAGCTCTAGTGTTATGCAAAATCACATGTGATATCCGGCAAAGGCGGAGTTAAGTTAAACTGGGGCGCACCAGCAGACGTCATTCTACCGTCTACCATCGTCCGACCGCCTATACAGAAAGCATGGTAGCAGTTTCCGCCATTCGACATCAGATTGGTTTCCTTGTGCCTCGTACCAATCTCAATTTGCTCAAGACAGTTTTATTTTATTATGTCTTGGCAGTCTATGCAGTCAAGGCTAAACGTCATCTTGCCGCCAGAGGGATCATCATGACCATCAAAGAACTTTATACCTGGACTTCCAAAGTATGCATATCTTATATTACTTTTTGGAATCCTACTTTCTCTCTCTATCTTAGTCTATAGTATTAATGGCGCTGAGACTCCCTGCGACAAAGAAGAAAGTTGAAACGCAGATGGCGAAGGCGAAGCTAGACATCGAGAACAAGCTTGTTCCCAAAGGACCAGAAGTTGTAAGACACCTCACGTTGCCTCGGAATGGCCGTTCGTTGGAGTGGATAATGGCAGAGATGGAGAAAATGGACCAGGAATTCGAACCCAAAAGTGATTGGCGCGGAGGCAAGGTTTCAGGGGCCGTCTATCGTGAGTTTATACAAGGGCTTTGTGAATCTGCCTGTTTGATTCTGTGCGTAGATGGAGGTGAAGACCTGGGGAAAATAATTGTTGCGGCTTATGAGAGATACTGTTGCTCAAACCCGCTCCACCCTGATATTTTCCCTGCCATCAGGAAGATGGAAGCTGAAATCGTGGCAATGACTCTCAAAATGTATAATCATCCAGACGGAGCCGGTGCAATGACTTCTGGTGGCACTGAGTCTATTATAGTGGCAGTCAAGACATATAAGGACTGGGCTCGCGCAGTCAAAGGCATCAAAGAACCGGAAATGTGGGCTATGTATGATTTTGTTGATCAATGTCATGTTATTGATTCCCTTTTAGGATCATTCCCTCTACTGCTCATGCTGCCTTCGACAAAGGCGCTTCGTATCTCGGTGTGAAAGTCCATACAATTCCTGTGGATCGCAATACGCGCAGAGTGGATGTCAACCATGTCAAACGTGCCATGTGAGTGGGAACAATTTTCTATCGACCTTAACTCACGATTTTAATAGCAACCCAAATACGATCATGGTAAATTGGTGAGAATATATTTTATAAGGAACCATTATGATGACTTTATCAAGATAGTTGGATCGGCAGTCAACTTTCCGGATGGAAATCAAGACGATATTCCAGCACTCGGTTGCCTGGCCTCTCAGTACAACGTCGGCTTGCACGTTGACTGCTGCCTAGGAAGCTTCATCGTGCCTTTTTTGGAGCCAGCCGGTCTTTCTGGGGGTCAAGATGGACGGTACAAGCTGCTTCCCTTTGATTTTCGAGTGGAGGGTGTAACAAGCATCAGCTGTGATACTCACAAAGTCCGTGTCCTCCGATTTGCGTTATAGCTCGGGATTTCTGAATTCCCATCAAGTATGGTTTTGCACCCAAAGGGACTTCTGTAATTATGTATCGTGATGCCGAACTGCGCAAGTATCAATACTACTTGCATCTGACTTGGAGTGGTGTGTTTCTCACCTTGTTTCTCCAGCTCACATCTGAAATGACCCTGCTTCAGGTGGTGTTTATGCAAGTCCCTCGATTTCTGGATCTCGGTATGCAATTATTTTCCAAGCCTGCATCAGGTCCATCATTGAAACTATTTTCAACAGCCCTGGTGCACTTCTGGCAGGAACTTGGGCTGTCATGCAACACATGGGTTCTGAGTATGTTTCTAGAGGATCTCTTTGTCATTCTCTTACTCCCAGATAGGGGATACTTGGAATCTTGCAGGACTATTGTCACTGCTGCACGGAAAATTTCCGAGGCGATTAGAACCTCAATACCTGAACTGTACGTGGTTGGTGACCCACCAGCATCGGTTGTAGCATTTGCCTCGAAGCATCCCAATGTTGATGTTATGGAAGTCGGTGATGTCATGAACAAGCGCGGCTGGCATCTCAATGCCCTACTAGATCCCAAGGCTGTTCATATTGCTTGTACTGTGAGTTGATTCTTTCTTGATGCAATGGAATACACTGATCATTTTATTCTTCATGTCTAATTTCTAAAGCGTCTCACTGTTCAGGCTGTTGATCAGTTCATTGCTGACCTCAAAGACTCTGTAAAGGAAGCAAAGATTACTCCTTCGGGGACTGGGACTATGGTTTCACTCTATGGTATGCTCAAAAGCATTTTGTTCGACTTCTATTAAATTTTCTTTCTCATAGGTCTTGGAAAGTCAAGTGTGGTTGGACCCGAGCTAGTTGGGGAGTTGGCGACAACATTTTTGGATGCTCTGTATAAAGCGTAAAAAATATTCCGATGGGCATGAGTCCGTCTACATACTAAGATATTTGTGTGGTACCATATGACTCTAGAGAAGGCGCGTGCGCGTATGGGGATATCAAGGGCTGACATTTTTGACCCTTTATTCAGGAATTAATGAGGCAGTGGAGAGTAGGACTCACCAAAAGTAACTGTCAGGAAATCTCTGATTCCCCAATAATTTCCAAGGGTGCCAGCAATCCTAAGGCAACATCACCTTATTTCTTAACTATGCTGCAAGACGCCTTCTGACCTGACTCCAGACACCGTCTAATGACAGGCCGCTGAATGAGCTTATAATTGGCTGGGAGACTTTGGGAAGTTCTTGAATGACGCCGACTCTAGATATAGTGCAGAAATTTGATAGGCACAGAAATAACTCGTCCTGGAACCGTTTCATAAAACCAACGATGATGTGCCATAGAGTATTATTGATTTATACAGGAAGTTTACACTGCCGCTATAATAATGCTCGAATAAATCTGCATCTGGCTCATTTACGGGAGCTTTACTAATTTGACTCCTCTTCCATGAGTTGAACATGGAAAGATCATTATTTCAGATCTTGAGAGCAGGACATTTGGAGTAGTAGCTCCTGCTGGATAACAGCAAAGTCGACCGCGGCAAATGCGCACCAGTCGTAGATCTGTTCACCACTGTATTTTTATTAAGTACAACAGCCCATTGTATTGAGCCAGTATTCTGAGCTGTCGCTTGAGATGCAAGCTGAAAGATACAATATAGTGTCCAGCTCACTTGAACTGTGTGAACACCTATCTATTGCATCAAAAGTACCTGACTTCTGAGCATCGGTGGTAGCTGTATTTTCGGTGCCGGTGTGGGCGTTATGTATACCACCAGCCACAATCAATCGACAAACTTCGCCTACACATTCCTCCTTTTTTGCCGTCTGTAGATACACTCCTGATGCCAGGCCCCGCTGAGACCCTCCGCGTCTTGGACTTAATTTGCAGAATAGAAATTCTGGATCCAATTGTGTCATGTGCATGATTAAATTTCCCGATGGCAGTGAAACTCAAGTTAACCTCTTTATCGACTCTTTACCTGCGGTATTCCTAACTTTATGATCGCTGATTATTCACTATATCTGGTAACTGGGAGGGATTTACTTCCTTCAGGCAAGGTAGCTAAGGTCTGTAATCTTAGGCAACTGATTATTAAAGGAGCTTCAGGATTACCTAGAGTCCTTGGAAGAGGTAGGTTTATCAGTAGCAGCATCCAGTGTTACCTATCTTTAGGCACTGAAGGGTGGGGTCACGATCGTACAGATTCGCGAGAAGAACGCGGACACAAGAGAGGTGCGTTATACAGTTTATGTCTCGAGGGCCATATCCATGTTTTTAGTTCATCAGCATCGCGAAGGCTTCAAAGGAAGTTTGCGACAGATATAATGTACCTGTCCTCATAAACGACAGAGTCGATGTAGCCAGGGCGATTAACGCACATGGTGTACATCTAGGACAGACAGACATGTCCATACAACAGGCGAGAGCCTTACTGCCCAAACACTCCATTATAGGCGCGACTTGCAACAATGTGCAACAAGTCTGGAAGGCTAGGCAGGACCTCGTGGATTACGTTGGTATAGGGGCGGTTTGGGGAACTACGACAAAAACCCTTACCAGCCCCATCATTGGTGTGAGAGGCGTTGGTGAAATGCTAGAAGTATTAGACGGGACAGATATAAAAGCCGTGGCCATTGGTATTCCTTTCTTCCAGTGTTAAATTACGCTCTTTCATTCTTCACTTCATCAGGGGGTATTAAAGCGAATAATCTCTTGAGGACGCTCCATGGAACGGTTTCGTCAACAGGGCACACCCTTGACGGTATTGCAGTAGTCTCGGAGATAATGTCTTCTCAAAACCCTGAAGTTCCTGCAACATGTTTGTCTAAAGTACTTCATTCCTTCCAAACCCGGATGTCTGCCATTGTGCCACGAGGTTGCGTCCTTGCGTCTGGCCTCTACGATGAAAACGGGCGTCCATCGACGCACTTCACAATTCTAGAAGGTGTTCAGGCATTGATGACCAAAATTAGAGAGACTGGACCTCTCGTGCATCATGTGTGCATGGATGGTTTTGAGCATTGAGGAGTTGTTAAACGCTCACGTATGCTGCAGATCACCAATAACGTTGTTACTACACAATCTGCCAACATCACCCTCAGTCTGGGGGCAAGCCCAATCATGGCGACCGGCCCAGAGGAAATGGAGGACCTAGCACACATCATTGGTGCTTTGTTAGTCAATTTGGGGACCCTGACAACTGGGACTTTGGAGAGCATGCGTAAAGCAGGTAGGTTTACATCATTGGGTTTGATGTACCCCATTGGAATCGTCAATACTTCAGGCTTCTATGCCAATACATTCAGAAAGCCACTGGTCTTTGATCCCGTTGGCGTGGGCGCCAGCCAGTTCAGGAAAGAGACTGTCAGAGGTAAAGGTTAGATGTGATTTTCAGGAGTTTAATCTCAAAACGTCCAATAGGGTTGCTGAATACATGGCAAGCAAGCGTGATCAAAGGAAATCCCGGGGAACTGGCTGTACTCGCTGGTTCTAATGAGGTTTTGATTATTACATATTCCCATGATTATCTCATTGATTCCCTCCAAGGTTCAATCAAAGGGGGTCGATAGTGTGGGTTCCGGATTTAAAGATCCTGTCAACTTTGTGAGACGACTGGCTCAGAAGGAACGTGGGTATCGTGATATTGTGGACTTTCTCTTCTTTCATCTGACCTTCGGCTTAAGGAAGCATTGTTGTGATGACGGGTCCAATAGATTATATCTCCGATGGAGTGACTGTAGTCTCTCTCAGCAATGGGGATGAAATACTTGGTAAAATCACAGGGTCAGGTTGCATCGTTGGTAGTTCTATTGCCTCCTTCTGTGCTGTAGCATCTATTTTAGCTGCATCAGAGGAGTCTCATGGCGCCCTCGTAAGCGGAGATATGTTTCTAGGTGCAATTGCGGGGTAGGATCTTGATTGTATATCTGCCTCCTTGCACTGATGTTTTATATTTGGAATAGCGTTCTGGTTTTGACAGTTGGTGCAGAGATTGCGGTCGAAAGTGGAAACGTACGAGGTCCTGGGACTTTCTTAGAAGTTCTGATTGATGTGCTTTGGGAATTGACACCTGAGGATATTGCAAAGAAAGCAAAGATCAATGTGCATCATTTTTGACTTATATAAATTTATTACCAATGGGGAAGTCACCTAGGCTTGAAGTTGTGTATTCTAGTAGTGACGACACCTGTCAAAATGATGACTGATCTCTCAATGCACGGAACTGGTGTATTCTAGTGTACCTATCATAAATCAGCCTACACACAGTTGCTCAAAAAACTGCCCAATTTTTTAGAAACTTGCCAATTTTCTCAAAAATTGGATTGTGACAGCTCGCTAATAGCAAAAAAATCTGAGTAAATTAGTGTAGATCATACCTCTACCTTATATTTGTGATCATGTGACTGGATCAATATTCATTTACAAGCTGTTACTCATGGGGGCAGTTTTTTGACACTATCTAGTACTTTGTATGATGACCTTTTGCTTTAATCCTTTTATCCTTCTAGGCATACTTTCCATAAGGTTTTGGCATACCTCTGATAGTATTGCATTCTACTCTTCAACCCTTTTTCATAGTTCGTACTTTCTTTTTGCAATGACTTGCCAGTATCTACACAGTGAATATGGAGTGAGATTATCTTGACAAGTGGGTATGTCAATGTATAGTGTGTTGGTGTATGAATTCAAAGAATGATCAGTGGAAGAGCTTGACAAGTACATTTAATTGTAAATAGTAGGATTTTCTGGTGAAAATTTTTAACTGGTAGTTTGACCTGCCCATCACTCATTATACATTCTATAATCTACTCACAAAATACATGAGCTATCAAGATCTGCACACAATTCTCTGTATTTTCATTGATAATCTTAAATTGGCCAAAGCTCCTTAGTGTGACGGAGACATCAATTGCAGTACCAATGGAGAGTGGAGTGTCCATGCCAATGTAGTGGTACTTGCCTTGTATATCCAGTTCTGACGATGTGTAGTTCATGCTAGCCCCGCTGGCCATCACGCTAGACTTTGGGAACCTCACTAGAGGAGACAATAAGAAGGCTTACCTAGTCTTTACGAGACGATGCATATATCGAGAACAAGGTAAATTTAGTGTCCTAATCATAGACGACCAGTTCATAGGTTGCCGTGGACGGTACTCGGGACAGAATGGAAACTTCTTCTCTCTTGAGAAAGCGAAGGGGCTAAGAGGGCATCTCAAAAGTTTGTAAGAAGTCTATGGGGTGATAGGGTGCTGTACATGTGGAATGACACCGATCATATTAACCTCCACGTGACTATCGGGAGGTGCACTGACAGACACTGCAAGCCACTCCATTCCGGTGCTCTCTCTCTGCTTACCCTTCTTTACATATCCGAGGTCGGGAACCAACAGTCATTCTCACTCCTACCAAGCTCACTCAGCGCACTTTCAAATTTTATTACTGGATTCCTCACTTGGAGGGATCATTCGAATTGCAACTCGGAAGGGACTCATCCGGGCAGTCGTTAACCCCGGTTGAGCTATCTCACCCTCTCGTGATACCTTGTCTCTCTCTCTTGTGTCGCTTTGGATTTGAGTCTTTCTCGACTCGGATATTAGAATAGTTTCTGAACGTTACAGAAACTGGGATATACCTGGACTGTCCAATTTCCTTATTCTCCCAGCAATCTATTTAATCTCAAATACTACAAAATGACTACTGTGGCTACTACTACTACTACTACTTCCGCCGTTGCCGCTGCCGCAGCGGAGAAGATGGAGGGTGAGACGATGGTAAAGATGGAGGTGAAGAAGGACACATCTGTGTTGATGTTCTTGTCCCCCGAAGTTGCGTCGTACTTTATTGGTGAGCCTGTGTCGATGCTATCTCAGATACAAATGCTACATGGGTTCCATTGGGTTTAGCTGGCGGATGCGCGGGGGCTGCCTCGAGAACGGTTGTTAGCCCATTGGAAAGATTGAAAATCATTCTGTAGGTCGATGCAATTTTAAGGTCTTGATCTAGCTGAGATGGTTGTCCAGACAGGTACAGCCCAGTGGTTCGAATACATCATATAATGGTGTATGGAACAGCCTTACGAGGATGTGGCGAGAGGAGGGGTTTACCGGGTTTATGCGAGGGAATGGGATCAATTGTCTGAGGATTGTACCTTATAGGTGTGTGCTGATGGGTGACACTGACTTTGCGCGCGACTGAGGTTTGGTTCTTAGGTTTGACTTAAAATGGATGAGTATGTAGATTGATTGGCTGATTATATTGTGCTGCAGTGCTGTCCAATTCACTACATATGAGGAATTAAAGAAGGTGAGTAGGCTCTTTAAATGAAATGGATGCAATATCTGCGGTGCCAGCGGATCTAGCCTTACTGGTGTACCTGGCTGTCATGTTGATGGCTGCTTAAGATGGGCGCTGACTGGCTCACATACAGCGGTTGACACGGCATGGGACAAAAGAGTTGGATACACCCAAGCGATTGGTTGCCGGTGCATTAGCTGGCATAACTTCTGTGTGTGAGTTCCAGGCTGCTTGCTGATCTTGATGGAAACTGACCAAGCTGTAATTAATGAACTGTTTGCAGGTTCGACATATCCACTAGATTTGGTGCGATCAAGATTGTCTATAGCTACAGCATCGGTCGACTTTGCGGTCGTCAGGGCTATGGATATGGCACCGACAAATGTAAGTAGTGGGAAATCATCGGTGGTCGGGAAAGCGGCGTTGGCATCGGGCTACCATACCGCGTCCGCACCAACGGCGGACGCCCTGGGAGCGATCAAACCCAGATACTCGGCGAAAGATTTGACAATGTGGGGAATGACGCTGAAAGTGATGCGGGAAGAAGGAGGAGTGAGGGCACTATACAGGGGATTGATCACAACTGCTGTTGGAGTTGCACCCTATGTTGGGATTAATTTTGCCGCGTACGAGGCACTGAGAGGTTACATAACACCTCCTGGGAAGACGAGTGTGGGACGAAAGCTGTCGTGTGGAGCGCTTGCTGGTGGGTGACAGTTGGGATTACAACAAAAGGATGGACTGACAGGGCTGGGAAATATCGCAGGGTCGATTTCGCAGACGTTGACATATCCATTTGATGTGCTGCGTCGCAAGATGCAAGTTACGGGGATGCAAGGCGGACCCAAGTACAGTAATGCGCTGGATGCACTGAAGAGCACACTGTACGGGGAGGGGCTTAGGGGGCTGTACCGGGGCCTGTGGCCCAACCTGCGTGAGTAGCAAACCGACGGAAGAAAGACGACGACTGATGAATAGGACAGTGAAGGTAGCACCGAGCATAGCCATGTCGTTCTTTACATACGAACTGGTGAAAGAAGGGCTTATTGGGTAGCTGACACGTGTGGCGGATATGTTGTAGATATGTAGATATGTTGTGTGACTTATAATGTGACTTGTTGTGTCTGCTCTTCTGCACGCGACATCATGCAGGCAGACCGTCCTGCGGAGATGTCCGCCCATGTTTTCGTCCCTGCACCTCCCCTTTCCTCCTCCATGGGCTCTTCCCACAGCAGGCCTCAGGATGCCTCGGTGGCTGCAAAAGTTCTTCGCGTCTTTGCTGGCCGTCGCAAACGACCTGCAGGCCCCGACGCCAACCCTCCCGTCGCCCCCCAGGCACCTCCGGTCGACGTTTCGCCCAGCTCGGCCTCCGCACCAGTCTGCTTGCCCTCTCCTTATTCCTACTTTCAGCCCCGCGCCCTTCTGCCGCAGCCTGAGAACCCATCTGGTGAACAGGGAGCATCCAGGGCTCAGCTCACCGCTCCTCTTCAGCCCCAGGCCGAACTTGACGATGTCAGGCAGATCGAGCCCCCAAGGACGCGGTCTGAATCGGAGGGCCTCGCGCTCGATCGAGAGCGTGCCGATAAACGCAAGAGTGACTCCACCATTAGTCATTGTACTATCCGGCCTGGTGCCGGCGGTCCCCGCGCTTCAAGACCGGTTTCGATGGCAGAGTCCTTCCAGTCGACTTATACTGTTGTACCCGGGAGCGGCGTCTCTGGTTCGGGAGTTGTCATGGGGAACAAACGGCTGAGCGCAGTTGATATCGATCTCGGAATGCTGGAGGAGGATGACGATTCATTCCAGAGTTTCGATGATATACAGGAGCAGAGGGGCAGTGTCGTCGTCCCAGAAAAGCTCCCAAGTCCCCTCCTAAATATTAAGCGGCGCTCCATGTCTCTCAGTATCGGCTTTTCAGGTGGCACTTCCTCGTCTAACATCTTTCTCCCCCATATCCCTCCTGCTCCATCTGCAACCGACCTGAAGCACCCATCCTATTCTATATCAGAGGGTTTCTACGATCATCCCACTTCCGATCCATCTTCCCCTGCGACATCCCATTTAAATCAGCCTCAACGTTACCAACCCAACAAAATCCAAAACTTTCCTGCCATGCCTCCCAACGTCAATACCTCTTTCGCTTATCCGGCTCAACGACCCCTTCCCAGCCACCCAACCCCACCTTCTTTTCGACAAACTTCTCTGAGCATTAGCAGTAATTTCGCACCCGCTGGTCTTGCAAGAAAGGCCGTTGAAAAAGTCAAGGGTGCCCTTGGTCATATGGGTCACCATTGTGGCAGCAATTCAGGCTCTATCTCTTCTGTTTCCACTTCCTCGGCTTCGGGGTATTCGAGCTCGGCTTCTGTCAGTTCTGCGACACCGTCTTCCTTTCCTAACGAGTTTGGAGTTTTGAACCTCTCTCGCACTCCATCCAATCAGAGCTGTGCGACGCACCATACACATAGTAGTAGTATGCATGCTGTCAATATCAAAGAGATCAAGGAGCGGATAGAACGGGAGCGGCGGCAGCACGAGACTGCCGCACACAAAAAGGGCAAGAAATTTCGCAGGACACCGGGGACTTATTCCGTTGGCTCGGTGTCCGTCACGAGTTGTTCGGACGATGCATTCGTATCGTCCGAACCTGTATTTGGCGTACTTCTCAGAGGTCCATTGAGAAATCGGAGAGGCGCCCCCGCTACGAGTGGTGTCGTGTTTCAGCGGGATTTGACTAGGTGTGTGAGGGATACAGCCATATGGGTAGGGAAGGAAGATATCGGTAATCAGAGGGAAAGTGATACAGAGGAGCTGATAGGGAGGCCAGAGCTTCTGATATATGAGCGAAGAATGTTACCGGCTTTGGTCGTACGATGTGCCCAGCATTTATTGGTCTGGGGCGTGCAGGAAGAGGGGCTTTTCCGGTGCGTACATGGTTTCGCTCCAAAGCTTTAGAATATCTGTGGCGCCGCGGGATTTACCCACTTCTTAAATGCGCCCGTGGGGATTGTGCGACTTTTCATCATTGAATATTGGCTGATGGTGGATTTTTCATATTAGGGTACCTGGTAGAGCCGCTCATATCATGAAGCTCAGAACAGAGTTCGACACTGGTACGCTCATTTTCATGCTTTTATGATAGATATTCAAGAGCTTTCAGGTGTGGATTACAACATGTTGGGGTGTTCCCCATGTGATTTAGATCCTCATGCGGTTGCATCGATTTTCAAAGCTTACTTGCGCGAACGTGAGTATTATCAGTAACTTTTCTTCTCAAAACTTTCGATCTTAATTTCGGCGCCCGCCTTTCAGTTCCTGAGAATGTCTTGACACAGAAGCTCTTGCCCTTCTTCGATGCCGCGATCGAGCAGGAAAGCTCAAATGCATCAGTGGTTGATTCCAGTACGCCGCAGCCAGGAATGAGGAAAGATATGGGTCTTCCCTCGAGTCAAAAACCACTACTGCAGCATAAACCGACATCTTCGACATCTTCCGTAGTGTCCTCATCATCAGCATCCCTTAACCTGAATCTACGTAAACCTCCGTCTTTGTCGACGTTTACACTGCCTTCCCTTAATGGAATACGCCCTGCCTCTCAAACCCTCATCTCGAACCTTAGGTCTTTGATCGCAAAAATGCCGAAAGAGAACCGAGATCTCTTGAGGACCGTGATTGAATTGGTGAGAGCAACTGCGGAGGCAAGCAAGTTGACTAAAATGCCATTGGGCAATTTGCTGATGGTGTTCTTACCGAGTCTGAACATCAATGCTCAGCTTTTCAGGGTGCTCTGTGAGGAGGAGAGAGTATGGGCAGGATTAGTCGATGTTTCAGAGGATGAACATGGGTCTGGATCCGAACCAGAAGCTGAACAAGAGGCGATAGATGAGACTTTTGATATGCAAACGAGTACAGTCGTTGTGGACATCAAAGGGAATAGCGACGACCCGAGAACACCGAAGGGTGATGGAGAAGCCATGTCGAAGGAAGAAGATAGAGACGACGATGAGTTTGAAGAAGCAGACGACCATCGTCGATGGACTGTTGTCAACCGTCCCAGGATAGCCACCGTATACCTCGATTCTCGGTCGCAAGCTTCGTCAACTTCCGTAGCTTCTTCTGGGCTGGCCTCGCTCTTGCAAGAACCGTCGGCTGTGGAAGGATCAATGTTACAAGATGATTTGTCATCCCTTTCTGCATCGATAAGGTCTGCTAGAGGCGAGGATACAGAGGAGACACTTAGTTCAAGTGTCGAGTCGGTATTGACGCCATCAACGCCATCTGCCCAATCATCTGCCGCCTATCTGCCGTTTGATGCTTTGGACACTGTCAAGGACTTGTCGGGAAGGAACATCGTTTGTGTCACCAATGTAGGGCCGAGGATTCAAGTGGTTGAGGCCGCCCCTGTGGACTTTGAGATTGGTGTCGAGAGGGACGAAGGAAAAATCAGGCGACTTGCAATCAGTAATCCATTACCCTATACCTCTCTGTCGATGCCAACGCCCTCTAGTACGATGACAGCGAATCTTGACAAGAGTGTACCACCGTCGCCTGCTAGTCTTCATGCCAAGAGGCTCTCCATACCTACATTATCATTTCCTAACCTGACGGCGATTGGATCCAAGAACCTGAGTAGTTCGGTAGGGTCGGAGCCTGTTTCTCCTGCGGGTTCCTCATCATCCGGGAAGGGCCAGTCACCGAGTATGTCGAGGATCAAGAAACCGTCGCTGAAGTTGCTCTTTACGAAGAAAAGTGCCGGATCAATGAACAGTGGATTAAAGTACGGCACTACGGTGAATGGTTCACCGGGAAGTGAACAGGGAAGTGGTGGTTCCCAGATGATAATAGCAACCGGTGGTGGATCCTGTTCAAGTGACTCATCAGTATCGACCCCTGTGTCTGCTGTCACTGCGCCTGGAACTGCAATGAGTGATTTGAAGATTTCGCCGAGTATGCTCAACTTGCCGTCGGCGTTGGATGCATCTTCTGAAGGAGAACTGTCCCTGTGTCAAGATTTAGGCTTGAAGACATCACCGCCTGGTACTGCTAAGCCTTCCAAGGCACAGAAGCAGGAGCGAGTGAAGACGATGGTTGGTCAGACACCTATTGCAGATTGGTATAGTACAAGAAGTGCGGCGAGTTCGGTAAGCGACTTGACGTTTGCTGGTAGGCAGCAGGCGGTAGAGGGGGGAAGCCGTGATGAAGAGGATTTTGACGTGGACATGAGAAGAATGGTGATTGAGGGGGGACGAAGTGGTTCTGTGTCAACGAAGACACCACTGAATCATTTGGGAGTGTATGACGATGACTCGGTGGAAGATTGGACGAGAAGTGTTCTGTTAGCGGCAGATGTGGAACTCGGGTCTGAAAGAACATTGTGAAAATTATGAACGGTCTTGCTGGACATGAACTGCTCATTGCGTTCTGTTTTTTAAATTTCTTGTGAGTCGATATGGATCTTATCTTGTGATGGTTTTCTGATTTGTGTTGGACTTGGGCAGCTATCTCTGCATCTTAATTTTATACCCTCTCCATCAGTTTTTTTTTCTGTCTCCTTGGTCTGGTTCTGGTTCTCTTCTTTTCCCTTATTTATTGGTTTTTCATGATGGTTTCCCTCTCTCTCGTTCTGGATCTATCCTTTCTATCACGCATATATATAAGCGAGCACTATACGTAGTTTAATAGTTCACATGCATCAAACAACCACTATCTCTTCTCGTTACCAATTTAATCTTTGTTCCTTTGTTTTTCTTTTCTTTTCTTCTCGGCAATCACAGACTCCATTGTACTTGTACTTTGGATTTGTTGCTGTTGTTGTGGTAACCCCTTTACTCGCCCTTGTTTCAGTCTCTCTTCTCTTAGGACATAATGAAAAGACATTGGATTAGCGGATTTATACGCTGTGAGTTTAGCACCACGTGAGTAAGTGCCCTCGAGTCCAACTCCATCCAAAATCAATGATTGACAAGAAAAAGTGCGTCTAACTGTCCGTACATTGGAGGACGGATGAAACAGATTGATACCTCTGTTTCGTTCCGTCTGAGAGCCATTCTGAATCATGCTCCTCCCATCGGGGAATTCAGGAAGAGGTTTCTTTTCCTTCAGAGCAATCTGTTTATGCATGCCCTTGTGTGGTCATTAGTCATCTAGAAACCAGAGTTCACGAATTGCAACTACAAAAAAGAAGATCACATGGTGATTCAATTTTTTATCCTGTTCTTAACAGACAACCCCGGAGCGTTCGCTTAGTCCAGATGTGGTATTATTGTAACGATTTATTCTCATGTCACTCGAGGCTATCATGAGGAGTATATTATTATCTTGAAACCCCCAACACAGAGTTCGAGATCGTAATAATTATCATGGAGTCTTCGAGTGTTGCTCCTCTGTTTCGGCTTTCTCTCAGCTGTGAGTGCTCCGGTAAGCTACTCTGTGTAGCTGGAGTTGTAATTTTACCGCGGACTGCGATCTATAAATTTAATTTAATTACAAATTGAATGACTACTGCCACGTGACGATCTATCCGTGTTTATGACGTCGATTGGCTCGGGGTAGCGCAAATGTTCAAAAAAGCTTCAGGCTCCGAGTGAGCAAGCAATCTCGGATTCAACCTCCACCATCTGACAATTCTTGGTTCTTCATAGTGCTTCATGGCAACTTCTGGTGCAAAGAAGGCACAGCAAAAGATCTTTGGGACTATGGCGATGGAAGCCGCAACGATGAATGACGGCGCTCGTTGTGCAGTCCCAGAAGCTGGTGATGACGATAATAGTTGTGGCTCTGCGAATCTTACTCAAGGACCCGGGTTGACTGTTATCATCCCTAAACCCAAATTGTCAGGATCAGCGCCTCCCAATCTACCGAAGAAACCAGCATCGGATCAATCACCCAAGGTTGTTGATGACGTTAATGGAGGGGATGATGCCGAGGAGGGAGAAGAAGCGATGGAGACTGTACCTTTCAGACACAGATTGGCGAAAACATTAGGTGAAGAATATAGAGGTGCTGAGAGGTATCGTTTAATACAGGATGATAAGAAAGAGAAGCATTGGAAGAGGTGGGGACCGTATTTGAGTGATCGACAATGGGTGGGTCTCTGCACTCGGCTTGGATTTGTGTATGGACTGATCGGTGGTCTGATTATGTATAGGCGACTGTTAGAGAAGACTATTCTGCAAACGGTGATGCATGGAGTCATTTTCCACATGAGCATGCGAGATCGAGGGCTTATCGATGGGGTGAGGATGGGATAGCTGGCATCTCGGATAATCATCAGCGTCTTTGTCTTGCGCTTTCGCTCTGGAATGGGGTTGATCCTATTCTCAAAGAAAGGTTGTTTGGTGTTACTGGTCATCAGGGAAATCATGGCGAGGATGTCAAGGAATTGTATTACTATCTGGATTCGACACCGACACACTCGTATATGAAGTTTTTGTACAAGTATCCGCAGAGGAAATTCCCCTATGAAGAGCTCGTGCAAGAGAACCAGCGCCGCGATCGAACTGTTTCAGAATACGAGATTTTGGATACTGACGCATTTGATGAAGACCGGTATTGGGATGTTTTCGTTGAGGTGTGTTTTTGCCTTGTCTATTGATAATCTGAATCTGACACTGATTCTTGTTACAGTATGCAAAGGACGAGCAGAAACCTGACAACATTTATGTCAGGATAACGACTTATAACCGAGGTCCTGACCCAGCAACGTTGCACATTATACCCCAGCTATGGTTCACCAATACCTGGTCGTGGCCGCTTGAAAAGCCACCTATGCCAAGTCTGACAGGCTCAATCAGGGGCAAGGATAACATCAACACAATTACTGCGCGCCATCCTACCCTTGGTAAAACACATCTCTACTGCTTGTCTTCACCTCCTCCTGTCGGCCCTACAAATAACTTTGACGAAGATTCCGGCATAGATTCTGTTGACCCCGAATTGTTGTTCACTGAGAACGATACCAACTTTAGTCGATTATATGGTGGAACCAATCCCTCTTTATATGTGAAAGATGCATTCCATGATCATATTATTCCTTCTCACCGGCCTCCCACTCATGAGAATACCCAGGAAGATACATTTACTCGGAGAATTCGTACGCGTACGGCTTCGTTCTACGGACAACAACAAGAATTTACTGAACTCGAGCATGGGCCATGTACACCGTTCCCACCGACAGAACACTATGTCAATCCGGAAAAAAGGGGAACCAAGGCTGCTGCGCACTATATTTTTGAAAATATACCTGGACATGGTGGATGTGCAGTTGTAAGGCTGAAGCTGACTCCTTCAGGGGTTGAGCGCGATGCTAGTCTGGAGGATGAGGCACTTTTTGATAACGCGATTGATGAGCGAAGGCAGGAGGCAGACGAGTTTTACAGTGCTTTGGTGTTTGGTCCGATCAGTGATGACTTAAAACAAGTCATGAGGCAGGCTCTTGGTGGCATGTTGTGGACGAAGCAATTCTATCGGTTTATCCAAAAGGAATGGTTGACAGGTGATCCAGCTCAGCCAGCTCCACCTCCAGAGCGTAAATTGGTCAGAAACAAGGTGAGATCTCTCTATGATTTTCTTTTGCCTGAGTCTGTCTTATCCTGGAGGTAGGACTGGCCTCATCTTCATATCGAAGATATCCTTTCGATGCCCGACAAGTGAGTAGTCCTAAATTTCGATATGATATCGTTGTTCATGATCTGCCAGGTGGGAATATCCGTTTTTTGCTGCTTGGGATACTGCCTTCCACTGTATACCCTTGGCTGTCGTTGACCCATCGTTTGCGAAGAAACAGCTGGATCTGCTTACTCGGGAATGGTATATGAAACCTGATGGCCAGATTCCTGCGTACGAATGGAATTTCAGCGACGTCAACCCACCTGTTCATGCATGGTATGTAACTGTTTGATATCATCCTTTGTAAGCCTGATTAAGATCCTGCGAAGGGCGACTTTCCGAGTATTCAAGATTGAGCGAAAGCTACATGGACGAGAAGATGTTCCCTTCCTTGAGCGTGTTTTCCAAAAATTGCTTCTGAATTTCACGTGGTGCGTCTTTTCTGTTACTTATATCCACTTCTGTTCTCATACCCTCAATTCAGGTGGGTCAACAGAAAAGATCAGGGTGGACATAACGTATTTGAAGGCGGGTTCCTGGGACTTGACAATATTGGTGTGTTCAATCGATCGGAGGCACTTCCCACTGGTGGAACGTTACGCCAGGCCGATGGGACGGCTTGGATGGCATTCTACTGCTTGAACATGTAAATATTCTGTTATTTCTCACTAAGTTTGATTGATCTCAATTTTGTAGGTTGAATATGGCTCTGGAATTAGCAAAACACAATGCCGTATACGAGGACATTGCTTCGAAATTCTTTGAGGTGTGTTCTCATTCCTCTTGCGATCCAAACCCCTCAATCATTTCTCCTCTTCAAAAATCTGTTCCTTTGGGACGGTTCTGCAGCATTTTATCTTTATTGCCGATGCAATGACTTACAAAGAAGGGGAGCATGAATTTACTCTTTGGAATGAACAAGACGGCATGTATTATGATGCAATCGACTTTGGGAATGGCTACTCTATGCAACTACCTGTTAGAAGTCTTGTTGGCCTCATTCCACTTTACGCGACTCTTGTCCTTGAACCGGCTGTAATAAATAGATTTCCCGGATTCAAGAAACGAATGGAGTGGTTCATCGATAACAGGACCGAAATGGCGAATAGAAATATGGCGAACATGAAAGGTGAGCTTCGAACACAATCAGTATACTGCTTTAAGTGTTGACTCTCCCAATAGTTGCTGGTAAGGAGCAACGAAGACTGTTGGCTTTGGCCAGCAAGGACCGATTGATCAAGATCCTGGAGAAGATGCTAGACGAGGATGAATTCTTAAGTGAACACGGGATTCGGTCGTAAGTCATACACATGATCAAAATAGACCTTACCCTGAATTTGTCATAGGCTATCCAAAAGGCACAAAGCACAGCCATGGGGAATGGATGTACATGGGCAACGTCATGAAGTTTCTTACTGGCCTGGTGATTCCCTCTCAGGGATGTTTGGGGGTAATTCCAATTGGCGTGGACCTATCTGTAAGCAATTTCTGATTCTTCTTGTTCCAATGCCTAATATAATTTTTTATAGGGCTTGCAACAAATTTTATCCTCATTGAAAGCCTCCAACGGTTCTACCAATACTATGGCAACGATCTCCAAGTGAGACATTTTACTGGCATTCTACTTCACTGAAGCCCAGTCTCTTATCCTGTTTTAAAATCAATAGGTTGAATGTCCCACTGGTAGTGGCTATTACATGAATCTTTCGTCAGTCGCCGGAGAAATCCAACATCGTATCATTCACCTCTTTGGGCGTGACGTGGAGGGCCGTAGAGCAACAAATGGAGGAAACACGAAGTTGGACTACGACCCCCATTTTCGTGACTACGTCTGGTTTCACGAGGTGCTTCCTGTTCCATATTCATTCGCCCCATTCTAGTACTTACAAGCTTCCATTCTCACAGTTTTTCCACGCCGACTCTGGCAAAGGTTTAGGTGCATCGCACCAAACCGGATGGTGAGTAGCGTTCTACGTCTATCGAAAACAAGAATGGCAATGTGTATATCTGTAGGTCTGGACTCGTTGCGTATCATATTTTACAAAGCGGGGTCAACTGCCGGACACCGAAAAGTGAGCTGGTTCACATGTTCTATATCTACGAGCCTCTGTTTGACCACTGGAACGATATAGCTCCTCGAAGTGTTGTTCATCACTACTTTGACGTACGTTTTTGAAATTATTATATCAAATCTTCTGACTCACGGCCGTTTAACAGGAGACCATTGATTCTCATTCTGCCGCCGATGATGAACCCAAGTCAGCATACAGTGTGTTCAGTGGCGTCGAGCTTAATACTCTTGGTGACATTTCACCTGATGCGCTCTAACGCGCTCTATCGGGCACTATAAGGTCCCAGACGTTTTGGGACAATAGATTTTAGAACGATCTATGTGATGATACTTACTGTACTCCTGTACTTGTCCTGTTTGTATAGACTTTAAGGATCCGTTGTCTTTCCTGGCATTTCATAAGCAGTCTACTCTATATTCTGGCAGCTGATTGTAGACATGACAATATGGAACGATCGTTAACCGATGAGAACTGTCCCTGTTGAGTACATGGACTCAAATTTTGAGAATTCGCACTACAGCCGATAATATACGCCATAAATATAGTTGCTAGGGTCAAACTCTAAATTTGAGGGCGAATACGGTTGCCGGGTGGGACAATGATAAACTGATGGGGTCCCAGTCGGTGGGACTACGACCAATTAAATTGTAAGTGATTCCCACAGATGGGAATTCTGAGTTTTGAATTTGATTCGATCACGCTTCATGGTTCCTCCAATTTGCAAGCCATTCATTCGCCAGAGCTCGGTGCCTTGAATATCTTCTACCGGGGGTCCATCAATACGGGGGACAGTGTGGTCTCGAAATTGGTGGGTTGGACGAGTTGATTTATGTCTGTGGTTTTGTCAAGAGTGATTTTTTCCAATCCGAACCGAGTGACTCTCATGTGGTTTGGTTGACTCTTATATTCAACTAACTGATCTGATGATCACTTTTGGAGAAGCGCATGTGAGGCATAAACGAGATATCATAAACTGGGGGATGATTGATCAGTATATTTTCTTCATGGATACCAATGGATGTCGCAGAGTGGGACTAACAAATGATCGCATCATTTTGATCAAAGGCGATAGGCTCCAGCAACCATAGATGGCGAATGGTGGCGAATTTTGAAGTACAACGGTGTGGATCAGGTACTGGGTGGATACTACGAACATTACTACTACTCCAACTTCAACTCCAACTAGTACTTACTACGGAATCCCAAGACTTGATTAGAAAAGACTTGATCAGAAAAAGCAGCCGGTTCTTGAAAATGCTCCTAACGATAATCAGGAAATATTCCAGAGTTTAACTCTCGATCATAACTTCTTTTTATTGCAAGCGCGATCACCTTTCTTTTTCTTTCCATCCGCTCCAAAATGTGTTAAAAAAAAAGTTGACTAAAATTATGAAATGTGGTATCTTACTTTTCATAATAGAGGACACCAACAACAGAGTCTGAGAGCGCAACTGTAAACGCACCAGAAGCAAGTTGTTTTTTCAAATAGAAATCATCACAGGGTCTTGCACACCCTGATTATCATCCGAAATGACCACCAAACAGGACTTATTTCCTTTATTTATTGCCGTTGCCAATACAACTAAAAATAAAAATCTAAACTTAAATTCACGGTGCCTGGACGAAAATCGGCCTTTTCTTATTTGTCATCAATCCGTAAAAAATTTCAGGGTCATGACTCAGAAAAAAAATCACCTCGGTTCTGAATAACTGATCGTACTGCTGAGTGGCGCTTTATTGCTTTATTCCCAAGGGATAGGTAAAGGAGCAAAACCAGTAACCACAGTTTGATCTCCCCCTTTCTAGCGGGTGATTTGGGGAAAAACCACAGGCAAATTTTCGGAATTGACAGATAACCATATGTCTTTGGGGGTGAACCATGTGCATAGTAATGCGTATATAATTCCAGAAGGAGGGGTTAACAAAAAAAGGCAATAGAAACAAACAATTAACGAGAGTAAATGAGCGCACACTCTATTAAGGAAGGATACAAAACGAATGTGTCACAGTGAGATAAAAGGCTAAAAACGGGAAGCATAGGAGAACGAGCGACTAGGAATAAGAAAAGAAGGCTGAGATAAGATATAGACCGGATACAGTCAGAGATAGGGGAAACAGAAACAAATGGGAGGCTGACAATAATACACAGCGATAACAAGGTTAGAATCGCTACAGTGGATTACGTATGATTAATGTGTATGCAGAGAAGAGAAGAGAAGATCCTCGATTGATTTGCAAGTGCAAACAACGTTTCAACGATAATAGCAATCAAATAGGATCGCAGAAGCGGCGAAATTTCTTTTGTGGACACCTTCAAATCATGGTCCTCAAGTAATGCAGAGTACGTGCAAGTATACACGGATCAAGCGATGATTACGCTGGCAATGAAGAAATGAAGTCAGGGAATGATTCCAGGGAAAAAGGTGCAAAGGGATGTTCCATGTTGATGAATGAATGTACAATGTCCAAGGCCGAAAATTGAAGAGAGAACGAAAGTGACATATTACATCAAACGAGCGAAGTCGAAAAAAAGCTACAATCCAAACGAAGCCCATCAAATCAAGAAAAGAAAAAAGGTGTAGCTTTCCCGACAGCGTTGGAATCGAGGGCTCCAACCTCTCATGTAACAAAAAGGGTAACCTGGCCACCAGGTCTGTATGATTCGAATGCAATCTGTACATCTTCTGTTGAACCCAGCGACACCATATCGCCATCCTCATCTCTATATTTGACTCTCAGAGGCATGTCGTCTCTCCTCGGTCCACACAACCTGATCTTCTTCCCTACCTTGTCTACCAAATCGTCGTACTCCGTTGACCTCGGCACTTGAATCACGAAGATATCGTCACGGAAGTATACTTTAACCTTCACAGGCGGCAACCGTAGCTCTTGTCCGTTTGCATGGATACCAATACCAACACCCGTCAATGACGACTCACTTGAGCCATACGAAGTAACGGGCGACGAGCTGTTCGGCGAATACTCTGAACTGTCGGCAGTCGACTGGCTAGAGCCACTTCCACGTTTACTAGTGGGTTCATGGTCTCGCGAAGTCCAGTTTGTTGCATGTGTAACAGGCAGTGGTGGTGGTAGGACTCCCTGTTGGGGGATATATGTGCTAGGTTGGCTTGCGCTTCTCGATCGGCTAGACTGCACAGGCTGAGGAAGGTACTGCTGTTTCAACTGTTGCTGGGGATGTGTAGGTGTCGGTGCACGGTTATGCCTGGCTTCACCACTCTCGTGACCTGTGCGTAACCGTGATGAGCTAAATTGGCTCCGCAGATGTGGTCGTTGCCCAATAGATAATGCATCAGACTGGGTTCGGGGAGTGGACGGTCTCTGTACCCCGCCCAATGGATGCGTCGCAAGTTGCTGTTGCTGAGGTGTTGGAGCTTGATTCCGCCACTGTGTCATAGTGGTGCCATCAAAGTCTTCAGTGTATGCTCTTACGCGCTGATCATGAACTGCTTCCCGTTGCTCGCTGGGCAAACTAAGAGAACTGAGTTTCCTGAGGGGGTAGATTGGCGTTCCACGACCTGAGGACATGTGGCTACTCATCAATATGGGAGGGAAATCCTCGCAGTCATCGTCGTCCGTGAAACCGTCGGGGCCATATGAAGATGGACCAGTAGGATAAGCATTGATAGAATCATGGCTGTCACTATAACCACTGCCACTAGATGGCTGGTTACGCGTGATCTTGGTACTGGTAGAAGCAGTGCTGAGCGCCGTCGAACTGCTTCCATGGGAAGTTGATGAATTGTAAGAATAGGTAGACGAGTTGCCGACGGAAACGGCTGATCGTGACGACGGCGGAGCCAATTTACCGTTAAGGCGAGCGAGTCCTCGGTCAGAACCACGACGCTGAGCATTTTCCTTGATCAGACGATTGATCTGGGACTCCCATTTGCGCATTTGCTCCTCGTTACGACATTTGAGGGTGAAGTACTCGAGGTCATCGTCACCCTTCCACCACACCGCAAGGGAGTATTGTGTATTCACTCCAGGGCCTGATGACATGTCGAGCACAAATTTCTCAAGAGAACAATAGAAACATACCTATCGACATCCGTGGCGCTGATGGAATTACTTGAGTAACGTTGCCCAAAAATATACGACCTTTCAAGAGAAGAGGTGTAGATCGCCGTTGATTGGAATTGGCGGCTGCAGCTGCGGCTGCATTGAGAGGAGTTGCGGTACTGGCCTGCTTCTTCAGAAGGGAGTTGTTTTTGTTCATCTTTTTGCCCCCATTCTGCTGGCCAGGGGGACCTTCTTTGCAGCAGAGAATGATCTTCTCGAAAAGGAAAACATGATACTCCCGGTCGAGATCAGACTTGGTGACGGTGTAAACATCATCAAGAAGGAGCTCGCCGAAATTTTCTAGGTGATGACCCTTCCAGTCATCGATCCGAGAAGAAAGACTCTTGACCGTTTGATCATTCTCGGCGCGACGCTGAGCTTCATTAATCTTATCGGTTATGCGTTTAGCAGCATCTGAACCCCCCTTGAGCTCCTCGCAGTGCGAATATGTCGTGGGCGAGAGGGTTTTAATTAATGACTGGCATGAATGAATATACTAATAGAGAAGTGGAAATAATTAAGGACGTACATCGAGAAGAAGAGGATATTTGCAGACGCGCTGGACGGGCTTGATAAGGAAGGCAGGCAGCTCGCCCTTTACGTTGATCAAATGATTCAGAGGCTATTTGCGCGTATTGACAGAAATAAGAAACAAGAAACAAGAGTCGTCAAGGCGACATATCAGACGAGAGGTTGAGACTAACCATAAGGCTCTGTTCGTGGGTAAGCATGAGCTCTGAGGCACTGGTGTAGTTGGCGCAGTATGGCTCGTATACCGCAAAGTCATCCTCCTGTAAGCGCCAGAGTAAGACGCTGGAATGGAACGTGCAAGGTCACTCACGTTCTCAATGAAAGGAAGGCCCCAGCGCTGGTCCTGCCATGGAGCCTCTGCAATACTTTCGAGGCGGATAAGGAATTTGCGTTGGAAATTGAGAAGTTTATTAAGATTGGGAAAGAGGAGGTGGATAGTATCCTGATCCATGAAATTGCCTTGTGCAAGTGCATTGGCGTATTTCTGTGGGTGCAAGTCAGGTCCGCTGTATGGAAGCTGACGCGCAGCCTACCTGCATGGTCTCAAGATCTTGTACATATTTGCGTTCGGTCTCGACAATTTCGCGAATAATGTTATTCCTGGCAACCTCTTTTGCGTCTGTGGGATGGGGGAGATTATCTGTAGAGAGATTATCAAGGGAGAGGGAGGTGGCAATAGAGGTTTCGGGGACTTGGGGGTCAAAGGCACTTGGGGGGAGATGGTTTACAATGGCTGTGACGGTGTTGATGACCTGGAAGAGGAAAAAAGTGAGCACACGGATGCCAGGAAGAGTGAAGAGGGTCACCCTGACGAGACCGTCCGTGGATTCACGGTCCCAGATGTCACGGACGGTGAATGGCTCGCACTCTGGTATGGCACTGAGAACCTGGTCGGAGCGGATCTGTATGGCAAAGGCAACAATTGCATGCTTTTTCTCGCGGTCTGGATTTGCTTCGTAGTTGGCTGATCTGAATTCTGAGTGGTCAATTTTGGGAAAGCCGGCTTCTGCAGGGAGCAGGTCAAAGACGTAGCAGAGAGAGATGCCAAGGGAGAAAAGGTCCCAGAGCTGGGTGACAGGGTCCGTTGAGTGGCGGGCGTCTGGGTTGGCAGCGAGCTGAAAGTAGCGGGAGAAGTTGCGGATGCGGAGGAGGCGAGCACGGAGGGCTGAGCACTGCTGGTAGAGGGAGGTGGACTGGTTGGCAGCCTTGTTGAGGAGGGTGTTGTTGGCGACGGGGGTGTCAATGTGGAGGCCAGTGCTGGAGACGATGGACTTTTTGCGGCCTGCGACAGAAGCCATGGTCAGCGACGAGCAACAACAACAACGCACATCCGCCACTCGTATATCCCCTCCTTCCAACTCCGCTCGGCACTCCCCGGAAAAGTCCCCCGGCCACTTTTACCTTCCACTGATCCGTTAGTGAATAGCTGCATGACTGTGAAACTCTCATGCCGATCTCCTAACTGATCTATGTCTGGCAGCCATTGAATCACAGCATCAGTCGCAGTACTTTGCTGATGGTAGGATCAGCATCAGTCAGACCAAAACCGAACCGTATCGACAAATATATGTCCTTAGCCCCGCTCAGATATTATTTCACCTTTGACATGGCTCCTGTGGGGAGGTCACACTGAAACGCCGAAATAGAGGCTAGAGGGCTTGGCATGATGGAAAATTAAATCACACCGCCCGCTAGAAGATTTATGCACTACACGAAAAGTTCCTCAGCAACCTATGATGAAACTTGTTGCTACACACTCACCGCCAACCATGTTATATGAATAGTCACTGCTTGATGCACCACACCATCAATTCTCGGTCGAGAGGAGACGCTGCACCGTTAACAACAGAGAACAACGCTTAGGTGAGACCCCAATGGTCCTTGCGCCGTGCCTTAACTCCACCTCGACAAAGCGAATAATATCGATCCAATGGTAGATCACGTGTAAGATAAGACGAGTTGATTTCACGAACCGAACAACGACTCAGTTTCTAGTCAACCTTGTTACAGTCGGTTGTTATCACCCGGGCCCTGATGATCAGGATCATATGGACTGAAATCCAAAGCGATGCCCGATAATAGATTTCAGTACACAGTTGTCCTTCCATGGACATAAGACTTCTTGTGCCTTTGTACCTTTTTGACAGACAAAGCTGTGCTTCGACCCTCGATTGTCCTGTCCCTTGTGACCAATCAGACTGGCCTCCTTATTCGAGTATCGTCAATGGTTTGTTCATCTATCTTTACCTATTAGGGCAGTCCACATAAGAGATTGAATCCTACATGAAACTTCTTCCAGGAGCGAACAGTCAATGTCGGTGAGAACAAAATTTCAGGGAGAGAGAAAAAAAGCACGACATAATCGTGTGAGAGCTCACGGTGAATGTAAACATATTCGCACTCTCCCATTGAACTGAAAAAAAGACAAACACTCGTGTAATTCAAGCTCACGCAGACACGATCATCAGGCACACAGTGGATATCACTGACTAGATACTCACTCGATGCAATCGTTCGTCAAAATTGGTGCATAGCGTCAACAAACCGTTGCACACGACCTACCCGTGTTCAAGCAGCAAATCCTTGGTGCCGCTTCTTGAATTTAGATTAATGACCGTGATGTTCACACGTGAACATCATCTTTATTGTAAGAGGGTGGATTAAAAAGGACTTCGATTTTCCACGCGGTGGAAAAAGGTCTTGAATATCAAAGTCCCCACAGTCCCCCGACCTTCGGTATTTCTGAAACGCCGACTTATGATAGTCACGTGAACAGTAATGTCAAACGCGATCCGCTTCCGACACTAGACCTTAGATAGACACACTACTAATTTGCGCTGTGCTGCGCCATACCGATAAAGGTCACGAAACGTTTTTCTGGTATAAGCATGCGACAGAGGGAAGTCTCCTTCTCACATAGGATTAGGTAAAGGAAAAAAGAGCGCACGTCTTAGTATCCATTGAAGTTACCTTTCACCCTCTGGAAAAGTCAAGTAGATTATCTATGACCACTCCACTGCCTCTTGTTTCAAGAAAATTTAGTGGAACTTCAAACTGATTGTTACCGCGCTGTCAATTGGGTTTTCAGGACATTTTGTCCGACTTGGGGCTCTGAACACCACTAAAAACGAGATGATCGGGAATCAGGGATATCGATAGCGGAGACTGAAGTCCAAAATGCAGCGGCTACCTTTGATTCCCGGTTAATAATACTTGAATACGCCCATTTCGAAATTGAAGGACCAAAATGCCTGGCAACGGGAGGAGGACCCCGATAATTGAAACTCCGCTTGAACAAGCGTGCGAAGTGAGGGTGTCGGAAGGACGAGTAGGACTCCAACCCACTCGAGATAATTCTTTCGAGGCAAGACCCATGGCACCAGGTGGTCGTCCCAGACGCGTGCAAGCTGCGCGACCCCAATCTCCAAGCACACAAAATGAACAACAAGTACAGCAGGAGTGCATTGCCTTGTTCATCGATCCCATGATGGGTACTCCCCTTCCTATCTATGTCGGCGAAGACATTGGGGATCGGGAAAATCTTGTTCACTTGATCACCGTAAGTGTTGAACTGATGACCACACACTTGGAGATTATCTGTAGCGCCTTGATTATCTGATCAAGCATTGCGATTGTCCATGTGTCCGCTCTGCCGGTCTATGCAATCAATACATAACTTACACTGACATCCATATCTTTCTTAGGCTTATGGTGGTAACGTCGTACAAAATTATAGCGGTGTTCCTTACATTCTTGGTGAGTGATTTGATAATGGCTAGGCTCTTACTCTTTGCCCTTTTTTTCTTCTCTTCAAGCGAAGTGAGAACTAACATAACCGTTAGTGGACCCTCATAAACAGTCAGGACAGACTCTCTACCGTCACTATCTTGGGAAGAAAGGCAAAATCGTTTTGTCCTCACAATGGGTTCATGAGTGTATACGGTTGAATCAACTTCAAACGTTCCATAGCAACTATGCTGGCTGTAAGGTGACTGGACAAGAGCAGTGCGAATCTGTTCAAATTATTGGAAATGAAATTTTAATTTTCTTTTTATCACAAAGGATACATACTTTATCATCGGAAATCTCCAATCAACAAATCCAACCAACTCCTCAGCCGATTCAGTCAATTCCTCCCCAAGCAACTTCCTCTACCCCGCTAAGTAACCGGCCCCCATCCCCAGAACAAACAGGTCTTGGACAGGCCCGTGACAGTGTACCACCTTTAACGAGGCAGAATGGTATGTCTGCACAACATACGGCAATCGCATCCATGCAAGGACACAGACCAGGGATTCCATCAGTACCGCCTGGAATGATTGCAGCCAGTGTCTCCGTAGACGGTCTGACTCTTGCACCTTACGCTCTTTTTAGTCAAAGTATAGGCGCCCCTGCATCTGGCACCGGTATTCCGCCCCAGTCGCAAGCAAATACAACTGCAGGTCCCTCGTCCCCCCCTCGTGTTCAGCCTGTCCAATCGGAAGGGGCGCCACCGCCACAATGGCAAGGTACCACGGGTATTGCGCCTTCGCAGACTCATCTAAATCCTCCGCCCCCGCCACCTCCACCTCCGAGTCAAGAACACATGATGCATCGACCACCATCACAATGGGATGGATATGCTCATCCAGGCCAAGGTATCCCTGGCACTTCGACTGGAGAATCCTACGAGTACCGCTACAGAGATGATGGTACTGGACAGTGGGTTCCAGCCCACGGTTATTATGAGCCTGGAGTACGTCCAAAGAAATTAGGCTCCAATTTTGATGATCTCGAATGACCTTTTGTCCAGTATGAACAGGCCTACCAGCCCGCTTATCCTGCCGATATGCCCAATCATGATGTTGTTGCTCCGATATCTGTGCCATCTGCACCTGATGTTGGTTCACAAGCCGGTCCATCGATACAGGCTGAGCCAAGCGAAGATCAACCGCGAGGTCGAAGGCGCACTCGAGCACAGGTCAATAAAACTTGACTCGTATTCATATCGATCAAACTGATATTTAGTTTATATAGCAGCCTTCTGCTGCATCTGCATCAAGTTTGGTTATGAATCGGAATACAGTAGCTAGGTCTCCGACACCTCCATCTCGCATTGTCAAGAGTACATATGGTGGAAATTTATTTACTTCAGACGACGTATTATATCTCAGAAAGTATATTGAATTTTGTCGAGAACAAGGTCTAGTCCTCAGGTGAGTTTGTTCACTGAAACGGTTCAATGCTCACTGTTATCCATCCAGCTTGCGTGAGATATGTGAACGTATCGCCATCAGGGCACCTCATCACACGTATGTTGGATTTTGAACCCTATTTTGAGATTAGTCTTGACCTTCGATAGGTTCTACTCATGGCGTCGCTATTGCAATAAACACCAAATTCGCCTGGGTGGATACGTCATGACCAACACCACAAATACCAGACCTGAAAATCGACTAGGAGAACCAAGTGATGGCGATTGGGAAATCAATGTTTCTGACGCAGAAGCCACCATGGCCTCAACAGATCATATGTCTCTTAGTGACTCTTTGTCACAGCCACGTAAATCGAACACTCCTCTGGGTCGGTCACCCACACCCCCTAGAGCACTTTTCAGGAGTACGACTGGAAAAGGTGTGGCATTTACTATACAAGACAGAAGTTTTTTGATCAGTTTCATGGAATATCGAAAGTAGGTATTTTTCTTTCTTCACCCCTAGTCGACGATTGATTCATTCAATGATTTTTGTCAGGGCTCAGGGACATCTAGATATGGTCCAATTTTGGAAAGACGTCGCTACGAAAGCGCCACATCATTCTAGGGCCTCTTGGATGAAATATTGGAGGAGACATAAACATGAGTTTAATCGTACGGAGAGTGACGATCCGTTACCACCAGCTCCGGAGAAGAAGCTGCGGTATAGTAGGCAGGATGATGTTTTGTTGGCTAAATTTTTTCAAACGCGGCCAACGGGTACGTCTGACTCGATATTTCAGTCCTTTGGACGCAAGGTATGCGGTTCTCTTTCTCTTTTTAAAAAATGACGTGGTTTGATGCTCTGTGTTTAGTACCCGCACCATCCTTGGAAGGGCTGGCAGGAGCATCATCGAATACATAAAGCCAAAATTGACAACCTTATTGCCATGTTGCAAAGGGGAGAAAATATTGATGAAGAATCATGAAATATCTATCATGTATCTTTTTTGTATTGATATTACTATGGTTATTACTCTTATGGTTTGCAGAGCATGAAAATCGATTCTATCGATCCATTTATTTATTTAATTTTACAACGGAATTCAAACTTGATTAACAATCGGCCTCTGGACAGGTCTTATTGTTGATCTCCCCTGGAGGTAAGATACGAGAAAAAGGCATCTGGGCTGTAGGCTGCAACCAGTTTTTCGCATCATATTCGGCATATGGAGGAGAATCAATCATATGAAATGTATAGGCGAAGCGAGTGTTTGGACTCGTGTTGGTTTCGGACTTGTGAAGTACTGATCCATGGATCAGAACCAAATCGCCTGAAAGACGGATATTAAACCAGTCCGTCAGGTTCAAACCAGCAATGGAGTTACCTGGGTTGCAAGTTTCTAAGATGTATTCTCCCTTTGTATCCCCAGTTGTAGCTTTTTGCTCTTCGGGAATGGAGAGTTGTTCAAAGCCTGTACCGCTATTTGGAAGACGAACAAAACGTTTGGTGATGGGCGAGGTACGATGTGAGCCTGGAAGGAACGATAAAGCACCGTTGGAAGCTGTGCACTGTTCAAGAGCTATCCAGAAGCCTAGTGCCGTTGGGGGGTTTGTATACTAGAAATGGAGTGATTGGATAAACACTTAATGAGTAAAAGGATCTTACTAGGAAAGTCCTGTTGGTGGCCGTACAATTAGGAAGTGGTTCTGGAAGAGGGCTTATCATGGAACGTACGAATCATTATGCTCTGGGACTATGGAAGGGGACTAGTCAGTGTTAGTACGACGTTCATTACGAGTCTTGGATACCTTCTCCACCAATTTCCTGCTGCTTGGTGATAACCATACTCTGTAGAGCTAGAAGATAGTCAGCACATCGTGGAGGGGAAGAAGAGGGGGAAGAACGTACCAACGGGGTCATGATGGAACTTGAGGTCGCGAACTACTGATTTAAGACGGTCATTCTCGAGTGTTACTCCCCGAAATATAGGATCGAGTTCATGTAGAGCTTGATGAAAGTAGCAAGGAAAGAAGGAGTTTCAACGATGACAGCCGACGAGATAGGCAGAGGAAACCGTTCAAGATTAGCACGGGGTGATAGACTACAGAACGAGTAAAGTACCGTGGCCTATTTTGTTCACAGCCTTCTGCTTGGGTCTATTGAGCTTCCCGTCTAGATCGACAGCGTCTTCTTCGAGGAAGAATCGACTGTGAATTGAGTCAGTAAAAGTAGTAATTGGATACCTGAATGACATCATACATCTTGTCACCAGAGGACAGAAAATAGTCATCTCCAACGTGATTATCATCTCTGGTGGTGAATTTCGTCTGAAGTGTTTAAACCCATGTCAGAAGAAAAGGATGGCAGGTCGATTAGTAAAAAAAAAGCTAACGTACACGAGGGTGAGAGTCGAGGTCAAATTCGTCAAGCAGCTGTTTTGACCGATTAAGTAAAGCATCAGCCTGTTCTTGGCTCAGGAAGTTCTGAATGACCAGATATCTGAAATGAAGGCCAGGTTAGGATGGAACGGGTTTGATGTATAGTAATAAGTGATAGATTGTCCTATGTCCATGCACGGTGCACCCCAACAGGTGAATCCTGCATTTACGGCAACACAAGATTGCAACGCCTGAATTCACCTACCCATTTTTGTGAAACTAGGAAATCTGATTAGCTGAACCATGCGGGCCTGCGGTAGAACAAGACATGGCGTACCTTGTTTATTTGTTCTTGGGTGAGATATTCGAGAGTCATTGCTGCGGCTGAGACACGGTGTACTGTTGTTTTGTCTGGGGATAAAAGTAGACGATTTATCTTATCTTATCTAGAAGGGCGACATTCTTCTTTCCACTAAAATTTGAGTTATAATAACTGTCTAAATGCAAGTTTTTAAAATCTCACAGAAAGGGTGAGCTCTGACGCGTCGAGATGTTGTTTCGAACACGATCAACTCAAAGAGAAGACTAGAGAGTGTACTTGAAGGACGTGAGCAAGCCTGCACGTGTATTACGCGTCGCGTATACGCGTTTGATGGGATCGTCGGAGTCTGAATTTGGAGTTTACTTGAATGGCGGCGCGCTTTTTCCTTTCTTCATCTGTCTCTTTCTTCAAGACTTCGACAGTCTCCAGACCTTGACTATCTCTGTCACTGTCTATGTCGACAGCACGCGTAACTCGTAGCTCCATTCTCGGTAAGCGTGGCCACCAGCAACAGGTGGAATTGTCATCGAGCTCGTTGCCATCCAAGTCGGCAGGCCAGCTCCAGACACCCGATTCCACACCTTTTCCTAAGCGTCCTCGGGTCTCGCTCGTCTTAGATGGCGAGGGGAATAAGGAAAACGTACCCCCTTTTTCTTCGCGATTACTCACACCCGATCCATCCCCTGTGGCTTCACGAACCACACGTGCTTTGCGACGTTCTGGAACGGAAATTATCCCTTCCTCGCGTGTCCGACATGGTAAGGCAATGTCTCTTCTGGCTTCCTCGCTCGGTACTGACACGGTGGAGCAGAAGTTCAACGACGCGCGTCTGAATCGACCACATCGTCTGTCAACACAGTGTTTGGCTCTCTATTCTCTTTTACTACTCCTCCCTCCACACCAGTATCCCTCCCTTTGCACACCCGTGCTCGCACTCTCCTTCGTGCTACATGCAACAGTGCTAATGACGAGATCGCCGGACGTGACACCGAACGCGCGATTATTCGTAATTTTATAGATTCTTTCGTAGATGATTCTGCCATGGATGCAGATGATGCAACTACCAACCTCTACATTTCTGGCTCCCCTGGGTGTGGTAAAACTGCCCTTGTGAACTCCGTTCTCAGTAAATTGAGCCCGGAAGCTACCGATATCAAGATCATCTTCATCAATTGTATGGCCTTGAATGACCTTGATGGCCTCTGGGGACGCATGTCCGAAGAGCTTGATGCAGTCCACAAACAAAGTTTTTCTCCCCCCAAACCTCGCAAGGGAAAGGGCAGAGCCGCAGTGGAGGCCCTTTTATCAAGCCTTCAAGCAAAATGGTACGCGGTAGAGCGGTGACAATTCTGCAACGATTCTAATGTTATACTATGCTAGCATCTTGATTTTGGATGAATTGGATCACATCACCCCTAGTGCTCAAACTCTGACGTCTCTATTTTCGTTACCTGCTGAAACTCCGTCAAATATACGTCTTATCGGTATTGCCAACACGCACACTTTGACCTCAGCATCTTCCTCACTTTCCCTTAATGTTCGGACCGTTCATTTTGCACCTTACACCTCAAATCAATTGTTTGACATCCTGCAGATTAGGCTGCGGTCATTGTATGATGTTGGCTTAGATTCTGCTCAGGCTGATCCTCACAAATTTCTTCCCATACCCACCCTTACGCTCCTGACGAAGAAGATTGCTGGTATGACTGGCGATGTCCGCAGTCTATTCGAAGTGCTCCGCGGCGCAATTGACATTGCTGTGGCACCTTCGAAAAAAGCCACTGTTGCTAGTGCCGATTTCTCCGCTGTCAGTGTTACTCCCAGCCATGTTCTTGCCGCTCTTAAAGCGTACAAGCCCTCATCCACCAAATCAACGATGTCTGCTTCATCAGTCCCTGTTGTCAGTAATAGTGAGACGGTTACCAAAGTCAAGAACCTCAATCTCCAGGCGCGCATCGTTCTTCTCAGCGTCCTTCTTGGCTCTAAACGCTTGGAAGCTGGTCTCAACCTTTCGGGTTCTCTATCAAGTACATCATCTCCACGAAAACCTACTGCAGTCTCACTTCGACGGTCTACGTCGTCCACTACTCAGTCATTAATGTTCTCAATGGATACAAACCAGCTTCATACATACTACACAACTATCCTTACACGGGGTGATTCTAACGTCTTCGATCCTACCAGTCGAAGTGAGTTTGGTGACCTTCTGAATATCCTTGAGGGAAACGGTCTTGTTTGCTTTTCGAATTCGTCTATTGGAGCATTGGCTGGATCTGGTCGCAAACAATTCGGTCGCACACTTTCATTTGTTGGTGCAGGAAAGAATAGTGGTGCTGGAAGTGTGCGTCTCGTAGAGGGTGTCTGGTGTGACGAGATCTTGCGCGGATTGGGTATCAACAATGTTCTGCAGGAAGATGCTGAAATTGATGTATGTGAGGAAGAGGTCAAGGCTATTTGGCAGCGCGAACAGGCTAGGAATGCAAGAGACGTCAAGGCAAATGGCATTTCACCGAAAGGGAGCCAGGAAGACGTCTTCTCTGATGCCTTTGAACTCTAGGTTTACGAGTTCGTGCTGGTTCTCGTTCTCTTGTTCTCGTTCTATTGACTTATGCTTAATACTGTGACTCGTGTAATTCCTTCACTTTCATTCTCAGTTACGCTCTAATTGCATTTTGATTCCACTACATTTGTATTCTTATCCTCGCATTTTATTTCGTCTGTAGCTTTGTTCAATTTCTCATTCATCATCCTATACCTTCCATTTGTTTTGTGTTTTTTGCTCTTCCTATGACTGCTATACCAGTGTCTTGATTGTTTCATCCCTATGCCCTCACTTGTCATACCTGTTTTTGTTTCTCAACATCCCATGCATATCCATATTCTACCGCTACAGAGGTAAAAAAGAGAGATTGAAATATGTAAGAATACTCCAGAAGTCTGTAAATAAAAAATGCAATTTACATTCAGTTGAATTGAAATCTACTTGAGAGCAAGTGAGAAACAACTCGGTCTCTGGCAAGTTTGAAGCTCGTGGACCTGATTTGAAATATTGCCAGATTGCTAAATCTCAGATTTACAATCCATTTGAATTTATGGGAGACAGCAGAGTCATCTTGACCTTGCCCCTTTGCGTATTCTTATCCTTCTCAACTTCAATATTGACCACCACCTTGTCAAATACTGAAATTTTCACCTCCCCAGAAGGACCGGGAACCGTGATCATATAATTTTCGGGGTCAAACTTTAAATCTCTCTTGAAGACCACCAGTCCTTCAAGACCCAACCTATCATAACCATAACATGAGAATTCAAAAACAAAACCTCTTTTTCCAATTGAAACTCACTTGGACACAAAGACGCTCACGCCATTCCTGAAAGTACGAATGACGAATGCTTCTTCTCGAATACCACCTTTTTCAGCCCCTCGTTCATTTGTCGCTTTCGTTTTGAGAGCTAGGCTGACGTAAAATTCGACACTGGCACGACCCGCCATTTGGGCCATACGGTGACGTCGGTTTATCACGTCCATGATACGTTCAACGAATGATTTGGAATAAAATGAAGGATGAAGGGGTACATAACCAATCGATGCTGCGAGTTGTCTGTGGGCGAGGATATCTGTAGAAATTATATGAGTGAATGTTCTTTTTTCTGAGAGGAGTATATGAGAAGCACGTTACGAACCTGCGTAACGACGGATGGGACTTGTGAAGTGCGTGTAAATAGGAGTGGCAAGACCGTAGTGTCCAAAGGTATCCCTCGGTACACTACCAGAACAGAAATATTCCGCAGAGAGCATGCAACGCGTTGCCATGATACGGACAAGAGTGTTAAATGCCGGCTCTTCAGGATCCTGTACCCTTGTTATTCATGATGATTACAATGACAGAAGATGAACTTACTACACATTTATCTAGCGAATCAGCCAATGCACTTGAACTAGATACGTCTAGTTTGATGCCCTTCTTCTTAAGTAAAATATCGTGTAATTGTTCGAAATTTGTTTTCGGGGGAGGCATATGTCTCCGTAGAACGGCTGTTTCAGGGAAAGTTTCTTGAATCTTTCCAGCTACGCTGATATTCGCGAGAAGCATAAACTCTTCTACTAAACTGTTCGTCTCCCGAAGCTCCTTCTGTTCCACATCAATGGGATCAGAGGACTCTGAGCTGTCAAGATGAATCATGACTTCAGGTGAGGCAAGATTGAGAGCGCCAGCCTTCAGACGTTTTTCCTTGAGCTTTCTTGCAAGAGAATTGAGAAGGCGAATAGAATGTGTAAGATCATCTTGCTGGTTTCTGCATGATGAATCCAAATGAGGAAAGGAAGGGAGATACAAGAGAAGGTGATGACATACGGATCATCTTTGCGAATTTGAGCTTCTTCGTAAGTGAAAGCTGCCTTGGAGGCAATCACTGACTTGGTAAACCGAACATTTACAATATCGGCATCGGGAGTCAGTTCCTAAGGTATGTGTAAGCAAGTTAATAGGTTTTCGGAACGGAAAATCGTACCCAGATCGCTGAAAATGCTAAACGTTCCACGAAAGGCCTAAGGGAACATAAGTTTGTACCCAACAAGGAGGGCAGCATGTCAATGCGTTTGTCTACAAGATACACTGTCGTTCCCCGGTCCGAAGCTTCTTTGTCCATAGGGGTGTCAGCGTGCACAAAGTGTGATACATCCGCGATATCTAGTTGAAACAGCTCAGAGTCCCCGATAGACAAGAAGCATCATTTTACTCACGGACGCCAACTTCAATATTGCCGCTGGGAAGAGGCCGAGCATGAAGGGCATCATCAATGTCCTGACATCCTAAACCACAATGAGAGAATGAGAGAACGGATAGTGCGACCAGGGAGTGAGACAGTACCTGGAGGATCAATGCTACAAACTTGAAGTTGTCTCAAATCCTCTCTATCTTTCCAGATGTGACTTGTATCATCACTCTTAGGAGGCACAGCCCATTGTTCCCCCTCCGACGGTAAACAATCTAGAATTGCCTTCCCGAATGGCCTATATGGCACATCAAATTCTAACAGCAAACTTTCTTGCTCTGCCTCCTTGCTTTCCACCTTGCCAAGTGCTCTCACAAAATGACCCTCCGGATATCGCGAATTGACATCCCAACGATCAATTGTAACCACGATCTTCTGGCCAATCAGTATCGGAGCTTGCCGTGTCTTCAGACGGATACGGGGGAGTGATCTTGATACAGGGATAGCAAATACTGTTTGTTGCGCAAGAGAGGTGGCGTTTTGGGAGGTTAAGGAATCACTTTCAATGTGACAAACGTAGGCGCGCCAGTTGCGCTTGATGATACCCACGACACGACCTGTTGGTTGTTTTTCGGCGGATGCTCTTGCATGTTCAGATTTGATATGACGCGTTTCGCGAGCTATGACTTCGTCATTGTCAGATTCACCTTCCTCGCCGGATCTCTCTACGTCATCGTCCTTCAAAGTAACTGAAAAAGCTGAGGACAAGAAGGAAATCAATGAAAGATATAGCTCACTATTTTGATCAACAACCTCATCTCCTGGTGCTCTCCATTCCTTTTCATTGAAAACTTCGACTACCACAATATCGCCATTGACTGCCCTATTCATGTTTTCGCGTCCGATTAGGAGGACAGATTTATTGAATGCAGGAACCGGGACGCTTCCCTAAAAGGAGATGGGATTCGTAATACTTGAGGTATAGCGACCTTACCTCGAGGTAGTTATATTGATTGGCATTGAAATGTCCTTGATGAAGTTGTCCTGCTTTCACTCCAGCAGCAAGTACAGCCGTGGGCAGATACTAAAAGGGTCCATAAACAGGATGGAATAAATGGCAAACGACTTACCTCAGGATAAAGAGGTTGCCTGGCGCCCACTGCCTTGGTAGGTTCAATTTCATCTGAACCAACTGCAGAGAGTAGGTCTAGAAGCATATCAGCTTGAGGCATACTCTCCACATATTTCTTCACTGGTTCAATCAGTCATATAGAAAACAATAAAATGGAAAATTCCCTACCAGATATGACTGGTATGCCCGACTTGTCTGCAATCTGACTATTTGCTGCATCTTCTGTCATAAGGACCACGGTTGGAACTTTGGATATTTGTCCATGGATTGGCAATCGGGTTTTCTGCAGATGACTATTGTACCACTCTGTAGCTTTTCTTATGCCTGGACTTAAGGTTAGATTTAAGTCTGGCAAATCTCAACGATGCAAACCTCTGTCGTTCCGATCATTTGGTGTTTCATTTTCCTCACGTATGATTGCAGTTTCACTAAGACGGATGAGAACTTGACCTCATGACTCAAGATAGAAACGTACGATCTATACTCGTTGTAAAAAATACATATTTTCTTTTCCTCCGTTTTGGAGAGCGCCTTCAAACGATTGTATAGTGGTAATGACCGATGTCGGACTTCTTCCATTACAGTTTGCAGTAGGATAATCGGGGGCGTAAACAATGTTGACTCGATCAGGTCCATCTGTAGTATTCTATTCAGGGATGTGAAAGAGCATATCCTTCACAATACGTACTTGTGACAGGAATACATTTGTATCTGGTAGGATAAAATGTCCCGTAGGAAACAATGGATGTACGGCGCCTGTCATGGGAAGAGCACTCTCCAGGAAAGAATGACATGCTACGCAGTTTTGAATGCCGCAGGAAACGTCATCACGAAGATACCGTTCGCGGAGGACTAACAAAAGATGAGGAGAAACACTGGATGTGAAATGCCGTTCTCACCTTTGATCACCTTTCCTCGTGCTGTTTTCTTGAAGAACTTGCGCTGTGTGACGACAGCCTCCGACTGGGGTCGTTTCCTGATAGTAATTTTTTGCTCTGACATGGTCGGTCGGTGGATAGAACGGAACACATCCCGATTTGGAAGTGTGGCTACGGATTTACACATTCGATATTTCGATATCGATGTGGTAGGTCCACATCAATTACCAGTGGCCTTGTTCTACGTTTTTCCATGTTACCACATATCTGGGCCCTGATACACGAACGCCACTCCTTCCCCTATAAAATCTTCTGCTCAAATCTCTAACAATACTCACCCCACTCTTCCGATCATCCCAATGGGCAATCCAGAATTCAAGTTCCCCAATGTCATAAATCGGTGGGTTTGTTCGCTCAATGTTGGCACTTCTTTTAACACTTCTCAGTGTCCTCGGTCCGCGTTCAAGTTCTGCCAAAACACTCATTTCGTCTCCTGCTTCCAAGAAACTAGTGCCTGCCTATTTGCAGCGCTCAAAATCCCTTCTAGCCCGATCTCTCCAGAAATTCAGAACCAAAGCCTCATCTATGAGTACGACATCCGTGGATGAGATTTCATTCTCGAGTCCGATGCCATCTGAACTTTGTTCACCCGTGGGATCGGACTTTTCAAAACTGGAGCAGTGGGACCCCTTGAATGGGGGAGACCCTTTCGGTCCATCACCTATGGAACTAGGCCGAGCTCTTGACTTTGCTCCTAATCGTTCAATTCCTCTTCGATCGCAAGCGCTACCAACCCAACTCGGCTTAAACTCTACCTCCACACTTTCTAAAAGGTGTTCACGTGAAAGCATCTCGAACTCCGATCCGCCTGATTCAAGCTGTAATCCAACTGCGCCGGATCATTCCATTGACGTTCTTGTTCAATGTTCAACCGCCTCTAGTCATAAAAAATCATTTTCTTCATCTTCGGCAAGCTTGGTAACCTGGCAGCCATCGCCATCATCTCCTCTTGCACGTCCTCGTGGTCACAAACTCTTATCTGGGCCTCAAACCCACCACAGAAAATTCTCATCACGACGGCTTTCCTCTAGTTTTTCACTACAAGATCTCAAGTCTAACCCATCTAACAAATATCACACAAGGACCCTCTCACCATCTTCCCCTTCCTCATTTACAGGCCATCAGCCAGGTTTAGAATATAGGGTTATTCGTAGATTGAAGCATTCCCGCAGTCGCAGTCATGTGCCTGTTGGAACACCAGAATTCTGAGTTTTTCGATGTCTGTTCAACCTCGTTCTCTCGAGTACTATTTATGAAGTCCTTATGAAGTCCTTATGAAGTATGCTCTATGAATAACATGCTCTTCTTTGTATATTTTTTCAACATCCGGATGCCAAGCGGTCCGCCAGAAGCGATTTATTCACAAAGGCTCAGACGTTCACGCTTGATCTTCGGTCAAAATATGGAATTTCGGCCAACGTATTGATCAGAACAGAATGTCAGCATTGACTATTGGACTACAAGAACTACTTCTAGAGTGACATTCTCACCGACAATGGCAACGGTGCTTTTTTTGGAAATTTAAAGGACAGCCATCCCTCCCATTCATCAGTCTCTCCAGCGAAGAATGTCGCACCTGATACGGTGTCATGTGAAGCAAACCTACGCGGGGCCGTCACTCAATCTCATAAATAGGGATATCTAGGACTTTGAGACTACGCAACGCCCCATTCACACTTACGATGTGGACAGCACTCCTTAGTCTTCTTGTACTTGGTGTTTCTGGATATGCCTCCAGTGACTGCACTGGAACCATTAGTTCGATGTCAGGTATGGACTCTTTGAGCCTCTCCTGAATGACTGCATTCTCATTGCATCTTACCCTAGACGTCACAGCTGCTGTAGCTTGTACGACTGTTAACATCAACAGTTTCCAAGTCCCAGCGGGCGAAACTTTGTTGCTGAAACTTCTTGACAACACCGTAGTCAACATGCGTATGGTCTCTGAACTCATTTTCCCAATTACAATACTTATTCTTCGTCAGTTGGGGATCTCACTTTTGCACATCAGAATTGGGCAGGTCCCCTTTTCCAGGTCAGGTAAGGTACCTCTTACTGTTCACAAACTGTTGCTGAGGAAATTGCAGTGGCAAATCAATCACGTGTAAGTTCGTCGTAGGCTACCTATAGTTCAAGATCTGATTGGTAATAGTCAACGGAAACGGCCACACATTCGATGGAAATGGACCTCTGTACTGGGTAAGAAACACTCTTCCGGAGCTGTGATAGTCTTCTCTTGACGACTTGCTCTACAAGGATGGTTTGGGAGGCAACGGTGGCGTGACTAAACCAGCTCCAATGATGAAGTTTGCATTGTTCACTTCAAGCTCAAGTTTGATGATAACTTGATTTTCCAGGATCTCAATGTCTGGAACGTTCTCAGTAGGCTCTCATCCTGTAAATCAGATTTTTGTTCTCAGTACTCATCATACGAAATAGAATGTCAAAGTGCTCAACTCGCCTGCCAGGACCTACTCTGTTTCTAATCCTGCCCCTCTCGTTATGGACGGACTAACCATTGATAATTGTACGTTAAATCATAAATTTGTTGGCCACTCTCGTTCACGGATCGCTTCACAGCTCTCGGTGACCAGCCAAATTCCAACAGTAACGGACTTGCTGCAGGTCATAACACTGATGGCTTCGATGCAAGCACAGAAGACCTCACCATTCAAAACAGTGTCATTATGAACCAGGTCCAGGATCAATTTTTCTGAAGCATGGAATGCTGACTGACTGGATATAGGATGACTGTCTCGCTATCAACCGTGGTGCTAACATTGTTTTCAAGAATAATCACTGTTCAGGTGGTCATGGAATTTCTGTCGTAATTTTTTTCCTTTCTGAAAGGTGCCCTTGGTGACAATATTACTCAGGGATCCATTAACTCTGGCGTGACTGTGAACGGAATAACTATCACTGGCAATACAATCACGAACAAGTAATATGGATTCATATGACTTTGCATGACATTGATTGACCATATCTTTAGTGACCAGGCTCTGCGCATAAAGACTGACGCAGCCGCCACTGGAAGTACTGTCACAAACATTACATATTCTGTGAGTTGTCGACCAAGCGTTTAGTCTAGGATTCACAATCTGACTTGAACGGAATGTAGGGTAACACTGCTACCGGTTGTAAACGATTCGGTGTCATCATTGACCAGGTTTGAATTTTTCAAATTTTTTACTCTACCCACATTTTATGAAATACGGCACCAGAGCTATCCCTCTACTATTGGTACTCCCGGTAGTGGCGTGTTGCTTTCTGTAGGTTGCATCTATTTCACTCTAACAGCTTTGCTCAAATGTCTTCCTATCCACAGGCCGTCAACTTTGTGTCGCCTCAAACCTCAATTGCAGTCAATAGTGGTGCTGAGAGAGTGGCCGTTAATTGTGGTGTCGGCTCTTGCACAGGTATAGAGCTGTGTCTTCCAGTCAAGACAAACTTTCTGATTTCGGTGTACTTGTTCAGGAACATGGAACTGGTCCAACCTCAAAGTTTCTGGCGGATCTGCAGGTAAGATACACCAATCCTTTTCCAAGCGTTCGTTCCTAATAATAACACTGTAAGGTAAAATCACCAACTTCAATGGTATTACTGGATTCAGCCAGTAGATGGATCAATCTGCTACTACGTGATGTACTATGGGCCTTATCTATTGCCAAATAAAAATGTTCTTAGGAGATGATTACACTTACCAACAATCAATCTCACTTCTGCGCCCAAATGACTGTACTGCACCTACATGCTTGCATTGAATCAATCGAACAGGGCTTGTCTGACGATAAACGAGACAATCTGTTGTAAAATGGCTGGACCTGCTTGCTCGTCGAAATCAATGTGAGTGAAGGCTATTTGTTGAAGCCGGGGATAAGATAATGGTGCCCATGGTTTCCTTATCGAAAACCATCCCCTTTCCCACACAAGATGAATCAGTAGTCAACTTCAAGAACTCGTATATCGTTGTGGCCTCTTGCAGTCGCAGAGCATAGGTTTCTTGGGGCAGAGATAGCGAAATTTTTACCAGATGAAGCCAATGATTGAATCGCGGGCTCGACGTTAATGACTTTGCCAGAGAAAAAGTTAAAGATGAGAATCCACCGCGAGACTGAAACCGAAGAATAGTAGCTGGCAAAAGCTCTTTCACTGTGAACGCCGCTGTATCAAGTTCCTTGTAATAACTATCATCAAATTTCAGATGGATATCCATTTTGATCACGCCTTCTTCGGAAACCTGCAGATAGAGCTGAGTGGAAGTAGCTTTAAAAGAAAGCGACCGGTTCTGAAAAGAAGGAGATCGCTCCTTGTATCGCGACGAGTCGGCTTTAAGGAACCCAACCACAGCATCAAGGCAAGGTCCGACTCTGGTGTCGTAGGTTGCCATCCGTAGGACACATGTCGGAGGGATGACAAGACCCCGAAACACATCCCCACTAAGCTCAAGCTCTCGAAGTCGTGGTTAATGATGAAGGAGACGAAAGATAAGTGTCGTAATTTTTGACGTCAGACGACGGGAATGGGGGATTATCCCGTCTAATGCAATTGATCAAAGACAGCCCCTCGAGATTAGGGAAGTTACATAGGGAGGATAGCCATCCAAAAGAGGCTCTAGATCTCCAAGAATATTCAACATACAGGGAAGTCAATGTTAACATCAAGTGTGCCGGAAGAGGGATAGGGGGTCCTGCCAGATACAAAGAACGAAGTGATGATAGACATCCGGGCATAGAAGTGTCTTTCGACCAGCCTCCGAGGCTCTCTTTCAAACGGGAACCAGAGCAGCTGCATGTGACAAGCTGCAGTTCCTCTAAACCACGAAGGTCACGTAGATGGCTTAAAACCTGACTCGCAAGGTATGGCTGTTGCACATTACCGAAAAAACGTTGGATTTGGTTCGTTTGTGTAACAAGGGCAAAGTTTTCTTCCTCCGTCCCTTGTGGCATGAAAACAGTAAGCAACCGACCCCGGCTACGCTTTAGGACCTCTTCGATCCACCAAAGTAGATAGATCCACGGCATTGCGCCACATGTCCGGACAATTGAGCGCAATCACTCGCCATCGGCAGACTTGACCTAAGTATCTTTTTGTATCACAGAATTTCCTAAGGAGTGCAGGATAGTTTGCTGCATGAGATGGAAGGACACCCATCATAAAAATTTGATGTAGAAGTTCATTAGGGAGCTGCGATACTTGACTTAGTTTCCGTGTCAAGGCCCAAAAAATCTCCCAGCGGAAGTGAAAAAAATGATGTGCCGTAGATTCAGGAATCATCCATTGAGTTGCTGATCACACCACACCGAGGGTTTAATGATACTAGATGCAATAACACACGCACGTTGTGTCCACCAATACTGCGAAGATAATATACAGAATTGGACTGATACTACTGTGGCTGGGTATATGAACGATGCTTGTGACTCTGTAGAACAATATGATGACTCAGAGACGTATCTAACGCACGATGTTTGTCAACTTGATACTTGGGGAGCCTTCAACCATGGTATGCGACATCATCGCTCGTCCCCTTGCAAGGAAACCAGCTCAAAAATTGCTGTATCACGAACGCATATTTCATTGTGACACACCAAGGGCACTCCACAACGATTCACCAAATCCGCTTCACCATCGTATACCTCGTCAAATCCTCCAATTTCAATCTCTCCTTCTTATTCAACCCTTGTCCTGGCTTATTCTCTCCCATGTCTGAGAGTCGAGGAGCATCGTCCAAACTATCATCAACATATTTCTTCAGATTCTTGTTGTATATCTACTGAAACTTCAGCGAAGGATACCAGACGGGTGAATATGGTATATACCCTTTCATCGCCCCCTTCCCCAATATGGTCCCTACCAAAATCGTTCACAGCGTCCGCAGTTCTTCGTTCTTCCATGCCTGCCTGTCGTCGTGTTGCATAAGTAATCAAGTTCACACCGAGTATGGTCTTAATGACCACAAAGCTGGTTGGGTAATTGTGAAGACTATAACGGTGTATCAACGAGGGTGAGCATACCAGAGCCAGAACAAAATAGCCATGATCCCCAATGTAGCATATTCAATAGCGTTGGCGCTCTGAAAAGACAAGGAGAGCGTGTTAAAATCAAGATTGTATATGGAAAGGAGGCGCCAGAATGAGAATGAGAGTGTCTCTTTATCCGAAAACATGAGGCTAATAGACTGGGATCCGACGAGAGTAACCAAGACTGCTAGGGGTAGTGAGGCAAACCCTAACCGACGAGCGACGAGGGGCGACTGGTCAACATATGAATGCTGATTATAGAATGAGCAGAAAATAAACCAAGGACTGGATCACGGTCTACCTTTCTGGCGCCTCTCCTACCGACGGCGCTACCACTAGCCAGATCACGACACAAAACGTCTGTGTAGCGCTCATATACTGAAGGCCTGATATGGTTGAACTTCGTGATGAATGCGTGCTTTAGCCAGTCAACGAGCATCTCCGAGAACATCACTGTGAGTACAGGCTATGAACAAGGGGTTGTTAGAGTGAGTCAAGGAATGAAGTTTCAGACACACATAAGAAATTGTCCAAAGAACGTTGTTTCCTCTAAACCAACCAAAGCTTTTTGGCAAGACGAAGCCACTGGAAAAGTCGAATTCTGATCCGCTTAATTCGATGAGGTTCCGAAAAGCAACAACTCCGAGCATTAACGCAAGGGTAAAGCGTTCGACAATGTCTAGACACACAGTACTGGATCAGGAGGATTTCCAAGCGATACACCAATATGTCCCTACCTGCACAAGTTATTTGGAAGAGGTTGTCTTTTTCAAACTTTTTGAAAACACTCCCCTTGATTTCGACAAACTGATTGGATACTAGAAGCGTCAAGAGAGCGTGGTCATAGGAATTGACAGCGACATTGAGGGAAATAAGTTGGTAAACCATGACTAGAGCGTGTGCAACTTGAAGAACTTCAGCTGAGATGAGAAAGTGGATAACCATGGCGACATACCAGTATACATAACAGCAAGGAGAAAATACAGGAAAGGTCTAAGTGTAATGGCAGTAAGTGGGACTCTGTGAGATAAAGGTTCGAGTGTTGAGCGGGAGAATAAGCAGTCGAGAATGTCCTGTCCTATGGAAGCACAAAGTCTGTCTGCAATCTAGAAGCCTGGGGTTAGTCGATAAATTCCATCGTACGAACTTAAGCTCCGTACCTCGAGAGCATTGAAGATCACATATAATTTTATCGTGTCTTGCCCTCGAACCGTATGATAAATTTTGCTTGCATCCGTTAAAGGATTTAAAATGAATAATGATGTGACAAGTAGAAGTGCTCGAAGAATATCAGCCTTCTGAGATGGAGGGAGAGGAGGCGCAGATCGTCGAAATAGATTAGCTAGAAGGCGAATGATTGCGAGACAGAAGCGAATGGGTAGTATGGTAAAAGTGTAAAGAAAACTATCCAAACATAGGATGAACCCAAAGCCAATGATCTAAGGGATTATCCATGAGCATGCATGGCGAGCCATATGCGCGGAGAGGCATGCCTTTTCCATAGCCAAAGGTATGTTCAAAAAATTACTGACACGTTCCCACTTCAGTTCTTGATGAGAATCAAAGTCTGTTGCCAGAATTTCCTCTCTGAGATAGTCCCATAGCGAAAAAGGTGGTGGCGGTTCATATACATTGCTATCCCCTGACACATGCCGTCGTCGCAGAGGCGGAGGCTCAAGTAAAGGTGTGGGCGGGGCGGTTGGGTAGACAGATATATTATTACTACCATATGATTCTGTAGGCGTTGCTGGAAAAGATGCATATGCAGTTGGAGGACTATAATATCTTGCTCGGAGTCTCAGATGGTCTGGAATGTCGCCATTTGTCGGTGCATCTGAAACTGAAGTTGAACGACCCCTGCGAACCGGTTCTTTCCTCCAGTGAGTCTCTGGACCTAATTCTAATCCATCTCTGAGATAAATCCGGTCATATATATGCAGAGGTTGTGATTCTGACACAGCGAGTGAAGAATTCTGGTCAACTCGTTTGCCAAGAGGCACTGAAGGAAATGGATTATCTTCATTCATTTTCTTCCAATGTTGACGGTTCGTGAGCGATGCGAGGACTGCGTCCTGGCTGCCGGACGAATGACGTCGCTGTGGCTTTTTTTTACTCTGAGGTGATGTGGTCATGGTGGAAAGATAATTTCAGCGTATGTGTACTTGGGTTGCCTAATCAATACGTGTTACATGGGCGTTACTTGTTAATGGAGTGACGACGTATCAAGTCACTATCTATGAGCGAGTATTGGGTCTCCAAGAAGAGATACTTCTGCAAATATTGCGAAATCTATATCGCAGACGATGTACCTTCTAGGCAACATCATGAAAATGGTCTTCGGCATAAGGGTAATGTCGAACGATTCATACGAGGAATTTACAAAACGGGGGAGAAAAGGAAGAAGGACCAGGAAGAGGAGAAACGGGAGATGGCACGTGTAGAGCAGGTACAGCATCCTTCTACTCAAAATATCTCTTGAATATTCACTCATGACTAGGCAGCCCATGCAGCATTTGCTCAGGATCTTAGTCTAGGCCATGCAAAAGCCAGTAATACACCCGTTGCTTCCTCTTCCACGGCTTTACGCAAACCTGCTACCAAACCTTCCAATCCATTTTCAAATTATTCAACAGCAGCCCAGCTAGGATATACAGATCCAGATGTGGAGAAAATGCAAATCCGGAAGTCTCAGGGTCTTGTCGGAGAATGGCAGGTAGTCGAACCTATGCACACCCAACCGCGGACTGGTGATGAAGAAGAGGACGTCAAACCTGCTGACTGCACCCACGGCACAGATACTGTTTCTTTGATGGAATCCACCTCTAAACGGGCCACAGAGTCGCATCCGGACGACGATAGTCGTGCATTCAAACTTCGCAAGAAAACCGCAGCCGTGGGACTAGGAGACATTTATGACCCGGGCGTTATACCGATAAAATTGAAGAAAAAGGAAGAAACTATTGCAGCTGAAACGCCCTTGCTTACGACTCCAATCCCCAGCTCTTCCAACACTGAACTTCCCAAATGGACGGCGATCTCTCTCAAAGGAAAAGACTCATCCGTATCTTCATCTTCTATCAAAGCAGAAGGATCCGACAGTCAGTCTTCCCAGTCCATGACTGAGGAGGCGCAGCCACAGGTTTTACGCTGGGCGAAAGTCGTGTGGACCCAGCCCATCAAGGAAGAGGACACCGCTGTTGCTCCAGCTGAACAACCTTCACAAAATGCACCAGTCTTGGGCCTCTCGGACAAGGAAGTTGTGATAAAATCCGAGGAAAATCCTCCATCGACAGTCAAGGCTGAGATCGATGAGTCAAGCACTCTTGAGCAACCGTCAGGTCTGTTCAAGAAACGAAAAGCCCCTGCAAATCCTGGCCGTGGACGGCGTCCATTGTAAGACCTCTATAGTAATGCTGAAATTGAGGGGAGACTCGGAATCACGTAAGTATTATAGACATATCGGCAGGGTACAAGATACTATACAACATCTTAGTACTACAAAAATTCAAGATACAGCGTTCATATTCCAGCAATTCGTAAATGCAAGTAGGGTTAATGTTGCGTCGTAGGTAAAATCGTGAGTTCTCCCAAAAGTATAATCATCTAGGAAACAGATCATCTTCGTTTTCCATATCTGCCAAAAATTCCACATGCTGATGCACAGAACCCTAACAATAGAGCTACAAGTGCACCAAGCGTGAGCCAATTACCATTACCGTATTGTGCTGGTCTGCCAAGTTCCCTGAAGTGATTCCGCGCAATACCGAAGAGTACCATATCAATCACCCATGCGACAAGGGCAGTTAGGCCAGCAAGGCCAGCAACAAGAGTCATGAAGACGGTACCAACCCGTGTGCGGGAGGCAGAACCACATACACCAAACATCATAGCAATACCAGAAAGTCCGGCAGCTGCATTTCGTCAGAACAGAGGTATCAGTTGTCGGAGATGAAGTGACTGACCAATTGGATGAAGTATCAATGTCTTTGTCAGGTTATGCAGAAGGGTTGTGTCTAGTCGATCGTCGCTGTTTTTTCCCTAAACGTTAGAAATAGACACGTACGATACCAAATGGCTTACCCAAACAGGTATCCAATAGCTGGAGTAGACCCTGTGAACCCAAAGACTCCGTAATGAATTTGGTCCCTTCCGACGCCCACATCCAAGAACGAAATCACCTCCCAAGTCGGAGAGGACACGGAGACCTGCCATTGGGCAACAATAGATAAGACCGAAACAGTGAAGCCCATCAGATACATACGAATACGAGAAGGACCATTGCTGAAAAGCATAGAAAGAGTCCTGGAACTGCAGGTGACACAGGCATTTTCTAGTGTGAAGGGAAAGTGAAAAGGTGGCGAGATTTGGCACAACTTATACATCCATAAAATTAGTTGGGCGTGACCAATTTGGTGCCGTGGGTCACAAGCCACCGTTAAACTGCGGGAGCTATCCGCAGCACTCGCAATACCACCGAATCTCACTGTTCTTGTATCTCAGCACCTGGAACTGGTAACCTAAACCCTGTGAAATACTTGATTACACAAGGGAAATCATTACTCGAGCGTTGGTTATTCGGCATCGAGAAAGATCTCCCAATTCTGTAACTGGCCCAAAAATAGTATGTATATATTGCCAGAAGTCGAACCCAAGTACTCTCATGGCTATACAAGGTGCAGTGTCTTTTTGCTGCGGTACATTTACAAACTGCGGCTTTTCTCCATTCCAAAAATTTCGAGAATTTGCATAACCAGCGGTGTTTAATTCAGCAGGTACACAGCAATGCAAAGCTTTGAATTGACACATAATTCTGAATGCACTCGGCATGAAGAATGAATGGTGGCTCCTCTATTGGTTTCCACACCTCTAATTTGGGATTTGTGTGATGTGTAAAATCTACATACAGGAAGGTCCAGCAACAGCATTCACGTGTCTAACATGGGATCCACTCAACCGCGCTTCAGTGCCAGATCCCATATGGACATCAGTGCTATCGTTGGCTGTGGCTTCATCAGAAACGAGATATCCAATGTCCTCGTACATGTGGGGGAACAGAATCGCTAGCATGTCGTCAACCCTAAACAGCTGTCAGGACACAAACAGATAAGAGGAGAATATACAACTTACTGAAAGATGAAATCTCCCTTTTTCTTCGTCGCTGGAGAGTCAATCACTTTCTGCGAATCATCCAGTTCAAATCTGGATACGTCAAGTGTACCAACCGCATTCTCCTTTGTATACAACGATGTACCCTGACGTGTCGCAAGGTCAAGAATGTTCCGTTCCACGGTGTTCTCAGCATAGTAACAATAAACTACCGTGGATGAGTGAATGAGATGCATACTTGATCTCAATTCGTTCCTGAACTACCAACCTTCGGTTGGGCGTGATTGCCCTAGGCGATCAATGCGGGCAATGGCCTGAAGCTCAAATCCGTGGTGCACAACACTCTCAAGGAGGAAAACCCGAGAGGCACAAGTCAAATTAAGTCCCGCATTTTCGCGCTCGCTGTATCATCCAAGTCATTTGACATTCAATGGAACTTGAGGAATGGCCTAACAATCGAACTTACCCGTGAAGGAGCAGTACAGAAATACCCGGGTCTTCTCTGAATATTTTCGCAGCGTTATCTCCTTTTGAAATCTGATCTATGCGCAGAGACCGGATGCCTGACACGCTTAATTGAGCCATGAATTGTCCAAGTGAATATCGAACACAATACCATTGAGAGACAGAGCAACATGTACAACTAGGAAATTATATTCGGGATCAAGATTAGAGAGACAGAACAAGAGACGTACTGTGAAGAGTGTCTGCCCAAGCCGAGAACACGATGCATTTTGACCCAGGGTCATTGACTTGCAAGTATAAAAGGTGCTTAACAAGAGTCTGGATCTTACTACCAAAGTCGCCCAAGATTTGAACTTGTTGTATTGCTTCAAGGACCTCTGGACCTAGACTGATTGTCAGAAATTGAGCGTTAGTCAGAAAATGGATAGCCATACAAAGGGTATTATAGATGATCACTCGATGGGATCGAGGGCTGGGTTCATTTAGCTTGCTGTGAATTCTTGACTTGGCTTCTGCTACAGGCTTTGATCTGACAGTAAATTTTTGCAAGGTGTTGTTATTGATCCTGGATCTGCATAGCATTCAAGAGGTAGTCGTTGGGAAATCTAATCACAATGTATGGACATACCTGCATATTGGGCATGTCTTCCCATCTCTCTCTGCCATCCAGGTTTGCATACAATTCTACAAATGCATGAGATGGAAGAAACAGTAGTCTGCATTGTTCCTTACCTGGCAAAAGATGTGAGCACTACGGAGAATGGTTAACGAACAAAGCAAGCAAGAATGTGATTCAAGAACAAACCATGATGTGATAAACCCACGACTGAATTCACACTTGCATAGGATACATGTTTCCTCGTCGTCATCATCCTCACCCTGCACAAGATCGGAAAGATATTTCTGTTTTGATCGTCCTGCCCTGATCTTTGCATCTAGTGTCTCTTGTCTATCAGACTCATCCCTGATCACATCATCTATAGATCCTTCCCATTTTGCTGGAATCACAGAATCAGAAATTTCTTGAAGCTGTCTGAAATAGACGGTCCTGCAATTGAATACTTTCCGCATAAACATTAAATCGGCGTCGAGTTTCTCATGAAGCGATTCTAACCAAATTGAATGGGTTATATGACAAGAAGGAAATAGAGGGAGCCTACCCTGTTCAGCGATGAGACGCCTTAGTTGATTAGCTGCGTTTTTAGCCCAAATTTTTTCTGGAGCCTTCCTCAGCGAAATAGCAACGCCATGCAAGCTATTTGCAGTCTAAGATGGGATCTGAACCTTACCATATAAAACCAGTTGAATATACATACGGTGCGTAGAGCCTTGTCCCCTAATTCTTGCAAAATCACTTTTCTTCATGCAGACAGTTCTGTAAGAGTGATTTCATCCTCCGGCTGCAGAACTACATTCGATATCTCTGGCCCATGGTTTTTGGAGGAGGTAGGCTCTTCTGAAATAATCGCTGCCTTCATGGCAGCCGCAGTCTGGCGTAATTTCTTTTCACGGACGTCGTGCAAAGCCAGAAGAGTTCGTTCGTGGAGTAGAGCTTCTCGTCGATCAGCGAGAAGAGCCGCATATAGCTGAAGATATACTTCTGCCTCGCCCTGACTCTCCAAACTCCGCTGATATTCTTGTCCATCTGCCTCACGTTCATTACCGTTCATTTCTTGCGAAAGCAGTTGAATGATATGTGTTCTCCATTCCCAGAGAAGGGCGGATTGTTTATTGAGTATATTGTTTATGATTGAATCAGCCTCGTTGCGCTGCATTAAAGATAGTCATGAAGCACCCTTAGATGGATAAAAGAATGGCTGCTTACCAGGTCAACGGTATCGCGTGATTTACAACCTTTGGGGAGGTAAGGCACTTGAATAAAGAGGTCGTCCTCAGTTATACTCTCTTGTTCCCTTCGAGTTTTAGTAACATTAAGAGATATCATCAGATGAAGTGCCTCCTCCTCTGGACCTGCTCATGTCTTTATCAGCTGGGATCTGCAACCATTGGATGAAAGTTACAAGCCCTTCAAGAGTTCTCTCCGGATCTCATTTGCCACCCCATATGATTCTTCCGATGAATGTTGATTATCCAACACATGATATACATCGCCTTGGAGGAACTTGATACGATGCAACACAAGTCTTGTTTCCCTCAGACGTTGATTTAGTGATCGACGTCTGACAGCCTGCTCCTCTTCAGGGGTTGTTTTTTCTTCGTGAGGTGAGGTCGCATGCCCATTCTCCTGGTTATCGGAAGTTGTTCCATTGTTCAGTGCCTCCAAATCAATAGAAGTTTTCGAGACCTTTCCTTTCCCGCTGCACCGTTGGATAGTATTCTCGAGTTCTTCGATCAACTGACCAATATCCCCTTCAGCATTCTGAAGTGTTTGCAGGGCTGTATGATGTCGATTGGGATCTTGTGTCTGTTGCTGATATTGAGCCAAATCACACAATCCTTGTATCTGTAAATTGTCAGAGATAATTCCATAGGGAAGCATTATTATACCTTTGCCTTGGAATCATCTATGACTGATCTCCAGTTTCTGTCCTTCAGATCTTTTAAGACGTCTTGCATGCTTTTTAGTGTTTTCATGGGCTTATCACCTTGCCACTGCAGCTGTCCTACCTGTCCAGGCCAAATAAATTATTTTTTTACTGATTTGACGAACGATGCACATACCTGAGGATGAGTACACAAGGCGCGAAGCTTACGAAGGGAACTTCGAAGATAGGATGCATCGACCTGCCATCCAGCTGAGGCAGCAATTCCATGAGCGTCCAATCCCAGCTCATTCAATATTTTTTGAAGCATTTGATTGTAAACCTACGAGGTATCAGTTACCAGACATAAGGAGTGACCTGATGACTTGCCTCTCGCTCTACAAGCCCCAGCTCTACGCCTACAACATAGCGTGTTTGTTGTGGAATAGTGAGTTCATCCTTCACGTCGGCCTTAACAGTCCTATATCGCTGGGTTAGCTTCTCTCTAATGATTACCCAGCTATGAATACCTAATTGAATACTTCTGAAAGAACGCTCCAAAATCTGTGGCATTGTATGGTTGGAGAAGTTCCTTCCACATTTGTGGTCCACCAACCACATTGTCGATCCGCAAAAATCTTAAGATAATCAATCAGATAACACAAACATAATAAGTGCTTAACAGCCACCTACTTGAGGACATGCTTCAAATCGGACACATGTGAGCGAGCAGGTGTTCCCGAGACAGCGAAGGAAGCCAGTCTCGGAATGAGAGAAACCATGTCTCTGAAACAGGTGAGATATAGGCTCTTGGGAGGAGAATGTCTTAACTCACTCTGTCTTTCCACCTCCAACCATCTGCACCTCGTCCATCACGACCCTCATCCATTCAACCATCACCAACGGGCTCCTCGGTCGCTCTACATTAGCGTAAGACACATCTTCTCGTCTTGGACGTTCGATTACGGCACGAGCAACATTGAAGTCAGAGCGCAAGGTTGCGTAAGTGGTAACGACAATATCAAAACCATGCACATAATCGCACCAACTGAGAAAGCCCCTTTCCTTGTCAACATCAACCATTTTGATCTCATTTGATTCTTCTATTACATCCCTGCCATCGTTATGCCTTACCTTGCCCCTGCCCTTCTTGGATCGTATGTTTGTCGTAACAGATTTCTTCTCCTCGATCGTCGGACCCAGGTTCCCTGACTTCTTGAGGAGCTTTCGTGTGCGTTCTATCTCCTCAGGCGAATTCAATATTGGAACCGCAACCTTTGACCAGCCCTCATAGACGAGCACTTTTAGGGATGGAGCATGAGTATTTATCTCGTCAACCCATTGTCCTGCTAACGACGATGGAGTGACAATGAGAGATGTCTGAAAACACAAGTTAGCGAAGGGATCGAATGCAGTGTGGTTAGTCAGACGTACCTTGACTGCTTTTATATTCAGTCCAGCCAACGGATCCCAACGGATCATCCTTGGAGCGCGATCTTCAGGCGCAGGATTGAGAAGGATGAGAGCCACAATTTCCAACGTCTTCCCTAGACCAGGCTCTTCTGCGAGTATACCACCAAACGATCGCTCTATGGTATCTTTCTCATCAAAAATCATTCTCGCAAGTCGATTGTAAGCAAACATTTTTTGCGGCTTCTTGAAAAAAAGAAATTTTAGATAAAATCAAAATTAATAATTAAAACAGTCAGTTTCAAGCAGAAATAGATAAAAAAGAAAAGAACCATTTAAATAAACTTAAAAAACTTGACCAAGGAATAATAAACCCTTCCTTAAATTAATAATTTTCCTTTAAAGGAAAGATAGTAACTAACAACTCAAGCTAAATGCGGATTATAACTTAACGATGAGAAAACAATCATCAGTAGCATGTCAGAAAAGTGAAAATAAAATATATTTATCATCCTTTGATATGGATACGGATACGGCCGGCGGATCTTTGGATCAGTGAATAATAAGGAATTAGGTAAATTAAAATTGGAAAGGCAGAATTTTAAGGTATTACTAACTTAATTGGAAAAGTAACAACAAAACGTATTATCTTATACCCTTAATGGGATACAACGCAAAGACGAATAACAGATGGAGATGGTTATATTTCTGTGAACAAATCAGGAAATGTGGGGTTTGAAATGACACTGCCTAGTCTTAACCATATTATCTAAACTACTTAACTTTATACCTGTACTTATAGAAAGATAATTATCATGCTTTTGTTTCTAAACATGGTTAAAAAGAAAATAATATGGATTTAGCTACTTGGGACAATTTTTTAAAATAGGAAGTTTAGTATTTTCTTTTTTAAATAAGATTAGCATCTTTATTATTTTATATTAATTAAATATTATATTTTAAATATTTGATACTTACTCCACTTAATAGTCTTGAGATCACCCTGGAAGGATAGTAAGGTTGCTCGTCGTTTGGAAACCTAGCCTAATATTAGGTTGAAAATTGAAAAACTCGCGCTTTCGATTTATAAACATATTTTGTTGAGATGCAAAATGTGACAAAAAGTAATCAAAAATTTGATCTACAGGATGTTAGAAGAATGGGTGGATTAATAAAATTCTTACCATTCTTGTATTAGGGTTATCCGTATTATTTTAAAGAAACTTATATTTTATTCATACTTATACTTAGTTAAAAGTCAAATGGGGTAAATCCAAATCCCTTTTCCAGGACAATAAAGAATGAAGAAAAAAAAGAAAAAAAAAATTTTGTGAAATTATTCCCTTCTTGGATTGACTCCCAAAAAGAATAATCGGCCTCGTCTCTCCTCGGTACAATGAATCCCTCAGGGCTCACCTCCTTCCCCTCGCGTGAGAGCAGCCAAGCTACACTTCTTCGTTGATAAGGCAGGAGCGTGGGGAGGAGAGCATCAGGCTGCATTGCAGCATCAGCAAGTTGTGATATTGCTTGAGGGGCAGAAGTGAGGATCGAATAGAAAAAGGGTATATCTATATTATGGGGTATATTTTCCGAGTCGGAAGTTCGACCATATAGGAAATAACACAAATTTCTTTGATGTTCTCGAACAATATCAGCTTGTTTCTTGGACATTCGACGATCTAAGAAATTGAAACTTGAAGGATCGTCCATAGACACTGCAATTTGAAGTTGTACTTCAAAGGGCAGTTCCGAATTATTATTGCTGTGAGAGCCTTCTGGAAAGATGATAATTTTCATGTGAGCTTCAATTTTCACCTTATGTATTTGCTGCAACTCGTAGCAACTCTGAAGAACGATCGAGTAGTCTTTCTCATGCGCCGATTGTGGAAGAAGAAGCCATTCATTATAGAAGTCGGGTCGTCCTTTGGCCCAAAAACTAACCAGCTTTCCCTCAAGATTTAGTATCTGACATTGTCCAATGTCAATTGTCATAGGCTCAGCCAAAGAACCACAGAGGGTCCTCAGCACCCCGAGGATTTCGGTTAAAGATGTCACTGAGGATGTCTCGCTGATGCTCAAAGTATAACGCAGAGCGAATGTGTGTCGCCAAGTCGGTAATTTCATTGCAGCGTCAAGATGAAGGGAGAGCTTAAAATCGAGCACTTGTTCTTTCGAGCCACTGATCAAAGATTCAATATTCTTCTGTTTCTTTCGTCTCGGAGCCTGAGGAAGCGGGGAGCCAGCTCTCTTCTTCGACATTCCTGGGTCCGGAGACGAGGCTTTGCACAAGATCTCGTCAAAAAGGCCTTGCAGCTTGAGCAAAGGATGGAAATCCCCTTTATGCAGAAGATGTGGCCATATATCAGACGCGCGAGCAAGAGCAGGTGCAGTATGTTGGGAATATGTTGTCCGCATAGATCAAACAAAACAAATGCTGCCTTGGACATATGGTCCACGATCAGATGAGTCATTCCCATCAAACACACTACAACGACACCGATCGGAACACCCTGACTTGTATACGAATACATCTGATTATCATGCCAATCCAATGCCAGCCAACCGACAGATAGCCGGTGATGACGAGGGTCTTGTCATATAAACTGCAAGCGTAAACCTTGACATCAAGAAATGTAACATGTGCTATCACGTGGACATGACGTCGAGAATCGTGGCAGTCTCTCTTTATATAGCACTCAACACTTCTTCGAATTCCTGCAAGATGACCATCTAGTATGCATTTTCCGTAAAATCTTTGATTTTTAAATGACCCAGTTTTATTCCAGCTATACTCTCACTTTTTTCCTCCTCGCTGCGGAGGTTTGCCTTTGAAGCATCTCGACAAGATACCCAACTCATTCTTGTTTGCCAGATGTTGACATTTTGTGTTCTCGTCGCTCCTATCCCATTCAGTGTTCGCAGGCGCATTTTCTCATTTCTTTCCACTTCTGCCGTTGTCGCAAAAATCGCCTATGCTTTGAAAATATCGTTCATGTAAGGTTGATCATTTGTATCTGCTGACCTCCATTTATGCCCCCAATCTAGATTCGTCGCTGTTTTATTCGCAGACGCACTTCAACGCATGTTTAGGATCAATGAAGAGTCAGATTTGATCAAGTCTGGCAAAGCCGGTATCCCAGATGTGAGAGCAGACTCGAATATCCATGCAAGAAAGTTCTAGTATGTCCTTACCATTTAATCGCTTCTCACTCTCAATCTTCCATGAAGCGCGCAACGCAATGTTTATCTCACCGGCTTCTGTCTTTTTCTTTCCCTTGTCCTTACCCGCACTTTCCATCTCTCTACGGAGCTTATCCGTACCCAAGAGGAATATGCTAAACTGAAACAAGTCTGTGGTTTCAAGCCTTTGAACGTTTAGTTTATCCATCTTATGCTTGCAGAAGGGTGTTGCCAAGCCAGTTGAAGCCAGCAAGGAACTTGCAGAATTGAAACAGAAGCTCGCTGCAAAAGAGCGAGATTATGGTATGTTTCACGCTATTGCTCTTTTGCTAGTCTGATTTCAATCCAGATACTCTCAAAAAGCAAGCATCCCAAAATTACAAGGAATATGACCGGCTTGCCACTGAACTCAATACACTGTCAGGAGCCAAGTCTGACAAACGACGTGATTAGTCGATCTCTGTCTACAATCACGGATTCGTCTCTCCGAGTTTGATTGCTCGTGCATCTTTTTGAAACCTCGGTTTCGTAGCTAATCAGAACTCAACTTGTGAATAGACTGTCCAATATTTAGTGACCATTTTCGCTGTATCCTTGACCCACAACAAGTATCAACCGCCCTTGAATTCTTTATGCTTTCAAGACGCCTTCTTCCTTCAACTGTTTGATGACACCATCTGCCACTCGGAACATGGAGACTCCGGTCGGAATACCACAATAAACGGCAGTTTGAAGCATTGTTTCCTGTATCTCGAGTTCTGTACAGCCGTTGGTAGCAGCCCCTCTGCCGTTTCTGTGAATAAGGTATATCAGGGCATTTAGCGTGCATCTAACCTTAGATGCCCAGTTAACTAGAGTGGTTATCAGTTATCAAGAGGATATGTAGGGCAATGTTCACTAACCTCAGCTTCTTTTCCCTGTGCCGTGAGCAACGCGATCACTATCAAACTTCTTTGTTTTAGTTCTAGTCCGGGCCTGGTCCAAATGGTGCCCCAAGCGATCTCAGTCGTGAGCTGATCTGGTATTGATTACTCCACCCAGCGAGCACAAGTATTGGACTAACGTGCTGCATAGATGACATGAAATCTGTGGTATCCTACATCCAGTTGCAACAATAGCTCATTCATAAAATTGTCAACATTTACCGACTTAGTGTTGCGATTGACATAGTCGTCACCCTGATCATGTTTATCCGTGAAATAACCTTCGCATCATCGGATACAATAAACTCACCAAGACCTTCCGTCTAATCTGTTTGCCCGCCTCATACAACTCGTTGTGAGCATTCTCGTTGGGTCTTGACAGCGGCATTGTGAGATAAGAAGTGATAGGCTCAATTTTAGAGATTGTTCGACTACAGTAATCTCATCGACTAGAGTCCCAGGCAGCCAATCTCCATCCTTTCTTTGGTCTCTAGTGAAGATTTGAGGCTAATCTTTCCCTCGACAGTGGTTCTGATTCGTCTCAAGATAGAACATGACTCATTATAATCGCATTATAATCGTATGGGTAACCCATGACCTCGGAGCAAGTCAAGTCGATTGCTTTTTTTGACGGATGGAATTTGCATGAAGTCGAAGACAAGTACCCATTTCAGGCATTAATCAAAGGTCGAATTCTGACCTCACAACAGCCATGGCTCACGAGGAAACGTTGACCCTTCCAATGAGATTCGGCTGGGTAGGACTTGGTGCGATGGGATACCCGATGGCAGGTCAATTGCGCAGAAAACTTCCAAGGACAAGCACGTTATGGGTCTATGATATCGACCTTGCATTAACTGCCAGATTCTTGGAAGAAGAGGCTCGATTTGCAGAAAATGATGTTCAAGGTGCCCAAGTGTACATCGGTCGTAGCTCTCGTGAGATAGCTGAAGAAAGCGTGAGTTCGAATCCTCCAGCCTTCTTTTCCTGTATTGACTCTTTGCTGCGGGCAGGACTTCATTATAACAATCGTCCCTGAAGGTATAGCAAATCTTGAATTATTGCACCGACCTCATGAGCTTCTTGATTAGGTGCTCATGTTCAAGCTGTCTTCCTGGATGAGGGGAAAGGTCTGTTATCGGTAGCCGATACTTCTGGAAAGAATTTTGTCGATTGGTTGGTGCCCAATAATATCATGTATTGACTCGAGCTAAAAGGGTGTTATCTACAGCTCTACCATTGATATCGCCACATCGTTGATCGTTGGAAATGCCGTCCGATTATCGAGCCCAACCAACCCACCTACTTTTCATGATGCCCCGGTATCCGGAGGAACTTCAGGAGCAGCCATGGCCACTTTGACATTCATGGTCGGAATAGAGAAAGATTCTCCTCACATCCCACTTCTATGGCATATATTTTCCTTTATGGGAAAGTCCTTACATGCCATGGGTGGACCGTCTCTTGGTCTGGCAGCCAAGCTCAGCAACAATTATCTCTCTGGAATGATCGCACTTGCAACATCAGAAGCTATGAACCTTGGTATGCGATTGGGATTGGATCCAAGAACATTGAGTGACTGCTTTGCAACAAGTTCTGGCGGAAGTTGGGTCAATAGCACGGTGAATCCCGTGCCTGGAGTTTGCCCTGATGCCGTCACTAGTAAAAACTATCAAGGTGGATTCAAAGTCCAATTAATGAAGAAAGATATGACTTTGGCGATTGCTGCTGCGCGAGAGGTAGGCGCGAAGCTTGTGCTCGCTGACGCAGGACTTGCTGCGTACACAGCAGCATCGGACGATCCCAGATGTCGAGATAAAGACTCACGAGTCGTGTACAGGTGGTACGTAGAAAACTTCCTTTCGTGATCCTGTGACGATTCATTACTATGTTAGGTTGGGTGGTGTGGAACCTGGGGTAGAGAAATGGGATCCATCATTGTTCACAGAAGCCTCGGGACCAATCTAAATATAGGATTGGAAACTCATTTAACGGAATAATACCGAGAGAAGGTTTACTCATAGCGCTTAAAATGCTATATCAAGAGTATCAATGGCAATTTGTAACTCCTGAACAATGGCTGAGTCACCGTTCGACAATATCAAGTTTCCTCGATTTGATGAACTACCCTTCCGCAAGGGTGATCCCGATAGTAAGTCTGGAGCCTATCATGAACTGCGTCAAAGTCAAGTACTCAGGTTCTATTAATTTATAGAAGCTATCTGGGGATTTTATGAACACGTATCTGGTGCAACAACACCTGATGAACTCGGGGCATTAAATTTACTCACTCAACGACGGATTCTGAAAGCGTCTCGTACGGAAATTCAGTTTGGGAAAGTTTGTAGCCTCAATTGGGCCATGCACAAGCCGACACCAAGCAAATTTGGACGTAAAGGTCTAGAGCACAAAGTCAAGGGATGGCAAAATCAGCCTCGCATAATCGATGACGAGATATCATTTAATTCGCAATGCAGTTCTCAGTGGGACGGCTTCCGCCATTTCGGACATCCATCAGGTGAGACGAGAACCCCCTTGGCTTGTTTGGCTGCTTGATATAGCACCATTACAGGATTCTTTTACAATGGACTTCCGAGTAACGAGATTGTAGACAGCGCGGGAAACAGCCTACCTTCATCACCAGACAACCCTCAAAGGAACGGCATACATGGTAGGATTTGGTTCAATATTTTGTCATGATGGTGATCAGTTCAATCAAGTTATATTTGAACAGCATTCCAAGGCAAGATAGTGGGTAGAGGCGTCCTTTTGGATTACTACTCTTACGCACAAAAAAATGGCATCCATTATTCTGCGGTGGAGGCACATCTTGTGACAGCGAAAGAACTGGAAGCATGTGCAAAGGCACAAAACTTGATATTCGAGACAGGAGATATCCTATTCGTCCGAATGGGCTACACCGAGTGGTATGAAAAGGCATCTAAACAGGAAAGAGTGGAAGGACTCGAAGTTCCAGAATTGGTTGGGATACGCCAAGATACCGAGGAATTAGAATGGTTTTGGTACGTCTTATGTGCTGTGTTATCATAGCCTCTCACAGCCTGTAGGGATCATCATTTCGCAGCCGTGGCTTCTGATACGCCCTCTTTCGAAGCGCGCCCCACTGTACAGGAATGGGACCTCCACGAATACCTTCTGAGTCTCTGGGGAGTAAGTTGTCATCAGTCATTAAGTTACGCGTGACTTGACTTGCCGATGCAGACGCCCATTGGAGAATTCTTCGATTTAGAGGCTTTGGCACAGACTTGTAAAGAACTTGGCCGATATTCCTTCTTCGTCACATCTAGCCCGCTTCATGTGGTCAATGGCATTGCCAGCCCGCCAAAGTGAGATTCTTTCTAGTGACTAAAATGGAGTTGACTCAACTCTGCAGCGCATTGGCGATCTTCTGATGTTGGAAAGCTTGCACTGTCCCTGTGGGAGAAGGGGACAAAAGTAGCTCGAGGCAAAGAATATTGGTCGTTTTTGTGGTAAATCAATCAGCCTAGCAGAGATGCGTGTCAACCATTTATATCAGATGTCTGATGAGACTGTGGGATTGACACTACTATGGAGGCAACATTTCGGGCACTCATCATCTCTATAATCTATGTCTAATTACAAAGATTAAGAGTCATGTCTTCATACCACGGTTCTTTTGAGTTTGAAATACAGTTCACACAATGACTACGGCATAAGTCAGGATGATCTTATCCCGTAGTACAAGTATAGAGGCCTCATTGTGTCTGACTTTCCATGCGGTTGAGATTCTCCACAGCTGAGATCGGAACCCGTGTCAAAGCAGTCAAAAGACAGTTTTAGCCCGAATCTCGGTTGAGCAGATCCACAAAACCAACCCAATGGGATTACTTCGATTCATGAGTATCGAAGTGTATTATTAATTATTAACATGACTAGTAAGCCGAAGCCGATCCTCGTGGTTTTACTTTGGTTGGGGGAAATAGGTATCATGAGCTCAATATCGCTCCTAAACAAACATTCAGATACTATGGCAAATTTATTTTGTTCACTTTTTGCTCTGAAAACTCTTGACAACTATTTCATCGATCTCACGAATGAGACTAGGCATCCTGGCATCTTCCATATCGTACTCCGCTCTACTTGGAGGTTCGAATATCCTATTGCACATAACCAACATGAAAAGCAGTAGATGGACACTTGACGCTTTGCCATTTTTGGACGACAATGATTTCCTTTTTAAAGTCATCATTCGAGGACTTCATTTTTGTGCTTGAAACGATGTTCATCTTTACTGTTTGGTAGAAGCCCACCAGTCCGATGTATCAATACGAAGTAACAAATGATGCAGAGCCTCGGGTCCAGCAGGTGGATTTCGTTGTCCGATAAAGTAGTGTTCCGCGTAGGATCTGGAGGCACTTTTTTCAACTAATCCTCTCAATACTTTTGTCTATTCATGTATCAGTGATGGAAGTGTTCTCAGCACATGAAAACCTACCAAAATTGTCATCTTTTCCTTGAATTTGCTAAAGAGATCAGCCACCAAAGGTGCAGCCTCATGCTCTTGTAAGCGCTCTCGGCGTAGCTCTCCAATGACAACAGCAAATTCTAATATAATTTCAGTCGCTTGTCGGAGAAGGTCTCCAGCTGCCCGCTGCCCAGAGCGCATCAGACAAGCACTGAGGATATCATCGAGAAGGCTTGAATGATGTTTTGCAAGCTCAAAAACGTCAGAAAACCTTCGTGACTGTTGATCACCATTCTCATCCCGTAAAGGTGTCAGTTCAGCAAGGAAAGGGTCAAAATTACCCCCAATCACGGTGTCAAAAACATAGCCCGACAATGCGTTCATAAACGTTTGTGCCACAAATCGGAAATGCAGAGTCAATCTTTGCGTTGGCACCAGCGTAGGGAAGATCGGGGCAGAGGTCGATCGTATCATCCTTTCAACTGCATATAGCGCATGCTCGACTACAAACTATGAGCGCGTATCCAGTTCCTGGTTGGAAGCTTGAGTGTACCTCTGATCAACCTTAGAAGGAAGGTGAACATTCTTTGATACTTGGATAAAACCTCGGGGGGAATGAGAACCTCTAACGGGTGAGGGGGCTTGTAATCCATGTATAGAAAATCAAGAGCCCTGGCGTAAGTGGCGTCAGGTCACCCTCGAGGAGAAGATGACTCATACTCACTCGACACCTAGGAATGTATTAGATAACATATGCATCACAACAAGTTGACATACACAGAGGATTAAGCCATTTATCTCGACCGGGTCCAGTGGGCAAATCTCGAATAGCGAAACCAAGCCTCCAGGATGCACTACTTATGATTTGCTTAGGCAGATCGTCCTGCGGATAATCCAGCGAATCTACAATGACCGTGCGCAAAAAGAAGCTAAGGTCAGCTCCTACAGGAGGCCATATTTCCCTTTCAAGGAGGGCAGATGCTAAACCGACAGCCCAGGGCTGAGTACTCTCTGTTATCTGCTTTCGTTGCCTCAGAGTCTGAAGGGACAAAGCGCGATTTTTATTATCAATTTCATAATCCTCCTTATCTGAAAATAAGGCAAAAGAAAGCTTGAGTCTGAATGAAGAGGAGGTAATGAGAAGAAAGTCGCGAAGGAGAACCAGGTGAGACCGGAAATTGAGTTCACCGGTATGAGCTAGAAAGAGTCCCAGTAACGTCGACGAGAGCATTGACGAGTGTTTAACAAGGTCAGAGAAGACGACAGAACCAAGATGACTGAATGTAGGAGTAATAGGAGGCAGAGAATCAGGGAAAGAAGCTATGAAGTCTTGTACGGAACCTGACGTCGTTTTGGAAGCTAATGATGCATTCTTCAGAAAGGTACCTGGTTCCATATCGAAAACCTCAAGACCTTCCAAGCCAGATTCGTACTCCTGAATACAGCCTTCAAGAGGGTTAAGTTGATCAGTTTGGGTGTATTGTGTGTTATCACACGACATCTGATTGCCGATGTAAGCAGCTTCGATGTCCTCTGTCCTCCAAATCCATCGCAATTCTGCTTGTTGCGCCGGTTGACTCAGAAGAGGGTGCTCAGGCTGGGCTTTTTGTAATAGGATTAGAGACCGCCGGGCGGCCGGCAAAATGGCGAGCAGCTCAGGAGGAAAAAATGAAGGGTAGTCATCATCTACTTTTTCAAGTACCTCAAAGATATCGTCTTCATATACCTCTGGTTCCTCGTCAAGGGTATATTCATTAAGTGAGAGAAAGATACGCTCTTGTTTTTGCGGTGGACGAGGGCCATATCCTACCGATTGAGCGATCCAGTGCAAGTATTCGTGGGATGTACTCGATAAAATGTAAGCCAGTATAGCAGAAATTTCTCGAGTTGATTGCCGAGTGAAATGTGTATCGAGGTGGACGTGGATGTGAGAGAGGAGATTTATGGGACTATAGTCAAAAGGATGAAACTCTTGAGGTATCTTGATCTCCTCCTATGAGTGTTTTCTGAGATGGACTGTCCAAGAAGTGCCAGAGTTTGACTTACACGACCGCAAAGCGACGCTAGAGAAGCCAAGATATCTTGATAGACTTCGTATTGAAACCATATCTGCGTGATAGGGAGACTACCCTTTAACATTTCTGTAGGCAGCGGCGGGCAATCTGCAAGCGCTGTGCGGAGCCAGTCTAAGACATTGGAGAGCGCATGTGCGAACGCATGTATAGTTGGTCCATCTGTTGTAGATCTGAGAAAAGTAATGAGCACGAAATCGATGTGCCGCTAATGTAATCACCGGCCTGCCACGTAAAGTAGTCAAAAGGATTTCTAAACGCCTTAGCAAGTTTCCTATTGTTAAGAATCGCGATAGAACACTGAGATGTTCAGAAAAATGTCATCTGGTTCAAATGTACATGCCTACCTGTTACTAATGACTTCATCCTTCCCATCGAGAAACAGAAAGCCTGACTCCCCTTCTTTAACTCCTGTCTGGACGAAGCGTTGCAGATCTGCATTCCATGAATGATAGATGGAAGAATTCCCCAGGACGGTCATCTTAAGGGATAAGAATAAGTCCGATTGCTTGGTGTACACAACATGCGTCGAAGGGTCTCTCATTCGTGGCTGAACACTGATAGATACTATGAGAACAATACTCTAGGCTATTTTGTCATTGTCCGCTCACAGATGCCGCGCTGAAGCATAAACAAGGCCATCTCTTTCTGAAAGGAATGGAGTGGAAGTGCGCACTTGATTAATTGGCCGCAGTGCATCCCAGGAAAAGAGTTGCCTCTAGAAGGTGATAAGCGAGTCCGGGGTTCGAGAATAAAGGAGTGTACTTTGCGGCTGTCTAAATCCAATTTACCCCAGACAGAGAGATCTCGCTGTTCATCCTTCGTCTCCAACCGCATTAAATCTGCCGTGATACCATCAAGTTCAGAAGGTAACAACTTTCCAGACGTGTTCGATACTTTTGCCTTTTCACGAGTATTGAGGCGCTCTACGATGGGATTCTGCGGTTTGTCCTGTAGGCTGGGTACCGAGAAACGGGGAAGAAGAGGAGGCAACTCCTCGAAGCCAAGTTCATCCACGTTCTCAATTAGACCTTCATGATTTAAACAGAACCATGGGGTACTTTGTGATCGGTGTTTGGCCATGCAACAAAGGACGCGTTTGGTACCTCAGTGCCTTCGAATGGAGTATTTGCCCTTGTTGGACTCACCCTATCATCATATAACTTGTGCTTTACAAATACAATATACATAAATATAGAAGTTATCAGCAGAAAAGTGGAGTAGCGTGTCATTGATAACGACTGATTTGTCGTTACAATCCAGTCAGGACACCAGAGGGATACTATGTCCTACAGATTCCATCCTCAAGAGTAACACCACACCGAGAACATCTGACCTCCTGGTCAAGCAAGCAAAGCCCAAGTCCAAGAGGGAACCAAAAGACCGCCGCTAAGATACCTTTATTTTGCCATGTCAGAATTTTATATCCACACCAGTCAAAGAATAGCATACGAAGAAGTCCAAATTTCGTCTCCGTCAAATGACCATTCTGCAGACAGATCATCTCGGGATGGTCTGGTGGGAGCAGCGAAGTGATATGTTCGCATGTTCTCGGATTGACGTAATGATAGACATTAGATGAGTTAAACATGCTTTGTTGTGGGGTGCAGGAAGGCCCAGCAATCATGGCAGGCGCATGAGAAATAGTGTGAAATTGTGATGATTCGTTGCCTGGTGTGTTCAGTGCGGGTGTAGGCGACGACTTCCCATAGTATTGGACTAAAAGTGCAGATTAGAAGATCAGATGAGTGTAATAATAATCACACATACACTGTTGGTTTGCAGTCAACTCATAAGGTGGAGGGTTCTCCGAGCCAACTTGTGTCCTCTGCTGCTTGGGGTCAATAAATTTGAGGTGTGAAGAATAAACAAGGGAGCAGTACTTACCTGATGCATGTCGTTGTCAAGGATTATGTACCGATTTATGCAACACTATCATTTGTGGCTGCGGATGCGGAGAGACATATGTAAGATCACGTGAGAGTGCCAATTTTGGTTTACCGACCAAGGAATTTTCACCAAACGCCATTGATCCAACTTTTTTGATCCAACTTTTTGCTTTTCCCTCCTGCTCATCATGGCCAACGCTAGACCATCTACAAGCAACGGTACGGAGGGCCTCAAATATTATGACATGACCTCGAAAGACTAGTTGCGCTCGTTCATCGCTTTTATTAGACGAACCAAGTTCTGACAACTCGTTCTGATCATCCGACAAATGACAGCTATGCCGATTCTTACGCTCATTTTGGTGAGAAATGTTCTTGGAGATACACCATTACATCGGGTTGATTTCTCAGGCATTCATGAGGAGATGTTGAAGGATACCGTTCGCACGGGTTCCTACCGCTCAGCCATCGTGAATAACCCTCACCTCTTCAAAGGGAAGACTGTCCTGGACGTAGGATGTGGGACAGGCATCTTGAGTATGTTTGCTGCCAAGGCAGGCGCAAAGCATGTCGTTGGCGTGAGTGGACTAGGTTTCCTCACTATTGTTCTTGCGAAGAAATCATCAATCCATGATTTTACTAGATCGATATGTCAAATATTATCGATCAGGCACAAAAGATCATTGAAGCCAACGGATTTAAAGATAGTGATTCTTTGAGGTCTCTTCTCTTTTTTTTTCTTCCTTCCTGACATAATGGAATAGTCATCACGCTCGTTAAGGGCAAACTCGAGGAAGCTGAACTCCCCATCAAGGAATTTGACATCATCATTTCGGAGTGGATGGGCTATTTCCTACTCTATGAATCTATGCTTGATACTGTCCTCCTAGCGCGGGATAAGTATCTCAAACCAGGAGGCTTGATTTTCCCCGATACAGCAACACTTTATCTTGCTGCGATCGAAGACCAGGAATATAAAGAGGACAAGATCAACTGTATGTATCACCCCATCCGTTCTTCGGTTCGTCGTTTCTAATATCCATTACTGTCTTTAGTTTGGGACAACGTGTACGGTTTTGATTACTCGTGTATCAAAGATATCGCCCTTAGAGAACCTCTTGTCGACACGGTCGAGCTCAAAGCAGTCGTGACAGACCCTTGCCTTATCAAGGTAACTGTCTTATCCGCTGATGTTCTCCTGAAAACACATCTTTAATGAAAACGCGTTCAACGATATGGTTAGCATATCGATATCCTCACGGCAAAAAAAGAAGATCTCACTTTTGAAGCACCTTTCTCTCTGAATGCAACGCGAGATGATTGTGTGTCGCATGCTATTCGCTTTCATCTCACCTTACTGACCCATCTGTCTGGTGCCCTTGTCATGTTGGATCTGTAACACACACAGATATCCACGCATTCTTGGCATGGTTTGACATCTCTTTCGAATGCACACACAAGAAGGTGAAATTTTCCACTGGTCCTCATGCACAATACACCCACTGGAAGTATGTCAGGCCTTCCAACTCCATCTATGACCGATCAATTCAATTTAATTTACGATCATTCCGTTGCAGGCAAACCGTCTTCTACACACCTGAAACGCTCACTATCAATTCGGGCGACCAAGTCCGTGGTATTTTGAGCTGCGCACCAAATGCGCGGAACCCTCGGGATCTTGACATCCGCATTAAGTATAGAGTCAATCAAGACGGAGACCAGACGGCAGTCCAATATAAAATGTGCGTCCCATTCGTTCTCTCTCTCCACGGTTTATCTGGATCCTCTCGATTTATATTGTGAATGATGACTGACCGGCTGTCAGGTCCTGATTACCATTTTTCCCATCGCGTCGTACTTGCCGCGCTTATCATCCTGTTGTGCCAAAAACATTATTATCTGATATTCGCTCGATTATCACCCCAAATGTATACAGGTATTAGCACCACGCCTAGTGTGTCCTGTTATCGCCTGGAACTCGTACCTAATACTCCTCTTGCCCCTTGTAACCAATGGCGCATCTATTGACGCATCTATTGTAACTGCTATCCATATAGAGCCCTTTCCTGATGCATGCTGTTATCTACTACTTGCCTACATCAGGCTTTCTCAGCAATCCTAGGCCTAAAATAGCCATGAGGCTCCAACCACTCATTCAACACATGTAAAAATCCCCTGATCCCGTCGATTGAACAGAATAAGATGCATCTAACAAAATAATGATATACATAAATTAGAACATAGTATAATAATTTACTTCTACAGACGAAGGTATGCAACGAGTCTTCTAGGAGAATTACAAAACAATACAGTAACGTGAGTCGATCAATGGTATAAAAAAATCCCCTCCAATATAGCATGGCATGTAAAATGAAATATATCTCACTGAAAATCAAGATACAAGTCCCAGGCTGAGACCAATACCGACAGCACCAACACTCGGAGAAGAGGGATGAAACGACATTCCAAGCCTCCCTCTTTTGCCACCGACAACGAACCCCCAAGCGGCTAGCACAACAAGGGCTATGCAGAAGAAAATCATCCTGACCTCCTCCCCTGCACTGTTTCTTTCGAAGGCTAGGCCGATCAAGCCTCTAATACCCCCAATGCCTCGTCCGAATCCCCTTCGATGTCGTCCATATGGTCCAAGTTCAAGCTCGTACCTTTTTGTTCTTGTAGTTTCACCCAGCCTCCACGGCCACACCACACGCAATGTTTCAGTAGCCTGTAGCACCGAAGGCAATCCATGAGCGTCTGTAAGAAGGGAAAACACGCCGGATGTGCACGTAAATCGGGGGATGGGCAAGAACGAGAGAGAGGCTAAGAGTGGCTGGATAGAGGCTGAAGCAAGTGCCCCGATACCAAGACTAGTGCTAACCAAAGTATCTGGAGTCAGGACGAAGGGAGGTGGATAAAGAGGAGGAATAAAGGCGAGGAAGAATTTTTGCAGGCGTGGATTCGATTGTGCAATTCTAACTGCACCACTGGCAATTGTCTCGTCACCAGGATACTTGACAATAGTCAGTTGCAGTGATCGCAACTTGGGAAAGCCGCGTATTGTCTTGGAAAATGCATCCTGAGAAGCAAACGTAACGAAAGATCAGAAGAAATCCCATGAGGAAACAAAAAAACAGTTTACCAGCTGAAATGAAGGTTTATATAAGCATGTCAACTCGAGATGTCTGAGATTGGGACAAGACTGGATGAGCGACCGGAGGAGATTGCCACTATCATATATTGAATGTAGGGCAAACATGATCCTCAGGTCTGTGAGAGATGATAGTTCCCTCAACAAAGATGCAATGGTTGGTGCCGAAACTTCTCTAGTTTCGACAGGGTCTCTGAAGGAAACTTGCTTCAGCGAGGGGTGGAGGTGAGGCAAGGCTTGAAGCTGTTGATGAGTTCCTGAAAACGACGTTACACCTGGTAGACATGCGGAATTGAGGGAGGAGAAATGGATTGGTTGAATATTATGTCGCGAGAGATTAATGTCCTTGAGATCTTGATGTGCTTCTAGGAAGGCAATAAAGGGCCGCTTCTCGCCCAGCGTCAACGGACGAGGAATCCAGTCAATGCAAATGTCACCGAGCGTGAGCTTCCTGAGCTTGGGCCAACGGCCTTGAACAAGAGCATGTATGTCAGCTGGTATAGTCGAAGTACCCTCAACGGAGAGTTCCTCGAGATTGGGGGAGCGATGAATGAGCATGTCCCAAAGTTTTCGAGATATCGGTTGATCCTCTGCTAAGTATTAGTCAAGCGATTACGGTCGGTGAACTGAGACGGACCATCCATGAAAAGATCTACATGGGATTCATAAAAGCCAGAACTTAGGTGAAGTGCGAATCCCGAGAGATCACAGAAATCAAAAAGCTTGGCAAAAGCCGTCAACCTTAGAAAGAAGGACAATTTCAGGACTCACGTGACTGTTCAGGTTGGGTAGCAGAGAACCAAAGCTGGCTCCGATGAAACGCAGCTGAGGGCAACTGAAAGAACAGAGAGATGAGAGAAGAGATAAGTCCATCGATATCACGTACCCCACTCTCAGAGCAAACCACATATCCTCATCACATGGCAATTCATCAGCATCCCATACAAATTTGCGAAGTGCATCTAAAGCCTTAGATGAGGCAATATTAACAACAGCTGTACAAACGGCTTGTCTATCGTTGGTGGACAGGACAGCATGCTCGGGTAGGAGTCGGATGGTGAGTTCGCGGACGTGGCGTGCTATGTCGACGTGACGAGTGAGCATGCCGAGAGTAGAGACGCATTGTTGTACGGTGGTTAGAACAACAGATTCATATAATACAGAAGAAATGTGCGAGAAGACTGATGAGGACTGAAGAACGATGTCAGTGGCTATGATGAGCGGCAGAGATCTGACAGACAGTGAGGCCGAGATGGAGAAGATCTGCACGGGAGTCAAGCCAAAGGCCGATTTCTATGAGGAGATCTGCAGGAGTGTTTTCGAGGGGCGATGGTCCTGGGAAAGAGGACTGGCAACGGTAGCGGATGAGATGCATGAGTAGTGTGGAAGCACAAATAACTCGGGTATATATCAACCCATTAATTCCATAAAAGGCAGCTCCTTTCGTCATAATGCTCTGCCTCCCTTCCCATCTATCAATTTTCTCCCTCCGTGCTCTCCCATCACTTCAGATCTTTACCTCATGCAACTTTAACGATACCGTTACTGGCATTTCCTTCGTGCCACTGTCAGATTTAGCTCAGAACCAACAAGTCACATTCTCATCGAACTTCTCGCCGTCCGGGATCATTTTGCTGAGCCAAAATTTCGCATGCGGGCTGATATGTGAACCTTCTCAGTTGAAATCCAAGTCTTCTTTGAGAGAATTCAGATCTGAATGGGTTCCTTGACCCAGTCGTCTTCTCTGCACATTGTTCTTTTCCAGTGTGGGATATCTTGAATGGCTATGATTCTGATGCTCAGCCCTCAGGCACTTCGGGGCTAGCTCATAGGACCTCCCGGCATTTGTCGTTTTACACTGCAGTAGTCAAGATCCATCAGCAGGGATCGATTGACTCCCGACTAAGGACATATGAAGTGCCGGAATGTCACTTCGGGACCAATGTGAAACCACGCGGTACGGCAGTGCGACTTCACAGGTGCTGTGATGAGTTACCGGATATTCGGTATAAGCCTTTCTTCCATGTTTCATTCCAAGTCTCGTGTTTGCATAGTCGAACTCAGATTCTGTAGACTCACAGCAGCTCGTCTATCCTTAATGATTTTTGCAGATGCATTGCGTTACCGGATATATAATCATGCAGCAGTGTATATCATGAACAATTGCGTGAATTATGTCTTCCTAATCCCAGGTATTGACAGTTCTTATCATACCGAAGCCGGCGGAAAGATTCTACAAGTGCCAACACAATAGCAGCCTGCGAGACCATGTCATCAGTGGCGTACTGAGAAGATCTCTTGGAAGACGTCGCTCCCTTAAACTAACCATTTTATCCGAAAGAAGACGAGTAAATTTTGAAGCAGCTCCAATGGTCTCGGTGCCAGCAACTATGAGATTGACAGCAGATCGATCAGCTCCATATTTCTTCACCCTCCCCGAACCTAGCTGTAGGAAATGGCACCTCCAACTTCAAAGTTCCTGCATGCCTGGCAGTCTAAACGATTATTCAAGGACATTTCTTCACTCATTAAGAGAATTAAATGATACAATTGGTGTCGTCAAAGCTCTTTTCTCAGAGATCCTCTGGATCCTCCAGAAGCTTGCCGATCATGTTGTGCTGGCACTGACTCGTTGGTTAAGGAATGATAACCAGGAAATCGATTGCTCCAATCCGTCTCGTCTACATGAGATAAGACTATTGACTGCGATGTTTTCTTGTAAAGATTCCTTCATGCAAGCCAAGAACGAGCGAGTGACGGCGACTAATGGGATCCCCACCTCAACGGTCGGGTCCATCCGGTTCCTGTGACAGTGACTACGTAACGCAGGCATCGTATCTAGTAATCAATCAATCACCATGGCTGCCGGTGAACCTGCTGAGTCTTCCAGAATGGCTGAGAAAAACTCAAACGCATCTTCAAATTCTGGGAGTTCTCATTTCTCCACTTCGGTCAAACCAAGTCAAATCCAGAATCCTTATGCAACCCTTGCAGACGCGCAACATTCGTATCAAAACTACTGGCAAAATGCTTGGTCTATGAATCCCTTGTACAGTGCATCAACCGTTGCGCCAACCTCAGACTACGCTCGATCCGCATATGCTCCTTATCAGGCCCATTATTATACCATGCCAGTGCGACCAGCTGCTTTAACTGCGATTTCATCGGCGTCCAGTAGCAATAATATGTTTTCCTCTCCAGCCATAATGGCTTCGCCCTCCGAGAAAATGGAGATTGATGAAAATCCAATTGTTCCCTCGTTGCCGTCATCACCGTTGCCTAAGTATGAACATTGGGATGAAGCAGTTGGAGCATTCTTAAAGGATGCAGGGCTGATACAGGCATTGAGAGGTTTTGAGTGTGATATGATCATGATGAATCCACAATGGGAAAAGGCTCAAGTTCCTATAGCACTGGAGAATTTGATTGAGAGGCTTAGCGTAGGTTTCTTCTGCTTGAATAATATCAGTTTGAGGCTTATGGATGTTGAAGTGTACTCGTGAGTTTTGGCCATCGAAAGGGAAAGAAAGAGAGACGTCTTTTATCCCCTCCTCAGCCAAAGTTCAAGACCCAGCGGAACCAGAAATCAATCTCAGTTTAGACGAACGAAAATTAAATTATGTTAATCTTTCCAATGGCGAAAAGGCCCGTACACCGACTTCGGTGTGTTGCACTTGTTTGATGTATCATTACGATTGGCTCACAAGACCACTCATCGTCGGACTTTTTCAGATCAACAAAGAAATATCAGCGTTTCTTGCTCGAAATCGAGCTCGCAACGACGCATCCAATCGTTCCGAATTTCTTCTGAGCCCTGCAGAGAAACGCAAACGTCAGGAAAGCGGAGACTGTCATGAAGATGACACTATCTCCTCCTGTGCCCGTACAGACGCAAAGACAATTGACCGTGAGGCGCAAATGAAGTACGATATAGCCAAAAATGATGATGGTCCCTTGAGCCGAACGAAGGCCAGGAAAAGTAATGGACGACAGCCTGAAGTGCCAACAGCAAGCAGTGACCGGGCCCAAGATCCCATAGTTGCGCCAAGTGACGAGACGGCGCTTCCTGGACACCATCCTGGCATCGATGCGCGGTTGACCGACATTGAAACCCATTTGGCTGTCCGATATGGTCAGTATGCAGTTTTTCCTCTTTATCTTTCCGATCACTAGACTCTTCCCACTCAAGTTCCATCACCACCACGAACATTGTGGGCTCGACTCAAATTCATCGAAGATCATATCATCAGATTAGAGAAAGATTATCCTCCGTGGGCAGCACTTCATTTCAATCAGCCAAACCGAGGCGTCAGTTTTTTTCTGGCTCTACCAGTCTTGTTACCTAGTTCATCTCCTTTAGTGGCCACCACCTCCTCGGGCAACACCCATCATTGTTCCTCCTAATCTTCGTAGCGCAGATCATAAACTCGATGCCAGTGGTTCTCAGGTTAGTCGACAGAGTTCAGCTTCTGTGCCTCCTGTGCTTCAAGTTGGAGGGACTAAGTTTCGAAATACGAAATCCAGCTTGCAAAAAGCCGTTCTAGAAAAATTGGAAGTCAAGAAGGCCATAGGAGAGAGTATGGATCTTGGTGCTTGAGCAGAGGAGAACCGTTGATTCACTGGGGCGATCTGCCGAGGAGTGAAACCACAATATGGTTGATGATTACCTCGGACCAACCAGGACGGAACTGGATTGACTGTTGTTCATCTAGTATTTCCAGCCAATGACAATGGTTAGCACACGTTCAATAAATTATAACAGCATGACAAATCGATGAGCAGAGTCACAGCGTAGATCCAAACTTAGATAAAAGTGACGTCCTCAGCTTTTCCCCTATCCGCCAGTCTTAACGCAGCAATTTGTGTACTTAGACTTGAATATCCGTTTCCAATGAAACCCTCAGCTCGTCTTGCCAGCTCAACATCAACGGCGACATTATAGTCGCTTTCTCCCCATGTCTTTACTCTATCTACATCCCCGCTTTGCCATATCTGTATCATGGGACCACCAGGCCAGTGGTTCTTCCTAGCCCAGTCCCCACTTATCAATGCTTCCCGTAATTTGTACAGTTGTAAGTAAACTCCTGGATGATCGATAGCACCGTCGTGTAATATGTATAATGTCCGTGCATTAGGGTGAAGTCGGGCTTGTAGAGAAATACCGGATAGTATACGATCTAGGGATGGATAACAATGCATGAGTACAGAGGTGGCATTGGCCGTGTCGAGTGGCGGCAAGAGGATTGAAGATCGGAAATTGGGAAGAGTTGCCCAAGTCGTTAATCCCATTTTCACTTCACTAAGATACCTACAGTGGGACTCAAAGTCGCCTGTGAAAAAAAAATAATGGTCAGCTTTTCGCGTCTATCTTATACAGATTGATCGAACCAACCTCGACGAAGGTGGAGGGCCAGGTATGCTTCACCGGTCGTGGAAGATGATGTTGTCCGAAGATTCAATTGGTTTTGAACGCGATGAACGAGGCCAAGGATAGCCGACGACCACTCAAAGTGATCTTGTAGGTACCTTTGAAAAGATGGCCACACAGAGTGTAGGCCTGCATCTGCCAAGAACCTGGAGAATGATTAGACATCAGGTCAAAGGATCAAAAAAAAAATTGACGTACGTCCAGTTGAATATCCAATCGTCTATCATCACACAACGCTCATCACCCGCAAGCATCTCCAAAGCATGTTGCCACTGTATCGCACTTCCAGTGCTAAGCGACAAATGTACGACATCGTTTTCTGGACATATTCTGTGAAAGACCTTGGAGCTGATACTGCCCTTTGTGGCACCGACAAGGAATGCACTCAGAGGTACGTAGGATTTCTCTCCACGAGGCCGCCAGACAAAGGGCTGATAGACGTATGTTCGGGATACTGCAAGAGCAAGGTTATGATACAGCAATATGTCTTGAACCTGAAGCAGATCAATATTGTGTCCAACCAAGTACAACCAAGTACACGGTATCACAGCACACCTGATTATTGAACCCAGCGCCCCTGAGCTGTCTAAACATAACATACTTCTTTTTTTCAGACTGCACTAGTTGTTCCGAATTGTTAATTTCCTGAGAATCTAATTGGCTATACAGCGCATAGGGTGGTCGAGTGTTGAGATAGTAATAAATCAGGAATAGAGTCAGGCAGGATATTGAGAATAGAAAGAGACGGAGAAATTTCGCGCGAAAAAGCATGATAATGAATGAACATTTGTCAGTGTACTCAGGAACAGAGCATCGGCGAGTTGCTTCAGAAATGACAGAACAATACTTGTGGCTGTGTGCAACAAATCAGACTAGGCCTTTGTCACTATTTCCCACTTTGGATCACAAACCTTGGACCTCCCTGATGAGGAGACCGTCATTTTGATTGGACCCCATATGCAGCTAAGGGTAAACACCATTCTGCTCTTGGCTACTCCCAAGGATAGAGCATACTCATGACAGGTTTGTTCCTTTGTGAAATAAGCAAATTCCCGTGCGATCAATTGTGACTAAGCACCCACAAGCGTGGAAATATTGGCGTTGAGGAATTAAAATATCTCTTGCTCCAGCCGATGATGGCTTTCCGTGCAGTTTCTATTGCAAAATATGCATGCATTCCAGCAACACGGCCGTCAAGGGTGCGAGGGCTACCACTGACCACATATCTTCGTCCCTTCTCCTGTACATCCACCAAGTCATCTTCACAACAGCCATACCCAATAGATAGTCTCATTGCGGATGCAATACAGACGGAAAACCAATTGGAGGTAAATCCTCCTCGAAAGGATAATGACAAAGGGGAAACTTTAGAACAATTGTCCTCCCAAACTGAAATTCCCTCGATTCCCCCGAAGGAACTTTGGAGCAAAGTATTCCCTTTCATTTTTGAGGCCAAAGGACGAAGTTTCGTCATGAACCCTGAGGTTGCCAAGATAATGGCAGAATCCTGTGTTCCAGAGGGAACAAAAGATCAGATAATCCTGGAAGCGTTTCCTGGTACGCATCTTTTCATTAGCACTATCTTCCTGACTCAGTGGGAATGGCTTTCTAGGTCCTGGAACCCTCACGCGTGCTTTGCTTGATCTACCCAAGAGTAGAATAAAGAAAATTATTGTCATGGAGGATATCAAATTATACCTTGAGTGGCTGAAAGTATGCGAGTTCCGGTTCACCTCTTCTGCTCCTAATCACTGCATCTCCTCAGCCTCTCGAAGCTCTTGATCCCCGATTGATAATTATCCCTATGTCTGGATACACCTGGGAAACGTATGATCGTATATTCGCCCAGGGTCTCCTAGACGATGTTCAATCGACAGACTGGCCTCAAGGTACTTACATCACACACATTTGTTCGTCATAGAACAAACTAAAAGCATATTGAACCAGAGCATTCGCAACTCAAATTTATTTCTCATGTATCTGATAGTGTGCTTGGAGAACAGCTCGTTTCTCAGTTTTTCAGGTGCATACCGGATCATGGCTGGTTATTCAAGTATGGTCGCGTCCCTCTCCATTTGTTCATGACGAACACCCTGTGGCAGGTTGGACTGTATCGAATCAATTGCTTTGTTTCGACTTATACGGCTGCAAGCGTATTTCAGATCCTCCAGGGACTCAGAATCGCTGCAAACTCAGCGTCATCGCTGAAGGAACAGCATCATCTGATCTAACAATAGCCCCTCCAACGCTATCGCCTTACAGGAAAAATTTCCATCCGCCTGGCAGAGGTTTGCGGGAATTCGTAGGCGTCTCAATCAGACCTCTAAAAGAGCCGGTCAGTTGTCGGTCTGCCATTCAAGACCTGTAAATTGATCATTTGTATCCTTTTTGTAGATCATTGGAGGCGGTCTAATTGATGACTGGGATTATGTTCTCCGTCGATTGTTCGTACAAAAAGCGACTCCAATCGCTAATTCAATTTCGTACGACTGCCATATTCTTTCATGTGAAATACACAACATGAACTGGTTGACATTAGGAGTTTGGCACCAGGAGCAGCCTTGCTACTTAAAAAGGTCGCCGCCGAATCATTACCACCCCATGAACGCTTGAATACCAAACTGTGTGCCCGGGGTATGACTGTCCAGCAGTGGAAGCCCCTTGTAGAAACATTTTCAGAATGGCCATTTAAGCCGGAGGTACGCATTGCTTCAGCCATCTAAATTGCGAGTTTTGTCAAAACCTGTTTCCCTACATCCAGGATTTGTCGATTGATGGTTTCCATTTCAAACGCTCCAGACAGGAGAATAAGAATGCACATAGGGCTTGAACAATCCTTCTCTTGTTTCAATACAATACCAATCAAATATGTCAGCCCAAATGATTAATCATCAGTACAACTCAATGATAGGCATCTCCATACCTTTGGTTACAACCTTATTCTCGAAAGTACAAATGTTCTATGCACAAATTGATTAATAATCTCATATGATGAAAATATGTGGCTGATAGTAAGCGGAGACAAATGAAGTTCTAGGAGAATTACAAAGGGTCTGACTGTGAAAGGGACTAGTCCATCTGAGTCTCTTCGTTAACCTGTGTATCACCCAACCCTCGACTATCATTCAAGGTCATCTGGCTATCAGTCTCCTCCATAGCCTCCGGTATATCTAGCATACTTTGTGTCTCTTCGTCGACGTCTTCCTCACCATCTACTATTTGCTTATCTTCTACACTTTGTTTTGGTGCTTGTGATGTCTGAAAAGCACGGGGCATCATGCCGAAAAGTGTTGCCTGTCTAGATCCGTCTTTGTCCTTGGCGGATTTAAACAAAGGTTTTTTCGTCTTTTTACCAGAGTAGGATTCAACAGCCTCAACTTTATCGAAGAAACTATCACTCTTTTGTATTGACCCCCTTGCATTTAGTATATTCGTTGGGTTTTTGCGCTTGAAAGGATTTGTTTCTGCCGAAGAAATGTTAGAATGTGGTGAAGGTGGTGGTCATATAAGACCATACTTTGTTTTGGCGGAGGTAGCATCGCAGAAGCATCTGGAAATTGGCTTGCAGTATAATTGTCATCTACATCACTTCTCTTCCTCTTTTGTGCCGTTATCGAATT
>Ga0153966_100018_pt1 | contig 118525 bp, 128 predicted proteins | sample TSFL050MetaG_FD_104738 | JGI IMG/M metagenome (GOLD analysis project Ga0153966, IMG submission 104738) | Attine ant fungus gardens microbial communities from Florida, USA - TSFL050 MetaG | ecosystem: Host-associated > Fungi > Mycelium > Unclassified | place: USA: Florida, Paynes | collected... | reverse complement strand
ATGATGGTCTGTGCACCTGGACAGAGCATCACATGTTCTACTGCCTATTGTTCTACATATGGCAGTCCTTTTGTGTCCAGAATAGCGATAACTTAACCATATAAGGGGCTGTCCTTGTTGTGTCCAAGGATTGATGTGCATCTATGGGTAATAGATCAGTGTCATGCCAAACCTTGAGGTCCTTGTATCTCCACAGGATTTTATCACCCTAAGGTCTATTTATGATCATCAGAAGTGTATTGAAGAGAGCTTCCATGTGCACATGGAAGCGAATGTCCGTGTTTGGCGGTTCCTGAGATATCTGCTGATCAGTGTCCAGCACTGATTAACTGATATCTCAATGAGTACTAATTGCTTTGACACGTTTTGGGCATCGTTGGAAAGGTCTTCTTAAGGGCTTTCTGACGCATCTTAGACCGTGGGAATCGTGCAAGTATCTGTGGAGTTATGGCCGAATGAAGTTTGTGACACATTAGTTTGGGCAATCAACATCTACAGAAATCCATTATCCCCATTGCCACTAAAATCCAAATGTTTCTTGAAAAAGATGGATACAACTCATTACATTTCTGGTATTGTCTTAGCAAGCTAAAGTGGCCTAGGCATGCCCTAGTAGACGAAGAAGCTAAAACATCTCATGTCCCCCCCATCCTGCTGGAAAAAAATTCATTCTTATTCAGCAAAAAGAAAGAATGCAATCTCCTGCTAGAATCATGGCAAAAGTTGTTCAAAGATAGTAATAAGAAAGGACAACTCTTCCTTGAGTTTGAAGACAATAATGAACAAGTCATCAAACCAACATATGCTAAAGGAGGATCTTGGCTGCTGCATATAGGAATATCCAACTCTGTATGCACAAAATTCACTCACATGATGCTCAGACATGCACCTATAGGAGAATATCAGCAAAGATTCTTCCCCAACACAGCTATCCACTGTCCATATGGTGAGGCTGACATCAAAACACAGGAGCACATCTTCATGCAGTGCAAATGATATGAGGTGGCATTATGTCCAAGGGACATATGCATTTCAAGCTTTGTGGAATTCATCATTGGCAACCCAACATCATTTTGCTTTGACAATGGTTGATAAGAGGCACTGGTATCCATTAAGATGCCACCACATTACCCAAATGTGTTTGAACTTTCTCATTAAATAGTTTCTTTTGTCTTTCTGTTAGTGTATTTAAGTAGATACAATGTATCTGCCACGGCCTGTCTATGAGCTCCGTGTAATAAATCAATGATTTAAAAAAAATTAAAAAAAATAGGTAAAATGGAGATGACAAAATGAGAAATGTATCATACTTCGACAACTTGCCAGTACGAGATCAAGGCGTGCACGACTTGACATGAGAATATCCGTCGTATGACAAGCCACCTGCCATTTAGTCAAATAAATATGCATGCCATTTTCCATTCCTACTGCCATAGTACACCGTAATTATAACCCATCCTTCTTCTCTTTGGGTATATGACTTCTGTAAATACACCTGAGACTGGGCCCTCTACATCTGTGGTGTAGTAGCCATATCTTTCACCACTGGCCGCTTAAGTGGGAAATCCTGCGATACCTATTCTCTTTCTCCGATGAGGTCGCTCTCAGTAGTTCGTGTGAGTTTCGGCTAAGTATCACTGTTCGCTTTACATTTGCATCTCGCTTAAGCGAAACTTCTGTTCGATCTATGGCGACAATACTTTTTCTAAAAACTCTATCCCAATATCCCGTACATGCCGGGAAGCCAATAAATGTATATTTCACTTCGCTTCTCAATTGTGTTGCCTAGTGAGCACTTGAAGGGTTACGCTGGGGCCGACGGTGAGTGAGCAATGAGTTGCGGTATCTACACTTTGAGTTTCATTCCCCATTTTCACTGAGGTATTAGATACAGTCAGTGAAAATGTGGACCACAACTTTTGTTGGATCTCAAAGTGCTTTAGATCTTGCCGACAAATCTTTGCAGGGTCCTACTACCGAGCAGTTAATTTCCTTGTCGATCCAACGTATGCCTAAATGTGAACTGTGAATGATTAAGGACCACTTTGATAAACTATCTGGACTTGAGAGTGTCTCAATGCCTCTTCCGAACTAGAGCATGTTCTTCACGTAAAATAAAATTCATTTGCTAATCTACATATCATGAATTCCTATGATATAAAAAGGTCCTATGCGAATATATAAAGGAATAATTAACAATGGAAAGCTGGAATATATCCCATCATGCTTTTATACTTTTGGGCGTAAATCTGCTCCGAAAGCGTCATCTCGAAGACTGCCCATCAACCTAGGAATTGTCTCCATCAGAATCATCCTTCGCACTTCGATGCTTGACGAGTCCCCTTGTGATCCAGCAAGGGTTTGCAATTCGGGGATGCCTTGCCCGAAGTGCAAGTCAGCTGCTTGTGTTCTCTGAAGGATAGCATCCTTGAAACTAAACTCAGAGTGTGTCTCCCGGTCAATGTTGATTTCACTTACGATTGTCTCGAGGAAGCAGTTTCCAACTACATTAAGCATATCTTCAACTTGTCTCCGTGTGTAAATTGGTGTTTCTGCTGGACTTGGTTTGACACCAGGAACGTCCATTGGGTTGTACTCGTTCCACGTCGTCCGCTGTTCTGGACTGATGTAAGGGCCAGGTGGGAACATAGAAGGGGGTGAAGGGGGTATCTTTGACAAATTTGGGTAAAAAGTCGATACGAGGAGAATGGAGCCAACATACATGAGAAGATGATACCGAACTTCTAGACGATGGTGTCCCATATGGGAAAGGGTAATCAGTGGTTGACATCATTTCTGACGATGTCGATGGTGATGCGGAGCCTTCCGAGAGCGTGGAAGAGATTGGTGAGAAGAAGCGTTGTAATCCTTGTGTTGACTCCTCGTCGTATTTGAGATCACCAGGTTGTGAAAAAAGGTTGACATTAATGAAGTCATTAGTAGCCGCTGATGGGTATTCGTAGAGGGGATTTCCGATGATAGGAGTGTTGACAATTCCCAATCCACCTGCAAACTCAATATTATGTTGGATGCCACCTTCGGGCGTATAGTGCATCATCGCTTCCATCATTGACTGATCCCATGATGCCGAGCTGCACTGAACCGAATGCGACCGTAGATCATCACTATAGTTTTGATGAACAATGCAGCAATGGAAGTTCAAATTCGAGACATACCTTTGAGTAAATGTCTGGCTGCAGTTCTGACACTTGTGCATCGTATTTCTAGTGTCTATTAAAGAGTGATAAGTTCCGAATAGAGAACTGGAGTAAAGAACTCACGAATGTGGTAGTGTCGCCTTAGGTTGGAACGTCTAGTAAAGGGAGCGTCGCACTGGGGACAATGGTAGGCGCCATCTATGGGGTTTCGCCGCAGACTGTCGATACTTGGGTTCCTAATTGTAGGCTGCATGACTCCAGAGGTAGGGAAAGATAGGGATACGGCTGCTTCAGGAAGTTCAGCTATTTGAAGGGTAGGATAAGATGCATTGCATCATGTTTTTGGTATTACCCGTACATTCCGGGACTCAAATATTTCGCCAATCTATTTCGACATCACTGGAGGAGCCAGACAGATGAACGATGTACATGTGCTTTGGATCTCGCTTAAATGATATGTTGTCGCTTAAATGTCCAGATTAGTCTGTGTTCGGGTGGCGCAACACTTGTCGAGTTCACGGTTCTGGTTAGGATTAGGCGGCCTGGCCGTGCGAAACAGAAATTCCAAGTTAAATCCTATCAATATCCTCCCGGGCTTATCGATGAATCAAGCTTGATCAAAAACGAACAGTCATAGATAAGTCTGAGCACAATCTTTCTTCGTACTTTGAATTTCAGTCGGTGGAGCTAAGTGTTCCCATGGGGCTCGCTTAGCAGGCTGATGATTCCGTCTAGCGCGCACACGTTAAGCGAAGGCTCCTGTTGTATCCTTGTTATAGCAGCAAAAGAATTCCATTGTCCATTTATCGGCCGCCGGTGATGACAACTGCGGCGAAACCTTCAATGCCAAGACGGGTCATACTAATATCTCAGGCCAGTGATCACGGGCGTCCTTTTTGCTATGTCCTTATGACTTTGCTCTCAGGTATCAGAAACACATGCTCCGTTACTAGAGTTCAATGTATTTGGTAGTCATAGTACAACTCGCTGTTAATGTTGTGATATACGACAATGAAGCGAACCTAGCATTACGGACTTTCCGATTCGCTCCAAACATGAGTGTGATACAGGTAGACATAATTTTTCCTTTGACCAGTGCCATGGCTTGAAAAGGAAACTGTCTGATTTGATACACTACGGTCTAGAAAAAATGCAAAAAACACGTTTCCACTGATCAGCAATGCTGACGAATTCTGCCACGGTATCTTATTGCTAAACATGCTCCCGTAAAGCAAGGATGGTGAACTATTTTCCAGTGACAAGACACCGATCAAATAGAGCCGAATGTCTAGAAAATGTCTAGAAACCAGTTCCGTTCCTGATCGATAACATAGATTATCAGTCACTGAATCTCTCACCACGACTGGATAGGCGAAGGCCTGGCAATCTTAGTATCGCTCGGTCACTATCACCGGCGATTGGTTATTGGACATAAGCGAGTTGGCATTCTGAAGAAGCGATAAATTGATACGCGAGGTAAATAAATATCTTGGATCAAAAAATTCGATTCATTCCCTAGCTGATTCTATGTCACTCAGAGAGTTCACCAGTTAAGATAAACTGAAACAACCAATGGAGATATCCATCAGCAATGAGGCAATACACGAGGTGCCAACCGATCAAGGTAGGAGGAAGAAAACCAGGTTTTAGGATCAGGTGTTGTGCGTATGAAATATGGGGTGTTCCCTTTGGACCAAATTGTTTTACGGAATCAAGGATCTTGGGTTGAACCGGCCCGCTTTAGTGCAAGACATTGGAGACTACATTGGTTACCTCTCTCGTTGTTTTAGTACGTGGGTTAGAATGTATACTGAGCTTATGTGGTTAGTAATGTTGAATACCCGAGCCCTGATGACCAACTTGTCTTCAGCAACCTTTCAGTCATCTTTCATACCTTCCTAGCCGAATCCTGGCGATGTCAGGCAACGTGGCTCTATCCTTGTCTGTTCCTTGATGGGCGCAGGGTCTGAAGTGGGAGGAAGAGTGCCATACCGAACGAGCTTGTGTGTATGACAAAAACAATGTATATTTTTTGGTTTGCAGTAAGTCTAGTAAAAATGACACATGGTATGTTATTTCAAGTCTTTCGCGTGCATTAAGGAGCCATGAATAGACTTTATTTGTCCGTTATTTTGGCACTCCCATGCTAGATGGCCGTCTGCTCGATACTCACAAACAGAACAGCGGTAGAAACGACGATCCTTCTCGATTTACTGTAGAATCTCAGTCAACAGCTACAAATTTTGGCCGAGCTCAATCCAGGAAAAATACTACTTCACAGCTGTCAACAGAAGTCCCACCACGAAGAATGGCAGGCAGCAACATGTATGACCGCCTCGAAGGTGGCCTAGGAGCTCAAATAGGTCAAGCAGGACGGAAAAAATGGAAGAAATATGCTATAATCGCTGGTTTGGTTATTGGAGTCCTTTGGTTTGCTGCACCGCGTGGTGAAAGTTATATCTGGAATAAGAGCAAAGGTGCCGTGTTTCTGCAGTCTCCCTGGCATTCTTGTGCTCAAGGCGCTTAGATCTACCTTCTGCCTCATATGATGATGATATTGAACTTCCACAAACTACTAGACCCAGCGAACCCGATGAAACCTCCAACATCCCCGTTTTACATCCCACGTCTTGGGACAACGACCCAGACCCTGAGAAAACGACTCATTGCAATACACCACACTCACCAGATGCTCGCCTGGTGCAGTACGCCATCATGATTGATGCTGGTTCGACCGGTTCTCGAGTCCACATCTACAAATTCAATAATTGCGGGCCTTCGCCAGAATTTGAGTACGAGGTCTTCAAGATGACGCAACCTGGTTTGTCCAAGTATGCTGGACAACCGGAAGATGCAGCGGCAAGTCTAGATGTTCTCCTCAGTGAGGTTATCCGTGTCATTCCCAAAAGTCTACAAAAATGCTCGCCAATTGCCCTTAAGGCAACCGCTGGCCTCCGCCTCCTTCCAGGCTCACAAAGCCAGGATATTCTCGATGCTGTGGAGAGACATCTCAGTAAGCAATACCCATTCCCCTTCGCGGATAAAGAACCTGTCGTAATTATGGATGGGAAGGATGAGGGAGTTTACGCCTGGATCACGGCCAATTATCTCCTTGATACTATTCGCCTAGATACGCCGAAAAATACCCCTACATATGCTGTCCTTGACCTCGGAGGAGCCTCAACGCAGATCGTGTTCGAACCCTTGTTCACATCTGATGATAGACGCTTGGAAGAAGGGGAACACAAATACAGTCTTACATTCGCTGGGGAAAAGCGTATTCTTTACCAACACTCCTACCTTGGTTATGGTCTCATGAGAGCACGTAACCATGTCCACCGACTTGTCGACTTCATGGCTTCTATTCGGTTGACGCACTCGAACAAGGAATTCAAGAATGGTTTCACTGGCAATCCATGTCTTGCAAAGGGCAGTCGAAGAGTTGTAGAAATTGACGATAAGCAGACGGGGATTTCTCGGAATGTTACTATGGACGGTGATGATATTGGCTCATTCGAAGCCTGTGATCGAGTCATCCAACTCGTTCTTGCCAAAGACACGTGAGAGCTCTATTCTCTGATGTCGTACCAAGTTTTTACACTGACGGATGCTCGTCCTAGAATATGTGAACTTAAACCCTGCTCCTTCAATGGTGTATATCAGCCTTCACTCCTCGACACCTTCCCCTCCGGCAAAGTTTTTCTCCTCTCGTACTTCTATGATCGCATCTTCCCTCTCCTCTCCAACATTCAAAAGTCAAAATCTCAAACGCCATCGGAGCCGACCATCAAGGTATCCGATATCGCTCAAATTGCCAGCTTTGTGTGTCAAGGTCAAACGGCATGGGAGGCGCAGTGGGGTTCTGATAAAGATTTGATAAATGAGCTCAAGGGCAGACCCGAGTGGTGTCTTGATTTAACATTCATGTATACGTTATTGAGGATGGGTTATGAGTTTGAGGACGAGAGGGAGGTGATGATTGGGAAGAAGATTGATGGGACTGAATTGGGATGGTGCCTCGGTGCGACGATTGCAATGGTCGGAGGAGAACTGACTTGTCGGGTATAATAAGCATGGTCACTAGTTTTTGCCAGCTATATCGATAACTTGTTTCTCCTCGGACTTTCCAGGAACCATTTACTTGCACATGTGTACACTTCTGAATCTGGGCTCGAACTTTGCAGATTTTCTGTCTAATCTATGCAGTGAGATCTCGCTGGTGATAAAGATCAGTAAATGTCTTTCGCGGACCTTTCTGAAGAATAACGAACATCTGATCGAAGACAAGATATCTGCTTCTGTCCGTAAATTACCCCCATACGAGTGGACTCAGGGGCTAGCAGCTTACTTGAAGCGACACCCAAATACTATAGATACATAGTCAGGAACACAATGGCTGGTTGATGGGTAGAAAATGAGGCGGATAGTGGCTTGGAGGCCGGTTGGACAGATCACCCGAAATTTAGCTAAGACCGGACATAAGTCCAGACAAATGGTCTACCGGCCCGTCCGAAGACACCAGGAAAATCATTGGACAATTACTGATCCTAATATAGATAATGTACGTCACCACATGTTATGCCTTGTGCCAAGTATGACGATCTAAATTCTCAAGTCCTGACGTCTTTTTGACCAACCGTTGGCCTTGGATGACCCAGGATAATATTAAATTGTCAGCACTGGATGTCTGATGAGCGTGCAAATGGAGCGCTCTACATGTTTTCTGATCGTTCGCTTCTATCATGTCAATCGAGTGGGAAGGGAGATGTGTTGATGTGATACGTATGTGGTAATCAATCTCCGCAACAGCATAAAACCCAGAGCTTCCAGGAGATCTCTAACCAAGTGGCAAAGTTATGATCATTCTCTACGACCACGCTTCCAATGATGGCAACAAGGCATGGTCTCCTGGTTCACGGAGAACAAGGTCAATGATTTCTTTCATCTCCAATACGAGACCTAGAGAATTCAACATCTACTAGATACATGCTCGACTACAAGAAGATTCCATACAGAGTAGTTCCCATCGAATATCCCAACCTCGATAGTACATTGAGGGAGCTTGGTATTCCGCCGAGTGAAATCGCATCTGACGGCAGTGGTCATTACATTTGTCCATCCATAATCCACGAAGAAACGGGTATAGCTATTTCAGACCCTTATCAGATCGCAGAATACTTTGACAAAGCTTTTCCTGGGACACCTCTTGTATTTCCCCCTGGCACAAAGTCTCTTCAGGCAGCGTTCTATGACCAATTCGACAAACTTCTTGAAGACTTGTGGCTGTTGATGATGGTTAAGATACCCTATAGTGTCCTGAATCCCGAGAGTTCAGTACACTTTATCTGCAGTCGTGCTGCTTCCTATGGGGCGCCTTTCGAAGAGATAGAGCCACAAGGAGAGGCGCGTAAAGAGGCTTGGATGGAGATAAAGGAAGCTTTTAACTCGGCTCATGGCTGGATTAAGAAGAGTAGTGGTCCATATCTTGGGGGAAATACCCCAATATTTTCGGACTTTATGATTGGCGGATTTTTACACTTCATAAGGCGTGTTTCGGGAGAAGAAAGTAAGGAGTGGACCAGTGCCAAAAAGTGGAATGGAGGGAAGTGGAGATCGTATTTGAATGCTTTGGATGAGCTTACGGGCACTGAAAGTTGACTAAATTGTCGGCATCGTAACGAAAGTCCTGACTATATGTATCAATAACACATCTTGTGAAGTCCTGTGAAGTGGAACCATTTTGTAGTCTGCTGACTAAGGTTATAGTATTGTGAGCACTAGTAATTAAAAAAAATCAATCACGTGCTGTATCGCGTCGCAAACGCGTCCTATTATCCCTAAAATAACTTCACGTGGTGCTTTAATGACTTCAACTTCTTCCAATGCCTGCAGCCCCCAATTGCACACTACATTGCTACCGGAAAGTCCAATACTACTAACTCATAAACGATATAAAGCCCCTCTTTCTGTCGAGTCTCGCAGTAAACTTACAAAAACAAAATCTGCCGTGTCCTATACACCAGGAACCCCAACGAAAAAAAGTGGGACGCCTAGTAATAGTCGCTCTCAAACTCCTGCTTTATCAAGGAAAGGAGCAGAAAGCCCCTCACCCGTGTCTGCAATGGGTGAAATGGACGTCAGCAATGTCGATCCAGAGAGTGTTCTCGTGGACTACCAGATGGTCGAAGAAGAAGAAGTCTCAGGTGAGATTGATTATTCTTGGCTTCAAGCTGCCATGAACAACCACGGCACACGAGATAAAGTTATGGTATCCATTCGGTTGGTTTTGTTTCAGAATTCAACTTGGATTTAATGTTAATCTCATACAATTGTAGTATTCGACCGTCGGATAATATTTCTGCTTGGGATCTTTCCCCTGCAACACACAGCATTCGACTCAACCCCAATTGCGCGAAAAACCCCACATCCGGGCTAAGCTGTGCTACATTCAACTTTGATGCCGTTCTCGTCAGTTCCCCCAACAAATTCATATATACCACTGTCGCCCGATCACACATCCATGCAGCCATGGAAGGCTATAACGCCGTTATTTTTGCCTATGGCCAGACAGCATCTGGCAAGACTTACACCCTCAGTGGAAGTGAAGAAGAGCCCGGAATTATACCACGTGCGATGCGCGACGTCTTTGGTTTCATCCGCCAAAATCCAACACGCGAATATCTTCTAAGGTGCTCCTATTTGGAAATTTATAATGAGAATATTCATGACCTTCTGGCGCCCCCGTCTATGGCGGCTGCGAGTCCAGTCCAAATCCAGGGTAATAGTGGGAATGATGTCATTTTGACACCTTTACGCGAGGAGGTAGTGACGAGCCTGAAAAGTGTCAAGGAGGTTTTGAAACGTGGAGAAGGAAATCGCCGAACTGCCTGTACAGACTGGAATGATCGAAGTAGTCGCAGTCACAGTGTGTTCCGGCTCGTGATTGAAAGCCGAGAGCGTGGCAATGATAGTGACAATACCGAAGATCCTGGCCGTCAGACCCCTGGACTTAAAGAACGCCAGACTCCTAATTTGAGTGGGAGACAAACACCAGGTCTTGGGGGCCCAAGACTGCAAGCACGAGGGGGAAGGAGTGTGCAAACTTCAGTGCTTGTATGTAGTGAATTCCTTGACGAGCGAGGTTCGCCCTCTCATACGGGAATTTAGAGTCTGATTGATCTTGCTGGCTCGGAGAAGGCTACTTCTGACAAGGAGCGAACGAGAGAAGGCAAGTACATTAACACAAGGCGTGTATCTTCTTCTCCAATCAATATCGTCTCTAATCTTTCTTCTAGTTTGCTCACCCTTGGGACGGTCATTGGGACTCTGGCAGATAACGCAGCCAAACGCAAAAAGTAGATCCGCTTTCCCCGAGAAGGAGCATTTTGCTGAATAATTTGATTTCAGCGATCATGTTCCCTTTCGTAATTCCAAACTAACGCGAATGCTCCAACCATCGTTGTCTGGGAATGCTCGAATCAGTGTTATTTGCACGATCAATCCAGATCCAGGTGCAGTGGGCGAGAGTATGAGCACACTGCAGTTTGCAAAACGCATTAAAAGCGTTCAGGTGAGAATTGATGCTATTGTGGTATTATGCATGGCTGATGGTTCTATGCATCTTAGCTCCACGCCCAGAAGAGAGAGGTCGTTGACACAGATGCACTCATCGAACGCTATAGAAAGGAGATCGAGGACCTCAAAAGAAGGTTGGCTGAGCGTGAAGCAGATGCACCAACAAGATCACGTCGTCTTTCGGCGCAGGAAGTTCGTTATAATTTTTCCTCGACCCATGTTCATATTCATTCACATCTCTTTAGCAAATTCAAGAATCCAAAGTTATGCGCGATCTCAACAACCGCATCCAACAACTTACCAAACTCATACTTACATCTGACTCTCAGGCTGTTGATGAAGTCAAAGGAGACGAATCCCGCCCAGCGAGTCCTTCCAAAGTCGACTTTGATATGTCTCCGTATCAACTGCAACAAGAGCTTCTCAGTGCACGTACACAACTCGAAACCCAAACCAACCAGATTTTGTCACTCGAAGCTGCCTTAGTTCCACGCCCGCTTCTGGATGCAAGTGCACCCGAGAAAGACAAATTGATTGCAGATCAAGCAAAGGCAATAGAGGAGTTGGAGGTTGCTGTGAAGGAGTGTGAGGAGAACCTGACTCGATCGTTGATAGCCGTCAAAGAGGACGTAGAGAAAGAATGGAAGAATAAGTTGGATATTGAGTTGCAGAGATGGGAAGAGAAAGAGAAATGGGTAGACGAATTGGTTAAAGAGCTTGAGAAAGAAAAAAGGGTGCGGACGAAACTTGAACATGAGCGTCGAGCATTCGTTTCTTTCGTTAACAAATTTGATTCATTGCGTCTGGGAGACACAACAATTCCGATGGAGTCCAAGTCGTCTATTCAGACTCCTGGAGGACCCGCATCAATATTCGCAGAGAAGCAACGGAATCAGTTGTTCCCATCGACACATAACAATGGGAACTTTGAACCCACGGTTGACAGATTGGAAACGACGGAGCCGACTCTGAGATTATCAAGGATGAATTTATTTTCAGTGCAGCCAAGTCTTTTGGATCAGGTTATGCCGGAGGAGCAATGGGATGATGATGATACAGATTTTGATGTAGACCCGGCGTTGAATTCTACAAGCGCAGTAGAGAAGGCACACGGTAAAGGGAAGAAGTTAATTGGAAACCTGAGGAATGCGTTGTCGGACAAAGAGAATGTAGTTCCGCCGCTCCCTCGATGATATGGCCATAGAACGATAAAATTGTAATATCAGAGGTCCTTTGCTCATGACTTGCTGTAGTGTTTAGTGTAGTTTCTTGTATTTTGTTCACGCTTCTGCGGTAGCTTGTATCTATTAATCTTGTTCGTCATGAAGAAAAGTATTAGGAGGAAACATGAATGAACTCGAGCATCTCATTTATTGTTTACTAGTTTTTGAGAGAGATGATAAGTCCCTCATTTTTGTATCTCTTCAGCTGTCGAACCTGAATACAATTATGATATGACAAGAAGAGTGACTGCTGAATCAGCAGAGTCGGTAGTGGTCAGGAAGTTTGTGACAAGAAACGCTACATGATGACTCTTGGATACTTGGTGGGTAATGATCTCGGTAATATGGTAGACATGGAGAATAAGAGGAATGGTTAGAGGAAGCAATACGAGAAGGAAAATGGACACTACGAGGATCGAACTCGTGATCTTATACATAGTTAGTGAAGAAGCAAGGTCTCACTGTGCAAAGCATACGCCATACCACTAGGCCAAGTGCCCACCTCAAATGATGGCATGATACATATGTCGAGGGTCATAGCCGGGCCGTTTTTTCCATATTCGACGTTGTCGATCCAGCTGACTGGTCATGGATGTTACAGTATATCTTATTGAACCTGAACGACGGAGAAACATAGCTTCTCTCGGGATGAGTAGAAGCATAAATATGCTCACTTTTAGTGCACTAGATCCAAATGCTGCGCTTTTTTGTCGCCCTTTTGACCTGTGTTTCATTACTCGAGGTAGCTTGTGCTGCTTCGCGTACTAGTCCACCTGCAGGAGCAAAAGTGGTTCGTGCTGGAACCACAAATTCTGGGGAGTTTCGAACAGTCTCTGATGCAGTCGCCTCACTCCCGAGTGATAGTAGTTCACAAGCCATCTTCATTTATCCTGGGACATACACCGAACAAGTTTTCATCAGTCGTTCTGGACCTCTAACTGTTCGTTTCTTTCCGTCTGAAAGAGCCCGCGAGCAAACATTTATTCCTTCTCTAGATCTATGGCTACACGACCGACACTACTGATTATAAAAACAACCAAGTGAATCTTCAGGCCGGGATTGACGCCGGAAAGGCAGGCTCGGATGATGCGAGTGGTACTCTTCGTGTGCATAAGGACGACTTCAGAATGTACAATGTCAACGTAAGGAATACTTTTGGGGTTGGATCGCAGGCTATTGCCATCAGCCAATACGGAAGCCGAGTCGGACTATACGGATGTGGCTTCTACGGGTACCAAGACACTCTTTATGCAAACGAAGGCACCCAGGTGTATCTTCGGGGTTACATTGAGGTATTCCGGTCCTAAAATCATTCTTCCCTTTCTAAATATCGGCCGGTCTACTCAGGGTGCAACTGATTTTATCTTCGGTAGGCGAGGCAGTGCTTACTTTGGCGGGAATACAATCGGTGTTAAGGGTGCTGGCTTTGTAACGGCTAATGGGCGTGAATCCGATGATTCTGGTAGCTGTGTGTATTTTCAACCCATGAACCACAGAGCCTAGCTGAATCCGATTCGGGATCAGACGTTTTCAACGCTAATACCATCACAACAGCTTCCGGTGCATTTTCGAACGCTACCAATGCCCAGTTCTTTGGTCGACCCTGGGGTAGTAAGTCTGTCTCTCTCCATGGTTGGACGATCTGAGTGACTGATCTCACTACTTTTCATAGATTTTGCCAAGTACGTCGTTACTTCAATGTGCTTAGGATCGAAGTCAGAGCTTCTTTCATAGAGTCATTTTCAAGAATACTGTTGTCACAGCACCATTTAACAAGGCTCTTTGGTCTGTTTGGAACAGTGGGGACCCGCGGACAGATAACGTTCTATTCGCAGAATACAACAGTACGGGAGGTGGTATCAGCGGCGCCTCCCGTCCTGCCTTTGCAACCCTCCTTTCTTCTTCCCAAGCAGCGTTATACTCCATATCTAGTGCACTTGGAAGTGATTACACGACATGGGTAGATATGAGTTATTTTGTGTAAGGCACCTGGCTTGATCAGTTCGTCGTAACGGCTAGCAGTTATAATCTGACCATGATCTTGCATCTCAAAGCTGTCAAATACATACCTAAAAGTGACTTAGAAGCTTAGATTGAGCGAAAATGAAGAGGCCGCTTCGGATAGGCTCTGATTTCATTGGGTGAAGTCGGTCTTTGTTTCACATGATTCATTCGACTTTGAAGAAGAGGGAAACAAGTGAAACTAGTAATGTAGTCTGAATCTCCATGGCCAAATGTTTCGGCCTTATCACGAAGAGCGTAGATGTGACAATTCGAGAAATGAAGACATGAAATTAGACATTCCCTCACCTGATAGATATGAAAGGGTATCAGCGGATCGCAGAATAAAGTAAATTCTACCGAATGTCTCGAGAGATGGTGCAGCATTTAGTGAGGTACCTGTTCATGGAACCGCCAACTGATAAGTAAGGAATAATCTGGCTCCTGTCTTTCCTGACAGATTCGGAAAGCTGAAGCTAGAACAATGATTGACATTAAACATTAGATATGATACAAACTGGATATGAATAAATCTAGTGAATCAATTTACTTCCGTTTGGTCTTTTTGCTGGTACTGGGTTCGGTTTTTTCGTCACCCTGCGTAGTGGCGTGAATAATCCGAATTGAATCACATAGAAACAAATCTTCACCTTCCGTTTCACCCCTTTAGCCTTGGGTGTGGTCTTAGCAACAGATTTTTCCTTCGGTTTCATAGAAAAGAAACCATCGAGGCGACCTTGTTGTTTGGTATTCAAAAATTTTTGAAGTTTTTCGGCACCTTTGCGAACACGCTCCTCACTCAAGAAGATATTAGCCGGGGATAGTCATATGACTTGTGGGTGCCTCACTTAAATCCCTTCTCCGTCACCAGAAACTGCACAAGGCCATCTACATCAGGGTTCTTCCACTCGAGCTATGGAATCTCAGATAAAATAAAAGACTGCAAAGAAGGCATGGCAACTGACCTCTACTTCTTCGGAGGGTATAACATCAGGATTTTTAAACAGTTTCTTAGCCTCTTCCCAAGGCCAGTCTTCGGGTATTCTAATACCACCTGTCCCCTTCCCCTTCTTTGCCTTTTTTGTTGTTGTGTCTTTTTCTGGTTCGATGTCTGACGTTGGTTCTGGTTCTGGCTCTGATTCCATCTCGTCCTCTGATACTGCCGTTGAAGCCGCTTTCTTTTCTGCAGCCCTGAAGCACTATGTAGGAGGAAGTCTAGATGCCAGTCGACCATACTCACTTTGTTCGGAGATGAGCAAGTACATTCCTCAGATTAGAGTGTTCCCGAAGGAGCTTGAGAGCAGATTTGGGCCCCACACCCTTGATTGGTTCAAGATAATCGCAGCCTAAGAGGATGCAGAGGTCGATGAACTAAACTAGGTTCAGCCAGAGTGTGAAATAATATCATAAGATAATTGCCTGGTCCATGTTCATGTCAAGGCCTTCTAAGGCAGTCCGAAGGTTAATTTCACTGATAGGTTGTTTCTTGGCCTCAGAAAAGGTGAGATGTCGATACAAAATGGGAGCGTTGAATGTTAATGTATCCATGTCTTCCGAGCCTGCTGCATATACCTGGCAGGAATGTAAATATAAACGTGAAAATAATCAAGGAACTTACTTTATCACCACGAGCAAGTTCTGCACATTGTGCCTCGGCCTCCGAGGGTGCCTAAATGGAATGAGATGGATGCACTTCCCTGGAAAGAACAGCATACGACAACAACTGGGATTCCCATGAGTTTGAGGAGCTTGATGCATTCTTCATTATGTTGTTTTGTCACTTTGACTGTTCGTCTTGACAGCCGGTCAACCTCCTCTATCGTCCCAGTTTCTTTGGCTTCCTCTCCCTCCTCCTTAGCTTCCTCGCGACGTTCAAATCGCTTCGATAGCTACAAGACATGAGCAATACAATACAACTTAATAATTAACCAAACATACAACTCCTTGCTTGAGCGAAGGTGGTTTGCCGTCAAAGACATACGCCGGTTTGATACCGTTCTCGACAATGCGTATTGTACGGTAAAAGAACCCCATCAGATGGCTTGTCGTTTCACCAGCATCGTTTGTGAGCATTTCACCATCCTTCTGTCGGACAGCTATCAGAAACTGGTATATTGACATAGACGCGTCTATAGCAACTTTGCGACCAAATAGGGTCTTTATATGGTGCTCTTTAATAGCTCCTGGTGCATGTTGTGAAATAAGTGCTGTAAGGCCCTTGATACCCATGGTGGATAGTGAGACGCGCGATACTCGTGACGTCAGGGGTTCATGTGACAAAGTGACAAAAACATGTCGAAGTAAATTTTCTAATTAATGCTGCTGGGCTTTGAATGCTCTACCCTTCACTAGTTTTTCATAAGAGGAAAGTACTAGGCCTCACGGAAGAGCCAAGATTATCACACAGCGGATGAGTTTATTGAGGTGAGTTGGACTTTAGACATAAATGATCAATCCAAAAATTTGATGGTTTTGCTAAAATACACAACGTATTTCCGCCAGCGAAAAGTCTGAGGGACAAATCTATTATAATGTGCACTTGATCTCTGGATGTTGTTTGTCGTATAAGAGATACAGGCCCTTGAAAAGTCCTCTAAGCTTGACTATGCTAGGGCAATAATGATCGTGCTTCTGACTTACAACCAACCATTGACCCACATTTATCCATGCTAGACTATGCTATTGGAAGGAACAAATCAATTGAAATACGAATGAAGGAAAAGAGCAATCCTCAGACCTTCCGCAATACAGGTAGGAATAGTCTTCAGGTAGATACGGGTCGATGAATATGACAAAGAGATATTCCAAAATCAGTTTGACCATTCTGAATGACCGACCAATTCGCATTTCCATCTCATTTCCAAAGAGAGCAACACACAGGTTGTCTGTTCCGTATGTCTGTCTATATTCCCAATCTATAGACCCAGCGCATGGTTTGGTCATTAAGCAATAAAGTTGCTTTTTTCAATCCAAAAATCACAGTCCGATTATTAGTCACACATATAAAACGACCATTTACTAGGCAAGAAGGGCCCTCTACCAGTAATGGCTGATATCTGTAGAAAGTCTTCATAGCAGGTTGGGGTTAGTTTTCCCCCACGGCCCGGATGTGGGGTTTACCGCAAGGGGAAACAGTGTTTCCGTTTTTGCCTTGATCTCGCACCGAAAGGGTTCTCACATGACCCCGCTGATCCGGTTATTGTAACCGAAGTTTTTCCTAGTAAGGCTATAACACGAATCTTTTCGTGTGCTTATCTTCTTGCAGTCAAATTCAGGGTTCCTCCGTCTTTATCCTAACAACAGAATTAGGGGTTTACACAGTTGCCCAAAAAATCTTGGGTGTAGTTTAACGACTGAGGCCCGGTTTTCTCTGTTGCCCTTGCAGCTTGAGAACATGATGCTAGACAGATTTTTGGAAGATGCGCCATATCACGACCCTATGAATGTAAACTGGGCGACTTCCCGCAGGCATTTGGAAGGCATTTGGAATACGATTTCCAGACACGTTGCGACACACTACCTCTCGAGCCACCCTGCAGGCTGCGCATTCAGTGTTACTCAGTAACAGCGCTGCAAACCTCATAAAGTTGTCAGTGGAATAAATTTTGAGTTTATATTCGTCTAGTGGGGATCCTATTGTCTATAAAAGGGTTTACCAGATCACCATCTGACATCTCGGCAAATGTGGGTCCTCAGATTTTCCCAGGTCTATGGGAAGTCGTCCACTGCTACTGACAAGCGATTTGAGAGGCAAGTAGGAGAGACGAATTTCCGAGTTCACGTATAGGTAAGCGGCCGTAGGCCACGGAATCGACTTCCCCACGTTCAGTTCAGTTCTTCCGGAAATTGCAGTGCGAACCGGTAATCAGAACCGGCTTAGGACGTTGTTATGCCGTCGCGAGCCCATCGCGCGAAAGACCAAATTTCCGGCGACCGTCGTCCAATCAAGAGGTCATGTGCCCACGCCAGTCAGTGGCGACCAAGAAGCACCATAGTCGTGATAGGGCACTCCGCTCTCATGTGTCCCGATATAAAAAAAGCTTCTGAATTTTACGTTCCCAGCTCTCCTTGCACACGTCGCTGTTGGTCCTTTCTTTCTCTGACCCTCTGACTGTCGTTTACGGTCTTTCGTTAACTCTCTTTGAGAACCCGGGGAACCGTTGGCAAATATGGTCGCTGGGTTAGAACGTTCATTGATCAACCATACCCTGGGAGCTGTATTCATTGGTTTCGCCTTTGCGTGTGTGCTGTATGGGATCCTGATAACTCAGGTATTCCATTACTTTCGCAGATACCCGTTGGATAAATTAGTCTTCAAACTTACTGTCAGTATTAACTTGACCATGCCTCCAATTTGTATTGATGTCCTTAAATCAGGTGGTTGTGATAGTGTTCGTACGATACGAGCTGCAACTTCTCACATTAGCTGAGATGACTTCAGGTCTTTGGAGACAGCAGATCAGATGTTCATTGGACATCTTGTATATTACTATGCTATCGAGAATTGGGCGGATGTGCCGGTGCTAGTCCAAGCATCGATGAAATGGTACGTTCCAAACCTCTGCCGGGCACAGTCCATTGACTCCTGTCATAGGTCCTTGATCGTACGTGTGAACCGTCCCTAGAACAAACTTCGCTTACATGAAAAACCCTAGACTGCACTTTTAACCGGAGTAGGTATCTAGTAAATCTATCCATGTGGAAACTGACCCTTGATCGTAGTCAGTTGTGGGAACCATTGTCAAAACGTAGGTATTGTTACGAGGCACTGGGTGATTTTTGACCATGCTATTCTCACAGTTATTTCGGTCTGAGAGTGTGGCGGTGTAAGTTCAAGTCGGTGCCTCGTTAGAGTCCAATACTGATCTGGTGTATGGAGATAGTCAGTGGCCGTAATGTCTGGATAACTGGATTGATTGTACGCGCTGTCGATGGCTTACGAATCTGCTGGGATGATGTTGAAACTTATCTTATAGATCTTCTTGTCCTTTGCACAACTCTGTTTGGCCATCAGTATGTGTCTGAGCATGAGCCTGATGTGTTTTTGGCTGATATAGATCTGCACTTACTCTTCTGAAGCATATTCTGTTCAAGCGTTCGTACTGTATTGGCTAGATCATTGGCATCGACATTCATGGTTCTCCGTAGTTTCGCGCTACCAAGTATCTTCACCGCGCAAAGAATCCAGGTATGTCAATCTCTTGATTACTGAGTCTTCCATCTCATTCTCCCTCAGATCCTTGGAACAGTCTCACTTGGAACAGGTGTCCTTACTGATATCGTGACCGCCGTAACATTATGCTTTTTCCTGAACAAGTTACGAACAGGATACCGGACGTGTGTTGCCTTCAGCTTCCAATCACAGCTCCAGCTCTAATCCAGAACCTCTCTTTAGTTCTGATTCCCTCGTAAACATGTTGTGTCGTTATGCGATTAATACGGGTGCCTTGACAAGGTGAGTTTCCAGTGGTAAATCTTGCTTAGCCAAGCTCTCTCGTCTTATGCCTTCAAATCTTTTAGTACTATCAGCATGCTTACTGTCATCCTTGTAAGTCAAGAAAAATTGCGATATAAATGGCTTGGCTTATTATTACCGTAGTACAACATCGAACCCTCTGCCAATCTTTTCTTCGTTGCATTTTACTTCATTCTTAGTAAACGCAAGTAATCTCTTAGCATTTGATAGAATATCGCTGATTATGCCTCAGTATACGCAATTTCCCTACTGGCAACGTAAGATTCGGATAGATTTTCCCCTTTACTTTGTTCACTCATGCCGGCCTCAATTATAGCCTTAATACACGTCGTGAACTTCGAGGTCGAGGTACGGAGGAACAGGGCAATACGACCAACAACACCAACATGTTTCACTTGGGAACTCGTATTCCCAGTATGGGTCCCAATGATCTTGAAGGCTATGGAGTTACTCCTCCACAGCTCAGCCGAGGAAACAGTGTGTACTTGGACACGCCTCAGAGTGCCTTCTTCTATGCCAAAGAGGAGTCCCCACACAGTTCTTTTCGTCCTGAGAAAAAGTATGTACTTCTTACTTTTCATTTCTCTGTGACATTAACACTATTGCAGAAATTCTGGGATGTCGTTCTAAAACAATGGTAATAGATCACTGTTTTATTGTTGTACCGTAGCTATTGGTTTTCGTTTTTTACTTACAGGAGTGTAATACTGGTTTGTATACATAGACAGGCTCCACATGCTCCGTCGTCTGTGAGAAGCCCTGAGAAGCAGGACAAGGGATCATTTCTTGTTCCCACAAGTGGGACTCGAGGCAGGCGAGAAGGTAATAAGGCGGCTCTCGGTTCCTTGCCCGTATTGTCATGCCGTTTGAATAGTTTCATCTCTCTTATTGTTCTTCGATTACTCAAGGTATATCTCACTGGTGTTCAGTATGCCCTCTTGATTGAGATTTCGATCGGCGAGTCAGAACTTTTGGCATACTGGCGGACCGTAAGCTAAGGGGACGTGACAATTGCGATATCAATTTACCCTCTTCGCTTGCTTCTATCATGAAAAAGTCCAGTCATGGGGCCTCATTGGAGAATTACTCGGTCTTCCCACCTCTGCCTACAAATACGCAGTCCTGGAATTCACTCAAGAAGCAACCTGATTGTCAAAGACAGGATCAGTATCCTTGTACATACCCCGCATTGCATACCACAGACTCTGAGATGAAAGGAAACCAAGGGTCCAATTGGCTGCGGACGGGGACATGTTTGGCAACAATTCTGCTTGTGTTAATGTCCTTTTCGGTGTCCTCCACGGTCCATGCGAGGTCGTCAAAAATTCAGCGCGCCATGAATGCCAGAACTCCTGACGTTCAGTTTGACAACTATAGTCTCTTTCTTAAAGGGCAGAGAATATTCCTCTAGTAAGTCATCGCCATTTTAGGGACTTGGTGTTCTCAGAGCATGCATCAGCTCCGGTGAATTTCATACTTTCCGACTTCCTGTTCCGTCACTTTGGCCAGATATTCTCCAAAAAGTCAAAGCGGCAGGGCTGAATAGCGTCAGTGTATACGTTCACATGGGTCTCACTAATCCTGCTCCTGGTGTTGTGGATTTCAATGGATCCCGTGCCCTCCAACCTCTATACGACGCGGCAAGAGAAGCCGGCGTCTGGGTTGTTTTGCGTCCAGGTAAGTGTGTAGATCATAGTCCCATAAAATTCAGCTCAGGAAACATTACAGGTCCTGTAAGTGTTTCTGAGCCTGTGACTTATAGTTGTTCTGATGGCATCAAGTACATCAATGCTGAAACCACGGCTGGAGGGATTGCTCACTGGGCGACCACAGAAGTTGCTGGCTCTCTCCGTACAAACGCGACGGATTGGAAGGCCGCATGGCAAGACTATATCCAGGGTTTCATCGATGTGACCGCTCCGAATCAGATATCGAACGGTGGACCAGTTATCGGTATGTCCAGTCTGCTTATCTTCATTCCTCGTATAAATTAATATACATCCAGCGATCCAGATTGACAATGAGTACTCCCAGAACCCTGCTACACATGCTGAATATTTCGCGGAATTGGAAGCAACATATCATGATTCTCCCATCATAGTACCCTTAACGTATAACGATCCAGGTCAAGGGAGGAATTTCGTCAACGGGACTGTGAGTATCTATGTTTCTTGAGTTCATAATTTAATAGGGTGCGTTTCAGGGTGCGGTAGACCTATACGGGTATGAATCACTTGTTGATTCTGCATACTTATTTGCCAAACTGAATGATAGACTCGATTCTTATCCTCAAGGTTTCGATTGTTCAAATCCGACCGTTTGGAGGGGAGTTCCCACAAATTTTCATCAATATCATGCCGATGTCAATCCATCTCAACCATGGTATATCCCAGGTAGAAATGCAGCCTGCTTCCTCAACATTTAACTCATGCCTCTTTGCAGAATTCCAGGGTGGTTCCTTCGATGCATGGGGGCCAACAGCACCTGGTACGGAAGTTCCGGTCCTTTGTAATCAGCTTGACTCACGTCACTCGCAGGATACGGACCTTGCAGACAGTTGACCGGGCCAGATTTCCAGTCTGTCTTTAATCTAAATTTATGGGCAAGCAATGCAAAGTTGATCAACTATTACATGCTTTATGGGTGCGTGGCTAACAACTCGTTGCTCGTTTATCACTCGGTGTTGATTCTTTATCGATGGTCAGTGGCACATCCTGGGGTGGCATCCCTTTTCCCGGAGTCTACACGTCCTATGATTATGGTGCATCTGTGAGTATCAGCAGCCTTCTGACTGTCTAACATTCTTATCCCTTGTCACAGATCGCAGAATCGCGTGACCTGACGACCAAGTACGATGAGCTCAAGCGTCAAGGTCTCTTCCTAAGAAGCTCTCGAGATTTCTACAAAACAGATTGGGTTGCAGACTCGTCCACCGGACTTTCTGTCTCTACCAATAATGATGCTTTTATCACGCTCTTGAAGAATTTTGACACTGGAACCCAGTTCTTCATTGCCAGACAAGGAGATTCAACCTCTACGCGAGTAGTATTACCACATCCTTTTGCATGTCATAACCCATTGACTTTCTTTAGTAATACCATAACTTTCAAGATGAACGTTACCACGAATGCTGGCACCATCGAAATACCTACCGTCGCTAGCGCGATCACCCTTGGAGGACGTGAATCCAAGGTCATAGTCACAGATTATATATTCGGCTCAGCCTCCGAAATTTCTTATTCCACAGCTTCCATCCTTTTCGCTGGTATCATTGATGGGCGTGATGTGCTTTTCCTGCACGGAAATTCCATGCAGCAACATGAGGCCTCCATCAAGCTCACAGGCACACCTACAAACCTTGCTCAGCCTTCCTCCTCGCAGATTCAGGTTCATGATGGTGGCAATTTCACCACAATTACCATCCTTGCAGGTCTTCAAGACTTCGTCACGATTTATGATTCAGACACTCAGCTTATTCTGTATGCCGATTCGACGACCGCAGCTACGTTCTGGGCGCCTGTTATTCCTGGATCTGTCGATGATCCACTACGCAATTTCTGGGGCATTGGCACAAATGAGACCGTCCTTGTCGGTGGGCCCCGCCTTGTCCGCAGTGCCTCTCTGGACTCAACAGGCAAGACCCTTGCATTGATTGGTGACCTGAAAGAGGGAGTCAGATTGACTGTCATCGGACCCAGGACCGTTGCAATGGTGACATGGAATGGAATTCCAGTTTCTACTAATGCCCAGGGAATGCTGCCCTCTGCAATTGATGGTTCACTAGTCGGTCAACTATCCCTGCACAGCGATGTGACTGGTATAGTAGTTCCGAAGCTTACTGGGTGGAGGTTCAAGGACAGCTTGCCTGAGGTGACAGACGTTACGTTTAGTGATGTAGATTGGATGTTAGCGAACAAGACAACAACAAATATTCCCGTCAAACCTGCATACGGAGATGGAAGGATTCTTTATGGTTGTGACTATGGTTTGTATGTACACCTTTTGTTAAGAATTCGGGATCGCTGATGATAATGCCGAATGAAAGCTGTGAAAATATCGTGCTTTGGAGAGGTCATTTCAACTCTAGTGGGCAAGAAAGAAGCCTGAATCTATCGATTAACGGAGGTGAAGGTGTGTCTTCAACTACTGGATGTAAGAAACATAGTTGATTCAGTGAACGTCAGCCTTCGCTGCCAGTGTATGGTTGAATAACAATTTTTTGGCAACATCTTTCGGCAAGTGGGTAAAACTTTTTCTGCAGCTCTCGCACTACCAACGTCTGCTCGAAAAGCTCTACCAACAATCGCAATAGCATACAAGAGGTCGATCAAGAGTTCACTATTCCCACCAGTGCATTGAGACGTGGACCTAATGTCGTCACTGTAGTTCAGGTATGTATTCTGTCCTTGATTTTAAGCTCAGAATCTCATAGTTAAGTAGGACAACATGGGTCTTGCTGAGTCTGGTTGTAAGTTACCTATCTTGAAACAGCCAAAATGTTCAAGGTTTCATCACAGCGACTCCGGATACTATCAAGAGTCCTCGTGGCATTCGTGGCTTCAGCATAGCCGGTAATCAATTTGGAGACTGGAAGGTTCAAGGAAAAATCGGTGGCTACAAAGAGTGAGCTTCCAAGAGTATTGTATGCATAGATCATCTGATGCTTACTAAATCAGTTTCCCTGACAAGACTCGAGGTGTGTAGCCAATCATACTCGTTTCTTCACTATAGATAACACTTATCTTCCTAGGCGTTCTCAATGAAGGCGGATTATTTGGTGAACGAAAAGGCTGGCATCTACCTGGATTCTCTACCAGAGATTGGTCAGAACGTGACTTGACTCTGGGCTTGCCTAATCGACAGGCTGGAGTAGGGTTCTTCGTGACCACGTTTGATCTTAATATCCCTCGCGGTATAGATGCTATGATGTCTTTCACATTTGGGGAACAGTTGGGACAACCATATCGTGCTTATTTATTCGTGAATGGATGGATGATGGGTAAACGAGTTGGTAATCTTGGGTGAGTTTTTATCGGAGTCAAGTAACTGGAACAACCTCCATTGATTGAGGATTGACACTGCTGTGCAGACCTCAATCCAAATTCCCCGTCCAAGAAGGTATCCTAAACTACCGCGGAACTAATACCGTGGCAGTTGCTTTATGGGTGATGACCCCGAATGTGACGATTGCGCCAGACTTGGAGTTGACGCTTGATAGCGTATATGAAGGGGGTGTAGGCAATGTACAGGTTGACAATCCAGTATGGTCACCGACCGGTAGGCAGTAAGGTAAACATAACTAAACCATGTTGTTACATTGGAGTCTACTAGCAGACTGAATATACAGCCAATGATAAGAATTTGACATGGACGATACAGGACCCATAATTTCTTTGTATGACCTCCTATGGCATTTGGATTTCTAGATCTACTTGCTGCTCAAGTGCCAGTTTGATTATCATTCACGGACGGTTACTATACACTTTTACTTCAAAATTTCTTATCTTTCTTGTCTTAGCTAAACCATATTTCGCAAGCAGTACCATTCATGTCGAAGCCGCTTTCAATGCCTCATACAATCCATGTTGATCTCCCAAACCATATGTCAATGTCATTTTCTGAAAGATGCCTTCGTCTGCCGATAGCTCAAGCTGCGCAGGATGAGTAAGAACCATGCAGAATGAACTTGTACATACTAGAGATATTATATCATCAAGTAGATGTGCTTGACCGACGCTCATTCCCAGTAGTCCATTATAATTCACATTAACAATATGCACATGGAAGTGATCTAGGGAACCATCGTAAGTACATATGAATGATAGTGGACACATAGAGAACGCACAGTAACTTGGCTGATAGTGGACGAACATACGAAGCGAGCCTTTTCCGAGGCCCCATTTCCGATGTACGATCCGTTCGGCTTCGCTACGGATGTTTTTTAGGAGGGGAAGATGACTGTTTCTAATATCACGAAGGCTACGGATGCTCCGATCCTGGGTGATCGCTACGAGATAGAGAGAAGATATGGTCTTGAGATCCCATTTCATGTCCGGGAGGATCATGAAATCGGGGCTCGAGATCAGAACTTTTTCTTGCTCTGAACGACCTTCAAGTATGTTCTCCGCCCTTTTACGAAGTCAATACTTAAAATACTTATCGGCTAGAGCTTAATTGTTGTTTACCATTGGGTTCTCGAGGGAGGGAATGAGTCGATGTATGGCTTGACAAGTTTATCATAGAGTTCTGGAGTTTCACGTACAATCAACTGTTCCTGTTTTGTGTACTGCATTTTTGCCAGTTGGACGAGGGCTTATCGGAAAAAGTTCCAGATCTGACCTTCCTGATGTGCACATCTGTTGCAGGGCATATTATATTGATCTTCAGGTCTTGTTCTCGACCAGGACCTAACCAGCCGGACATCCAAGTATACTGGTGTCACGTAGATCCTACGATTACTTGAAATCGCGTTTGTAAAAATGGATTGCTTACTATGTCCGTGCTTTGCTCGAGCCTTACTTTCTCAATTCCAGTAAGCGTGTTAAAAATGCTGGGTATCTGAACAGGATCGAAAGCAGTTTTTTCCAAGCGGACTATTGCCTGGAGTTCGCCATCGTTTCCTTCAAGATCAGGGAGAGAGCCAAGAAAAATGATGATATGGGCCAAAGGATCTTCATGCAGGATTCTTTGAAATTTGAAGTTCCGTAGAGTCTCTGGTGCAGCCCAGTGGGACATGATGAGGGTGAACTTGGTTCTGGATGTTATCTGATTTGTTTCATCACATATGTGATGACCTTGTGATCGTCAGATATCATGTCACGGAATGATAGGTGGCAGGTTGTCCCTCCCAAAAAACGGCTGCCGAACTGAGACCCTGAAAAGTGATATCAATTTGAAACGAGACCTGCAACTATTAATTGATCATCGAGATAGTGGTGTGAGTTGTTGGTAGAACTGTGAGACGGAATTAGGACAAAAGTCTGCCGTGTGAAAGCTTCTTGACTAGAGTCATCATAGGATGCATCTCAAGTCTCTGTATCCAGATCCTCCTCCAAACCCACCCCTGCTCAATGCATATTCAATCCTGGCTGGTCGTCCAGGAGTGGCTGATTGGCCCGACTTCACCGCTCATATAGAATATCATACGGGCAAGAAATATTCGTTCAAGGAGTTATGCACAAGAATCAATTATCTAGCGACGGCCCTCGGTGCGCCAACATCCCAAGGAGGGCTTGGGTTGGAAACAGCGAGTGGAGAGAGGGTTGGAATCATGAGTGACAACTCTTCTGTAAGTATTAGCTTGATTTTGACCTGATCCATTTACCTTACCTTCTGCCTGCTTGGCAGGACTACGTGGTTCTTGTTATTGCTCTTCTCAAGATTGCTGTTCCATTTGTTCCCATTTCGTGCTATGCGACACCCTTTGAGTTGCGGCACGCTCTCTCCCTTACTCAAGTCACTCGGCTCTTTGTTGCCCCCCAATATCGATCTCGAGTCCTGCCTATCGCTGCTGAACTTGGAATTCCAAGTCATGAGGTATATCTCATGAATGAAGATATTTCGGGACAAGTATCTGTTGAATCCCTCATAAGGAGGGCCAAGGAGAAGCAAATCCCAGAAGAACAAGTACGCATAGTGCCAAAGGACACACTTGGCTCCTTTATATTCTCGAGTGGGACTACTGGGCTGCCTAAAGGTTTGCCGATAAACAATTGCCTGAACCAAGCTTCTTTATACTAATGAGTTTTATAAGCTGTCATGGTATCCCACGGAAATATCATCTACACTTTGAGGCAGGCAATTGTATCTTTCGAAGAGCTGTCGAAGCTTGGCCAGGTAAAAATTATTATGTCAACATTGAAAATTATTTGTTGATCTTTTTTTTTTCAGACTTCGACCTCTCTCACTAATGATGGAATATCTACAGCCCTCGCCTACCTGCCGCTACACCACACCGCTGGGTTGCATGCCTATTGTTTCCGCTTCTTCCTTAGCCCGTCCCGGTTAATTATTCTCCCTCGATGGGATACCCAGGCAGTTATGGAGGCTATACCAAAGTGGGTGCCAGCACAATGGTGTTAACTGCTAATGGAATTAAAATAGGTATAAGGTTACCTTTCTCGGTCTCGTACCATCAATGGCGCAGCAGCTTTTGGCTCACCCGATGATAAACCAAGTTGATTTCAGCTCAGTGCTTACCTTCGTCTGCGTGGGAGCATACCTTCCACGCGAACTTGCTCTCAAACTGGCTTCATTACCTCAAAAAGCGGCCCGTTTTAGCGAAGGTAGAGAATTTTTCATAGACTAGCAGTGTGATTCAACATTCTCATTACTCCTTTTAGGATATGGGCTATCTGAGTGTGTAAGTTGGTGCGCCTTAGAAGCCGCTGCAATAGTCTGAAATATTTGATTAGACCCTTGCTGCTTTGTCCCAACCTCATCCAGGGATATTGAATGGGAGGGGTAAAGATAATGTGAAGGCCTCTGGAATCTTGCTTCCTGGGATGGAAGCTCGAATCGTTCGTGATGACGGATCTGAAGCTGATTGGGATGAGGTGGGTGAGCTTTGGCTTCGCGGAGAGAACGTTGTTGCAGGATACTGGAACAATCCCGAAGCCAACGCGACGACTTTTGTGGACGGATGGCTTCGGACAGGGGATAAATTCAGAGTCGATAAAGACCAATATTTCTAGTGCGTCATTGATTTAGGATCTAATCCACCCTCGCACTTAAGTGTTGGCACCATTCGCTCCTAGCTTTGCAGACCGCGTCAAGGTAGGTCTTAATCCTGCCCTGGTACTCATTTGGTTGACAAATGAGGCAATCAGGATACTCTGAAAGTCTCTGGAGCCCAGGTCTCGCCAATGGAGATTGAAGAAGTTCTGATGGGTCATCCTAAAAAATTGATCATTGATGTGTCCGTAGCTGGAGTTAGTGGAGGTCGAACCGATGACGAAAAGGTGCCTCGTGCATGGATTGTCTTAAGTAAAGCGGGAGAGGCACTTGGGGCATCTGAAACGATTAGAGAGCTAGAAGCATGGCATCAGACTAATCTGAGCAGATATAAATGGCTGCGGGGTGGGATAGAAGTTGTTTCTGAGGTGAGTTCGACGTACTGAACTCACCTGCTACTTCTTGGATTTCATTCTCGTGTCTAGATACCAAAGTCACCAAGTGGAAAAACACTGAGGCGAGTCCTTCAGGAACGATATGAGCAACGTGTGCGGCAGGCCTACCTCTCGAAGTTGTAGTAATATCTCCATATGATCTAAATTTATAGCTGTAACGTCTATACCTCAATTCAATGATTGCCGAACGGTCAGTGATGATAAGATTTTTATTCCTATTTGAAGTAATTGTAGAGAACATACATTTTTAATCATTCTGATTGATAGTGGGGACTAAATGTCTCTCAAGACTCCGATGAAACATTTTGTGGCAATGGGATTGTTTCTACCTTCTCGCTCATTACTATCTCATTGATATTTGAAACGGAGAATGAGGACTCATACAGAGTATGTCAATCTCCTTATGGATCTAAGTCCTGGAGAAGGGTTTAAGGTTGATGGGATATGTAGGCAGGACGAATGGCAGGGACCTGCACAGTCAAAAAGACGCCCCTCTTTTTGTCTGTGGAGTCCAGAAAAATGACAAGACAGATGTGCGTCTGATGGATAGGAGGCTGACATTAGTTCTTGTGCAAGGCGACATAGACCCCAGAGACCCTCACCCATAGCTCAATGCTGAGGCCATTGCTCAAAATATTCTCAACTTAATGTTCTGTGACTGACTTTCCTCAAAATTCCTGTCATTCATGTACTACAAGCCATGTGGAGGGACCGGTTCCCAGTCACACATACTGTTGTGTTGCTCTATATTGTCCCCAGCTTTCGTTCGTGACCTCAACGAGGGCATGCGACTTGTTGACAGCATGAGTATCAACCTCTCTCACATAGCAACCTGCCCTCACAAAGAATCCATGTAAACTTCGTTTTCTGATTTCGTTCTGGTTCTTTTGAATACTGAAGTTAGGACTTTGTAACATGTCCTCAACTAGCTGACACAAATCTTTTCATAAAAAATTGATCAGTTGAACACCGTTAAGAATTGTTCTTGTTAGTCACTGATGAAAAAATTAATAATGCCCCATTATAATAAACTATTGTGGCATTATAGTCTATACCTCCCAAATCTTTTTTCGTTTCCCCTTCTTGCTCCTATTTAAGTAGTTACCTTGTGTACTACCACGGTCTGTCACCGAATCCTGTGTAATAAATTGTTGATTTAAAAAAATCATCTTTCTAAACAGAGACATCTTGGAAAAAATATATTCTGATACATGGTTTGTGTTTGTCAAATATTGTGCAAGATTTATGGAAACGAAAACGGCATACCTGATCTTTAATTATTGAACCCCACTACGTGATCACGTTTCAAGAGTTCCGCGGGGATTGACCTGATGTATATCAAATGATGGCTGTCTGATAGATGTCATCAAAACATCACTGGGGCTGTAGTACCATCAATGTCTTCATCATCCTACCACACAGTCCATGGACACGAGACTCTTGTATACATAGCTCACTGATTCCAACTATAAGTACGCCATGAGGGGGAAAGAGAATTGTTGTCCCTCTTTGTTTCTTTTCCACTCATACTTCGGTTCATGGTTTCGCGACTACTCGCTCTGGTCTACGTTGCCCAATGTCTTTGGATTACACATTCCAAGAATCCTTCACAGGAAGACTGGAACAACTTGAATCGTACAGTCGGTGGCCGTCTCATGAATGGTGTCCCTTTCGCCCAGCCATGTTTCAATTCCTGGAACTCATCTGAGTGCATGAACATCCAAAATAATTACCTGGAAGAATGTGATTCGTCTTATATTGGACAAACTGGGATTTATGCCTGATTTTCTTACTTTCAGTGACTCGGTCAAGTTCCCCATCCGCGTTCATACAGACCCAGTGGGAAACATGCCAAACATCGGGAAAGCAGTGTCTTTTAAATTATCTTGACCCTCACGACATCACTCCCACTCTGCCACCTCATGAATGTGAGCTTGGAAGCGTCGCGAATCACTTTGTGAGTCCCCTTTTTGAGTCTTGCTGCCCCAGAGAGCTCAAGCAAAATCTTAGATTGATGTCAGGGACGCGAATGATGTCATCGCTGCATTAGAGTTCACCAAGAGAGCGCAGATCCCGCTTACCATCAAGAATACCGGAGTGAGTGCTGAATACATTCAGAAAATTAATAAGTATGCTGATGATCATGTTTCCAGCACGATTACAAAGGCCGGAGTAGCGCACCAGGCTCATTGGCCCTCTGGGTAGGCTATTTTCCTGCGTTCACATGCAGATCACTCATTCGTCATTGGTAGACCCACAATCTCAAAGATGTGAATTATTCAAACTATATCATCCTGAGACATACTGAAATCAAATGAACGGTAGATAACTTACTCTTCAGGATTCATTCCTACCGGCTGCGCCGTACAACCTCGTCAAGCAGCCACCCTCGGAGTATGTGAGATGTCTCGTCGACCGGCTGTAGTAGATTAACACGACATAGGCCGGTGTTCAATGGGGGGAAGCGTATACATTCGCAGATGCACATAATATCACACTAGTGGGAGGTGAGCCCTGCCTCATTGGAACTCTAGAATGTGCCAATTTCGGTTCCAGGGAGCGATGTATCTGTTGGTGCCTCTGGAGGTTGGCTCCAGGGAGGAGGGCATAGCATGCTCTCTGCAAGTCTGGGCCTAGGCGTTGACCGCGTTGTAGGTTTACTCCTGCCTGGACGTCAGATACTATGGACACTCACCAAGAATAGTTAGAATACAAGATAGTTACACCTGATGGGAAATTACGAATCGCTAATGAGTGCCAGAATGAGGATCTATTCTGGGCCCTTCGTGGGGGTGCGTTTCAATACGTGTTTTCCGGTGATCAACTCATTGAGTTTTGTCAGGTGGGGGCGGAACATTTGGGGTAGTTCTAGAGAGTACTATTCTGGCCTCGCCGCAGGTCACTCTTCAGGTTTTCATCCTAACGTTTGCACCGACGGCTGACATTACCCGCGGTATGTGGAAAATATTGGTTGAAAATGGATTGAAGTGGGCTGCTGAAGGATGGGGCGGATTATCTGCGGCCGAAGCTGTCATTCTAGTAAACCCAAGGTTATCGCAAGATGAAGCTAGAGCGTCTTTAGCACCCCTGATCCAGTTTGGAGAGCAACTCCAGGCCGCACATGCGACGACTACCAACTTGCTACTCACTGAATTTCCATCCTGGTTCGCTTTTTCTGAAGCATTCACCGGTCAATTCAAAGCTGTGAGTTCTACAAAGGTTCATAGAGTTCGATATGATGGCTCACGAATATTGCCCAGGCCCTTGGAGCGAGTCTGGCGTTGGCATCCCGTCTCATTCCAAAAGATCTTTTTGAAACTTCGGAGACGCAGGACTCACTAGTTTCTTCCCTCTTGGCTGCAGAGACTGCGGCACCGGGACTCATTATTCTGATTTCATGTCCTACTGCTTTCTCATACGCCCCTGGATCTACGAGTGTTACGGAAGCATGGAGGTCATGCTTGTATCACATCACAGTCGTTTCACCATGGAATTGGAATGTGACCCTTTCTGAGAAGCAGGGTCACTATAAGATTGCAAGTGATGCAATAGACAATCTTAGGAGAATCACGCCGGACGCCGCGTACCAGGTGCGTATCCATCAGGTGTTGTACTTGTAGAATTGCTTACATCTTTGCAAGAACGAGGCCGACGTGTATGAGCCCAACCATGAAGGTTCGCATTTTTGAATTCTCCGAAGTGGAAGTATTGATTTTTTTCTCAGTGAGCTTCTGGGGAGATAACTATCCAAAGTTGTTGGAAATCAAGCAGAGATAGTATGTAATTGTTTCGCCCTTATAATTGTTCTACTAAAGGTCATTTATCACAGTGATCCCCATGGGCAACTTGATTGCTGGCATTGTGGTGAGTGATATATGATTAGTCTTTGTCTGCAGTTGTTGACACAAATTTCAGTCGCATGGAAAAAGGAAAGCTCTCGTTTTTCGTGTTATCTATAGCAGAACGAAGGTTTTTTTATCATATTCCAAGTCTCGATCCTCCAATTGACCTAGTATATCAAATGCTTTCGGTGCGCGATTGGATTCAGAGGTCCCGCTTCTGTATTCTCTCTGTAATGTCCCTTGTTATGTGTATCATAAAGGAGTGAGGAATATTGAGACATAAGATAATCACATAAGAGCGGCAGTGTGCAGTTGCGAATCGTTATATTTGTATGCCATTCACAAATAAGGGAAGCCATCAATAAGTTTCTCCGGAGCCCCTAATGTGTCAATCTCCAAAGCTTCGTGGCCCTCAACTACATCGCAGTTTATCGTTTGACCTCGGCAAGTATGGTAGTTTGGAAGTGTAAATTTCTCCGTCTCGCAAGTTCTCTCTCGGTTTTTGGTCGCTCATTATTACTAGTCGTCGGCGAGTAAGGCGATTTAACTTCGATGGTATATTCACTTTTTACTTCACGGTACTCAGGCTCCTAGCAAATGCTATCCTTTGGATCGTCGCAGCCGTGCTTTTTCGTGATCACACCACTCGGAGCAATTTGAACATGGCCCTTCTAGCTTGGGTACGTGTACTACCTTCTTTCATGACACTTGTCTGCTCATCAAAAGTCTCAGACTTTTGGATTAAGGCATGGTGTGCAGTTTAGTATTGTCCTTTCGAGTGGCTTATTTCTGATTAGCGCTCGACGCTGACCACATCAGGTCTGTCTTCCTGCTCTAGCGTACCATCTGACTTCTTATAGAGAGTGATGCCAGTGCAATAGATAATGCGACCAGAACCCTCATCAGCAAGGGACAAATCTCTATCACTTGTGGGTTGTTCTTTTCATTAGGTCACAGCACTATTGTGATTGCTGTCGTACGTGTCTCCCAACATCATACCAACAATATTGAGTCCAAAAATATCGCAGACGATCGCCATTGCTATCTCTACCAATGTCTACAACAGATTAACGGGGATAGGGAATGTTGGTGGGATCATTGGTGATCCTTATCGTCGCTGTCTTCTGGCTTCAACTAAAGGTGTACTTCAGGTGCTGCTGTCAGCGGATCTTTCCTCTTTGTTGTAGGACTCGCCAACACCTTCATTTTATGGCGCATCTTGCGTCAGCGACGGAGGGTGGGAATACTATATTATGATTTAAGCCAATTCCCTGACCTCTGCTCATATAGGAGAAACGACGACTTGAACGTATCCAACGCGGAGAGATAGCTGAGGATCAGGAACCGATCGTCCCTGAGAGGAACTCGATGCTCATGATGCGAATCCTTGGACCTATCGTCACATTCGTTAATAGGCCATGGAAGGTGAGATCACTCAGTGCCTTTGATGGACCTGATAAAATCTCCCATAGATGTATCCTGTTGGAGTACTCTTTGGCCTTGGTTTGTGCCCTTCAGTTTCACCTTTCCTCCAGTCATATCTCAGCCAGGGTCACGTAGGGTTCGATACAGCCTCATCTATCGCCCTTCTTGCTGTTTCTTCCATAGCCAAACAAGATTCGGATGGCCACAGAATTCCTTCATCACATGTGGTAGTCCTTCCCGTACGTTTAATCTATTCCTCTGATTTCCCACCATGCCTTACGACTCAAAGTTGCTTTTCACAGCTGGAATGTCACTCGTTGACTCCCTCGACTCCATTCTGATGTTGTATTCCTACGCAGGCCTTCTAGAGGACCGTCACCGGTGGCGAATCTTCCGGCCCAAAATAATTTCAGAACAGACAGTGCGAACGGATCCATCTTCCAACAGACCAATTCATGAAGGAATAACCAGTCAAGAGAAAGACGAAGAGAAAGACGAAGAGAAAACCTCCCCTCTAGAAGTAGTTGATCCTGCTGCTGCGTGCGACAATCGAACCGTTCAAGACACGCGTAAAAAAATGAATGTTATGTCGGGGTTGAGTATTGTACTCACTTCGATGAGTATTTTGGTTGCATTTGCGTACGTTACAGACTCGTTCTCGTACTTGATTCATCTGACTCACTAATTCCAGAGTTTCGCTAATTACAGTCATGAGCCTGATTGGAGAACATTGTTCTCAGTGTGCTGCTGCTGCTGAGGCAAAAGATGGCGGTGGATTAGCTGGCGCATGGTGGAGAGGCTGGGCGAGCGTGAGTAATTATCGACATCTTCACAAGCTCTTTCCCTTAGATCCCTTAAACCCAGGCGGCGGACCAGTCAGGTTTCGTCGGCATTGGGATCGTGGGTACTGTCCTTGTCGTTCTGACAGGGTGGTATCTCACTAAATGGATAGTCCGCCATACCCGAAAACAGCGTCTCATGAACCAAAGGAATTCGGAATCCCGTGCTGGTGAAAACTTCACCGGAACATGATATATTCCTGCTGTCCTAAAATGCTGAGAAGAAATCTGTCAGAGTAATTTTATCAAACACTGCAAAATTAAACAAAGTAGTAAACAAGAAAAAACATCCTCTTTCCGTGTCCGAATGTTTGAGAAAGCAGAACTGATGCTCTGTGCACCTCCGGTAGGGGTTGCAAGGTTTCCCATCGTTGACGACATCGATGTGGTACTGATATGCGTAAGACTCGAGCTGCTACCGACAGAGACAGCCGTTTGGGGAGAATTAGCGGCACTAGCTGTTGGAGCGAGATCAATGGTCTCTGAGGACGGAAAAATCAATTTTTGAGCATATGTAGAGACACAAATCACAGTCTGATGATCCTTACCTTCAAAGTTGCCTCCATTATTCAATGCGTCACTGACAGCTGTAGCGTAGAGTTCGTCCACATTCGATGGCACGAGGGACAGGATCCCGATTCGAGGAGGGTCGACTGAAGGGTGAGTAATGTTACCATAATGGAATGCAACGAGGTTTCTATGAATGCGATATGAGAGCGGGATTACAACACACTTTAACATAGCCTACGATCGGAAGAAGGGGTCTCCGAGACTCCAACGGAAGAGAGATCCAAAACTGGGAGGGTCTGTGGAGACTATGTTGTCCGCTACGCACGTTTCAGCATCGTTGGGCTCGAACTGGCCAACAAAATCTCGTGGATCGATAGGGAACGTCTGAAGGCATCAAGTGAGCTTCTCTTTTTGGACTGCAGTCGAGAAAATCACCTTTCCACCAATTTGGAATGCCAGAGTATGGGGATTCATACAAGGAAATGTTGGCTTGGAGTCCTGGCTATTGGGCTCATAGGAAGGTGAGACGATCCCTAGGATTCTGTTCACGACATCTTCCGGGCCACGGATGACAGAGTTGCCCTGAAAGTGTGATATAAGGTAAGCTGAGATTTTAGAAAAGTTTCGTAGAATCATTACGGTATCAATGAGGGCGGACGTTCTATTTGAATCAACACCAGCGCGTGCTGGTATGGTAGAAGCCCCAAGATGCTGACCATCAATAAATACGCCATCAATATCTATCTCCCATCGACTGTTCCTGATCGTTGGCATCCAATTTTCGAGGAACACAACTGAGAAGTACTTACAAGGGATAGACCTCATTCGGGGCAAAAGTAGGTGAACGAAGTCCACCTTCATCGGAACTGTACAGACGCACAGGGACCCAGGTGAGAGAAGAATTGTCAACCCCATCCGGAAGTTTTCCAAGTGTTAGTTGACCATGGCCGCTGATGTCAATAGTGTCACGGGATAGTGTGATCTGTAATCGGCACATTATTACATTAATCTGGGATAAAGGACCAGTATTTTAGTACCGTGAACATGGGAGACTCGAGAGCACTCGTCGTCATGATTCGTGATATTAATGGGCCATAAGTATACGAGGCAAGGAGAAAGTCGTCAGTTGTGTTTATGGGACCACCCTGGATGATGAGTTAACACTCAAATCCTCTCAACAACTGATTGAATTACCTGAGCTGTGACGAGCGATTCTTGAACTTTGCTAAGCAACAAACAAGAGAGTGAGTAAAACTACGCGATGAGACAGGGACAAATAACCTTCCAGCAGGAAATCCTAAACCAAATATGCCGGCCGCGTCGTACTGCACCACGAGATTATCAGTATCATTAACAACACTGAACGCCTGGTCTGTCATAGTAATTCCGGCAATTGTCGCAGTGTCAAGGCCAATAGTACCCGTGGCAGACGATCCAGTTGAGGAATCGCCATATAACATTACAACATTAATTCCTGTGGAATTCCCTCCTGATGTAGGGTACCTCGTAACCTTGGAAGTTCTGCAAGTACCCTTACGGCATGCATCCGAAACAGCCCACAAGTCACTAGAACCGGTATCTACGACTGTGAGTTAGAGTCAAGATTGAAACAGGCAAACTGAGCAACAAAGCACCAAGATTCACTGCAGTTACCGTGTTCCCAAGCTCGATTGGTACGGTATAAAGACTGCGAAATGAAATAAACCTTTGAGAAATATCCTTAGAAGATGCTCACAGATCAGCATTGTCTCCAAGGCCGGTTTCTCCGCTCAGCGTTCCGCGCCTTCGCCTTCGTGCATTCCTTTTGATTGGAAGGTCATTAGTGCAAGGCAGTCTAACAAATGAATTCTCTTTATTATCATGAATTCTCGCAGACTGTGTGCCAGCCATCGTAGGAAAAGCTGATATGGATTCAACCAGTAGACCAGCAGCCAAGGCGACAATCTGAAGAGGCAAAAACATCTATTTTTCCTAAGAGAGGAGCGCCCAGCGCGAAAAGAAGAAAAAGTGAAGGAAGGGAAGAAAGAAAGAAGTATGTGAGCGACCTGGCATGATGTTGATGTCGTTCCAGAATACAATTCACCCAGAAAACATTTCTCTTTAGAGCCATCACCATCGCGATAGTTCCCACGATCAGAGATGACAGGCAACATTGTGATTAGACGTTTCATCCTCCAACTATCATCAAATAATGTTGTTATGATTGTATTTACAGTTCAGTGACATGGAAAGACTGACACCATGAAGGTGTACACTCAACATGTAGCCTTAGGATAACCTACAGGTGGATTTGTAAAAAAATGTTAAAATGGTGGCAGCTATACTTAAAAATACCTTCCCACTGGCTATGCCAAACCGTTGTCTAGTCCTTTGTTTGGTTTGCAGCATGGATATTACATGCCACAGCTTCCAGCTGTCAGTTGCTCGCATAGTTGGTGCACTTAGGGCCCACTAGGGGTATGCCCTGAGTATGATTCAGAGGAAGTGTAGATAACTGACATCAGAACTTTGTATTTGTATTGGCCCTAATCCGCCACTTAAATGGTTAGTCTTGGCATTCGACAACTGAGGTAGGCCCTTCATTTCTTATCATCTTCCGTTTATGTACTTATCTATATTAGTCTTACTTCTTTTAGCAGGAATCAATCGAAGTTGTGGCAGCATATTAGACAACTCAGATGGCACATCTACATAAATCTCCCTCGAAACACTCGATGCTTTACAGAAGCATATAATGTTATACCTTTTCATTCAAGAATTCCTTGATAAGACAAACGGTCAGCAACTTAGGAGGCGTCGACATATAAGATTCGTGCCAACGGTTGTAATGTTGTACACAAAATCACAGCATAAATTATATGGAAACAATACTTATAACATGCCAACCTTGTCCAGTAAAACTGCCCATTCAACCACAGTGACGCCCATCCTCAGTGCTTCCTCCCTGACCTCTCTATCACGCATCTCTTCCGAAAGATGGGCAACAGCTTTCAAATGTTCCACTTTCATGATGCCCAACCGCGCCAACACAGGAGCAATATGTGATAAAGAAGGTTGACACGACTCGAGTAACTGTACAAATCGGACCGCAGAATCTGACTTGATGCTACTGATAGTGCTTCCCTGAGACTGTCTTGGACGGAATGGAATGGGGGACATATTGGCTCTGATGGGGGTGGACTCTTGAAGAGGCGACCCTGTGCCAATGCCTGCTATGCACGTTACTGGATTGGGGCCCAACGGACCAGAGGCGTTGCTGAAAATGAGGTTATTATGTGGTGAGGCATGAGCAGAATTCGGCAAAATGGGTGGTTCTGGGTTCGAGGCTGGATCAGAATACACAGGCATGGTCCTTCTCACACGAGGAGACCGAGGACCTGTTTTTGGTAAGGGCATTCTTTCCGGTGTAGCAATACGCGGAGGTGTCGAATTGCTACGTGAATGGGAAGATAAAGAGCGTGTTGGCGGAAGGTGGCCGGATGTTTTTTGGGGCGGTGTAGGTGGGCGACGAGGCTAAAAAGATTATTGACTTTACAAATCCACTAGTGTGGGAGTAACATACTTCAGGTTCCATAGGTGATACAGGAGTTGATCCTTCGGACCCAGTAGTAGGATTGATAGCGTCCTTTGATGGTTCGTCGATTGGTCGTGTGCTTCCCATACTGTCAGATCTCGGAGTTTCATGAAGTGTCCTCTGAGCACTTTGAACATTACTGTCAACTTCAGTCAGTGTTCGTTCGGCGGCCACATAGTCTTCTAAACCCATGTAATGGATACTCATAGTCTCTGTGGGAATAGTTTCTCTGGCCACCTGTTCTCTCCAAGTAGTAATTGCAACTGTCTTCTCGGGAGGGTCTTCTGTTACTTGACGATTGAGGACCTCGTAGTCCTGTGAAGGTCGAGGAACCTTGCGTCGGCCACGGAGGCCAGGATCTATCCCATAACGAGCACCAGTGTCGAAACGAGTGTGATGAGCGACGTTGTGACCTAGGGCAACAGGCCGTGTAATTGGGCTATTCCTAGTGACCTCTCGGCTTTTGATTCTTGCTAGTTGCTTATGTCCAACATGTCCAGTATGCCCAACATGTCCAGCATGCCCAACATGTCCTACTTCAGAGAGCTTCCTTTCCACATCCATGTCTCCTTCCGAGTTTAACCTGTCCATTCCCTGGATATAGATATTATAGTCATTATAGCCTTCAATCGTGTCATGAGCAGTCCTTGAGCCTGATATAGGACTGGGAGTATTGGTACTCCTTTTTGCAGGAAAGTAACGTTCCTTTTGGATCACGGGTACACGAAGTGGGACTCGGTCCCGATTAGAGGGAGAGGGCCAGGCCGAATCAGCGTTACCACCACCTGGCAATACATATACAGCTGTGTCCAAGTTGTCTTCCACAAGCATAGTAGATGCACCTGTCATGGGAGAACCTGCTCGTGTGCGTCCAGCCCAGTCCGTATCGGCTTTTTGTGCCATCGTCGTTGGTGCTTGAGTTACATTTTCATAGTCATGTTCAAGCGGTGGTACGATTGAAGGCAGGATAGGCATCCTACGGATAGCCGTTTTCGGAAGACCATTCTTATTGGTGACAAGGTAGAAAGGACTGAGGTCTGGCCGCAAATATATTTAGCACAGAGGGTAGAGAGTCAATATTTGAAAAATTCACCGTTTGTTACAGAATCAGGGTGGCGTCTCTGAAGCCTTCGGACCTGATCTTCCAGGTTCACTGGAGCGGATATAGGTCCTACACGTGCCGAAGACGAGGTTGAATTGTTCTTTCCGGAGTTATTACGAAGGGAGAAAGGGAGGGGGATGCACCACAACATTTTGAATTCCAGAGAGGGATGGCGCTAGGAGACCCAGGCAATGAAACAGTAGTATGACAGTATTTGAATGGGCACGCCGGAGCCTCGTGCACCCTTAACATTAATCTGAATATTGGTAGTCTCTTCAAATGAAAATGAGATCTGAGGATTGCCACGTGCTCGATAGAAGCAAGAAGTAGGACCCAGTGCTTGTGCTGCAGTTTCTGTCATACTTTGAGTGGATAAAACTATTGGCCTGATAATTAGCGAGAAAGATTCCTTGACTCATCATACAGACGAGTTCTTATAGACCATTACTATGAAATCACTGAGAATTGAAATCGACTGTCATTTAATTAGTTCGTAAAAAAAAAACTCCCTTGGGAATCCTGTTCAAAAAAGATGTAAGAGGCGAGCATATAACACGGCGGATATTTAGAAGTCAAGCTCGAATTGGGATGTCACCTGTCAAGTCACATGTCATGCAGTCACGCCTCACTATAGTATTGTCGCTATTACACTTTCAGTAATCAACTGATCCTGGTGTCATCCAATACTCGTACAGCACATACACAAAGAATGTGGTAGCAAGCAATCGGGTATATTGCATATTATACCAACTAATTGATTCTTCACTGTAGTCCTTCTCCTAGTTCTTAGTCAGTTTGCCTTCTGTGGATATCACGTCTGTATCCCCACCCTCTTCAGAACCCCTGAATTCTCCTCCACAGAAAGTCAAGCATCCACCATTTTCTCCAGAACTTCAGATCGACATCTCACCGGACCCTAAACAACTTCAGTTGCCTAATTGAACCCAATCGGGAAAGGCAAGGGTGCCCACTTGAAAAAGCGCAAGAAAGGCGATGAGCCTCCAGTACTGGAATGCCCCAGGATCATGCCACCCAGGCTGCCTTTCACTTATGTGTGATTAATTTATCGAGCTATCAAGGCTATCGATGGCAAGGCTACCCTGCAGGAGATCTGTAATTGGAATATGTCGCTGAGTGATTTTCATAGTGTTCTGTGCGGCATAATCTGTGTTCTGGTCGTGCTTTTCTGAAGATGGAGCGTTGTGGCGGGGACAGAGACAAAGACTTTTTCTGGGACAGATGACAAATGCTTGGAGAGCAAGAAGCTAAAGCTTTGCAGGACGCAGCTGGACTGAGTCAGCCTGGAAAACAAGTGTATGCCTTTGTATCTGCTGCTAACAGGGAGCATCAAAGGAGAGCCTAAAGTTCTTTCTATCATTCCTTATGTTAATTCTGTTTATAAGTATTGTTTGTGAATGTACAGGTGCCCCATTCTAGCAAGAATGCGACGATGGTAACATGATTGTTTTTTTAATTCTTATCATTATTGTCTTCTTGGGAGGTGACCCAGAGAGCCCCCATAGCTCCCCGAACCAGTCAAAGACGCCAGGAACGCACTCTCCCACCCCCTCTCCTTGAACGCAAATCTTGATGTATGGAACTCCATCGATGCTCACTTGGCTATGCCCTGCTACTCACCCAGCCCATTTTCTCTACTTCTTTTCTGTGTTTGTCTCTTTCATATGACATGATATTTATTGGTAGTGGGCCTCCGTGGTCAGTTGACTACCGCAGACTGTGTACGTACACCGCGTTACAAATTATTGATAAAAAATAGCGGCGGAGTGTGATTGTGTGACAGATGACACCACACCATCAGGTGACTCGACATCTCAATTGACTTGACAAAATATCCGGCATGTAAGTACATGATATTTAAGGCACATTATTGCATGACACATTTTTTGTGATGATCTGCCAGTCCAAGTTGGCCGTTTCTCGGAGTTGCTACACAGATCTGAGTAGCACCAGGAAGCACATCTCTACGATGACGGTTGAATAAAGGACCCATTACTTGTGTTCGATTGAAATGTCAGCCTCATCCTTTCGTCAGCCTCCATGTCATGCATCTTGCTTGTTCTTATTACAAACGGTTCTGGTAGAATTCTTTCATCGGCCCTCAAACCTGCACTTCAAATATGTATATAGTATTCTTCGGGCCATTGGTACCGGAGACCAACATCATGCATCGTCGGAGACAGTATGATCCTACATACCAACCACTTGGTTATGTTCTCTCAGACAGTCACAGTTCCTCTCCTTCAGGCGGGGAGCCTCTGATGTACTCTCCAGGCTCTCTTCTGCTGTGGCGTATGTTATTGGTACTTCAGCGTCGTACTGCAAATGCTAGGCTGAACGTTGAATCATCATCACAGTTGGTTTCATCATTACACTTGGCAGCTTGGTATGCTGTGCTGTCTGCGTAGCACACGGAACTGATTATCACATAGACTTATTTCGGCTATCGAACGATAAATAGAACACGGCTCAAGAGCGATTCAGGTACGCCGGTGATTGCTGCGCTTTGCTTACATTGACCTATCCTTCCCTTTAGAGCGCCCCTTTGATCCATACCTCAAAAGCAAGAATACATCCCTCGATGCATCTCTTATAGCAGCAACTGAACCTTCCTTCAAGCACACAACCATTCCGTCTCGGGCGCACTGTGCTTCCAAGCCCTGCAGCAATGGAGAATTCCAGTGGTTCAACGGACCCCAAGTGCCTGGTCCCATGTCTCAACCTGCTCGTGCTGGATTTGTATCCGGTGAAATGTCGTGTTATCCGAGGGATTTCCAGAATGGATGTTCAACTCCCAACAGACTGGGGAAGAGCTCAAAGTATGGTAAGCACTCGGATTGTCATTCCTTGATCTATCGAGCCTATCTTTCTTATGCTAGTGTCATCTCCCCCTACATATTTACAAAGCGAAGGTACCACTGCCACTATTGTCGAGAAGGAGGTTCATAGCAAAGTTCCTAGAATAGTTTGAAGATGGATCAAAAGAGAGATCTTGTATGTTTCTCGGTATCTGTGCGATAAAATGTATTAGTTTAGACATTTCCATGGCCACATAATTGTCTCAAAACACTAACTAGGAAAACAATCAGCTCCTGGCGAACAGAGGAAAATATGTCCACAAAAGATAAATTAAGCAAGGTTACACTTCCACAGCCCAGTAACAAGGATACAACGTCCACGACATAAAGAAAAAGAGTCCATCACATTCAATCTAATATATCGTTGGTGCCATTTTCCTGATGCGGAAAAGCACTAGGCGGGGCAAAGAACCCTTCTGCAGTGATTCCCATCGCTTCCACACCGGAACCTCTACTCTTTCTCACTGCTCCTTTTCCAACAGAAATTGGACCTCTCCTGGGATTTGTACCGCTCATCCCACCCTGGTTACTGAAGAATGATCTTGCCTTACTATAGGTAGGATACGGAGTTGCTGTGTCATTTACACTAGGGGAATGCGTTGACCGCGATGGCGGGTTACTATCGCTGGATATCGAGTTTGGGATTTGGATGTTGTTGGCACGAGTACTCAACGGTGAAATCAACCCTGATGCAGTGGCAGACGGTATCCTTGGAAGTCTGCTTCCCTGAACACCTTTAGCCCAGGAAACTGGGGCATCGCTTCTGTATTTGCCTAGACCAGGACCAGGTTCGATAGGCATAACGAGCATTGTATCATCGATATCCTCGTCTCCTTCCCCGTCTCCTTCGACTACGGTCAGATGTGTAGGTAATATTGATTGAGGACCAGAGGTAGGTGTAATTTCCGGGCTCAGGTGATGACTTGAAACTTCTTGAGTTTGCCTACAGGGTGTCCGGACATGATTGGATGAAGCGACTGGGTCCGCTGTGTCATCAAATATGTCCCAATATCGCTCAATGCACAGCTTGATAATCGTGCCTAATGTCGTCTTGTCTTTATCTTCATGTAATTTCTTCTGAGAACCAATCACCTCTACGCTATCTGAACCTGTCACTGCATTTGATGAAGAGACAGATGATCCGCTCTGAATGGCGCACATCTGAACATCGTGCATTGGATTGGTACTTCTGACAAGATTGGGACAGAGAACGATAGTAAGATTATGAGCATCCATTTTGTTAATGTGGGATTGCAAAGAGATATCGTGCATGAGATCTATTCACTCGTTGACATTTGATACAGGGTCAAAATAAAGACAAAACACTCACGAAGGACGTTACTAAGGAGAATATAGGCGCAAGGTACAAGTTTGGGAAGGAAGATGTCTCGAACGTATTTGACAGCGTTCATATCTGAGGGATTGCTTATAGGCTGTGGACATCGACGGATAATTGGATATAAGTTTTCAGGGATGATAGATTCAGGGAGGTCACGAAGGTACTTTTTGATAAGTACAGCAGCAAGAAATGGATCTCCAAATTTATCAAGCGAAACGATATTTCCTGCAGGGAAGAAGTTGGAGGGATGAAGCAGCAAGCAAGCAGAAAAGTACTTACCTCGATCATAGGCATTTTTAGCCGCTCGAAGCATGGCTGAGGATGGTGAACGACGAAATAATCCTTCTTCTTCAAGACCTAGAAGACAACCTTAAGAAGAGGTCTTGGACAATGACATATAGAATACCTGAGTTCCTTAAGAATTGTATCGAGTCTTGCACAACTCGTGGTATTCCACTTTTCTCTCCATTGTATCCCATCAGATCTTCCAAAGGTACTCCAAAAATGCTCGACCTGGTCGGAAGTGGAAGAGTAATTTCGTCTTCGAATTTAAGGTTCTCCCTGCGAAATTAGTCAGACAGACGACGACTATTTTGGAATAGAATACCGGTAGACAGCAGGGGGGATATCAATTTGTGTGAGAGGGACATATTGTGCAAGTTCTGAGAGGGTTGAGATATGAATAATCTTGCGAAAGAACTTTGGACTGGTGAAAGGATAAGGTGTATGGTTATTGGAAAGCAGAATTTATCGACCTGATGATAGCGCCTGCAAGAGAGAGCAGCACTACCCAGAGCATAAGCACCCGCAAAAAGGAAATCAAATTAAACCAAGCGCACTCTTAGTAAAAAAAGATGAATGTACGACGTACTAGGGCAAATGTCAGATGTCATTGGCAACCAGTTTTGTGCGAAAAAACTCACTAGTTGTTTCAGGTTCTTACGATATTTTCGACTGAGTCCACGATAAGCCTTCCACACCCAATTCCGCGGTGGTGTATGCCCTCCGCCCGCAGCGAATAGCACAACAGTATAATCAGATTCGACTGCCTCGTTGGCATGAGCAACAAAATAATGTGAATTTGACCAGATATCATACCATACAGGTTCAGATAAGTAAGGACTCGACTAGACGAACGCTTAAATAAATGGTAATCAGGACAAGAAGTTTGGTAAACACACGATAGGAGCAAGTCATAGTTAACTTCATTTGGATCCGGTAGTGCCGATAAACTCACGACAACCCTGTCTCGATAAACATTAGATTGTGCATGAAAATAGGGCGTGGTGGAACTAATATACATTGGCCGAGTTCTGTCGAAGACGAGTAGTGAATGAGGTTTTGTTTCAGTATTCGAATGGAAGGAACACACTCGAAGTCTACTCCTGCTTGGAAGATAAACCGTGTCATGACATCCTGTACCTTCTCCCATTCACCATCTTCAAGTGCCGTTACTGACTTAGACTGTCTTGACCATGAGGGTGTCAATTTGGTCAAAATCTGCTTTGATCGCTCGCCTCGTGAGGTCCAGGACGGAGAGGATCCACTTGATGGTGTAGCAGATGATGGCATGGACTGTGCCAACGATAGATTACTGAGTTTTTGCTTGAGGTTCGCGACATATGGAGACATGGTCGTCACAGATCAGAGGTCTCTGGCTTACATCAATCAGGCACAAAATTGCTCAAAATCTATTCATAGCTCATTTTAAAAACTACCTTGACGCCTCTAGTCTCTAGGATTTGGGCAGCATACCTTACCAGCAAGGTTCGGTGTCAAGTGATAGGTCAGATGTCTTGTATCCTACATTACATTTCATATGACACCTGATCACTTGATTATTACTTTTCCACAGTGCCATATCACGACATGACCAGACGCCGATCATATTTTGGATACTACAGTTGTGGCACTCAGATTATGACAAATTTTTTTGAGAAGACGAGTCATATGAGGCTACCCAGTAATCTGAAATAAGAACAAGTGTGTCAGACATCGAGCCTCAGTGTCGCTGAGGGATTTTAGACAGACATTTACGCGGATCGACCCCTGAAATAGTTTCATCACCGGTTAACTCACATAACCGATGAGATAACCGGTAAGTCGTTGAGCAACGAACCCGTTGATTCACATTGATTCGATGATACTATTTTAGATTTCCCCACTTTTAGTATATCTAATCCAACGGTTAAAGTTTCCGAGCCAACCTGAGCAGCCTATCCGCACAATGCCCCACGTTAAATCTCTATGGCAAAATCCTCCATCGGTGCCCGAGTACCTCAATATTTTTGAAACAATCTTTCAGCAACCAGATCACGAGCAATGGCCTGACTTTACTCTGCATGTAGACGAAGAGACTGGAAAGACATGGACATTTAGACAAACCAGGGAGAGGGTAAATGACTTAGCGGCCACACTTGGTGGACCCAAGGCTGAAGGAGGCCTAGGTTTACGAGCAGAAGATGGCGAGATAATCGGTATTATGAGCGATAACTCTTCAGTCAGAATCTCTCTTTGTCCTATCCATATCCAATGATACTAATGAAACAACAACTTGAAGGACTATGTGGTTGTGGCATTAGCACTTCTGAAAGTCGCGGTTCCGTTCGCTTTACTCTCATGTTTTTCAACCCCATTCGAGTTGAAACATGCATTGAAGGTAACGAAGACGACGGGTCTTTTCACCACTTCTCAACTTGCACCTCAAGTCCTTCCTGTGGTTCAAGAAGCTGGAATAACAACATCTAGAATCTTTGGAATGGGTGGGAGGCTCGATGGCCATGAGACTGTGGACGGACTCATCGAAAAGGCCAAGCAAATACAAAATAGAAACAGCAAACCTCGGATCGTTCCAAAGGAGACCCTTGCATTTTTATTCTTTTCAAGTGGAACAACTGGCCTTCCAAAAGGTGAGACCGTCGGTTACTCGTGTGCTGACACTTGAATCTAGTTGATTCACACTCCGGAACAGCGGTCATGATCTCGCACAAAAACCTTCTGTTCGCTTTCCAGCAATCTTTAGTAATTGCACAAGCCAAAGAAGCTGTTGCCAAGGTTAGAATTTGATATTATGTGATGTGTGAGGCACACTCATCCTCTCAAGCGTCCCACTTTGCCAACTTTGGATGGACTGCCAGTCGTTCTAGCATTTCTACCTATGCATCACACTTTTGGATTTCATATTTATACTATACGCGCATTCATTGTTCCAACCCGATTCGTAATGTTCCGGAAATGGGACACTGGGAGAGTTTTAAAGGCGATTACACAGTTAAATCCTCAAATTTACACCCTTCAATTTGAGACTGACTTGTCGTTAGCTACAAAGCAACATCATTAAGCATGGTTCCATCCATGTGGCATCAATTCCTCAAACACCCCGATTTTTCAAAAACGGACTTGAGCACTGTTCTGGATGCACATAGCGGTGCTGCACACCTTCCCAAAGAGATCTCTTCCGAAGTACTGAAGAATATGCCAAACAACAACCATTTTAGCGAAGGGTACGGCATGTCTGAGACGGTGTGTCGTCACTGAGTTTTCAAGTTTACAGTATGCTCATTATGAGCTTGACAGACAGTTGCTGCGATTATTCGACCTTATCCTGGAACTCTCAATGGTTACTTTGGAGAAGTTCTCGGTTCTACTGGTGCCCTATTACCCGGAATGGAAGCACGTATCGTCCGTGAAGATGGGACAGACGCTGACTTTGACGAAATTGGTGAACTCTGGCTGAAAGGAGAAAATATTGTTTCCGGCTACTTTGATAACCCCCGAGCTACTCAGGAATGTTTTGTTGATGGTTGGCTGCATACAGGAGACCGTTTCAAAGTTGACAGAGACAATTATTTCTTGTGAGATCTTATTTATTGCAGAGCACCTAGATCTTTGACCTGGATTATTTGTAGTTTTGCAGATCGTGTGAAGGTAAGTGAGGACACCTCTTCAGAGCGAATATCTACAGAATTTTGTGTTCAGGACACACTCAAGGTCTCTGGTTCACAAGTGTCACCGATTGAGATCGAGGAAGTCCTATTGGCACACCCTCAGAAGCTGGTGTCCGATGTAACTGTTGCAGGTGTTCGTGGTAGTGGTAGGACATCCGACGAACTAGTTCCAAGAGCATGGGTCGTATTAAGTGGAAATGGGAAAAGCCTTGGAGCAGCACGAACTAAAGAAGAGCTAGAGAAGTGGCATAAAACCAATCTCAGTAGATATAAGTGGCTGCGTGGAGGAATCGAAGTTATTACGGAAGTGAGTGCTCATCGTCGCTATGGTTGCTCTTCTCACATTGGCTATATGCAGGTGCCGAAATCTCCAACAGGAAAAACACTGCGTCGAATTCTACAGAACCAATATGAACAGCAATTGATGGATAAGGCTAAACTTTGAGCCTATGCACCCCGTATTCATAGATTGAAATCGAAGAGTAAAGGAGAGCTGTGATGCACTGTCGAGACCTTATAAATGGCTCTCGATGCAATCATCGATTCATTCCCAGAGTCAACAATGAATTATAGACAGTTGAACCATGCTGGAACAATTCTTGACTTTCAGAGTAACAAGTAGTGAATACTGGATGGTTCCTGAATAACAAATGTGACTATACGACCCTCGAATTTAAATCATGAAGCAAACTACGCTATTATCGCCGTATCAATCCCGGGTCATATACACGTGAACCCTGCATCGGCATCATTAAGTGCTTAATTGCCGACTTGAGAGTTAACTAAAACTTCTCAAGTAGAGAGGGTAGAGCGACAAATACATTAGATGGGTGATATCAAAGATTGGAAAGAATCAATCACTCCTTGCTCTTCTTTCCCTTGTCTTTTTTCTCCTTGTCTTTTCTCGGTGACTCCTATAATGGACATATCAGTCGAATCCAACGTCTCACGGAGAAACGCGCACCTCAGGCTCGGGGTCGACTTTCTCTTTCTTGGCCTTCTTCAAAGCCTTCTTTTCCTCCTTCGATAATTTTATTTTCTTCACCGCCGGCCTTCCATCTTCATCGTTATCCATATCACCACTCTTCCTCTTCTTATCCTTCTTGTCTTTATCCTTCTTATCCTTCTTGTCTGTATCCTTCTTACCCTTTTTGTCCGTATCCTCTTTGTCGTTATCCTTCTTGCTCTTCTTCTCCTTCTTATGTGCCTTTTCCTTCTTTGATGGTAGTTCAGCTTCAAGCGTTGTCAATAATGGCCCTTGGCCATCAACATCCATGGCATCTCCTTCGTCGTCAGAAATGTTATCGCCCAACGCCAGTTCAGCAATAACCCTATGCATAGCATCGGCATTTTTTGATGGCGGTTGGCCGCTATCAAAAAAGGTGAGGCGCTCTTCAACTTGTGAGCGGAGTGCTTCGCCGAACTTGGATGTTGGGTGGTCTATCAATCATAATCATACATATATCAGGTAAAAGGGTGTTACAGCATCAAGGTCGACAAACCGGTATAGCAATCAATACGAGCAGCTATTGAACATTTGTTTGCGAGGAATCGTGAGATGCGGCCTTTATGTTCGGGTTTGGCGCGGCCAATGAAAGAAGAATGATAGAGAAGACCATACTGAATGATGTATCAGAAAATGGTTTGGAAAGGAAAGGGAAAAGGGAAGGGAAGTACTTTGGGTGTGTTTCCCTTTGTCTTTAATGCTCTGAATAACGCCTTCTCCGCACCCAAGATCTGTACAGTACTGGCAGCATACTTGCTGAGATTGGTCAAGCTTCCTGCATGGCTGATCAACCTAGCGCCTATCCGCTCACCCAACAACGCCGTCAAAGAAGGTGCGACAACATTCATCTTCTCTGATAGATATGAAATTAGCGACTTTCTGTATTCGGAAAGGGAGACAACGCGTGTTGCGAAGGCAGAGATGTTGAACATGTCGATTTCGGATAGTGATGACCCCATGGATCCACGAGCCGCATCAAGAATGTTTTGTGCCAGTGTCGAATCATTATCGAGGATGGAAGTCAACTCTGGAAGTTTTTCTTCGTCTAATAGATCTTTATCTGCAATAAAGAGCGCAACCCGAGCATACTGTTGATTATCCGGCACAATGCGGACGAGTTCCGGAAAATGGTAGCCATACCACTCGCGGATTCGCATCGAGAAAAGATTCACGTCTTTGTCGAGTTGATCAAGGAGGGCAATGGCTTGGATAATCATATTGTCGATACGGTTGACATTGAACTTGAGTTTTGCACGGGAGTAAGAGTGGCCGAGACCGAGTTGTGCTTTCTTAATGTCATCCGTCTGGAGTCCTTTGAGGAGTTTGGTAGCATGTAAACGAATGCCGCGGATAAGTTCCTGGGCCTCTTCAGAGGCTGTACATGAGATATTGACTCCTTCCTTGATAGAGGTACCAAGCCCGGAATCTGATACAGCGAGGAGAACTTTGGATTTTTTGGACGGCTTCGAGAGAGTGAGTTCAAGGAGGTTTTTGAGATAGTCGTTCAGGATACCTAAAATCCCCAATATAAGCACTCAAGCACATCCGAATCAGATATTAAGCACCTTCGGATACATCGTTTATGTTTTCCAAAGCCTGTGCCGCACTTTTGAACGGCATAAAGCTCATTAGACCAACCATTTTGCTAAACTTGCTCAGGTCTTGTACTGAGCTCTGCATGGCAGTCGACTTGAGAACAATATTTTCGGCGAGTTTAGCCTCAAAGACTGCATATCCAGAGGCCGACTCAAACAATACGTGAGTAATCATCTTGGAAAGTCTTTGCAAGTTTTTTTCGTCTGATCAATTGTCAGGGGACGTCACGTTACGTGACAGCGATTACTATTAGAAATGCAAAATTTGAGAGAACAGAATAGTTGCAATTAATACATAGGTCAATAGGAGGCATTGTTCATTGTTCCAGCCTGCAACGAAGAAAGGGAAAAATTTCGAGGAGGCGACGCCAGCAGGACTCGAACCTGCGCCCTCAAAGAGGAACAGATTTCTAATCTGTCGCCGTAACCACTTGGCTATAGCGCCGACATGGGTACGGTCCAAGTTATAAAACATATCATGACTACTACTGAATTCATTCAAGCTTGATCTCTGAATAACACCATGGCCGAAACCACTATATTTCTGAACGACGTGTGCTTTCAACATAAATACATCAGGAGCAAGGATAAATCAAATATAGTTGAACGTCCCGAGCGATTACGCGCCGTCAACGTCGGGATATCCTGTGCTATCGCTCGTCTGGAGAGTATCCAGCCTGACTCCAGCCCGAACAAAGAACAAGTAAACGATAGCGATGTCCGTCATCTAGTCAAATCTTTAGAGACAATGAAAATTTCTCCTGTAAACGCTTGTACAGGTGTCGTGCAAATTATCAAGAGTCAAGCCACAGTCGATATCTTGAACAATGCCTCTGTCAAGTTTGTACACGGAGATATCAATGGAGACGCTTATCTGCAGAAACTAAAAGACTGGGCAGCGAATAGCTGGGATGCGATCTCCTTGAACTCTTCGGAAATTCCAGAAGGATTACCTCAAGGAGATCTATACCGTCCGTGTTTGCATTGTTTTCTGCAATTCTATGCTCAAAGCTTTTTGGATGGCCAGTATGTCCTGAGTCTATTGACGCGATCCAAGGCTCGTTAGGGACAGTATGTGAAGCCGTTGACAAAGCCATGAACCCAGAAGATCCATTAAAGCGGGCATTCGTCGTGGTCCGACCACCTGGGCATCATTGTGGCGAGGACACACCATCGGGGTTTTGTTTCGTGAATAATGTGGCCGTTGCTGCTGCTCACGCACACCTGGACTTCAACGTCGATCGTATCGTCATATTCGACATTGACCTCCACCATGGTAAGCCAAATCTGAGTTAGAACACAGTGGATTCAGTGTTCTGCCAGGTAATGGGACACAATCAATTGCTTGGTCTATCAACGAGCAGACGTATAGGCAAACACTAGAAATCGCGGAAGGCCTTCCTCCTCCTAAGAAACTTGGACCTAAAATATACTATGGTTCCATACATGATATTCTCTCCTTTCCCTGCGAGGTGACAATTTGTGATTTCCCCTTGCGCAACACCAAATCATTGATCAATGAAATAGGATGGCACTCCCGCACTTGTTCAAGCCGCTTCTGTCTCCATTCACCAGTCTCATGGACAATATATCGAGAATATTCATCTACAGACATACGAGTCAGAGAACCATTTTTGGAACGTTTTGTATGAGGAAAAATATAGCCAACTCATTCGCCGAGCTGAGGATTTCCTTGAAGGGACTGGTGGGCCTGGGGAAGATGTTTTGGTGTTTATTAGGTATGACTATTATCGTGCGCGAATTTCTATGTCTGGATCGTTTTTTTTTCAGCTGCGGGATGGATGCCTGTGAACATGAGTATTCATCGATGTCGAGGCACAATCGCAAGGTTCCAGCGTCGTTCTACTATCAGTTCACGAGGGATGCATGTGCCTTCGCGAACAAATACGCGTCAGGAAAATTGATCAGTGTATTAGAAGGAGGTTACAGTGACCTCGCTTTGATAAGTGGTAGTATGGCGCATATCTGCGGCCTTGCCGGATCAGATAAAGTGGACGAAGAGTGGTGGAACATCCAGAACCTCACACAGGTTCGTCATCAAGCTTGATCGCCCACTGAACAACCTTGATGACAATATCCAGCTTGAGAAGGCTACAAAGAAACGACGTGGTCGTGCGTCGCTGGGTAACAATGACAATGTACCTACCTGGCTGGAACGCACAGTTGCTATTTTTGACTCCATTGATCAATCCACGACCAGAATGTCAAGTCATCCCGTCCCTGTATCAAATTCAGGCCGGAAGCTCCGTGATCGAGCAAAGCTGAACAATGCTCAGAACGAAAGAAAATTATCCGAACCTGAAAAGAGGAAAACACTACCCAAGTTTACTGATTCTGGATCATCACGGAAACCGAGTCTTCCAACCGATTCAGCACCGTGCAGAACTGAACTTATATCACAACCTTCACTTGTCGCATCACAATCTGACATTTCATTGGATTCCTCGCCTACAAATGTGAGCAAGACCGAATTGAATAAACTCGAGACTTCAACGCCATATCAGAAGCAGGTTCCAAAGGTAATTCTTAAATTGGGAAAGAAGCCCGAGGAGGTTGGAACCAATTATACGGAGACCCACTAATGTGCCGATGTGCGGCAATTTCCAGCATTTGATAGTGTATATCCAATCCTACGTTTATTCTATTTCTAATTGAGTAGTCGAGTACTAAATATATACGATCAGAGGCCCATGAGACCATGAACAGCCCATTCATAAACACCGAGGAAGACAGCACCACCCGCAGAGATCCATAGCGTTCGGGGAACGACACCAGCGAAAAGGGCAGGAATACCTTCCTTAATATAGATATCTCTGAAGCGGGCATACAACGAGGGTAGTTTCTCAGTCTTTGAATTCTACAGTGTGGGAGAACGATTAGCCCTGAAGGGACGCGAGGAGAAGACCATAAATGCCTACCCGCATATCGAGCATAGTACGGGTTTTAAGTACATCAAGAGGTGTGGTCAATACAGCAGCTACACCACCAGCCATGCTTCCGCAGAGTGCTGCTTCATGTGCGTATAATGGCTTCCGATGGAGCATTTTTGACAACTTCAGCTTGAGATATTCATAAAGGGGGAATTGGAAGGATGCGAATGGAATCTGGATAATGCTGTAAGTAGGCGTTCAGATGATGAATTATGGACGCTTGCCTCACGGATGACTGTGATAGTAAATCCTCGATAGAAGCCACTGATACCCTCATTGTGAAGGACCATCTTCATTGCTGCAAAAGATGATGCATGTGTGGCACCGTAAGATGATGTTTGCGTTCGGGTTTTGATGACTTCCGTTGGAACGCGGATCATACATGCGGCCTTGTGGAACATAGGTATAAGAGGATCAAACAATAAGAACTGGCTAGATGCTAGACACATACTACTTCCCCAATAGAAGCAGACATCATATGGTTCACAGATGCAAACTCTTCAGTTGATGGTAGAGTTTTCTTCATTATATTATAGACGGAAAAGAATGCAGCCGCTATCAATCGACACTTAAACACAGCCTATACATGATTGTATTATAGATTAGCATACCTCCCGGAGCGCTCCCAACTACAGCACTCCCTACTCCTTTGTAGACTCCTCTGAAACCACCTGCAACAGAAAAGCCTTGAGCTGATTGAAGCCTGGTTTTGATGGTGTCTATAGGGAAGAAAAGGAGATCAACGGCAGCCCCTGCCGCCCCTCCAGCCTATACAGTTTCTTAAATTAGTATAACGACTTGAATCAGGAAAAATAGACTGACGACAAGAGACTGTGAAAAAGTTGGTTGCATGCACTAGTGGGTAGAGATTTATCCTCACGTGGTCCCGACGCGCTTTCCGTCACGTGCGGCGGTGATCGAGGGTTTGTCCACATTTCTTGCTCTTCCTCCCTCAACATCCACATGCTCCGTTTCTGACTACATAGTCGACTGGATTCTTACCAACCAGTGGTACCTGATTGGGCTCCTCGGAATGTCAATTCCAAATATTTGTCGCTGAGTGAGCTGGCAGTTATCTGCTGTTCGTCATCTTCCCAGTGTCTGAATGGATTCTTCTATCTGTCCAACCGACAAGGTACTCACTCATTGAAGCTTATATTTTGAACATTACTATCATTGGCTGCGAGGACTTAAAATTATCGCTATTGTTGTCCCAGACGGACCTCTAGAGCCGCAGGGACCTCATTTCAACTAAGTAAATTTTACCATTACATTTAAGGCTGATGCCACCATCCTTATCCGAACATCTTGGACAAAGCAATGCATGGCAGCCTCGAGGCAACTTCTTCTACCGATCAAGAACTCTTTCTTTGCCATTCTGACCCTCGTTTTGAGGCGGAGGATCTAGAATCTACGGAGATATCCCGATCCCTCGTCCTACTGTCAGAGCTCTCTGGCGCTTACAGTATCACTCAAATGAACAGATTCGTCCTCATTTTGACTTGCTGATCGGAACCAAGGTTTCCTACTATTCGGGCATCTCCCTGCAAGTCTTGATGTCGTATTCAGTTCAGACACAAGATCGACGTCTATTTTTCATGATTCGTTCTATCTGACAAATAAATTCACCCAATTTGGCCGGGTTTACTCAAGCCTGTTTCTTCGATCATTGTTGCTGGGATCATGGGATCAACAGTATCATCCCGCGGCTATCTACAATTCCTAGGCTTCCCCTAATCTGTCCACGCGTAATTCAATACTTCTCATGAAATGCGATGTCCCTCGAAGCTACTAATAAACGGCTGTTCTGTCTTCCCCAATAGCCGTTTGTACTAGATTTTTTTGAAGCGGCGGATGTTCTGGGTGTACCCGATCGTGGCTCCTGTGGACTTAACTCTATTTGATATGTCAGCTCCATGTTTTGTCAGTTAATGATGCTCTCATACGATCTCGCTTCCTGCCTTTCACATCGCTTGTGGAAATAATCTCTCACAAACCAGATCACGGGACGGATTTACATTGATGACGGTGATAATGGAATACAATTTACACCCCGAAACGTCTGGACTAGATCTGGAACGGAGGCAGAAGACATGGAAAAAGTGAGTAGGAGATAGTATTGGTACCTGACCGTAGCAGGTGCAGAGATGATGCAGAACAGTGAATGATCTGCAGAATTTACAGATGATGTTGTGCCAGTAGTGAATCATTCCAAGGATTTGCAACTTGTCAGCTTATCCAAATTTGAGATATAATATCACTTACCAATTTTTAATGCTCAATTAGATATTGCCTGACCTTAAAAGTCATCAAAATACAATAACCAGTGTGTGTTTGTAGAATCTTGGGTTATGGCTTTAAAAATTCTCCTTCCCCTTAAAACGTCCACGCGTCGCATACCATATTCTTCATTGTATAGTGTGAGGCCGGGTGCGTCCTTACACCGTTGCTTGAATGCGGGCTCACATCGCTTTAGATATTGTGCACCAATTTGGGCTTGCTCCTTCTTTGTCAAAACCGCGTTATACGTGTCAAATATTCCTCGAAAAACGTCGATACACCGCAGGCCACCCAACCTCCGAACATATACTGGCCACAATGTAAGGTACTCAGGGAAACTCCGTGGAGGGATACAATATATCTTCATCTCCGTCAGGGTCGTGTGTGGTGAGACTGGAATAACAGCCTCATCTCTCCTTATTGGGACCCAGAAACCCTCACGCTCTACAAGGATTGCCAATTTGTCTTTCCTAGGATCGAAACCGACGTCGAAATATAGGGGTGGCATACCCTTTCCAGCGCGATTAACAAAATCTGCAAGAGGCCAGCTCATTGCAATTGCTTCACCCTTCATCGCCACTACTTGTGTTTGGTGGTTGTGTCAATGGATTGGGATGATACTCACCTTCTTTGATAACGGCTGGAACGTACATGCTGGGAGTTTGATGAATAGGGGCCGAAGGATGACTGGACCTTCGCCATTGGCCCACGCCCGATCCTATGGGGTGATGATCGTAGACTGGAATAGGGCTCAGTCAAATATCAAGCAGAAGTATTTCAACGAACTATATTGATCTCTCGGAGGAGAAACGGACATCTTATGTGACGATGTCCGACGTTCAAGGGCAACGCGTGCTAAATGGACACTATAAAGGCGCTATAGTACAAAGGTGCTCCGGCGACTCACGGTATTCCTGTTTCGCTTGGGACTGTGCGGGATTACTCTTCAGTGCCGATTTGAGCCGTACTTGTTGTCCTATCATCCTTGGTTAATACTCCCGATCAAAGTCACTGTACTCACCCATTTGGTGCTCCGGATTACTCGACCGCCGAGTGGCTGCCGATATAGGAAGTGGATTGATAATTGCCGGGACGTATCTTGGGCTGGCTCGTGTGGTTTGTGGGTGGAGCTCAGCGCTGGTGGTATAAGACAGTGTGGTAGGGGATGCCTTGTGAGGTTTGACAAGAACATCTAGGAATGTCATAATATCAGTACGGTTCCTACTAAAATCCGAGAAAGGAGCTTGACCGTCATCGTGTTTCGACAGCGACATCGACCTTAACTGCGGTGCTTCTGCTCTGTGCCTAGGGATGGTGATTGGGTAGGGCGTTTCTACCCGTCGGTCAGGTGTTAGGCGCCCCAGGGAGTATTTGAGAGATTTGCCAGCAATGGCGATTCTCGAAGTAGGAGAGTCTTGCCAAATATCGGCATCTGGGAGACCTGCAAGGGCTACTCTAGGTGTGATGGGCTCGCCTGAAGAAGCTTTCATTTTGTTCCACTTGAACATTGTAGATCGTGCAGTGTGGCAATGATCGGGTCTGCGGTTGTTTTTCAAAAATTGATCAATACACAGTAGAAGGAGGTGCAGAGTTGAATTAGACGGTTTTGGCCTCAAGGAGGAAAGGTGGCGAGCCGGTGATGAATGAATATGATGTGTAAGAAAGGGACATAAAGGGTTACTTACCTGCGTCAAATCCTAGGGACTTATAGTTATACCAGTTGCGAAGGAAATCTTCTGGGTTTTCTTGGTACAAGACCTGGTGCTCTTATGTCGCTCTTATGTCGCGAGAAGAGAACAAGGGGCCCGTTGAACACGAGGCCTTTACAAGCCCTTGCATCACGGCTCAACATTTATAGCCAATCGCGCGTTACGATCATGCATCACGTGATGGTATATGAAAAACATTGTATTGAAGCTCGCAAAAACTATCCTACCTGCAAAGGTCTTTTTATATTGACGGAATTCATCCTGAGATGTTGGTTGATGTAGGAACTTATCATGTTCTCAGAAGGCCACTATTTGCGTATGTACCGAAAGCGCTAACCAGTTATGATCGTACTTCTCCCGCAAATGTACGAACATGCAGCCGCAAGTTTCTACATGGTTTACGCATTGTTGTTGGTCTATCTCATGGAAGGTAGCGTGAGAGATACCTTAAATGTTGCATGCTGCAAACTCTGACTCATCTAGGTAGTTACTTCATTTTAACTCTCGCATAATATCATATCATGATATCGGAAGTTGATTTGTCTAGGCAGATACCACTTCCTGCATACTGGCAATCACAATCATACCACTCTTGCAGGTTATTAGTATCAGTACTGACAGAAGTGTTGTGGCCTGCATCTCTCACATTACTTCCGGTTCATGCATGGTGATTGTATCACAAAATCTGATGAATTAATTGCTGAAGTGAGAACATAACCACATGCTGTCTGCATGGCAGGATAAGGTGGCAGGATCAGTTATGAAGCATTCTTGATGATCAGTTACGGTCAGCATCATAGGACAAGCTCTACTCTATGTCACAAGCACTTTTAACTAGGCCAATATCTACGTCTGTGAAAAATATTCCAGGTATAATATTTAACCATTACAATCTCATCATGGAGAGAACCAGTGCAGAGATAAAAAATCCTCTTCAGCATCTAGTAGCATAACATAGTTGTGAGTGGCAGAAGATGATTGTATCGACAAAAGTCTAGACAACTTGACATCAAAATCCTGCTGTGTGGATAAAACTGTTAGATCGAAATCCAGTTTCGAATTTCTCAACAGTAGTAACTTCCACCATCTTTATGCCAGTGTTCAAGGCAGCCACAAGCATAACATGAAGATAAAAACAATGAATCTTATACAACTACTTAGATCAGAAGGTAGATTTTTCACATCCACTTGTTATCAATTGGATATTACACAGAGGTCCACAGCAAACATGATCATATAGAGAACATCACTACAACTTCGATAGATAAACCTGCCCCACACGCTGCTCATATTGTTCCTGAAGGACTCGCCTTAGTGTTTTTCCACTTGGTGACTTTGGTATCTAGACACGAGAATGAAATCCACGAGGTGAGCCCAGCACATTCGAAACTCACCTCAGAAACAACTTCTATCCCACCCCGCAGCCATTTATATCTGCTCAGATTAGTCTGATGCCATGCTTCCAGTTCTCTGATCGTTTCAGATGCCCCAAGTGCCTCTCCTGCCTTACTTAAGACAATCCATGCACGAGGCACCTTTTCATCATCGGTTCGACCTCCACTAACTCCAGCTACGGTCACATCAATGATCAGTTTTTTAGGATGACCCATCAGAACTTCCTCAATCTCCATTGGCGAGACCTGGGCTCCAGAGACTTTGAGAGTATCCTAGTCACCTCGGTTGTCAACCAAATGAGTATCAGGGCAGGATTAAGACCTACCTTTGCACGGTCTGCAAAGCTAGGAATGATGTCAAAACTTAAGTGCAAGGGTGGAGTAGGTCCTAAATCAATCACGCACTAGAAATATTGGTCTTTATCGACTCTGAACTTATCCCCTGTCCGAAGCCATCCGTCCACAAAAGTCGTCGCGTTGGCTTCGGGGTTGTTCCAGTATCCTGGAACAATGTTCTCTCCGCGAAGCCAAAGCTCACCTACTTCATTCCAATCAGCTTCAGATCCATCATCACGAACGATTCGAGCTTCCATCCCAGGAAGCAAGATTCCAGAGGCCTTCACATTGTCTTTACCCCTCCCATTCAATGTCCCTGGATGAGGTTGGTATAGGGCTGCGATAGTCTGACAACAGTATTCTGAATAGGGTTCTGCGGACCACGAAACACGTAACGTACACACTCAGACAAACCATATCCTAACAAAAAGTAATGAACATGTGAGACCATAGTCTATGAAACAATAGACGAAATTTCTTGCCTTCAGTAAACCTGATTGATGGTTGACGCAATGAAACCAGTTTGGCCAAAAACTTGCGGGGTAGGTATGCTGCCCCAGAGGACATGTCCAACACTGAACTGAAATCGGTTTGGTCTATCATTGGATGAGCCAAAAGCTGCTGCGCCATGGATGGTACGAGACCGAGAAAGGTAACCTTATACCTGTTTTGATTCGATTTAACAGTTAACACCATTGTGCTGGCAACCTACTTTGGTATAGCCTCCACAACTACCTGGGTATCCCATCGAGGGAGGATGATTAATCGGGACGGGCCAACGAAGGAGCGGAAACAATAGCTATGCAAGCCAGCTGCATGGTACATGGGTAGAAAGGCGAGTGTTGCAGGTATCCCATCGTCAGTCAGAGGGGTCGGGCCCTAAAACAGAAATATTTAGAATGAGTTTCAGTGAGCTGTTTTTGAGTGCTTACAGAGCCGAGCTTTAATCGCTCTCTGATGAGTAAGAATCCCTGGCTTATGCTATAGATGATATTTCCGTGGGATACCATGATAGCTTGTAAAGTCCGTTAATATCAGAGTACTTGACTCTGGTGACTGGTAATTAATTGGCGAACCTTTCGGTAGTCCGGTGGTTCCACTTGAGGTTACTAGGTAGCCAAGTGTGTCCTTTGGCACTATGCGTACTTGTTCTTCTGGGATTTGCTTCTCCTTGGCCCTCCTTATGAGGGACTCAACAGATACTTGTCCCGAAATATCTTCATTCATGAGATATACCTCATGACTTGGAATTCCAAGTTCAGCAGCGATAGGCAAGACTCGAGATCGATATTGGGGTGCAGCAAACAGCCGAGTGACTTGAGTAAGGGAGAGAGCATGCCGCAACTCAAAGGGTGTCGCATAGCACGAAATGGGAACAAATGGAACCGCAATCTTGAGAAGAGCAATAACAAGAACCACGGAGTCCTGCCAAGCGCGCAGAAGGTAAATGGATCAGATCAAAGTCAAGCTAATGCTTACAGAAGAGTTGTCACTCATGATTCCAATCCTCTCTCCACTCGCTGTTTCCAAACCAAGCCCTCCTTGGGATGTTGGCGCACCGAGGGCCGTCGCTAGATAATTGATTCTTGTGCATAACTCCTTGAACGAATATTTCTTGCCCGTATGATGTTCTATATGAGCGGTGAAGTCGGGCCAATCAGCCACATCTGGACGACCAGCCAGGACTAAATATGCATTGAGCAGGGGTGGGTTTGGAGGAGGGTCTGGAAACAATGACTTGAGATGCATGTCAGAAAGAACACAGGGCTACAATCGCTGTGGCCGCGTACGTGTGAACATGGATGTGAATCAACCACCTGGTGTGTGAACCATGCCGAATCTGGGTGATTGAAATGGAAATGGAGTGCTGCACTACTGCTCCACCGGATCTTGCAATCATCATACTTGTCTGCCAAAGTACTCATTCTTTATATGACTATCATACTTTACACCTAAGGTGACATCTGAGGTGAGTACAAGTACGCTATGCCCATCAACAAGTACTTACTCGTGTACCTAGTCCTTGAATTGCCTTATGGGTCTACCAGATAAGGACTCACCAGAGCTCCCTATATGTTATGGATCGACAGCTCTGGAATTTGCCTCTGGAAGACAAACATAGACTTGCTGATTTTGCTGACAATTTCCTCTATCACGAACTACCAAATGCAATACAGGAATAGTGAGTGAGAGTCCCAAATTTGCCCAAGTCGCAAGTGAAGTATGTCAGATGACTGAACATTTCACACACTGCATTTGGAGCACCATGTACCAAATTGATGAATCTTTTTTTTTCAAAACAAACAAACACTCAACTAGTTTTGACAATGGTCTTGATACAGCTGTATTACATGAATACAGATTATCCACGCTTGTAGTATCAAATATCCAATTCACTAACCAACGTCAACAAGTAGTTGAACAGTAAAAAACATCGTCCAATCTAAAAAAAAACATACATATAGTTTTTCATCCTCCATTATCACGAATCTATTCCAAATACATTACACCAACACTCACGAATCAATGCAAGATTCAACACAAAAACAGAAAAAAAAGGGGGGGAAATTATCGAAATGCAACAGGCTCACCAAGGGCCTCCATACCCGCCTCCCACTCTTCCTTGCTTACTCTCCCAGAACCTCGACACACAGGACACGACACCTCCACCTCTTCATATCCTTCCGGCCCAACAAACGTGACCTCAGCATCTCGCAAGGCAAGCGAAACGCGCTCTGAGCTAACTAAACAACTCGAATGGAACATATGTGGGCAAACCGTCTTCCTCTCAAAATCCCTCCCCGTGTCTACATCGTTGCTCACTCGTTCATTTTCATTCTCCCCACTAACGCGATTCAAACCCACACCGGAATCACCAGCCGTCATGCTCTCAGCACTCGGGCTAGCACGGATACTCAACTGCTTCAACCCATGCTCAGTAGCGTGAACCCAAGGATCCTCATCACTTGGACCAACACCACAACTCACATCGCAACACCTCAATCCAACTTCTTGTTCCCTCTTCTCAACCTTCTGTCTCAATGTCAGTCCAGGTGGTGGAGGCGGTGTCCAATTCTTCCTCGGCCCTCGTGGACGGATTGATGTTGGACGAAATCGAAATGGTGGCGGCGACGGCGGCGGGCCAGTGGCAAACGACAAGAAACCAAATGCTTCCTGGCCTTGTCCAGGAATTTGTCGAGGTTGAGCAGGCTGGACATTCAAGGCCGATGCCCTCAAATCTGCCCTTGGTTCTTGACCCTGATCCGGTGGAGTTGGACCACCAAGTGATTCAAAGGCGATGTCGGGTGTAGGAAGACCACCAACACCAATATTCGTGGCGGGTTGCGTACCTTCCGGTTGTGCACTCACACCATCTGAACTTCTCAAATTTCCTCCAGATTGCTGAGGAACTCCCCTAGCACCCATCATGTCTGGGTAATTACCAGAGGGCGATATAAAAGACGCCGCAGGGATGTTCTGCATTCTGGCTCTTTGTAGACCAGCGATCAATTCGGAACGAACATGTTCGGGAATTCCATCGGGTAGCATAACAGGAGGTCGCTCAAGACCGAATGGTATTGGCCCTGGTCCTTGTGGTCTGATGTGGTTTCCTGTCGGGCCCCCCTGCTCTGTCGGGGCCGCCTGCTCTGTCGGGGCCGCCTGCTCTGTCGGGGCCGCCTGCTCTGACGGGGCCGCCTGCTCTGTCTGTCCTCCGGCAGCTGTAACATTGACTCGTCTGGATAAATTACCAGATACTATCCTCGTCACAATGTCTGCTAAAGTAAGTCCCGTTCCAGGTCCCACTTCAGGAGGAATAACAACCGTCTCTCCCGATGATCCCCCTGTGTTGGCAGTTCCGGTACTGGGATTAGCGTTTCCAACTGGAATGTTGCCTTGGCTTATAGTATTAGTGGTATCGCTTCCAGTCGCATTAACAGGCGCGCCAGTCATAGGGATCGGTAAAGGGAAGGGTACAGTGTCATTGCCGTTATTCTGGTGGCCAGGAACTGGAGCCTGAAAGAAATTGGGACCACCTAAGAGGAACGGAGGTGGACCATGTTCAATGTACATCTCAAAACCGATAGTGAACATATCAGATAGTCGATTCTGTTCAGCATCAACGCCTGCATTCTCAGCAGCACCGGGCGGTTCACCAGTGTAAATGAAGACTCTTGGATTTGGTTCTGCATTATGATCTTGGACGCCTTCTCCTAAAAAACGAATGGCAAACAAGTAGTTCGTTAGTATTGAGAGCAGTCAATAAGAGAGTGACACGTACTAGGAGACGTCGGCGAGAGATCGGCATTCAAATCTGCTTCTGGGACTGTACGACTTTCATTATTCACAGGTGCACCGGTGGTCGCATTAGCACCGCTTCCATCGTCATTTTGACGTGTCTGAACGTGCGGTGCCGTACCTTGTGCTTGTTTTGTGTATGTCAAGTTTTCAGGATCAATATTAAACCTGCATATCGGACACGTCGTTTGTTTTGGTTTTGAGAACCATGGGAGGAGGCAATCAGCATGGAATACGTGAGCACAGGGGAGGGTCACAATGCGACGGTAATGCTTTTTCTTTTGAGGATCAGAGACAGATGAAGAGATGCCAGCATCAGTTTGAGTATGAGAAGGCAAGTCTTGATGATCGGTTGGAGTCCCATGTTCATGTGTTTTTTCATTGCCCTCCACGGGTGCGTTCCCTTGCTCCGGCTCCTCAGCTTCGAGTAATAACTGCTCCCAACAAATTGTGCATCCATTATCCCCGAGGCTGGTTTCCAATCTGCCCTCACTGTGGTGTTCGTGTTCATTATTGGAATCTGCCTTCCCAACTCTTTCCAATCTCCTAATCAAGCCTATAGGTACATCCTCTAACCCATCGACAAGCTTTCTGGCGCGTTCAGGATCATCTACGTCACGTTCTAAAAGTCCCGAATCACGAAGTGAAAGGGCAGCCAAGAGTCCAATACGAGCAAAGATATCTGCGATGGAGGCCCCATCAGGAGTATAATTGAGAGGAGCCTGCGTATCTCTCGGCATCTGTACTCCTTGGGGCTGTTGTGGAGTGGAGGCCTCGTGCTGATGAGCCCCTGGTACAGTATCATCCTGAGGTGCTTGAACATTTGGAATCGATGGGATTCCAGCAGTAAACCCTGTTGAAGGTGGCGCGCGCCCTTGAGCGCCGCTCACGTTGGAAGAAATAGGAAATGGGGTGGTAGTCGAGTTGCCATTCGCATCAATTGTAATAGTGAATCCACCAAGATGATGGGGTCCCATGGTAGTCCAAGCAGGTAGAAATTGCCACTGTCCATCGTTGAAAGTGGTGGGCGGTACGGCAGCTGCGACTGGAGTCTGAGTCGAAGGATCCAAGGTAGCTCTGTCTTGTTGCGACAAGCCTGTTGGTAGCGGCAAGGAAGAATTGATAGGTGTCGGGTTTGTATCGTTAGGATTGGAGAGGCTATGGGGGAGGATGTGGCGGAAAAAGTGGAAAGGATTAAGACGGGAATTACCTGGGGTAGACAAATGCTGGGCAGCGTGAGCTGTAGATTCTGGAGTATGAGAAGAAGTTTGGAGGGGAGTCGATGCTAGGGAATTCGGTTGCTGTGTTGTGTTACCCGAGTGGGAAGGGCTACTCAACCTTTCCGAAGGATGACGGCGATCCCGGTCGTCGTCGTGGTCATCGTCTACTCTATTTCTACGTACACCTGTACGTTGTGAAGCAGAGGACGACGTCTCGCAAGACAGTGTTGATGTAGATGAAGGTGCTGGCACAGTCACATTTGTCGAAGTAGGCTGTGTGTCAGAAGCACCTATGTCATTGAAATTAGCACCACTCTCAGGCACCTGCATTTCGTGGTCGTGAATTATATCTGAGGCAAGATCTACTTCAATCTGCATCTCCTCATCGGCTCCTTCACCTGTGTTGTCATGGTCTGGGTGTTCTCGGATATCCATTGCTGGGGATGAATTATCACAAGATCAGTCGTTAAAGCTACTCTGTGAAACAAATTGATTAATCTCAAGTTGGTATGAGTTTCTATGGATTTTATCAGATTTTCGCAGTCCGTACAGACGGATAGAACTCACAAAGACAATAGTCGAAGGATGGAACAGCTCTAACGGGCTGTGCGGCGTATGTGTAGTCTTATTTGCAATGTTGTTACCATTTCTAGATATAGAAAGTACTAGAATGACGAAAAATCATTTCACCATTTTACATTACTCTATCTGGGTATAACATTGTATTGACATTGTGTCCAATTCTATTCTGGCAATGCAATTCTTAAACTACATTTTTCGATGAAATATCTCCTGTTCATGCTACCCTTTCAGAGTGGCAATTTTAATAGCTCTCTGATTGGGGTTCAGGCAGACAGCACATAATCAAAAAACCCACCTACCGAACTAGGTTTTTTGAAGGAAAAGAGCAAAGCAATTCGTCTACCTATGGGTATTTTCAATTTCCTAACCTCATGAAATGTTTTTTCAAACTGTTTATGAATTTTATCATATTCTTTTTTCAAATCCGCTTTCAGTTTTGGATCGTCCGATTTTTCAACTTGAGCCAAGAGTGATTTGATAGAGACTTTTTGTTCATAAAGGAGTTTCTGTAGATCTGAATGAAGGACTTGAGCAGCCTGGGTCTCATTCAAATTTCGTTCAAGATCCACGATTTCTTGTTGAAGCAAAGTAGCTTCACGTTCATGAGATTGTTGAATCAGAGAATCAATGATCCGCCAAGACTCTGACATTTGACTTGTCATGAGACGGTCGATCCTTGACCCTCCTTCAAGAAGACCTTTCCAGAATTCTCGAGCGAGTTGAGATTCTCTTTTTTCAGCGATCCTGGGATCGATTTTTTCCCACATGGTGGATACAAGGAGGACACGGGAAGCGGCATGATCACCGCAGAGATTACCGAACATTCGCAGGTTTTTATAGGGAGAACCAGCCATACGGTTGTCTGTGATGCGATGGAGGTAAACAAGACCGGTTAGTTTGACATCGTTCTTGTACCTGCTCAAGTGGGTGAAAGAGGACGGGCGCTGAAGAGAGAGAGACATACGTCCTCGCGAGCCAGTCATTGATCATAGCTAGGATCTCCATGTCGGATTTGGTTGTGTCATCGAACCCGGGGGTATCGACGAGCACGATTCTTTGACCATAGCGGTGGTGACGTTTGATCCGAGTAGCCTGAATCTCGGACGTGACCGACTTGAGTGTATGTCCTGCTCGTCGTCCGTGCTGGCCAGTCAAAAGGTCGATAAACTTGGGATTTGCGAATCAGTCTGTCGGCGTGCGCTGGAAGAAATTGTCAGAGCGCACATAGCTCTTTCCAGAGCCTGTTGGGCCCATAAAGCTGGAGACCAAGCAAGGTGAGGGCTGGGGATGGGGTGATGGACGACGACGTACGCAATGATGATATCGTCTCTACGGATTTCGTTAATGGCACTAGCTACAGGGTCAAGTTCGGACATAACAGTACTGGGTAAGTTGTGTATGTTATGGATGTATGTATATAAATAATCTGTCTTGCCGCCATGCATCGGCCTCATGTCGCGTCAGTCACGTGGTGATTGCAAAAAACCGCGATCGCAACTGCAGCTGTTGTTATCGCCGTCATGGGCCTGGAACAGCTGTTTGCGACGACGCTGAGCTCAGATCCGAATGTGCGCCGCGCGGGTGAGCTCGAGATACGCAAGGCATGTATATGGCTGTATCAGTGTGGCAAGCCACTGACAGAGAGGCAGATCGAACATGAAGAGGGCGTTATCGCTGCCCTACTGCAAATCATCGCTGCCGATATTGTGGCGACGTAGGTGTCGTGCTGACCCTAACCCCTGCCGTTACTCACACGCCTACAGAGAAATACGACAGGCCTGTGCAATTTGGCTCAAAAATCGCGTGTATACCTGCTATACGCTCGAGACGCCTTCTGCACGCCGGCCCGATCTCGTGCCGATCAAAGCCGGAGACAGACAGGCGCTTAGACAGGCAATGTTGCCACTCCTGTCGCGTGCGCCAACAAGGACTGTGGCAGTGCAGCTTTCGCATACTCTGAAAAATATGGCGGCATACGATCTCCCAAAAGGCAATTGGCCGAGTTTCACCCAGGAAATAAAGTTGCTGCTGGCAAGCTCTGAACCGAGCCAGATTTATGCAGGCAGCCTCGCCGCGCTCGAGTGTGTCCGTGCCTTCCGCTTTCGACAGAAGGCCGACATCCTTCCGAACCTCATTGCTGAACTCTTCCCCGCTCTCGTCAACATCGCCAACCAGCTCGTCAGTGCACCACCCAGCACAGACCAGGACGTCCCCGCCATCCTCCATCTTATTCTCAAGACCTATAAAACAAGTATCGGTATTCGTCTTTCACATCATCAGCAAAGTCCAGAGTCTATCGTGCCCTGGGGTCAGCTTCTCTTCAAGGTTGTCAACTTACATGTCCCAGATCATGCCGTGCCCTCCGATGAAGATGATCGCCAGGTCTGCGAGTGGTGGAAAACAAAGAAGTGGGCCTACAACACCCTTGGGCGCCTCTTTCGCCAGCACGTTTTTCTTCCTCACCTACTTGCATTTGTCCTCATCCCCTCTCAGATACGGTAATCCTTCCCAGCTGCCCAGCTCACTCATAGATGACTATGCCCAATTCGCCCAGCACTTCGCCACCGTCTTCGCTCCCGAAATTCTGACCATCTATCTCCAGCAGGTTGATCTCTATGTCCGGCACCAAGCCTGGCTTTCCAACAAATGCCAGTATCTCATTTTTCAGTTCTTCACCGAGTGGTATGTCATTCACCTCTATGCATGCTCCATCTTCAATATCCCATCCCAGCATCAAGCCCAAGTCGACATGGATTCAGCTCAAACCACACTTTGAGACCCTCGTCTCCTCCTTTGTCTTTCCACAGTTGACCTTCAATGAACATAGGCAACAGATGTGGGAGAGCGACCCCATCGACTACGTTCGCACCTCTATTGGTTCGTGCGCCCTTTCTTGCTTGTAAATCTCCCTCATTCAACTCTTTTAGATGAATATGATACTTTCTCATCTCCAACGTCCGCAGCTACTGGCTTTCTTTTCTCGCTGGCCAGTAACAGGACCAAAATCGCATTCATGCCCGTTCTGGGGTTTATCAATCAAGTCCTACGCTCGTGCGCTCGATCTTGCTGCGCGTTCCTACCCTTCTTCCTCATTCACAACCCTCTAGAAATCCATCTCCTATCCACGAGTTTGGTGCTCTCAATATGACTGCTGCGCTGTGCCCCTGGATCATGCGTCATCCTGAAGTCAAGAATAACATGGAACAATTCATCCTACAGTTCGTCACCCCCAGGTTCGCCGATACTCGACCCTATCTGCGAGCTATTGTACGTCTTCCTTCCACTACAATAGTTCATCTCTCATACATCATACAGGCTTTGGAGATTTTGGGCACCGCGACCAAGCACGGGCTGATGTGGTCCAATAAAGCGGTACGTATTTCTCCTTTCTGGAAGGTCGAGGCTGATGTAGCTGGCATGGAACAGAATTTGGAACATCATTTCACGATTGTTGTCTCGTCCTTGGATGATCCGGAATTGCCTGTCCGTGTGCAGGCGGCGTTGACATTGACAGAATTAGTTCTCGTTCACGAAGAAGGTGTGTGTCATCCTTCTTCAGGCTCCAGTTGTTGGTAATCCTTTTCCAAGTCAAAATCGCGGTCTCTCCGCGAGTTGGGAAAGTCATTCAAGGTCAGTGTTCATGTTCCAGACTCCCCGTATAGCTACTGACTCGTGTTCCAGATTTGCTCAAATTGCTAGATGAGACCGAGTTAGAGATTCTCAATCGCAGCATGGAGGTGATGGTTGACCAATTCCATACTGAGCTCTTACCGGTCGCTACTCAGCTCTCTGCTCGTTTGGTATGCATAACTATAGTCGCCGTCTCGAAAATCTGATGTGATTTCAGTGTGAATCATATCTTCGCCTTGCCGGGGAAACACTTAATCAAGAAGAATTGCTTAATGCCACCGATAACATTGATATTGAAGAGTCGCTTACAGAGATAGATGATGATAAAACGTTCGCTGCGATGGGTGTTGCGAAGACGATCAGCACCGTGAGCATTTCTTCACCTCGCATGTTCGCCTGCACTGATTTTTTTAACAGGTCCTGACGTCTATTGAGACCTCTCCCGAGATTCTGGCCCAAGTCCAGGAAGTTATTATTCCCATTATTGTTTACACTCTGGATCATACACTTCTTGGTGAGTCATCCACCCTGCATGAAGAGAACAAGATTTCATCTAGGATGGCAGAGTTGTTGGATAACATGTACGAACTCGTTGACAATCTCACTTATAAGACTCGTTCTATCGCACCCAATATGTGGCCAGTATTCGAGTTGACCTGTAATTTATTCAAATCGGAAGCTATCGACTTCCTAGATGGTACGTTCATAGTTGAATCTCAGTGATACGATGAGCTATATATTGGCTAGAGATGCTCCCGTCACTTGATAACTTTGTTTCTTTTGGTAGCGATGTTATCAAAGCCAGAGCAGACTACAAACAGATGCTTTTCGAGATTTACCGATTGGCTATGTGCAGTGATCAGCTGGGAGAAAATGACAGGGTTAATGGGTCAAAACTGGCAGAGTCGATGTTGTTGAATTTGCGTGGGAGCTTGGACGATGTATGTTTTCTCTTTTTCTTCTGTAATCTTTTGACTGATTGCAAGATGTGTCTAGTCTCTTCAAGGTATCATTACCATCTCGCTGAGCGCACTTGAAACAGCTCAGGGAACTGCTTTTAAACTCGCCAATCTTGAAGTTCTCATCAACACTGTTCTTTATAATCCTATTTTGGCTCTTCACATTATGGAAGTTATCCATCCTGGCATGGCACGAACCTTTTTTGATCAATGGTTTATTGCTATCAACGCGGAGAATAAGTTGCCTAGAGTTCATGATAAGAAATTGACGATTGTGACGTTGTGTGCGTTGATGGAGTTGAATATGGAGAGTATACCCAATTGTTTGAGAGATGGATGGTTTGGGATTTTGGGCTGCGTTATTAAAATGTTTAAAGAGTTGCCGAAAGCGATTCAAGGTAGGTTGAGTTTGTTTTTTTTCCATCTGATTGGATTTGACTTGGCGATTTTTGGATGTTGGTTAGCGAGGAAAGAGTTGGAGCAAGCTATGCAGGAGGAGGTGGATACGGATGATGAAGGTGATGACAAGTTTTTGAATTTTGCAGATAATGAAGGTAAAAAAACAAAGAGAGTATCTGGGCACCTAGTTTATGGGGTTTTTTTAGATGATGTGTGGGATCAGGATTCGGCGTATATGGAGGTATTGGCTAAAGAGGTGAGCTATACTGGACTTTTTTTTTTGGAAAATGATTCATTTTGTTCAAAAATAAGAGTGCTCGTCTTCGTGAACAATCTGAAAATTCGACGGAACGTCAGGATGGAAATAATAATATCAAGAACGCGAAAAACAACGATGAGGATGAGGAAGACGATGATGAGGAAGGTATAGAGGAAGAATTGGGCTATTTAAGTCCTTTGGATTCGGTTGATCCTTATGTGACGTTTAAACAAGCTCTTGGCAGTAAGTTTTTTTTTCATTCTCCAGGTCCTTTTTGAATGGGCACTTTTTTTTAGATTTTGAAATCGCAAATCCACAAATGTATCAATTGGCAACGACATCGCTTGATATTGAACAACAAACGCAGCTTATGGAGATGATAAGACAGGCTGAAAAGAATGTGATGGCAGGGTAGAGGATGTGTTCTTTTTAATATATGCATGTGTGTTGTGTTGGTAGTGAGTGAGTTTGTAGAAATATTTTTTGTTTATGAGTGTGTTTGTCTGCGTCTGTGTCTGGTCCATAGGTATCATAGATATGTGTGTGGCTGTCTTCGCGTTATGTGTCTGTCTATAATGATAATAAGTCCTGGTGTTTGGCTAATAGGATTTTTTAGAGACCTCTTATTTTGACGTGTGAACCTTGAACAGGAGATTATTATGAGCATGAAATCAGGGATCGAGATAGGCATATTTTTCTTTGAACTCAAGGTTTACCCAGTTTGGATCTCGGTATTTGTTCTATGATTGGTCGAGACTCAAATCTCCATTCTGTATTCGTGACTACGTCTTACACCATCTTTGGGTAGAGCAAAGGATACCAACATACATTTACATCTGCAAGTGTAGGATCCCAACATACGTCCCCGTCAGAGATCCCCGTCAGGCATCAAGTTTCTCGTCTCATCAATCCTAGTTTATCATTAGTTGGGAGTCCATGTACAGTTGCTTAGCATACGTCGGCATACGGAACACATTAGGAGAAGAGGATCCGGTGGCGAAATCGTGCTGCACGTCATGTCAGGGTATGTCATATACTGGACGCCTTCTTGAGAATATTAGTTATAAATAACCCTCCATCACATTTTGATGGCAGGCCAGTATGATTATCGTTACCGAGGAACCGATCAAAATGATCATGGCCATTGTGTGACAAATTTGACATTGGCTGTTGGCCGGGTACAATTTGGAAGTAATGTACAGCGATGAGCTAGACGACTTGAAGCTACTCGGAAATTCATCAACCAGTTCCTGGTTCAACAAACGCAACCTCTTGTAAGCTTTAACACGAGACAAGGTTATCAAGAGAAACGGAACAATTGACGCAATCAGAATTATCAAAACACTTTTTTTCAGCCAAACTGGCAGTGATATTAGAAGGGTGGCGTCAGTGAAGGGAATTTTGTCACAACAATGGCGAATGTTGGTCTTGTCATCACTGGGTTTGTATATTGCAGGAATATAATGTCTGCGAGATTTTTCTATGATAATAGATACTCAATGAATTTACTCAAGGGTATGCGACCATATGTTTTGAGCTGCTACTCAAGCAGCTTCCCAACCCGTTTCCCCTTTCTTCGAGGCCTTTCAGCCACTCTTGGTCAATACATTCTGTCCACTTGGTGCCGAACTTGAAGTTAGAGAGGTCCACCTTCGTTGGCCGCCACCAGATCGTTTCTACGTGAGGCAGGCATAGAACTCGCCTGTGCTCGAGTGGGACCCAAAACAGTAACTCATCTTCCTGACTCACCATCCATCCATCCTTCGTTCCTCGCAAGACAGACTCATATCCATGAATAGCATTTCGGTGCTCCGCTATGTCATAGATTCTGATTGGGTCCTGAGAATCATAGGTCATCAAGCTGGTTCCATCTCGAATAAATGCCATGCACTTGACAGGTCCCGGGACCCAAAACTGAGCATACAAAAGGCCTGTGTGGATGTCGAGGAGAGTTACACTATCGCAGTGAAGAGCGATGAGTCGATCACCAAGGGACCGGTCATTCAGGGCAGGTGACAGGGCAATCGTATCCACACCAGACATTGCGATGGGCTTGCCACACAGTTGACCACTTTGTGTGTCCCAGACTCGGACGTTCTTGTCCTTGCCAGAAAAGCATGCGAAGAACTTCCCATCAGGAGAGTACACGTGATCATACCCGCCAAGATGCACTTCATCAGCAAAGTGGAAAGGATGAAACTGGGCAGTGTCGTGATTCCATGCATAAATTGAGATAGGACTAGTTAAAATGACGGTTAAGCCATCGGGTGCCAGAAGAATGTCCGAGTATTTGTCGATATTGATGTCTAGAGAAAATATGCATTCACTGTGATCCTTCACTTTCCAAACCTGGAGTAACCCTGACATCTCATCGGAGTTGTCTCGTAGCTTGGCACATATAACCAGATCATTATGTGTTTGGAAGGCAACCTTAGAACCACGGACACTCCTTCTCTTGGACCAGGGATCGAATGAGAAGCGATATTCCGGGTGATTTATATCACATCTAGTGACGAGAGATTCAGACAAAACGGCTATCCATTTCTCATCTGCGGAAAATGCAACTTGAAATCCAGGCTTAATATCCCTAGCCCCTACAACCTTCCAAGTAGCTGTATCCCACAGTTCGATGCAGCTGAATTCCCGGTGATATGTAGCCACCATCTTTCCAGAGGGCGAGAATGCAGCGATTCCTCGTTTATCTATATCATCTCGAGTGACAGGCTGATTGCTCCCAAAATCCTCTAGGTTCCACATCCTCACAGTTCCATCGTTATTTCCCATCAAAAGCCTGTGGCCATCGCGCGAGGGACAAACACTGGTTATCGACGAAGTTGTCAGTGGCTCTATCCTGAAGATCATTTTTGAGCTGGTCGTCGAGACCTCAAATATTGCCACTGTGCGACCTTGTGGTACAAATACGCGATTGGTGTGGGATGAATGGATAATGGCTGGACGTATATCTCTGAGATAAATATCACAAAACACCATCTCTTGTGTGTCCAGTCTCCAAAGACGGTTACGGGAAATTTGCTTAAATTCAGCCATTAAACAGTCACTGGTCGGCGAAAAGCAGAGTGATGAAACATCGCCAGAGGGATGCGAGAATCGATGAATGACCTTGCCATCTTCCAAACTCCATAATTCAACAACACTCTCAGACTGCCGTTCTACAGCCAGATATTTCCCATTAGGAGAGAATTGGGCAACAGCAATACCAGTTATCTCGAACAATCTGTCAAATATATCATTCCCAATATCCCACAACTTGACTAGGATGTGAGTTGGATGTTGTTTTTCTGAGGCGACTGTCCGAATTGAAGATCCATCTTCATCTATCCAATGCATTGATGCAATTCTACCCTCATTTTGACCACGGTGAATGAACACAAAATCGAAGCCCTGAACTTGAAACACCTCCTCTTTCCTTTCAATGTCCCAGATTACTGCACGACAAGATAATGTCTTGTAACAGCGACATCTGACCAGGATATGCCTCCCATCAGGACCAAAACAGGCATCAATTTCATCCCCCCAAAAACGAGAATCTAGATTTCTCAACTCCAATGGGCCTGAAATACAATGACCTGTTTCAAAGTCGCAGACATACATAGTGAAGGAATCTGATATGGAAGCAAAGATCTTTTCGTCCGGTGACAAGACAATGCACTTCACAGGATACTCGTGGTGCTCTGCAACAAAGACAATCATTGGCCATTGAGAAGGCCTGCCGTCACTGATGGTAAGAGTGTTTGGAAACCTTGGGCGGAATTTTTCACCAACGAGAGAGTGTTCGGGTGCAAACGGAAGTGCTGATAGATAGATTTGAGGAGCGCTCTCAGAAATGGGAATGATGAATGCTGAAATGAATCGGAGAGCATCACGGATAAACAATGTCAGCTCATTCTTGGGGTCGAGTGTCTAGCTGGCCAGTCTCAGAGCTGTATTGTAGGAAACGAACTTAGGACATACCGCCAGTGCATGCCATTCTAAAGCCCGTTTGAGGATTGCAGACACCTCATGAGCCTTCCCCAATATGCTCATCACCTCGATCCAGAATAGTAGCTTCTCGTACATCACAAACTTGAACGCCTCCATTGATGTTTCCTCACATGGAGTGTGAACAAGGTGGTCTACCCAGAACGTAGATGAATATAAAACAAGGGGTGAGATGGCGGACTTGTCAGAAGCTGGAATTTCGATATTCTCTATGTCTGAAGATTCCAAGTTGCACATATTGAAGTGGAGCTCTGATGACACCATACAGTTCAGGCACATTGAAGCAAGTTGGCGTTCATGAAGGTTTCGATCCTGGACATCAGAGAGATTGGGGAGGGCTCCACGAAAAGAAGAAGATAGAAGGAAATCTTCAAATGATCGATGATGGAAATGAAGAATCGAGCCAGGGTCAATGACGGATATGAGACCATTCCGGATGTAATTGAGCATGTCTATAGTTTCGACCCCAGGAAGGCTCATAAGCGCAGTGTCGTCGAGTGGCTGCTTAGCAAAAATCGTTGCACCGATAACGGAGGTAATCGCCTTGATCTCTGGCTTTGTAGCGCGTCCGAACGATGTTGTGATGACAGTCAAGTACAAAGAATCCAAGTCATCTAATCCCTCTGTGTCATCCCCCCGCTTCCGCTTTTCAAGGATGTCAAAGCGTACTCGAGGGCTATCCTGAAGGAACTCAGCAACCGTTGTTGCCCAGATAAAAACACCGACAGCACGAGGAACCAGATAATCAAGGGCCTTTGCAATCCATGCAGGCTCTACCCCCATGGTATCGAGTCGAGACCTGAGATATGTACGGATGTCATCAGAAGCACTATCTTCTGGCTTGACATCACTGCCGGAGGGGATATTAACATAAATACTAGTGGAGTCGGGGAAGGTCTGGGTGATACGGCTCTCTGGCCGGCTGGTAATGACCAACTTGAACTTCTTCAAGTGGTCGACCTCGACCCACCGCCGGAGCGTACGTAAGAGAGCGTCGTAGTCCTTTCGCCCCGAGGGATCGTGCCTGAGACCACCACACTCATCCAATGCATCTATCACAATCACTGGAAGTTCCTCATGTGAAATGCCATCTAGTGTGGATAATGGTTGCTGGATAAGCGTCTCGAAAAGGGAATCAATGTTAGATGAGCTAAGTTTTGCATTGCCTTGGGCTAAATGCTGACGAAGAGACGGATACCTGCGGACAAAACTACAGGCAACGACACGCCAGAGTGCTTCTGTGGTGATAGTGGTAGATTGTGTACGGTCGAACCGGAACCATATCACATGTCGATTCTGGTCCTGTAATCGAGTCGTAATGCTAGCTGCCAAGGCTGACTTCCCAGCACCAGGAGATCCCCTTATCCAAATCACATTATGGCCGTCGGTTTTCTTGATCTCAGTTTCTATCTGTTGTAAGATGTCAAGGCGGGTGCCCTCCATACATGGGTCGCTGAGGGGAAGCCCATTTCCTCCAAGGGCCCGCACCAAATCGTCCAGTTCTTGCGCTACTCGGATTTCTATTGCGAGATCTACAACAAGCCGATCCCTGAATCCATCCACCTTCTTCCGTAATTCGATAACTCTCTCCTTCTGAGGGACAGCGAGGATGTACTTGGCTGCACTGACTGGTCAGTTGAAATCCCATCCCATGCAGATGGATACGCACCAAGCCAGCTCTCAAGCCATTTGTGAATAAAATCCACCACTTCTTCCATCATTACGGGGAATTGGCTGATAGTGCGGTACATTTCTTCCGAATTTGGGACATCCTTAAGCTTGTCGAGCTGATCAGCTAGATGCGTCATGCTCTCTGCAAAGCTTTGCATTTCTTTGTGAGATTCTTCTTGGGCTTCGAAATTCTACAAAATCAATCAATCACCCTATTCCCGGAAAAAAGAACATGGGCCAACTTTGTAGACGACCTCGATGCAAGCGACCGCACTTTGTGCTATAGGATGCACCTGTTTCAAGTCAGACAACATGTGTGCATGTTAGACAAGGTTCAATCACCTTTCCAGTGGCTGCAATTATCCCGTTGATGGTCTTCCCCAATTCAATAAACGTCCCATAACCAGTGCTTGCGAGACGAAGACGACTCAGAATGGGTTGGAAATTCTTCAGTTGCTCTATTGTACTCCTGATTTGTGCATCCAAGGCCCGTAAATCACTACCGTGAGCCTACAGTCACACTTGGGTAAGTGATCTACATGTTGACAGCAATCAATGCCTACCTCGGCGACGATGAAGAACTGAAATCCCGATACTGGATTGATAAATTCCACTGCGAAGTTTGCTGAGGTATCTTGAGCATATCATAAGCAATCAAGGCAAGAATCAACTCACATTTTGTTTCCTTCTGTGATTCCAAAACCAGGTGTTTCCATAGGACGTCAAACTTGATCTTGGCTTCACACAGGAGATCGCCCTCTGGAGCACGCCCGAGGGTGATGATTTTGCGCCGTTGGGGTTGTTTGTGGATTTCAATATTCAGGTCACTTCCTTCCTTGACAATGCTATATCGCATGAATATGTAAAGCTGCTTGGGCATTCGAAAGGTCGACTCACCATCCTTGGGCCAACTCCAAACTCTGTTCACCCCTCTTATTATTGTTGAATTGTTCCTTAAGAATTTGAAAGCGGATATCGGTCCTGTACTTGATAATGAGTGGTCGTGAACATTTATCATCGAGTTTCCCGATGAATTCTGGATGCAATTAAGCCTACTGATGGATAGAGTCGATGAGAAGAGTCACACTTACTGAGAACTCGGATAGCCCGTGCCATGACAGGTTCAGCTTGTTTCGTCATTGTTTCAAGCTGAGCGAGTAGGATAAATTGTTGCGAGCGTAGGATGATAAGAAGAACAAGAATTGTGACACTGCCTCATGACCCGAACCGGATGGGAACTTGACAATCGGCGTCTAGGCATGTGAGAAACGAGTGTGGGATCATATTGTTTTATCTGGAAGCTATTATCGCCGTACCGCATCCGTTTTTTCGAAGCACGGTCAATCCACGCATTAGTTTGAACATTGTCTTTTCTCGCTCCGGTCTACATGATGTGTCCCAGTAAATCTTTTCCATTTTGGCAGACTGTTCCTGTCTATGAAACGAAAAGCAAATGCTCATGTTGATGACAGAACAAAGTCAGTGTTGGCATCAAAACCGGATCAAATATTCAGCTACGGTACAACCAACGACATACGATGCATACAAAGTGTGTATCTTCAAACGTCTATACGCAAAATTTTGAAAGAGATTAAATCAAAGCGAAAACCTCCTTTGTTGAATCTTTGGATGAATGTCAGCATGGACATATTCCTCAACGAATCTATTCCCAGCTCCAAGATAGAGGATAATACGCTTACTCATGAACGTGGTGGCTAGAATGATATCCTACCTAACATTTTTCGCTCGCCGTTTGTGTAACTGTGGGTGGGAGAGGAACATGTATCAGCTGGAATGTCTTCTTAAATCGATCATCCGCCTTGAGAAGAGCTGTAACCACTATTGCTGAGTCCTGTGCGTGTAGTTGATTGAGATGAGGGTTCTATGTGAACTAGAATAATGGAACTAAAGACGACGAGGTAGAGTTCACGACGCTTCACCACAAATCATCATCACGAGAATTCCCATGCGATCCCCCACATATGCTTAGGCAAAGCAGCAGCAATCCGACTACATGGCCGCTGATCTTGCAAGGCTGCTCGGTGTGACAAGGATTGGAAATGTGCTGTGTGAGACTGAGCTGCCATTCGAGAACAAACGTATTTCGGTCTTCCGTAAGCTTATTGAGGATACATTGTTTTTCATGACTCGTAACCCTTCGTCTTCCTTTTTTCATGTCGCTCTTATTGTCGATTGACTACCAGTACATCCGTGATGTGAATTTGACAGGCGCATGAATGTGCCTTAATTTGATGAAGAACTTCAAAATTCTTATGTCGCGAGATGGTGGCTTGACCTTGTGAAACTGATAATGTATTTTTCTCCTTCGGCATGTCGTTCTTCATGAGATTACGCTATGAGACTTTCTCCCCCCTGTTTTGGGATACATCTCCCTGCTCCCCAATTGGAACTTATATCAGTGGACTTCCTTAGATACATACAAATTGTCGGACTGTCCGGGTTGACAAAGATTTTAATATCGTATTTTTCTTTGACTCAGAAGCCCGAAGACCATGGACTGTAGAATTATTTGAAGTAGCTCAACATTTCCGTCTATGGTTTTTCCCTTTTTTGGTGTGACTTACGTGCCGAGCTAAGAGCTTTCATTCATTCATAGAGGCTGACTTTGGCCAAGGCGTCACTTTTCTCTTGCGCTTCTCTACTTTTTTTTTAAAAAAATGATTTTCGCCTCGATCGGAGGTTTTCTTGGGCCAGTGAATCAGTAAAATAAACTTGTCAGGTCAGAGACTCATATTCAGAATTCGAAAACTCAGCGATTATTGTCGGACAACTTCATGTTCGATCTGGGACCCTTGTTTTTCTTTCTGTTTCAGCCCACCAATAAATCCGTATATCGGCGCCCGCGTTGCTACAACCCCGAATCTATATTGACAAGTGCGTAATGTAATTGGATGGACTTGAAGGCATTCTAGTGACGTATAGGGAGCAGATTTTTTCACCCCTGTTTTCCTGGATGCCATGCCTCAGATTGCAGCTATCGATTTGTTGTCACTTGATGAGGACCATTCACGGTTTAACTAATCTCAGAAGGCAGATGAGTAAAAAAGCTAAGCTTCTGAGTTTAACCAACATTCAAAAGTCGAAAACCATCATAAGTACATGTTCTTTGTTCCCTAAATACAGCAGGTGTAGAAAAACCTGTATGTACCCCTTTTCTCCTCAGGACTGGAGTCAGGATAAGTCAAGCTCAAACTCAAAAACACGTTGTTTTGTGTTATGTTCTACACGTTCAGGATTACCGTCTTGTCCGAGGTGCCAGATATCTCGTTCGATGAACAAGACTGAGCCATCGCTCCGGATGAGAAGAACCGTGGATAGACGGGTACCATATAAGTGTTGAGAGTTCGCAGAAACGTGGGTCATGATTTGAGCAGGAGGTAAAGTATCCGATGTTTTGGGGGTGTTGGCAGAAATAGTAGTTATGGGAATATCACGGGGAGTTCGAATTGGCTTGGCATTACTGCTCTGGGTGGCAAGTGAGATGGGAGCCACCTGAATCGTATCACGAAGCTGAGCGCGTTCTTTTATTGGCTCAGGAGGTTGCCAGCTGTGTCAAGCAAAGGCGAACAATAGTGGAAGAGATTCAGAAATCTGGGAGTCAGAGAAAGACTCAAACATACGCGAGAATGTCGAAGAGCTTCTCCACCAACAGATTTTCAGAAGCCAGGTCGCTATTCGGAGAGTAATTCTTCAAAACATCATCAAAACTGGACACTGCTCTCCTCACTTTCGGCCACTCATTTCCTCCTTTGCCATCAATACCATTTGAAATACAATCGCAGGCCCGCTCTGCAGGCATGAGTCGACGAGCCTGCAGAGGGCCGCCCCCACCGTGATTGGTCACTAGTGTTGCATCATAAGATAGCTTCTGATCCCGTGAGTGCACTATAGTTTCCTCCGCTGTGAGTTCTAGTTCTCGTTCATGAGCTTCTAAAGTTTCTTTTTGGATCGTGGAAACCGAAGGTGGAGTAGGTGCAAGAAGCAAGAGGTTAAAACCGGCAAATTTAGCGTCTGAGGACACGACCTTGCCCACCTCGTCTCCCAGGGACAAAGATGAATCAGATAAGAGGAAAGACGAGACCAGGTGGCCTCTAGAGGAAGTGAAGAAGTTGGGGGACTCAGTTATATTTGTCCTATTTTTTATACATTTCGTTAGGCAGTGTCTTTACTGTGAAAGTATCTGATACTCACAGAAGAGCAACCCTTCCGGCCCTGTTGAGGCCAAACCAGGAGCCACCGGCCGTGATATCACGGCCGGATAGAACATTGCCATCGACTGAAGAATGCTGGCCTGTCTGAAAGGAATGGAAGTGAGCATCTTGCGTGGGTCTATCCAAGTATTCGTCCCGATTAGTGCAAAGAATACTGTATAGAGGTCTCAAACAGCTGCAGGAGAACTTGATAAAACGAACCCACAGAGAATAGCCAGGATGTTGCAGAGTCCATACACCAATGCACATTGTTGATTTTGGGAAATTACATAAGCATTCAAAAATTATTATTAGATGATTCAAGTGATTATTAGGTAATTTCCTGATCATGGACTAGCGAATCAAATTTTATTGAGGCATGCACGTGATAATTGATACCCCACACCTTCTTCCAAAACTTCAATGGTTAAAATCATCATTGACAATGGTGCACATACAATTAAGGCAGGAGTCCACAAGAAACTTCCACGGTGCGTGAATGGTGCTTATTTTCTCCAGCATTGACATCATGTTTTCAGGATTATCCAAAATGCTGTCGTACGTTCCAAAGATAAAGCAATGTATATTGGGCACGAATTGGAGCGGTGCTACGATTACTCTTCACTATACTACCGATTGCCCTTTGAGAAGGTTTTCTCTTGATCCTGTGCTTTGACGTGTCAGATGACAAAAATTTCCAGTCTTTGTAGGGGTACATCGTCGATTGGGATGCACAAAAGGCTATCTGGGATGGCCTTTTTTCTGCAGAGGTGCTCAACGTGAGCGACTCTTAACAATTTTGAGATGGCTGAGTGGGCCCTAAATGAATGATAGACTGATACAACCCGGGCCTCCCTTCTCTTGACCGAACCCTATTTCAATCTACCGAATGTTCAGGATGTATATGATCAAATTATTTTTGAAGAATACGAATTTCAATCGTATTTTCGGTGCACACGTATGCCTCTTCGAGATCATCTACTGTCCTGGTTTTATCTTGAATCACAGCCGCCTCTCTCATCCCTCATGGGACGTTATTTCGACGGGAAAGAGGGCCGCAACCTGAATGTTGCATTGTTGTCGACTCTGGTTTTAGTTTCACTCACGTTATACCCATAATCGAGAATCAGATTGTATGGAATGCTGTCAAACGGTATGGTGTATGCCCTTCAGAAGCGTTTTACCATCTTACCAAGCTAGTGTTGATGTAGGCGGAAAACTCTTAACGAACCACCTGAAGGAGTTGGTGTCGTATCGTCAATGGAATATGATGGATGAAACCTCCATTGTCAATGATGTCAAGGAAAAGTGTTGCTTCCTCTCCCAGGACTTCAAGCGAGACCTTGAAATTTGTGCGCCCTTCGTAACATGATACAACTCTGGAAGTTCATTCTGAACAATAGGCAGAACTGACATCAGGAGGAACCCGATAGTACAAGATTACATCCTTCCGGATTTGTCTAGAAACCAGAAAGGTCGTGTGCGAGCCTCTGACGAGCCTCGTTCTGAAGCCGGTCAAGTTTTAGTCATGAATAACGAAAGATTTGTTGTACCCGAGATTTTATTCCGACCTGACGACATAGGTAAATTTCACTCTGTGATCAAAGTCCGTTCTGATCTCGCGCAAGGGTTACAACAAATGGGTCTGGCATCCACCGTCGCCTATGTTATCTCGCTCCTGCCGGAAGACCTTCATGAAATGTTCTGGGCTAACATCGGTCTCATAGGCGGAAATACCAACCTTCCAGGATTTCGTGCGCGATTGTCGGTATTACTTTCGCGGTTCCCTAATAAGACTGTTCTAATCATAAGTCGATCAGGTTACAAGAGCTACAACCTCTAGCGCCTTTGAATTGTGAAATAGTGATATATGAGAGTGAAGAGTAAGTAACTCAACGGAATTTCCTGCTTTGTGGTTCACTTAATTTGCTCAAGTCCGATTCTCGAGCCCTATCGTTCCGCACTTAATTTCAATTTCATTCGACATGCTGTATCGCGGATGGAGTACCAGGAGATGGGCAGTGAAGCTTTCCGTAGAAAGTTCCTATCCCTCGCCGGTGTTTCCATTGATGACGGCACAGTTGATAGTGATGGTAGTCCTGAGTCTGCACAGAACAACCTTAGTGTTGCTTCCAATCGGGGGAAGAAGACTGCCGATAAAAGAGGCACGAACATGTCCGGCAAAGGCATCATCAACCAAAGAGCTACTCTCACTGCCGAAGCACGGCATAGTACACGGGAAACCACAAGTAGAAGGAAATAATCAATCCATGCGAAATTCGGTGGTTTAGAACTTCGATGCGATCCAGTTCTTTTGTCCCAGAACAACATCACTGATTGCCAATAATAACTGAATCGTCTTCTTATACAAAACTAGACTTACGTTCCTATCAGTGGGAATTGAGGCCATTGAATTGGAATCTCTTGGTGGGAGTCAAAAACGGTTGTCATAATGCTGTGAACATCAGTGGCCCAATTCCCAGTACATCCGTTGGGTCGACTTCCTGATCGAATATTCTCTCCCCGTCAATTAACTATCGCTGATCTGTCACTGATCATCCGAAGCGAGCTCCTATAACCATTCATGTCCCAGGAAGTACCTGTATTACAAGAAGACTCATAAATCAGGAGCCAATACTTACCATGAAAGCCTTGGGAACGGGAACTGTTACCACGATCGACGTTTTAACTTGAGCTTGTTTTCCAAGCAGCAAACCACAAGATTGAGGGATGTCGGAGTCTCGTTGGAACCCCCTGCTACAGTGTTTGACGAATGTGCCAATTAGATAGAATGCATAAGCTTCTCTATTTGTTGGAGTCGGGTTTAACGACGGGCACTGAAAAAGTAGTCGTCTTCGAATTCTTTGAGAGAGCTTGTTTTCGATGGATGCTGATCTCGAATGAAGAGGAAAGTTGCTAGAGTCAAGGTCCGGTAGTTCTGGGTAATTTGAGGCGCGTGGTTCAAATGAGCATGTCAGATCTCTACAATGATTATTCACTGGTATCACTAATATTCTTGAATGAAATGTTCTCTCTAGGTTTGGCATGTGACTGATCAATTTTAGATAAATACACTGCTGATGATACTCAAAGGGTGTTGAAGGTTCAGGCGGAAGAATGGTGAAATGGTATTGACTTCGTGATGTCGGGGTCCAGGGGCTGCGAATGGACGACTTGAAATGGTGACTATTTCTGAAGTGTAATGCTTTAATCATGACTAATTACATTACACTAATCCAGACAATGGGGTTCGAATAAGGGAAAAGTATGACTATCTGGTTGAGAGCAGTGGAGGCTTTGAGGATGTCTCGTAATGGATTGATTACAGTGATTAATTGCGACGACCAAGGACAGCGGAGACTACGGCGAATGAGATACAGTGGGTCGACTGGAAACATGATTAACTTTGGTTACCATTTCTCTTTTCTACTAAGCGTACAAGGTGCCCTATAGATGATCTCCATACGCCAGACGGTATAGACGACGTTCAAGGTAAAAAAAAATAAACAAAAAGTTACTACGGCATAAAAAAAAGATAGGTGATGAAAGTCCTATGGAAGACAGATACAGACGTATACAAGATGAGGATATCTACAGCAAAGGGTTTCGTATGACTGGTGACGTAGAGACCAGCAAGTGATGGTATCAAAGTCTCGTTTGATGCTAGAGAACCCGGGAATTGAGATCTGAAGTTTGGTATGTATAGCTAGTGCGAGGAAAGCGGAGGGAAAATCTACGAGTCACAACGTGGCTTTAGGGAATGACATGGGTATAGACATTATGGTGATCGCTGTTTGCTGGGAGAGAAAAGTAAGAGCTGTATCCAGCTGTAGCAAGGTTATTCCACTCTTGTGAAGTGACACCTGGAGAGCCGGTACCAGCGTGAAAAGAGGTGTGTCCGCTCGATGCAGAGAGGGGCGTGAGTAGTTCGTTATCCGAGGGGGTATTGCTATCGTACGGTTGGCTTTGCTGGCCCGCAGCAGTACCATGACCAGTGCTAGTAGATTCATTGAGCTCGATACCATTGCTGAAGTGAAAGAGATTGAGTAAGCTAGAGGACATATTTTGAAAGACAGGGAAAACTCACTGTACTATATCATTAAGTTCTATCACTTTGCGGAACAACTGACATTGAACGTGGTGACTGTACTGCCTTAGAGGTGGAAGGGAATTTTGAAGTTGCTGGGAAAGGGCCAAATAGGCTACTCCGGTTGCAGGATTCGTCCGACACGGGCAATACACCTGTTGACGAGGGGAGCTTTGATATTGGTCATTGGGTGTAGCGCTTCCATATCCATGATTACTTCCATAGGAGTCGTTGGTATCAGTTGAGTATGTGGAGGCTCCCGATGTGCTATGTGTGTGGTATGTTGCAGTGGGATGACTGCCGTATGCCTGGGTAGAAGAGAAATTTCGTTGAACTTCGTAGGGTGACGTTGGGCTTCCACTACTTTCTCCGAGTTCTCCTGGGAATGATAGATGATACCTCATCGAACCAGAGGCGAGACTAGGGGAAGCAGAGAAACGATATAGACTTGGGGAAGTCTCAGGAATGGGTTCTGTTTTGATAGGACTAATGAGATGATTCCCAAGGATGGTTCGAGCGGCACGGTTCGAGGAGTCGGGTGAGCGCTTGCCGGACACACACTTCGTCGCTCGGGAATGCCACTTTTCGTTGGGGTCACCATCGCGGAAATTGCTATCCGCCCATCGTGGATGCGGTTTTCCTACGAAAATTTAGTAAGATCATTATCTGAAGACAGCTCACGCACCCCTCAGTTCTCGGACAAGACTCTCCAGTTCAGCGATACGATTTCTCAGGCGTGTGATTTCATCAACTGAGGGATCATCCCTGTTGAATCACGATGAGTCGAAAATGGTTGTGATCAAAGGTCAAATTTCTCACCTGAGCGCTGGGTCATCAATCTCATAGACACAGAGCCCAGTCTGAGCAAAACGAGAGTCAGGGATCAAAATGTGGAGGCTGAACTGAGATGTGTACCAAACCAAGTTGTATACAGCGCTGGCACGGTCGTTTGCGATCGCACTGGGGCCGATGATAAGCTGCTCGCGAAGGAGGACGGCAAACAAGACGATGTACCTTGCGTTTTGAGGTGTGGCAGTTCAAACAACTTTGGGTAGTCCGGTTTCTCCTCCTCTTCCTATTTTTGGGGAGAGAATTTCGGGTGTAGAGGGGGGAGAACGGTTAATAAGTCGGCAAGTAAAATGCGATAACAGTTGAGAGCGGATTAAACGCTACTTACCTGTGGTCAGTGTCGATGGTGAATTCGAGGTCCATGATTTCGCCCTTCAATTGCACTGGTTGGAACGAGTCATTGGGCATCATGGCACAGTATGGTAAAAGGTCAGGAGCGGAAAAGGAACAAGCTCAAGGAGAATCGACCTTGTCCTTAAGTGCTTCCGGCGTTATTAAGTAACAAATAAAGATCCCACTCTTGAGATCGTGCCGATATTGACAGATGCAGGCAGCCCATTTGGGTCACCGCCTTCACTGTGACGATATACGTACAGCGTTTGTCACATTCCAGCCCTGAGGATCAGAATGCTGCAATGCCGGATCGCACATGTGGGAGCGTTAGAGTATTTTTGTGATTAGCCTTTTCCAGGCCGAAACTATCTTGGCTCGCCCGGCACCCGACTCCTCGGAACTACTCTCTATCGAATAAGGCCTCAGCTTCCTCTTTTGACAAAACCCAGGGTCGACGCGCAAACTGGAAGCTGCAAGTGGTTCATAGCCACTGGTTTGATCATTCTGTCGTCGGCACTGAGCGCGAGCACAGCCAAATGTCGCATGAATAGTTCTTGACCCTTGCACCTCTCCTTTTTCTTCCTGGTGATCAGGATATGGAACCAGGACCTAGTCGGCTCAATGATTGGCACTATTCCGACAAACATGAGTCGACGTCAGATATCCAGTCGGGGCGTCACAAATTGTGTCGCTGCACCACTGGCAAGGGCCCTTTCTGCGCCTAGCCTCAGTCCGAAGGGTGATTCACTTGTGACGGACGTGGATCAAGCATAAAAGTAACCGGAAGGCTGCTGTTTGTGACCGGGGGGCTGGCAGGTAAGATCTTGATGTTGCTTCCGGGGGCAGCCTGGGTTACTTTGGCATTCGACTTACTATACATGAACTTAATACAAAATTGAAGATCTGATTAGAACGTGCCCAGCATAAGTTTCCTTACTTCGTTTGAAACGAAGTAGGCGGCCCAATTTCCTCAAAGTGAGACTGAATCGGGGAGAAGTCCCCGGATATGTGGCGCAGCACGTAAGAGAAAGAAATTGCTTGTAATCCATGTGTACGCTACAGCAAACTCCAGCCATTCGAGAAGGTACATTTAAGATGTATGGTAGGTGTATGAAGGGGGACGGTCATGTTGCTGAAGCGCCCGATTAGAGGTGTGTGCAATCATCCGTGGAAGGCGGTTACAGATATCTATATCTATATCTGGTGTCCTATTCCACATCCAATTGAGTCCTCTACTCTATCGGGATCCCTGGGAGCTAACCATTCATCTTGGTAAGATGGGAATTATTTTCATGTTAAAAACAATGTAAGCGTGGTGACAGCGGAAACGATCCACGATTGATGTACAATCCGCTGACCGGAAAGAGTAGAATGGAGGCTTACTGTAATATAAATATTCGGTGTAAGTGTTTCATGAGGGCCACAATCAGTCAACCAGTCATGGTTCTTTAGATTAGGCAGTGGATGATTGCTTGAAGGGATACGATCAGAATCTAATGATGGGAAAGAACTTGAAAAGGACCGGGAAGGTGAGCGCTCCTGAATATACCTCGTGATATACCATTCCATCGATGCGTAAAAGGTAGAAGAGCATGGAACGAGTCGTCTGTACATGTCCAAGCGTGAGAATACAGAATAATCTGCGAATGGTTCAAGGGGCAGAGAGTTTGTGTAGTTCGAACCAGTCGGAAGATTCTTGTCGCATGTCTTCTGATCCATTGCCATATGATCCAGAAGCGTATAGATTGGAAATCAAAAAACACCATTCTATGTTCAGCAAGTGAAAAAGTAAGGCAAGTGCCCAATCAAATGAAGACATGTTGCAATGTAAAAGTCGTCAAGATCTTCCTGTGTTCATGTTCCTTCGGATTCCCAAGAAAGCCATAAATACTCAAACTCGTCTCCAGCAGAAGGCAATTTTTTTTGCCTAGTATTTCTGTCTCCTATTTCTGAACAGTGCCCCAGAGATGCTGAAGATTCTTATCAACCACACACACTTCGTGTCATACGATCAAGATAGACAAGGTGAACAGCTCCGGCACCCGTACCAGAGATGGAAGAGAGGTGTTGCCATGCTTCCTGCAGATACAAAACCGCCCATGATAATACATGAAAGGCAATTTAACAGTGCCAGGGATTCCAACATTTGGATGCCAGGTACACGGGACGGATAAGCGCCACTCCAGAAAGGCAAACAAACTACAACATATGCGTGGGATACTGACGTCGAGAAACATGCATGCATCACTCGACATTGACTCAATCTCTACCGTGTATTGTGATCTCAGCAGACTAGTCTCTCAGTGTTGACTCGGCTACTCTACAGAACCAATTATTTGTCACCTATATTATTTCTCATTGCTTGTTTTTCGACGACCATTCAGCCCTCATCTCATGGAATTAAAAACAGAGGAAACTCATTATTTGTCACCAATCTCTCCAGGAGACGACTCTGATGGTGCTCTTTCACCAGTAACAGAACTAGAACCCAACCCTGGGATTGACGGCACTCCCGTTCGGTGTACGTTCATTTCTGCTTCATCCTTTCAAGCAGTGCTCAAGGATTGCTTGTATTCCGTAATAGGGTATGATGTAAACATTATCTACTTTCTTTCTCAGAACACTTCACTGAGTGTCACCCCCCTCAGGCCGACAGGACCGAACCATACACTCGGATAACGCCATTTCAAGAAAGAAACGATACGAGCGTCGAGTGAGGTTTTCTTGCTGAGATTATCAGCACTTCATTCACTGATAATTCATCTACCAGATTTTTTTACAAGCCTCTCACGTTGTCTGCATTGACATGCGCACTCATCCTCCTTGCCTATGTTGCTATGACTCAGGACGTCCTCGAAGAAGGACGTGACAAACGACGTGTGTAAGTTGCTCACAAAGCGACTGTATATTTTATATGACTTTGCTAATAGTGGTTAGCGGGGTATATGCTGCGATCGCTGCCTTTCTCATGTTTTCGATGATTCAATTTCGCGACGGGCCTTTCATCCGTCCGCATCCAGCATTTTGGCGTGTTGTTCTCGGTGTTAATCTACTTTATGAACTCGCACTTGTATTTTTGCTATTTCAAGATCTCCAGACAGCCCGCCAGATGCTCATTTACATCGATCCCGGCCTCGGTGTTCCGCTTCCCGAGAAATCTTATGCTGAAAATTGCTCTCTCGATGTCCGAAACTTGTGGGTGGGTTTGTCCCCCAGAGGATAAGTGTCAATTGATGACAACTTGCTCAGAATGCACTTGACGTATTCTGCATTGCTCATGCCCTCGGTTGGTTTGGAAAGGCTATGATATTACGTGATTACTGGTTCTGCTGGGTCAGTATTATAGCCGAGGATTTATTCTCCGCTGTCCTATTATTGTCTTTGCGCTTATCAACCAGTGCAGATTCTGAGCATCGCATTTGAACTAGCTGAATACAGCTTACAGCACCAACTTCCCAACTTCGCCGAGGTACGTCTTCGTAAGCGTATCGGTTCATTGACGCCCTTGCGACTATTTTGACAGTGTTGGTGGGATCATGTATGAGCTTTTTGTTCAGCCGCATAGGTCAGCAACTGATCGGTTTACTCAGTGGGTGCTTGATGTCTTCATCTGCAATTGGCTGGGAACATATCTAGGTTGGTCTCCTGGCTCATATCTCGTAATCGCCTTATATGGACATGCTCTTTCAGGAATGAAAGTGTGTCAGTATTTTGAAGTGAAGGTCTGGACTCCTCAACCTTATGAGATCTTCATCGATCAATCAGTTTCAATAGCCCTATTCCTGGCGTGGCTTCCGACAAACCCGAGGAATACGTCCCAAAATGAGAAGGGTTCTCAGTCAATTTTCGCCTCATGACTTTACTGCCTTCAAATGGGGAACAGCCACCAACTTTCTGCACTATTCCACTGTAGTTCTCTTGCTTGTCGTATTTTTGGCTGCCGAACTCAATCCGTTCTACCTGAAGGCTCGTATCGAGTACTTTTTACTTTTGAGATCTAAGAAGTTTATCCATTGACAGAGCTTGTTGTGGATGGAGCCTGATCATCCAATTGTTATTCTTCGCCTCGCATTTGTGTTTCTTTGTGGCCTCCCCGCGGTGCGAGAACTTTACCAATATGTCAACGATCCAAGGTAAGCGATCCACCTTGATTACCCTCTATCTTGACACTGATTGGCGTTGTGTTTCTTGTCCTTCCATAATCTTGATCAGACGTGCAGTGAGAATGGGACAGCATGTCTGGCTTCTCTTTGCTACGATTGTGACAGAAATACTCGTGATCACAAAATGGAGCAAAGGAGTATTCCCTGAACCTTTGCCATCAAAGGTTAAGTGGGGTTGGATAATAACGGCGTTTGCCCTCATATTGTATCCCATCCAGAGGGTGAGTGGACCGCATACTTGGAAACCGCGTTAATGTTCACTTCTCTCGTGATAGTTTGGCGTACCCAGTGCTCGGAGGTATAACCGGAAGCGGAAGGCTTCGAAAATGAAGAAGGCGCAGTGAGAGTCAGATATGATTACTGGATTGCTACCCAGTCCGTAGTACCTGACTCTCACAGTAGTTTTTCCAATAGCTAGACGCATTGCTATATTACATGATATTTATAATCTCAATAGGAGCTCTGTTCGAGCCATTGATCTTAGATGATTCTTTCTACGCCAGCTGCAAATCTGACGTGCTCAAGTCTGAGAAGCCTGCCAGATGATCCTGGCTACGAACCTGCCATTCCATCAACATGCTGCTTGAGATTTGCACCATATATAAGCTAAGAAGATTCTCATAGCAATTTTGGCATGGCGAATTCGAGGGTAAGGTTTTGGATGGAATAACGGGGTGATGTTTTTATCCCTCAGTTGGGTGCGCCACTAATTGATGAACACGGGAGCTGGAGACCGAATATCAAGTTCCAGCTGGGAATCGAGTCATCTTCTGGACATTTGATAAACGTTGTTTTATCTCGGCACCAATTTTGTATGCTGAAATTCTAGTGTCTGATGAATTAGCTCTGAGTGGCAGACATAGACACATCTTTTCTAGTACCGATCTAGACAGGTTGCGGAGCTTCCATTGCCTTTTATGTCTCTATGGCTTTACTTTGTGTATTCACTACAAATGATCGCGCTGAATGTCGAAATGAACCTCGCTAGTTATCGAATGGAACGTACGGCCAATATCTGCACTCGCCTCAGTTGTCATAGAGTCCGATGTGTTTATCAGACGTGGGTTTAGCGAGACCCTTGTCGAAACTGAAGCGTAGCTGCTTTCGGAAATTGGTGATCACGTAGAAATTATACATTATCGGCAGATGATTACTCGATTGTCCAGTAAGAAGAGGATATGTGGCGCTAATCTATCAGAATGTTTTGTGTGTTTCAGAAATTAAATGAGACAACACACACTGGTGGTGGTGTCAAATTTTTATTGTATTCAAAAATAAATACTACTGGAAAAGTTTTCCATGCAATCCATTCAGGCCGTATATCATGTCAGATTTCCCCCATCTACACTCGGAAGAAGTAGGTACTGGGCTTCCATTCCAGAAGATCCTGGTCCTGCGGAGGGCGCATCCGAAATGTTCGCTCCTCCTTTAACTCTGACACAAAAGCGCCATTTGGATAGTACAAGGAACAACGATTGCACAGTGACAGCTGTACTTGAACCAAGCAATGCAACATGTTGACGAATCTCTGATCTCTTCGCGATGGCAATTCCGAAGGAGCTGTCCAGTAAGATTATGCCGGTCGGAAGGTTCATACGCTTGGAAGGTTGACATACACGTGTTGGGACCGCAGGTCATATGTTTTGACAGCCACTGAGAATGCTGACACCGAGATGCGGGCAACTAACAAGAAGACAAGGATTTGGGGCGCATGGTGGGAGAGAGAAGCAGCTCCAACTACAGATGGAACTGTCACAATCATGGGGATGCTCCCGAGCAAGATGTGAATCTGGGAGCTGGGAAACAGGAATATGACGGAGCAATCAAGAGAATGAATTGAAGAGCGAATTGGACAGAAGATCACAAGAAAAAATATGGAATAGTGCCGAATACAGCAAATTCAATGTATCGCTGCTCATGAAGTTCTCGGCATAACTGAGCTTCATAGTTGGTGAGAATGAGCATGAGGACATCAGTCGTGGAAATGGGCTATTTTTGGACTACAGTTTTCTGATCTGGAACACCGAGTCGGAACTTGACGAGGATGAGAAATTTCCTGTGTCTTCTTGGAAAAATCACATAGCACTGAATTCGAAATGCTTCTGCTGGTCACTGGTAGGGGTCTTACTAGTAACTGATGTTGTGACCGATGTTTCAGTTTTCCCTGTATGAAATAACGAGCTGCACTTTCCCATCTCGTGACACCTTTTGATTGAGATCAAGATGAGATATAAACCTTGGAGGACAAATCATCCAAAGACTGACCCCAAATCCTGAGAGGTGGCTTGTTTCGCAGCTCTCAGATTCCCAGACCCACGCGCGAACTGGCCAGGAATGAATGAGTCGCTGGGTAGAGTATCTTTTTTAACCGGCACCCGAAAACTCCTGTCTGTTTGTTCCTGGCCCATATGGAGATAGTGCTGACTGAGCGATGTTCACAGTTGGGTGGCTGTGGCTGTGTAGGAAATAGATGTAAGAAATGTTTGGCAAGATGCCCAAAATAGTTATTCTCAGGTTTTCAACTTTTGCTTCTAGTTAGAAAGGAGAAAGAGGGTGGAATTCTATAGGCCATGAGAATCTGCTCACGACATTGTTTTAAGACTATACAAAATAAATCCTGTGTACAATTCGTACCGTGCCATTGACCCCTGTTACGGGGAAACCGAGGGGGCTAACCATAAGGAGTGTTGGCGAATTCCCGCTCTCGATCAACTCAAGCTTGAATAATTCTGTCTTCCGAAGGTGACCTCTGTCTGGAATTAACAATGCATATTTTGAGCTTCTCTCTCAAGGTCAATAAATTTGCAATGCCCAGATTGAAAGCAACAACAAAGGCACCCAACACTCGCCATTGGTTAATCTGCAGGGATATCACTTGATCGCGAGATTTACGGACGATATAGAGGTCACCTATGAAGGATTTATGTCGATCTTGCCGCCGAACTACGTTATGACCCTCGTTATGTCCACTTCTTTCTAGCAGAAGACAGCTTTCTGAGCTATCCTTTCTTACAAGTACCTGTTGTAATTTATTCTCTGGCATGGAAGATTTTGGGAAGTCTGAGATGGTTGTGACCTCAAGTTAAACTTATAATTGTCATCACCTTGTTCTCGTGGACCATCATGAAGGCCAAGGAAGTCCTTATAAAGTGTGCAACTTGTATTTTCCCGGTGTTCAGGTAGTGCAGGGCTATCAGGACAGTCTTTTTTCTTCAAGGCTTGGAGCAGAAGCTGATAATGACCGTCTGAATGAATTTGTTTTACCGAGGAGATACAAAGTCCGGGGAGGCTAGGGATGGTTTCATCATTCATTGATCGTGTCTTGACTCTAAGTCTGATTTGGTGTGTGTCTTCCTTGCGCATTTTCCCAGAAAGTCCGAAGTGAATGAATTATTACGCCATCCAAGCGGCGACTGAGGTGAGAGAGGAGGGACTAGGTCAACGAAGCGTTGGGACTACGCCGATCAACACATGTGTAATTAAACATCGTTATTCGGATGACTTCAGGTTTTCCGAACGGACCCTGTTTCTTCGATCAAAATGCAAGGTATGGTATTATATCACGGGTACAAGGGAGTGGTGTACTTGATCCCTTCTCGATGTGCCCAGGCAGGGACTGGATTTTTGGTGAGGGACAAGACTAAAGTGAGTATGTGGCAGATAAAAACCAGAGTATAATTTAGGTCAGTGACAGACAGGAGACTTGAACATGTAACTAATACAGGGACACGAGGATGCGTTTTTACCGTAACAGCCATATCAACAAGAGATGGCCGTGATTCCATGCTCTGGTAATTACATCCAGAACAAGAGAAGTTGTTATTCCTGACAGAATAAATTAGCCAGAAATCACTGGAATATAAAGTAGATAACATCATATACTCCATCGTACTCCATGGCCTGTAACTCTCGAATGGTAGTAATAGAGGTGAAATTTATCAGTCGCACCATACAAAGTCTAGAATGTGGAGATTGAAATGGAACTCGTATATTTCAAGTAATCTTCATTGTTCGCTATGTTAAATTAAAAGGGGCCTCGGTTGTTTTGTTAAGTAAATCTGCTTCCTACTCGCACACTCTCTCGTAACGACCGTGCGACTGGCGAGACTGTTTGGCCACTGTAAGCTAGACGAGTACTATTTACGTCCTACTAGGTATAACAATAAAACTAGGAGGCCATTGAAATTGAGGCATGGATTGCGCTAGTTCGCACATATTCTAACCGTAAAATGTCAGAACACATAACCAAGTTTATCTCAGGAGTTTCTGCCGGATATCGTAAGCAAATATAGCTTTGTCAGCATAACCACCAGAGCGACCCCTTATTCGTCTTCTCCATTCAAACACTTCAGAATGCCTCGTGCAGAAGGTGTGCATCGTCAGTCAAGTTTGCATAGATCATCTTACAGATAACTTGACCAGTTGGAACTCCAAAATATGTTGCAAATAAAATGAAATCCAAAGGCCTGCAGCGCCTGCGCTGGTACTGTCAGGTCTGCCAGAAACAGTGTCGTGATGAGAATGGATTCAAATGCCACGCGCAATCTGAGGCACATCTCCGGCAAATGTTAGTGGTAGGAGAGCATGCTGGCAGTCACATTGCCAACTTCTCTGCCCAATTTCAGTCTGAGTTCGTACAGCTACTTTCAAGGCGGTAAGCAAGGAAAATGTCTTTAACCAACGATCATATTCATTGTATTAACTCTAGTTTTGGAACCAAGCGTGTGCTGGCAAATCGAGTTTATCAGGAATTTATCTCGGATAAGCATCACCTTCACATGAATGCGACACGCTGGGTGACGCTGACAGAGTTTGTCAAGCATCTTGGGAGGTCCGGTGTTGCAAGGGTTGACGAGACAGAGAAGGGGTGGTTTATTGCATGGATTGATAACTCGCCCAAGGCATTGGCTAAGGCTGTGCGTCCCTTGTCAGGCAGAGAAGGAAGCTCATATATATTCATAATAGGAAGCGAGCTTGAAAAAAGAGCGGGCAACGATGTCCGACGAGGCTCGGGAGCGAATGCTTATAGCTGAACAGATAGAGCGAGCGAAGGCCGACGCTGGTGAGGACGAAGGTTCTGAATTGAAATCTGGTTCCCCACCCGTGGATGAGGGATTGAAGAGGGATGAAGGAGAAAAAGTGATTTTATCTTTGTCAGCGAAACCCACCTTGGTGGTGTTGTCTTCGGCCTCTGCTGCGACATCCGTCCCTGTCGATAGCGGTCTCAAGTTGAATCCTCTCAAATCTGGTATCAACATCAATCCCCTCAAAGCAAATCCACTGAAGCGGCCAAACGTGTTCAAAACCTCCAACTCGAGCCAGGTAGAAGGTGACAGGGCAAAAAGACCTGCAGCCACAATGTCTGCCGCTGAGAAGCTTATCTTAGAGGACCAGGACCGCAAACGACGGAGAACAGAACGCCAGAGCGTAGCGTGATTGGAAGTAATTGATATATACTTTTTACTGTAGATAATTATTGTGGCCTCGTGTAAATGTATATGGTCTTTGTAAGACTTACATCCTTCACTTGAGCCAGTGCACATCTAACAACTAGGATCAATTCCTGATCAGGCAAGGTTCATTTTGATTTGTCGTCCTTGGACTATCCTGTAAATAGTTTGTGGTCAGCTTGTAATGGCCCAATATGACGCGGTGCCTACAATTGAAGGCCACCTGCACTCAGACTCCAGATTTGCAGCCCCTCTTTCTCAATATTGGGACCCACAAGAACTCTACGCTGCGGTGCGATAGTGTCGCTTATACATGTAAACAAATCTGACATTTTCCCAGCCTCAAGTCTCTTTGAACAAGGACTGTCCTTTGGTTCCTGTTCAGCAGCAACCACCTTCGCACTCCAAAAGAGCCAAAACCCGTCTTATAGTTGGGTTTCTCAGTTTCGTGATACTGATTGTCATCGTGGTTGTTCCAGTGGTGATATTAAGGCACCAAAACACCTCGGATAACGGCTCACCTGGCTCACCTGGCTCTGATCAATCAAGAGATGCCACATCTGGGATGTCTGGCAGCACAATCACTATGGATGATGGAACAAAATTCCTCTATCAGAATAGTTTTGGAGGGGATTGGGTTGCAGATCCAAAAATTCCTTTTGGCCCGGGAGGGAAGGCACAGAGCTGGGGCAAACGAATTGGTGCTGAGGAATGGGTCTGGGGTCAAGATATTGCTCGTGGAGTTAATCTCGGGTAAGTCATCCCAGAGCATAGAGATGCGGATCTACGACTCATTCGTTGATACCACTACCAGAGGATGGCTAGGTTCGTCTCCTCTCGTTGTTAATGCCAATGTTTGAACTCATTAGTGACTAGTGACTGAACCATTCATTTCCCCCGCTCTGTATGAAAAATATGTCAATCAAAGTAGTGAACTCCCCGTCGTCGACGAGTGGACATTATCGGTTGCCATGGGCGGAAATCTAGCTCAAGAGATGGAACGCCACTATAAGACGTTCATAGTGCGTGATACATGATGCTCAAATTAGCAGCTTCATGATGAATCGGCTTGCTACCTTTCATAGACGGAGAAGGACTTCGCTGACATCGCGGGTAAGTGTTACTTCCTTATCGGACCTAATGGATATTTTTCATTAATCGTACTCCACAGCCGCTGGCCTGAACTGGGTGAGAATTCCCATTGGATTCTGGGTTATTGAGACCATCAACAACGAGCCATTCCTTGTCGGCACCTCATGGAAGTACTTCCTGAAAGCGTAAGTGCTTACTTTTCTTATGACAGACACTTATACGGAATTCCCGTACTAGGATTCAATGGGGACGAAAGTATGGTATCCGTATCTATCTTGATTTACATGCTCTTCCAGGAAGCCAGAACGGATGGGTATGGATTAGCAAACTCGTTCTTCTTCGAATCTTCTAATCAGTTTTCATAGAACCATTCTGGGAGAGGTGATACACGTTCCTTATTATTTCTCATACAGGTTGATAATGTTTTCATGACTCAGCTGGCTCCGTCAACTTGTAAGTCAACCTTCCTGAGGAATGAACGGGGAGGTCAATCCATTAACTACATTCTCAAGCATGTATGGTGTGATGGGAATCGCGAATGCCCAACGAACTCTTACGTACCTCCAGATAATCACAGAGTTCGTTAGTCAAGATCAATATCGTGATGTGGTTGGAATGTCGGTATCTCCTCTATTTTCAGGAGAAAAGGTTTTTACTTGCCCATAAGTGTCGGCATAGTCAATGAGATCTTATGGGGTACAATCGGTCAAATCCCCGTACAAAGTTTCTATCTCGCAGCGTATGAAGCAATTAGGAAAGCGACGTATGTCTCGAAGCCATTCATATCTTGGCCGTCACTCTAATGCGGCAACATGTCAGAGGAACCGGTACAGGAGCAGGCCCGTATGTTGCAGTCCATGACGGCTTTCAAGGGGTAGGTTTTTTCTCGGACATTCCGATCAATCTATGACTAAACGAAGCTCTTTCATAGCCTGCGTTGTGGGAAGGGTAGGTTTGAGCCCATCGTACATCGGCAAAAGAATCTTGATGTCTCCTGCCTAGTTTTCTATCCGGCGCCGATAGGATGATGCTTGACCAGCATCCGGTATGTGTATCTCGTGAAAGGAATTCTGTATGCTCAAGATCGATTACAGTACCTGGCGTTCATGGGTGACCATACGACTCCGTGAGTCTTGAACTATTCCCGTAATTTGTTTCAAACAAGTTTCCAGGCCCAGGGATATGGCTATCAAGCCTTGGTCAGTCCTTGATGCACCTAGTTCCTCGAAGACAGGCTGAATCATGTTTTAGCTCGTGGGCTATAGCTACGAACCAGTCGCAAAAAGCTTTCGGTGTGACGCTCGGTGGCGAGTTCTCATCTGCAATTAATGACTGCGGCTACTGGTGAGGTCTAACTCTTTTTTGTTGGATGACTGGTGGGGGTTTTGTGGTTGATACTGACTGAGCCGAGTCGACCCACCTCCGCTTGATAGGCCTTCGATCTTAATATACTCCTTTCCAGGTTGAGTGGGATTGGGTCCACGCCAGGATACCCTGACTGCCATTTTTGGGATGATTGGGCTGTAAGTCATACGATTGATCTATTCTGTCGTGCGGTCTCATTAACTCACCAATTCTCATGTTAAGTAGTCCTACAGCACTGAAACAATCTCCGCACTGAAGCAGGTGACTTTGGCCACTATGGACGCACTGCAGAATTTCTTTTTTTGGACATGGAAGATCGGAAACTCGACTGTCCTTGGGACATCCTCTAGTCCAATGTGGCATTATCAGCTTGGCTTGGCCCAAGGGTGGATTCCTCAAGGTTTGTACCCACCTCATTACTGATGAGTTTGTCGTTCCCTGATCCATTCTGGTTTCCTCTACTCTGTTCCTGCTTTGCTCCTATTATGGCCCGGATGGTGTTGTAAAATGTGGTCTGTGATGGATTGTAGATCCTCGCGAGGCCGTAGGTCATTGTGCCTCTGTACTTGGCTCATCACAAATTTTCAATGGAATTTACCCGGCGTCTGCCACAGGAGGCGTAAGTTTTTATTCTTGCTACGATGGCATATTTATCATTTTTCTGATATCAGTCGGGTGCGGGAAATATTACCCCCAATCAAACAGCCGCCCATGTGTTCCCACCACCGACGATAGGGCCCTCATTCAGCAGGACGCAGATTTCTCTTTTGCCGACGTACACACCTACAGGGTCAATCAAGACTCTACCTGTACCAACATTCACTGGGGCGCCTTCGGTCGACGCAGGCAGTGGCTGGGTTAATCCTTCTGATGACCAGAAAGCATATGTGTAAGCACAGCCTGAGGTTCATCATACAGTACATTGATGGAGGAATTTCGGACTTTTGATCAGGCCCATTAATGGATGCCAATATCCAGAGTGAGCACAGACTTTGAATTGAATATAGGAACATAGAAATGCTGATCGATACTTTTGTAGCGAATACAATGCAGTGAATGCATCTTTGTCAAGTGTCCCTTGCGATGGTCGTGATTGAGAACCCATTTATACTGATTTTTCTAAATGAAATAGACAGTTTTCTGAGTTCTTCGCGTTTTGCTGCTTGCAGTCGATTTAATCCCATTGTACCTTAGATCTGAACATTTATGATGGAAGATGGTTCTTGATGGTCTTCACGCCTTTATCTCCTGGACTATATGCCTATTTTCCTTCTACTACCTCGGTATTGCCTCATCTATTTTGCAGACAGTAAATCGTCAAAACGGCTATCTACCAGTTCTAACGTATGCTCCTGAGAGGAATGAATGCTGATACGTTTGGAGATCGATCGATCTGACGGTCCTGGACACCCGGAACTGATTTCACACAACTAACATAGAAGCCATTTTCATGTACCTCGAGGGAGTCTCCAATACAATCACATTGAACACCACCTGACAATGGCAAGCCTACTGCGCTCCCAAGACATAATGGGCTATGGATAAACTTTCTCATGGTGTTCAAGAATTTGTGGGGTACGTTTCCGATTGGATGGCGAAGCGAGTCTTCTTCCGGTCGGTTCCTGTTCTATGTATGAACAAGCATATTTTTGACGAGAAATGCCTGAGTGTACAAAATGTGTGGTTGCAATGCCTAAAATGGCTGGTTTCTTTCAGATAAGATCATTGGTTGCCCACCAAGTGCTGTACTGACTGGTGACATGCTCGAACTTGTAATATGACACGACTTCTGTTTTTCTAAGCTTTGAGACTGGAAAGATGCTGACATGTCCATTTGATAGATTAGGATTTCTCAGCTATCTGAGCTAAGTGGTTCGGCCCGTTTCTTAGCATGGAAGCAGGTTTGACTGACTGTCGAAGGTCATCCTTGGATAAGAATCGGTCGTTCGTCCCATTTTCGTTATACAGGCCTCTTAAGGGATCCGTCCGGATTCTTTCTTGACTATCATCTCCCCATGAGCAAGGTACAACGCGACGATGAAAAGACGAGAATATCGTTAGACGAAGTTCAAGAAGAGTCTGGCAGTAATGTGGCAGATAGAGAAGAAGGATTACCTGCCCCCGGGACCAGGGAGCGTGCTATAGCAGAGAAGAAATTGTTGAGGAAACTGGATACAAGGCTGTTACCCACAATTTTCATCATTTACATTATGAACTATACCGATGTGTGTAGACTTTGACTCGATTCTGGTATCTCAAACTCATTTTCTCACCTAGCGTAATGGTATCACAACAGCACGCCTTCAGGGTCTTCAAGACGATCTGGGAATGAATGGTGAGATCAGGGTATATGAATCTTGCACTTGCTTGAGGTCTTGTTGCAGATGTTCAGTATGCAACTTTAATTGCTGTCTTGTATGCAACTTACTGCCCATTTCAAATACCTTCGAATATGGCAAGTGTATTACTATTTCCCAACCTCATCTAGGGACTGACAGACTCAGCTCTTGAACTATGTGACGAAGTACGTATTTATACATAAGAACGCCTCTATGTTGGTAAAATGAAATTTTTAGACCTGCAGTTTATATCGGAGCTTGTGTCATTGGATGGGGACTCACTAGTTTACTTACTGGAGTATGTGATTTCGAGATCTCATGTCGTATACACTGATTATGATTTGCCTAGGTAACTAAAAATTTTCCCGGAATCCTTGCTTGTCGAGTGTTCATCGGTATCCCTGAAACTGCTTTTTATCCCGGTGCTATGTATCTATTGTCTCGTTGGTATACCAAAAAAGTCAGTTTGTTGTTTAGTGGGACTCGAATTTCTGATTCAAATAATTTGAATAGGAGCTTTCATTTCGGTCTTCAATTCTTTATTCTGGTCTTTTGTTCTCTAATGCATTTGGTGCGGTGAGTAGGCAGCAGGGAAAACTTGCGCAGTGTTGATCGCTATGGCAGTTGATTGCTGCTGGGATTCTCTCAGGCATGGAGGGTGTAATGGGGATCAGAGCCTGGAGGTGGTCAGTGAATGATTTTAAACAATGAATGCCTTGTTTCTGACAACAGCAAGTGTTTCAGGCTGTTTTATATTGAGGTATTCGAAAGTGTTTTTTGACTCTGATGCGAGACTGACACTGCTGAAACTCTAGGGTGCTATTACTATCTTCATTGGCCTGAATGCGATGTAAGTCTTGTCTCATTTAGCAGATTGACTACTCGTTCACAAATTTCAGGTGGTTATTGCCCGACTATGTCAGCATAGTTACATAGATGTTCTTCCTCATAGGATTGACTCTAATATTTTAGCCAAACAACACTTGGTGGCTGTCCAAAAGCGAGCAGAGGCTCGCACAGGCACGACTATCAGAAGATGCAGGAGAAGCAGACAAAGACAATGCGCAGGAGTCGTAGGTATTTTTCCTATCCGATTGACCCAGATATTCATAGCTTTCAGCCCCTTGCAAGGTCTGAAGATGGCGATCATGGATCCTATAGTTGTGCTGTTTGCGATCATGACAATCTCTCAACTCCTTGGTTTAAGTTTTGTAAACTTCTTCCCCACGTAGTACGGCCGACTTGGATTGTTATATTTGTCTCATTGATTATCTAGGTTAACTCAAACTCTTGGGTTCGACACGATTGTTACCCTGTTGCTAGTAGCGTACGTACTAAACTCTCTTTTTATTTGCTCCAATGCTCACCACAAAAATTAGCCCGCCTTGGATATTTGCCTCAATAGTCTGTTGTGTCAATGCATGGCACATGGGTACGTTCCTCCTGCTAGGGATGATTATTATATGATAGAACTAATTCTCATAGATCGAACGGGTGAACGTTACTTCCATATCGCCATGTGGTGGTGGACTGCGATCATCGGCTTTATCATTGCACTTTGCACGATGTCAATAGCGGCGCGTTATATCTCACTCTTTCTGATGGCAGCTGGATATGCGGGTATGTCGACTTGGAACCGAATCAAAGCCCTCATTTATTCTCATAGGTTTTGCAATGAATCTGGTTTGGGTCTCCAACACTGTGCCCCGACCGCCTGCGTAAGTCAGAAAGTGGCTTAACAATCCGGCTTGTCATCATCTAAGGTATCAGGAAGCGTGCAGCAGCCATGGCAATTGTGAATGGCGCAGGGAACCTAGGAAATCTGTATGTTGTTTGGATTCATCCTGGCTGACGATAACATATTTTTTTATCAAGAATTGGTTCTTATACCTGGAAATCAACATGGGGTCCTGAATATCACCAGTCTATGGTCATATCTCTGAGTGCGCTAGTTCTGGCTTCGCTACTATCATTTGGTGAGCTCTCAATAAAAAATACCTCTGTTTCAATCATCTCACTATGACAGTGATCCGCCAATTGCTTGTAAGGAGGAATAAGATACTTGATAGGGATGAGAAGGCAGCAATGAATGGTGCTGATCGAGAACGAGTCGAGGAGGCGGCTCGTCTAGAAGGTTTAACATTTGAGAGCGCCTTGGAAAGGAGGAAGGGATTCCGTTACCTTTATTAAGCAATGTAATCGTGCTGCCAGAATGACTTCACCCATGGCCATAGCTCCTCATTTCAAAGAGTAATGGACCAACTCATAAACATCCTACCCCTTCAGGATCTTCCTACATTGCGAGATCTCAACTGGGCAAGCTTACTCGTTGATGTGACCAGAGATGCTCACAGTAAGTTGTCTGAGGTATATCGAGTGCCCACGGTGCCATGTAGATCGACGCAAGGCCTTTATGTGTCGGGTGCTGACAAAGACTGATTGGTCCATCCAGATCTTGTACCATTACGAGGTGCAATCACAGAGCTCACAAACGATGCAAACTAGCCTTGAGCAAATGCTAGAGCAAAGGTTCGACAAATTGAATCGTGAAATCATGGCAAAGGTCGAGGCACTCGAGCACAAACTTGATCAGAAGATTGGGGAACTTGATCGCAAAGTCGGGGAACTCAGCCACAAAGTTGATAGGAATGCAGAGATTCTTCTCAAGGTTCGAATAATGGCTACAAAAGTATGTATTCTTACTTTGTTGGCAACTTGTTTTTATGCTGTGTGGTATTTAGCAGTGTAACTTGACTCTGGGTGGGAGCACAGATAGTCAGTTGATTTCAGTTCCATATCCTGATGGAACTGAACCAGATAATGTATTGTTTTTTTATACATCTAGTGATGATATTCTTTCCCTGAGTCTTTTGTTGTTTTTTTAGGAGATTTGGTGTGCCCAAGATATCATTGATCTGCCAGTCCAAGATCTGGACAAGTTGTATGAAAAGTACTTTCCTGAGAAGCAAACTGATGTCAGTCGTGGACAAAAGATTTCTGAAATTTTACAGCAAGCTGGGTCAAGATATCCATATCAGGAGTAGCAGTAGATAGTTAATATAATATAAAAATGAAGTTCCTGTCAATTGTGAATGACACGAATATGTGTGTGGAGTCGTATTTCGACCGATTTTTGTTTTTGATTGTAGCTTCTATGATAGACTTATTTATAAGCCAATAACAAAAATGTATGTTCACAAGCATATTCGCGTGAGAAACCGACGTGTTTCAACATTTGAATTTGAACGGTCTCATCATTAATCATGGTTGCGCCCAAGTACCCAAAACCTCGGCGGAGGCTTGTCGGACAGCCTCTTCTCTATGCCATTTCAATGTTTGCCAGTCTTGGTGTCTTTCTTGTATGTAAAACTCTTCTCCCCACTTCCCCCTCCTCTTTGTTCATTCATTGGAAATGGCTGTCGTTTTTACAAACACCAAGTTGGATATGTTATAGTTTGGTTATGACCAAGGGTACGCTCGCCGCCAAGTCATCTTGTGTTGCAAGGCTGTTCATGCGAAAAAAAAAATGTCTTGACGGTTGCTTTTATTAGCGTCATGTCGGGCGTTATTACGGGTCCTCATTTTATTCGATTTTTCGGTGGTCCGGATGCGATTCAGGTTGGGACGATGGTTGCTGTCCTTGAAATTGGCGCATTTAGTTGAGTTGAGCTGGCGGTATCTGTGTCTGTTGGATTCACAGCTGACCTAAGTTTTCTCCCTTTCTCTTTCTTTCGACAGCTACATCACTCGCTGCAGGTCGAGTCGGAGATATGATAGGTCGGAAAGGAACCCTGTTTGTCGGCGCAGTCGTGTTTACGATAGGTGGTGCTCTGCAAACGCTCACCGTCGGATTCTGGTCTATGATTCTCGGACGGGTCATCAGTGGTTTTGGTGTCGGTCTTCTTTCGTTAGTAAACAAAACCAGTCGCTTCTTCTCCTAACTGGTGCCTTGGGTGTTCACTGACCTTGTTTTTTCTTTCTAAAAAGGACAATTGTCCCAATCTATCAGAGTGAGATATCCCCACCTAATCATGTATGTTTTCTTGAATTGTCACCTCATGCGTTTTTTTACCTATTCATGGACACACTCACTTTTTTTTTAGCGGGGCGCTTTAGCTTGCGCAGAGTTCACTGGCAACATTTTTGGCTATGCATTTTCTGTCGTGCGTGAACCATTGACTCCATGAAAAACGTCTATTTTGAAATGGGATGATAAGTGGACCGACTACGTCTGTTCTTTCATAGACTCCGACTTGTCCTGGAGAATTCCACTTTTTCTTCAATGTGTCATTGGTGCTGTTTTGGCTTTAGGGTCGTTGGTTATGCCAGAGAGTCCAAGGTGCCCTGCCCCATCGCCTTTGATCTTTAGAGTGAAGAGGTCTGATCAACAGTTCCAGGTGGCTGATTGATGTTGGCCGCGACGACGCTGGGATGCATGTTTTGGTGGACTTGCATGGTGGAGACATGGCCGACGAGCAGGCGCGGCTGGAATTCCAAGAGATCCAAGAAAAGGTGCTTGAGGAGGTGTGAATTTTCTATCAGATGGTGTGTTCTGCTGCATTAACTGAGTCCATTTTCCAAGCGCCAAAATGGAGGAGCGAGGACCTATCAGATGATGTGGAGACGGTACAAGCAACGTGTCCTACTTGCGATGTCCTCTCAGGCGTTTGCTCAATTGGTGAGAGTTTCATCCAACGGAGTACTTTTCGTAGAGCTCATTTGTCGGCCCAGAATGGTATCAATGGTATGTCTTGTCATGTAAACAAGATAAATTGTCTGTCTATTAATATCTGAGGGGCTGTTAGTTATATCATATTATGCTCGTGAGCCGCGTCCAGGTTTGATTTCTATCCTTGCTCATCAGACATGGTTTTAGCTCGTGTGTTCGAAGGTAGATTCGTTGATCGACGTTTGTCAAGTCAAGCAAGTGGCTGAAGTAGTTCACAGAGGCTGGTTGGATTGGTCGTGATGCAATTTTGATGACGGGTATCAATGCCATCGTTTATACTCTGAGTACTCTTCCTCCGTAAGTTCGGGGTGGTCTATGTGCTTTGAATGTCCAATAAATTATAACAGGTGGTATTTGGTAGACCGTTGGGGTCGTCGTCCGATTCTTCTGTCTGGTGCGCTTGTGGTATGTGGCGTCTAGTTGTATTGGAGATGACCTAGTGTTCACCTGGCTTTAGATGAGCTTGGCGTTATTTTCCACGGGATACTGGATACAGCTGAACAAATCGTGGACACCTGATGCTGTTGTAGCATCCGTGATCGTCTTCAATGCTGCATTTGGTTACAGCTGGGGACCTATACCATGGCTTTATCCCCCTGAGGTAAGCGAAAGATGATTTATTAAGATTTAAGTATGAAGATTTGATTAGATTATGCCACTGAGTGTACGAGCGAAGGGAGTTTCACTGTCGACTGCCACCAACTGGGCTTTCAATTGGATAGTGGGCGAGATGACACCCTATCTACAAGAGCATATCGAATGGAGACTATATTATATGCACGCGGCCTTTTGTGTTTGCAGTTGTGTCCTTGGTGAGTTTGATCTGGCTGGTGTACATGAAAATGCTGATGCAAAGAATGATGAAGTGTATTTCCGTATGTAATTTCTCTTCTTGTTGTTCATTGCCTAATGAGGTTAGTCTACCCCGAAACGAAGGGTGTTCCGTTAGAAGAGATGGATGCTGTATTTGGCGAAGGTGCGAGGATCTCAACGTTGCATGGCATGTCCTTACTCGATCACAGAACCGTTTAGAGAACATTTGCCACTTGGATCTTCACTGGAACCGACATCTCGATGTGCGTATCCGCCACAGTCTCACACGTTATCAGGCCGCAGGAATAGAAGTGGTGGTAGTGGTTGGTTTTCACGAGTAATGGGCAGGCCTAGGGAGGGTTCGAGATACAAACCACTTTTGAGAGGTGAGGATGAAGAAGAGGAGTTGCGACGACTTGAGAGAGATGTGGATGCTCATGTTATTGGAGACGATGAAGAGGAAGAAGTACGTAGAAGATCTGGCTCTGTTCAATGTCCTAGATGATAAATCCAGCCAGGGTTGAGTGGATAACAATAAGCTGTCGGAGTTGAACATTTGAACTACATTTTGTAGAGATACCGGGCCGGATGGACTAGACCGCAATGGTCGTGACAGAGCAAAAAGTTGTTAGGCGGTCAAGGAAAGGTGGTATGGAATTACGAGATCACTTGCAATCCAGGCTAGGCCCGAAAAGGATAGGATTAGGATTTTCGGGGCACGGTTGCAAGGGGTGTGGGAGTGATATTTATTCTGGGGCACTACTGCTGATTTGCTTTTTGTTCGTTTCCAACCTCCATATAATATCAAGCGTGGTCACACACTCCTTTTTTTCTTTTTTCTCTCTCTCTCTCTCCTACACGTATCCTGGATGAGGAGACAAAAAATGCGATCTCTTCACTATAGCCGGCATCAGAATCGTCAGTCGTCACTTACTGGGACTGTGTCTCTTCCATCCCCATTGCGCTCGTTATCGATCATGAATTCGACCTCTATACCTACTGTTCGTGCCTTGCAATCTCCTTTGTCATCGAGTCCGATTCAGTCATCATCACCGAGTCCGATTCAGTCATCACCGAGTCCGACGCCATCACCTCAAGTAGCAAAGACAACAGCGACTGACCCGCCGTCGCCTCACAAAACGCCAACGACACCAACGATCCATTCGTCCCCTAAAAAGACAGCCATTTCTATTAAACCTGGAGACGCGCACGCGACTGGTTTCTCATCACCCACTACTGATGCATCGCCCAATAACACTGCCAACGGAGGAGGCGGTGGCGGCGGTGGCGGCAAGGCCAAACTGCAGAACCCTGTGTTTGGGGATGATGGGGTAGGGAATGGAGGAGGAGATGCGTCGGGGCAGTCTTCAGCGCCTACGACGACGGACGGACGAAATGATGCCAGTAGTAATAGTAGTAATAGTGGGGTCACAGGTACGACGGATTCAGGGATCAGCCTAACCCCTAGTGGCATGGCAAGCGCCACTCCCACCACCACTGCCATCACGCCTTTTTTCTCCACTAGCAATAGTCCCACGAATGGAAACACGCCAGTCAATGCCGAGAATGATCCCGGCACGGATAATGCTGGCAGTGGTCCGGCTGTGGTTAGTGGCGGAAATGTGAATGGCGATGCAGGAGAGCCAGCAGGGAATGGACGTTCGTCGGGCTTTGGGAATGCGAATGGCGGTCTTGGCTCTGAGAATACGAATGGCAGTCCGAGCTCTGGCGGTCTTGACTCTGGGAATACGAATGACGGTCCGAGCTCTGGCGGTCTTGGCTCTGGTAATACGAATGGTGGTCCGAGCTCTGGGAATAAAAGTCCGAGCTCTGGCGGTCCGACCTTTGGGAGTAGGACAGGCTCTGGAAACGGTGGTACTAGCACTCCCGGTATGACTTCAGCCGCGGTCGTGGATAATGGAAATACTATCAGCACGGGTGGGGTACAGGAGCATGGATTATCGGGAGGCGCTATCGCGGGGACTGTCATCGCTGCTCTCGTTGGCGTTATTGCAGTCATCGTCATTCTGCTTCGTCGTCGTTCCAGAAAACGTCGTGGCGAACGTCGTAACCGGTGGTGGTCCTCGCATGACAAGGTTGATGGCGGAATCGGGCGCAACAGTGGAATCCCTGATGAGCACAGACGAAGTGCCAGAAGCAGCTTTGAAACGACTGTGGATCATAGTCTTACGCCACGTTTGGGTGAGGATTTTGACGCTCCATCGATTCCTCCCATGGCAGAGCTCCGGGGCACACCCTTGCTCGTCCGCCTCGACACTTCAGTTGGTTCTGCGCCCCAGTCGTATTCTCCGAGTCTCAAGGGCAGGGTTATCTCTGAAAACCGATTCTCAGGTGCTACCGTCAGTAGCATTGGGAGTGACGGCCAGGCTCAATGGCTCGTTATCGGCGAGGATCCTCTCGCTCCTCAAGTTAGCAGTCCTATGTCTGTCCGGCCGTTTTCTCCTACGGAATCCTTTGCTTTCCCCAAGCCGCCGACTGAGAAGAATTCTAGTGAGTGGGGATTGAACTTGTCCCGCTCTTCGAGTGGGGTTCCTGCTTTACCTGTTCGTGCAGCGAATCCGTTCAATGATCCTGATCCTTTCATTATTTACTCGACTCCTGCTGTTACGAACTCTTTGACGACGGATCCATTTGCTGATCCAGAGCCATCGACGACGAGCAATAACAACAACAATAACAACCGCGTTGGTTCTTTTGACGATGAGTTCATGGAAATTGAGAGGATTAAGCGGTCTTTTGATCCTTCTTTGGATGATGAGTTGGGTGTTGTACCGGGAGACAAGGTTAGGATTTTGCAGATTTTTAGTGATGGATGGGCGATGGTGGAGAAGAACCCGAGTAGTGGGTTGGTTGATGTGAAGGGTAAAGGGAGAGAGTCTGAGCAAGGGTTGATTCCGATTGAATGCTTACGGTTACCTGTGGTGGCCTCTGAGCGAGTGAATAGCTAGACGAGTGAGTAGCTAGCCAAGTATCGTGGTCTTTTATTTTTATTATTTTTTTTTTCGATCTTGTGTACTGATTGATACCTTGGGTATTGTAATGAGACTTTAAGTCTCGTCTCGAAAATGGATTGATTGAGTATTATCATGCAGGCCACAGAGTATACTTTGAATTACACCTTTGGATAACCTCTACCTCGCTCATCTACCAGCGAAGCACACTCCTTCGAATATATATATCACGGGATTCCAATGGTGGCTGTGTGATCATTTTTTACTAAATGATTGCTTGATTTTTGATGATATAGTCTCGAGGTTTTGTATCTGCAAACTAAGATGACAGAATACGACCTTTCCAAAACCATTATTCCTTATCTTGACCGTCACCTCGTTTTTCCTCTTCTCACACATCTCGCAGAATATCAACTGTTTCCTGTGGAAGAAGTGACCCAAGCCCAGTATGAACTCTCCAAGGGCACGAACATGTTTGATTATGCGAAACGACTATTTGAGCAGCTTCATCCTGATCAAGAGGTTCCAGCTGGTACGACAGCGTTTTTTATTTTTTTTTGATCTTGAAAATGATGATGATGATGTTATGTTCACTGTTGGTTATAGAGTTTGAGGAGAAGAAGCAGAATGCGGTTTCGAAACATGAGCGGTTGCAGCAAGATGCCCAGGCGGTTTTGAATGTGATAGAGAAGCCCGAGGTCGCCCAGGCTTTACGACAGGACAAAAATCAGAATTTACAGTATTTGAGGGACAATCACCAAGTGTGTTGTTCAACCCTAAACGAATCGAGTTGTTCATTTTGATCTCACATGTCTTTTTTTTCTCTCCCTCCTTAGCTCACTCTAGAACAAATCACTGCGTTGTATAATTTCGGTCAGTTCCAGTATTCGTCGGGTAATTATAGTGGTGCTGCCGACTATCTCTATCATTTCTGCATTCTCGCGACTGATCCTGATCTTACCACTTCTGCACATTGGGGAAAGCTTGCGTCGGATACTCTGACGGGGAAATGGGATACGGCACTTGAGGAGTTGAATACTGTACGGGATCTCATTGATGCCAAGTCGTCAATGTCAAGTCTCCCTGTTACTGCTAATGCCAATGCGCCGGGTGTATTGAATGACAAAATCGAGCCTGCGTTGGCGCTGTTGCACTCCCGGACGTGGCTCGTTCACTGGTCTTTGTTCATCTATTTTAATCATGAACAGGGACGTATCCTCCTCCTCGAGACTTTCCTTTCACCGACCTATCTGAACACCATTCAAACGGCGTGTCCATGGATTTTGCGATACCTCACTGTCGCGGCTATCTTATCACGAAAAACGTCCTCTTTTTCCACCTCGTCTTCCAACTCGATTTCGACTCGGGTTCGGAATGCGATGAAAGAAGTCGTCAAGGTTATTCAGATGGAAGAGTATCAGTATCAAGACCCTGTCACTGCTTTTCTCAAGGAGTTGTATGTGGAGTTTGATTTTGAGGCTGCACAGAGTGAATTGAGCAGGGCTGAGGAGGTTGTGAAGAATGATTTTTTCTTGGGAGATTTTAGAGAAGAGTTTTTGGATAATGCGAGATATATGATTTGTGAGTTGTATTGTAGGATTCATCATATCATCGATATCAGGTGAGACGGTTTTGACCTCTCTCTCTCTCTTTTTCTTCCATTTGTGTTTTACTTGTTTTTCCTGTAGGGATTTATCGCAGCGGCTGAATCTCTCGGAGGAAGAAGGTGAAAAGTGGATTGTCAATCTTATCAGGGAAACCCGGATGGGTGCAGATGCGAAGATTGATCTTGAAAAGGTGGACCGTCTTAAATTTTTTCACTTCTGTTTACTTACACTTTTTTTTTTCCTGCGACGATACAGAACATCATCGAGATTAATAGACCGGCATTACCTGTTTATCAGACTGTGATTGAAAAGACGCGTGGCCTTGCTATTCGCATGCAAGCCATCAGTGCTGCCATTTCACGGTCTAATCAGCCGCCTGCGCAACAGCAAGTTTCTGCGAATTGAACGAAAGATGTGCTGTCCCCCTTCCCCCTTCCCCCCTCTCCCCCGGGTCTGCAGAGTAGATTGAGATCAGGGTATTTATCATCTACAAATAGTACCGATGTTGCGTTGCCGATCTGCGGGACTGCAGATTATGCAGTTTTCCTTGTAATGTACATAGTGCATCTTCTTGGGAGTCCCGAGTGTCTTGATAGTGCCACAGCAATGCCTTTTTTCTTTTCTTCCTGTACTGCGTTCCGCCGGCCGGTGCGTTCAGAAGTCTGAGGATAATCCGTTCAGCTTGGTTATAAGTTTAATCCATTATTTAGCGTAAGCTTGTCAGTCACCACCATATTTAGCATCGTTTGAGTTGGTGCTATAAACGTGAAAGCCCTACCCTTAATTGATTCACTATCTGATACAATTGCATGACCACGGTCGTGTTTGACCGAGTTGGAACAACTCCTTCGTGATCAGCTTCTCGATCCTTTGTTTCAAGGCTCGACTTGGTTCCTTCATGCCAGACTTTTCCGGGACAATTATTGGTTTTACGAGAGCTGCTACTGATCAAGTGCTTTTCTCCCTGGCCATACATGGTTGATGACTTGTGCTGATATTTTTTCTATTGATATATAGGGAGGCTTGCTGAGCGGAAATGATCCTACTGTGGTCAATTTAGCTGATCCCTTCCGGCTGTGGATTATCCAAGTCGGTCAGTCTCGCGTCTCAATTCGGACGTTTGCATTATTGATTTCGTCTTCTTTGCGACTTGAAGGTATCATTGTTGCAACTGCCAGCTTGCTCTCGCTCGTTTTGCAGAAAATCCACCAACCGAAAGTTATTGCTGAGGTGCTTGGTGGTATTCTTCTTGGTATGTTCTTTTTTAAGAGGCAGTGCGATATGAACTCAAGAACTGACTATAACTGCTCTTGTAAATGAATTGATCAGGTCCAACCGCATTTGGTATGTGACCTGTTCCTTAATGTCCCCTCTCCGCCTCGCTTTTGCCAGTATTGCTGCCATTATAAAGCCTGTTTTTTCTGAAACCAAAATTTTTGCAACCGTGCAGGTCGAATTCCGGGATTCACTCAACATATTTTTCCCGATGAATCGCGACCATTCTTGACTCTAACGGCAAACGTCGGCTTGTGTCTCTTCCTTTTTCTCGTTGGTCTCGAAATCGACTCGGGCTTGATTAAACGCAATGCCAAATTTTCTGTTGCTATTGCCTTTGCTGGAATGGCGCTTCCTTTTGGACTCGGAGTGGCACTTTCGAAACCATTGTACCATCACTTCATACCCGACAGCGTTCAGTATACCCATTTTATGTTGTTCACTGGTGTTGCTTATTCGATCACGGCGTTCCCTGTCCTTTGTAGGATTTTGACTGAGTTGAAGTTGTTGGATACGACCGTAGGAATTGTAGTACTTTCTGCAGGTGTTGGGAATGACATTGGTGAGATTTTTGTGGCCCCTATTGATCTCACTGATTTCTCTAAGACAAAAAAACAAGTTGGTTGGACACTCCTGGCTCTCAGCATTGCACTTGTCAACGCGGGCTCTGGCCTCATGGCACTTTACGTCCTTCTCACATGTGTGGGATGGACGCTTTTTCTTCTCTTCCCCGTAAAATATGCTCTTAGGTGGCTTGCGAAACGAACAGGCTCAAGTGAGTTCTCTCTCGTCAACATAACTCGATTTTTATTGCTGTGCCACTGATGTACATACGTTCCCTTTATCCCAGTCGAAAGTGGTCCAACCCTGTTTTTCATGACGATAACAATGATGCTCATGTTTGGGTCCGCCTTCTTTACTGACATTATTGGTGTCCATGCGATCTTTGGTATGTTCAATATGCGGTTTTGCAGGCGCCGCTGTCTTTGGTTCTAACAGACGTTAGGGGCGTTCATCACTGGACTTATTGTTCCTAGAGAAGGAGGACTTACGATTGCTCTTACTGAAAAGTTAGAAGACATGGTGGCTATTATTTTCTTACCCCTGGTATGTTCCTAATCTATTTTTTCCCTTTTGATATATCCCTTGTGTGCTAATGCAGTAGCTGCTTATTTCTAGTACTTTACTCTATCTGGGTTGTCTACGAACTTGGGTCTCCTGAACAATGGTGAGTAGGTTTTATTTCGATCAGATATGCACTCACTCTGTATCAGGCATCACCTGGGGGTTTACCATTGCTATCATGTCTCTGGCATTCACAGGAAAGTTCGGCGGCTGTATACTTGCCGCTCATTATCTTGCCCGATTCAACTGGCGAGAGTCTGCTACAATTGGGTCCCTCATGAGTTGTAAAGGGTCCGTCCGTCCTAACGCTCTCTGATGTTGCCCTTCGCCTTACGCATGTACTTTTTTTACAGCCTTGTGGAACTGATTGTTCTCAATGTCGGCCTGTCGGCCGGTATTCTGAATCAACGCGTCTTCTCAATGTTTGTGTTAGAGGCACTCGTATTGACATTCATGACTACCCCTCTTGTCACCACATTGTATCCACCAATGTATCGTATTCGCACCTCGAAGACAGGAGCTAACTTCCAGAACATGGCTGACGACGTGACTGGTACCACTGACGCACAGAGTATGAAGGAGAGGAAATGCCGTCGCCGAGGGAAACGAGTGTCTCTGTCTCGTAATAGCCTCACAGAAGATGAAGTGGAAGGAGAGAAGACTCGGTTTACTGTCATACTTGATAAGATCGAGCATCTTTCTGGTGCAATGGCCATCGCACAGCTTCTCAATCCATCAATTCATGGATTTGAGGATGTTGGAAACGGGAACCAGGATTTCCATGATAATGACAGAAAGGGCTCTTCGATTGACAAGATTTCGATATCTGACAAAGCCAGAGTTCAAGTGAAGGAAATTTCTGGTCGACATTCACCTGTGCCCTCTTTGGCTTCCTTCAACTCTCCATCCGTAATCTCTCCCTCGACTGTCGTACCTCCTGTGATCAATGCCCTGCGCCTCATCAAACTTTCCGATCGTGTTTCAGCAGTGATGAAAAGTTATGAAACAGCGACCCTTCTTCGTTCTGATCCTGTCCTATCTATATACCGCATGTTCGCTCTTTTACAAGGCATGGATATCTCCGCTGAACTTGAAGTCATACCCGAGGAGGAGATGGTTGGCTGTACACTTGACAAAGCGAACGGGTTCGGTGCTGATATGATCATGATTCCTTGGGTTATACATAGCTCAGGCAACGCGCTTACTATAAATGGTGTAGATGAGCCACAAACTCCCAGAGGAGGGAATGCCAGTCACAATCCTTTCGATGTTTTATTCAGATCAGCAGCGAGAAGTGAAACCGTCACACAGGTTCCACGCGGTGGACTTGGGAATTTGATTCCTGGGGCTTCTGTTGGCCATTCTCATTATATCCGTAGTGTGTTTGCCCAAACAGACATCGATGTCGGACTATATATTGATCAAAGCGACATTGTCCCTTCCCTTCACTTTGATGGTGACAGTTCGACAACTGGTGCTTGCTCCACTGCAGACCTGATGCCTGTGGGTCTAAATAGGATTGGTGGAGGACGTGGAAGAGTTCATATATTTCTCCCCTTCTTTGGAGGACCTGATGATCGACTCGCCCTGCAGTTTGTTGTCGGGTTATGTCGGAAGACTGAGCATATTCATGCGACAGTTGTCAGGTTCAGGAAAACTGAGAAAAGTGCCGATGCTAGTGGTATAGTCGATGCAGGTAGTATTACTCCCGGTACTGAAGTCAGGGGGAAGGATAGAGCGGTAGAAAATGGGAACGAACAGATTGATGCCATCAATATTGCCTCTGTTGGTATCATTGTAGATCATTGATATGGGTGAAGCTGACATTCTATATTAGGGCACCGGATTCCCAGATACCATCTATGCACATGCAGATACAGAAACTAAGCTTGCGTCTGCCACTGCAGATGATATCATTTGGACTCGATATGCGACCCCTCCATCAACTACCTCGAGATCTTCGTCTGAGGTGGCTTTATCACCAAACGTACCTCGGATGTCGTTTAAGGAGATTGCTACCGCTAAACCACTACATGCGGCCTTGAATGAAGCATATGCCCTTCAACATATATCAGATAGTAGAAAGCTGCAGCGGGATCATACGCAAGACACTTCTACCTCTACTGTCGGAGGGATTCGAGTTGTTGTTACAGGGCGTTCTCGCCGTTTGGCAGTTGAAAGTCATCACACCGAGTTGGATGAGCTGATGCAAGAGAACCTCAGTGGAGGCTGGGAGGCGACTGAGGGTGGGGTACTGAAGGATATCAGGAAAACTGTGGGTGATGTAGGGAGTGTTTTCATTGGTCGCAGCGTCGGTGTCGGTATATGGATTCTGCAGGCTTCCGTAGATAATGGGAAGTAACGTGTTCGTATGCCAGGCTTTTCCATCGAGTTGTAAGAATAAAATAATAGCGCGTGAAAGCTTGCATATCTTGTATGATGTTCCGGAAGGATCCACTGCTGAGACTATGTCCAGAGGTTGAAATGTCGCCAATTAGAGGCCACCACCACTGGTGATAAACTATTCACCAAAGTGCAATCATAATCAATATCCTATGTGTAAGGTAATGGAGAGCATTCAAGCCAGACCAAAGGTGGTCATAGTCACAATCATGTTGAGAAACATTGTCTTTAAGGAAGGACCGTCTGTAATAAAAAAACTGCAATGCCATGATCAGCTGTGGCGCGAGAGAGTGATATAGTTGCGACACACAGATTAGAGAAACTCTAGGGAACAGAGCGCTTGACAGGACTGAATTCAATTCTGAGGAGTTTGGCGGACCTTAAAATACAGGAATTCAATTCTAATATACTGTCTATCGAAGGAGAACATAAATCATATGGCATGATGTCGCAAATCCTGCCGGAGGCAGTGTGTATTTATAGAATAGTGCAGCAACTCTGTCAAGCATCCAATTTTGATAGCGAAATTCACAAGACGATAAATGAAATCTTTCTCACTGACCGTTTCACCACGACTCCTTGCCATGTGAGATTGTAATACTGATTCCTCATTTTCGTATATAAGAATATCCATTACCAAATTTATCAAAGTAGCTATCCGATTTTCCTCCGCTTGTTAACTCCCTGCTGGCCTACCAATCGGCAAAAAATAAGAGAGGCTCATGACAGTCTTTCCTTATACCAAAGTTACCTTATACAGACTCTTGTTTCCTTCACCTATATCAGACAATGGCTACTCAGATGTTGCAGTAAAGCATAGATGGCTGTATTTACCTATCAGACAATGGCTACTAAAGTATAATATGAGTTAACTGCTAAGGACTATGTTGAGAAAATCATACCTCAGACATTGCAGTAAAGCGTAGATGGCTGAGGTGTGATGAAAAAACAATTGCTATATATATAGACATCCTCTCCATGCTTTGGGTAATTGTTCAGGTGCTTTTGGAGTATCTGGAATGATGATAATGGATAGAGTGGAGCTGTAAGAATGTATGGTTGCGTCAGTCCATATCAACACTCCCCCTGGACTGATGCAATCCTTCTGGTATAAGTCCGAGTTTGTTGACAATACCTCATAGTGTATCTCGTGGTAATGGTTTTGTGAAAATGTCTGTGAGATTTGCACTTGAGGGAGTATATTCAAATGTTATAGCTCCTGCTTCTACTTGTTGTTTTGTGAAATGATATTTCACATTGATATGTTTTGTCCTTCGATGATTCTTCCCATTGGTGGTGTTAGCAATAGACCTCTTGTTATTGGCAAAGATCTTGATAGGTAGTTGTGCAGGTAGTTCTAGTTTGCTAAAGAATTTAGTCAACCATATTGCTTGTGTTACAGCATGTGTAAATCCCATGTACTCCGCCTCCACTGTTGAGAGTGCTACTGTCCCTTGTTGTTTACACTCCCATGATACCAGCCCCCCAGCAACTATAAACACATTCCCTTCTGTTAATTTTTGGCTATCCTTGCATCCTGCATAGTCTGAGTCTACGTATCCTATTGGGTTTAAGTTACCACCTCCTTCATATGTGATCCCATAGTTTAATGTTCCCTTTATGTAGGACATGATATGCTTTAATACATTCCAATGTGATTTTGCTGGGTTATGCGCAAATCTCAATAGGACTTGGACTGCATATAATAATTCTGGTCTTGTGGCAACTTGTAGCCACATAATGGCACCAAGTGCTTCTTGATAAGGAATGTTTGTCATTTCAGATATGTCCTCAGAACTTTTAGGATAGTCTTCACCCGATAGAGTTAATCCAGAAGGTAAAGGTGTTGACGTTGGTGCACAATCATTCATGTAGAAGCGAGTTAGTGTTCATTGGGCGTATGCTTGTTGAGATAGTGTGATGCTGCCTGAGATTGGATTTCTATCAATCTTTATACTAAGAATTAGTCAAGCATTCCCTAAATCCTTGATTTCATAGCTGGATTGGAGTTCATCTTTAGCTTGTATTTCTCCTTTAATAGTCGACAATGCTTCTAGAATATCATTGGTTCAAGTCGATGTGATTGTTAACTCATCTCCAATAACCCTAGATCTGATCTGTGAGTCTGCCTTTGATCTGTAGTACCCATGTCCCTCAAATGTCCTATTGAGGTTCTCGGCCCAATTGTGAGTGCCTTGCATAGTTCCATATAAGGTTTTCTTAAGTTTCCATATGTTATCTGCTCCCCCTTCTTTGAATCCCTTTGGTTGTTCTATGTATACTTCATAGCTGCTATCGCTGTTCAAGAATGCAGATATAAAATCTACTTGCCATAGAACAAGCTTCCTTGCTACTGCAATAGTACACACTAGTTGGACTGACTCCAGCCTTGCTACTGAGGCATAAGTTTCCTTGTAGTCCTCACCGATAATCTGGGTGAACCCTTTTGCCACAATATGTGCCTTTCTTCTCTCAATAGATCCATCTTTATTCCATTTTATCACGAATATCCATTTAGATCCTACTACATTCCTGTCTCGCAGTCTGGGTACCACTTCAAAGACTCCTCTTTCTCTCAGCATGTTAAACTCTTTCGTCATTGGGTTGAGCCACAGGTTTGCTTGTTTTATTGCACTGTGGTATGTTGTTGGTATTCGAGTCTTCTCCATAGCTTTGGCTAGGTTTGATATTGGTCGATCTAGGTATTTGCATGATTCTCTAAGTCGAGTGGAAGGCTTGGGCTGTTGATGTGATCTTTGAACAGTTGGTATTGTACCTTGCATGTAATAAAATGGCAGGCGAGCTGGGGCATCTGCGGCGGTGGATTATTTTATTTTTTTTCCATTTTCTTTTATTATGTAATAGTTTGCAAATGTGCGGGACACTATGACTCAAAAGGAATCCGCGGGATAATTTGAGTAGACAAATACAAGTAAATACCGATTCGCGTATAAGTAGCTAAATCAATTAGCGAGGACTCTAACAAGTTCTCTTTGTCAACTCTGATAAAGAGTGTACGCTTAAGTTAACCCTAGCTTGAGTCTACTACACTAGAACTCGTTTACCACTACTAGCTCTCGACCTCCTCAGTCCCGAGCAATCTTTACTCTCATCACTCTCTTGGTGGGTGATCAACTCAGATCACTCCCAACCTCCCTATAGCCGGGCCACAGGCTTAAGTGGACTGACCAGGAAGTTTAGACCCTGGAGGTGTAAGGCTTTTGGATCGAGATTGAGTAACCCTAACCCTTAACCCTCTCTTTATCAGAGTTTGACAAAGAGAACTCATTAGAGTCCTCGCTGAATTGTGTACGCTACTTATACATGTCCGATTGTTTGTCCTTATTTACTGATCCGACTATATTACATAATTAAAAGAAAATAAAAGGAAAAGAAAATAAATATTGACTT
>Ga0153966_100017_pt1 | contig 118778 bp, 141 predicted proteins | sample TSFL050MetaG_FD_104738 | JGI IMG/M metagenome (GOLD analysis project Ga0153966, IMG submission 104738) | Attine ant fungus gardens microbial communities from Florida, USA - TSFL050 MetaG | ecosystem: Host-associated > Fungi > Mycelium > Unclassified | place: USA: Florida, Paynes | collected... | reverse complement strand
GTACACATAGACAAATAAGAAAAGTGTATAAGTAGGTAGCACAATCCACCAAGAGACTCCATCGAGTTCTCTTCGTTCTCTCATAACGTTGAGTGTGATAAGACAGTCGTCTCGACTAGCCTTATCATTACATTCAGACAGGTTTATGATATAACAAGAGTGCTCTCAAATAGAAACTAAATTTATTCTATACATCTCTTTTTGAGTCTAAATATTCCATGCATATTTAATATTACATAAGAAAAGAAAAAGAAATAAAATAATCCACTGCTGTGATGACAAAAGTATTTTGTGTTTTCCTCAATTAATAGTATCTGAGTACAAAACAACTTCAAAACAAATAAGAGAATCGCTAGGACTGTAGATGAAGTAATGATATTAGTCCTTGAATGTTGTTTATGGGGAGAAATTAACTCAAAAGAATAAGAAAAGTAATTAAGAGGTGAAACACAATTTAAAAGTATACTCACAAGATATAAAAGTTGTTTCAAGAGTAGGAAAAATATGAGATTGATAAGAAACAGTCTCAATAGAAATATAAAGTATGAAATAGAATTTGTTTTTGTGTTCCATTATAAAGTGTACCAGTTCTAGGCTGAAACAAATCTTTAAAGTATATGTTTCTCTTGTATTGTAATAGTCTTCACTAATTCCTAGTCTAATTATACTAGTTTGCTGTCAATTCAATAGTATAGTCTCAAATCTGGCTGTGTTTTGTAAAGCACTTCACTATAGTTAACTGTATAACCAATGAGTTCTACTTCAAAACATGCTGAGAGTTCTATCTCCTAGGGCACAAAGCTATTCAAGTCACTCTAACAGTTCTAGTTACACTTGCAAATGAGTTTTCTATTCTTTTTCTAGGTGAGGGTATACACAATACTTAAGACACTCAAGATTACAACTTTACAACTTTAGAGCTCAAAAGACAGGTACAAAGCTCTTCTTCTTTTGCTTTTCTCATAACTAGAGTATTTTATATTGAGAATACAAACAAAAAAATAAAGAAATAAAGAGAAAATAGAAACTTAAAAATGAACCCAAGCTACTTGAAATGAAATTGAAGTCCATGCATTCCACATAACCAATCCTTTCCAGTCTTTGTTAACTTAGTCTTACGTTGTCGAAATGATGTCTTGGGTATCTTTAATATCAAAACATCCTCTTGTGAGCTGTTTTTTTTGTTGTCAACTTGTCTTTAGCCCAGACTTAGGGCCTATTTTTAGTTTATGATAGCTGATTAATATAAGAGTTTTAGTCTTTGGTGAGTGACCTCAAGCTTAATTCTACTCTAAGTCAGAGTTGACAAAGAGAACTCATTAGAGTTTTCACTGGATTATGTACACTACTTATACATGTCTGATTGTTTGTCCTTATTTACTGATCCAACCATATTACATAATTAAAAAAAAAAGAAATATAAATATTAACTTAGGGAAAATTAGTAGTTTATGATAATTAAGGCTATCTGCCCTTTATTACTACTTATATATACTTTTGCTCTTTATTCTTTTTTTTCTTATCACATCACATCACTTTTTACTTGCCTGATATATCTTTCTAGTATAGTTTAACAGTACTATAGACTGTTTCTTGTTCTCACAAATAAGATCTATTTCTGTAGTTATCTATCAATAATTAATAGATGTATTTGATGGATGATCTATGATGTTATAGTTCTTGATAATAAGTCCTATATATCATAGTTCGTCTCATGAGTAATACTTTGTACTCTTGAGTCTGTTCTGAGTGGTATATCAGTTCAAAGACTAGAATACTGACTATTATAATGATTGCTGCTTAGGTTGAGTAACCCTAATTTCAATTGTACTCTAAGTCAGAGTTGACAAAAAAAACTCATTAGAGTTTCTGTTAATTGTTCTATATTACTTATACAATTTATTTACTTGTACATATTATATTTCTCTCATATTTCCCTATTGAGTCACTGTTCCCAATTTGGTAATAAGTTCTCACATGTCTAATAATTAAAAGAAAAAAAAATTATCTTAAAGAAATTGAGTGGTTTATGACAAACTCTTTAGTATATAATTGAGGACTACCTTATTTCTCTTTTATTTTGATACAATTAAACAACTTCTCTTTTGCCTCCTTTTAGTGCTTTGATCTTCTATTACTATATTGATTGCTAACTTTTGAAGTGGCAAAATTGTTAAAGTATGAGTTGAAAAGGAGATATATAAAAAAAAATAGATATAAGTAATATTAATTTACAAACTGGAGAACTATACTGTAACTATATGATATATATATAAAATCTGAGAAAGGAGATATATATGAAACATAAACTACAATGTAATTACAAAAAATTAATAAACTAGAAGATTTTTAATATACTTCTAACAACTATAGATAATTTTTGAGATAGTAAAATTCTGTAGAGATATAAGAATTTATGTTTGATATGATACTAATCTATTATTCATAAATGCTCATCAGTTCTTGAATAAAACAAAGGACTATCTTTCTATGATTAAGTTATCTTTATTTTTATTATAAAAGAACTGTTATATATAGAATAATAGACAGTAAACATATAATGTTTTGTCTAAGTACATAAATTATCTCATTCATGTATATAAAGCTTTTTAGTCTAAAAATTAGATCTCAAACTTAACAAGATCTTTTATTGTTTATTCTACTTTGCATTTTTAAGTCTTTGAAAACTACTATTCACTAATTATAAATTAATTAATGACTATTTGTGATAAATTGTAATCATGTATTTTTTGGTTATGTATTTATTTGACATAATAGTAGTAAGTTTGATTTAAAAAAAAATCATAATATATATAGTAAAGTAATTAAACATTTCTAAATAACTAGTACTAATATTTTGAACTTCAGATTCTTATTATATTGGTGGTTTGAAAATTTGATTAAATATAACAACTACAGCCTAATTAATTATTATAAGACTTTAAAGTATATTATTTCAGAAAATGTTAGTAGAGATTTTTAGTTTTATATAATATAGTCAACAATAATAATAATAAACCTAAGAGAGAATAGTAGTGGTTAAAAAACAAAAAGAAAAGGATATAACACTTGTTACTTTAGAACTTATAATTAATATAGTTTCACTCATATTCATAACAATAACTTATTTAAGTACTTATACTATTAACAAATAAGCTTACTATATAATAGAGGTTATGAAAATATTAAATAAAGAAAATATTAATATCACCAAGTTTGCTACTGCTAGTTATTAGTACTTGATTTTCTTAATGTAAATTCTTCTTAATGTAAATTCTTGATCAATTATAGGCACTTTGTGTTATGAATATTTTAATTCTTTCTTGTTTCTTTCTCAATCACTGATCAGTGATCAGTATATTTTTGTTTGCCGGTGCTTATATCATTGATGTCATCACTATTGGTGCCCTGCCAATTTCCCGGCCATCAGTGGCAGTAGTTTGATTGTCTCTTATTTACAGTTGTTGTCTTCTCATCGATAAAGTACGTTTTCACTTGTTGTTATTTGCCTAATCTCTACTTCTCACCCATGATTGCTGTCCAAGCTCCCGCAAGTATTCAGAATCCCCTTTCAGTACCTACGAACGCACCAGAGCACTGTCCAGTTTGTCATCATTCTTCAATTGCTCTCCTCAAGTAACTCAGTGTTCTGCAGGGCACGGAATCCGAGTCCGCGGGCAAGTCGGATGCTTGTGTAGGATGTGCAAACCAAGAAATATGTGCCTCCGGTGCAATTAAACTGCCAGACCCCTCTCTCCCATTGATAAAAGAACGGATGTCTAATGTCAAGCGCAAAATTCTCGTTTTATCAGGCAAAGGAGGTGTGGGCAAATCTACATTTACTGCTCAACTGGGTTGGGCACTTGCTGCTGACGAAGACGTTCAGGTGTGTTTTCCCTCCTTATATTTCAAATTTCGGATTTGAGATTCTACTTTTCCCCCCTCAGACTGGTGTAATGGACGTCGACATTTGTGGTCCGTCCATTCCTACAGTTTTCGGCATCGCCTCCGAACAAGTTCACTCATCGTCTTCCGGCTGGTCACCCGTCTATGTCAGTGACAATCTCAGTGTCATGTCTGTCGGTTTCATGCTACCAAGCCACAAAGATGCCATCATGTGGCGAGGCCCCAAGAAGAATGGCCTTATAAGCCAATTCCTCAGGGACGTCGATTGGGGAAACTTAGATTACCTGATCGTGGACACTCCACCTGGTACCTCAGATGAACATCTCAGCATCGTGCAGTTTCTTAAGGAAAGTGGAATCGATGGCGCGGTGTTGATCACGACGCCACAAGAAGTCGCTCTACAGGATGTGAGGCGGGAGATTGATTTTTGCAGAAAAGTCGGGATTCGAATCATTGGTCTTGTTGAGAATATGTCTGGTTTGATATGCCCCAAATGCAAAACTGAATCTCAGATCTTCAAGCCCAGTACTGGTGGGGGTAAAGCGCTTGCGAAAGATACTGGGATCGAATTCCTTGGTGCTGTTCCACTCGATCCTCGTATCGGTAAGAGTGCCGACTACGGAATCAGCTTTTTAGACGAGTACCCAGACAGCCCTGCCACCACAGCTTACCTACAGATCATTGACAGTGAGTTTTCTTGCACTGTTTGAGACATTGGCTCACAAGATTTCTGTAGAGATCAAAGCAATTCTTTGAGATTGACTACTAATATCGATCCTCCACAGATATTTCGTTGTTCGCTATTTCGAACCCATCTGACAGATGATACCCTGTATTGTTGTATCATATATTCGACCAGTGTATCCATTATACTTTTTATGTCTTGCAGACCTGCCGACCTAGATAATTAGTATATACACTTTCTAAATATCAATATGCCTTTTGTCCCGCAATGTCCCACGATACAATCCTAGACGCTGAATCCTCCAAGGACAGGTCTCGTCATGAGCTCTTTTTCCTCGTCCTCTTCCTCGTCCTCATTTACCACCCTAAAATCCCTAGGTATCTCCGATGGAGGAGCATCGGCCTCTGTCTCAGGTACGCCCGGAATATACTTCCCAATGGGTGCAACCCCTGTTAGGCCCCCAGCCAATCCTTCTGAACTTTCATGAATCGACACTGTTGAAAGCGTGCGCAACAGCTTTCTCATCACCTCACCGCCTCCTGCAGCCGAGCCCGTGCGCGAGCGGACAGGAACGACATAGCCTTGACCAGGAACTACAATAGACGAGCCCCCTTGCCCGCTGATAGTCTCAGAACCAGTTAAGTAGGCCAAATTCTGCGATGAGGGTATAGGGGAATTATATGTTGATCCTTGTCGGGATATGACACTAGGGCGACGGGCGTATTGAATTAATGGGTCGGTTGGTGAAGTTATGTGTTGTCGATAGACCTCAGGGCTCGCAGTCAACATACGCGGCGCAGGCATAGGTGCCTTGTTCTCTTCAACGATTTCGTTATCTCGTTTTCGTAGCCATTCATCTGCTGTGAGAGTGTGTTCTACTGGCACTTTCGCCGTCACGTCCTCGGCGAGGACAGGTCTGTCAGTTGCTGTAGGGAGTGAAGTCTGCATTTCTACATGGATGCGCTCTTCGGGTTCTTCAGGTGAGGTTTCCAGCACTATGGCTTGGGGGAATCCGACGGAAGAAGGTGAGGTCTCATGTACCAAAGGTTCCCTGCGACGGTAGGTATGGACACTTGCATTGACTGCCATGTCAATAGTTCGATTTGTCATGTCGGCCATATCAATGTTCATCCCTCGGACCTCCTTTCTATAATCTTCTATCTCGTTCCAAATAGCCTTACGGAATTGCTCGAGCGTTTCGAGTTTTTCAATATCCTTCCATTTATCGAATTTCTCTGGGCAAAGAGGTTCGTCATCAGGATCGTGGTATGATGACAACCAAGGGTGTTCGAGAGCTTCGAGTACTGTCACACGTTCAGCTGGATCAAACGTTAGCATCTTAGCTAGTAGATCAAGTGCTATTGTTGCTACGTCAGGAAATTGGTAGGGTATCCAAGGTATTCCTTCACCTTGCGGATCTGCGGTCGGCATGAGTTTCCGAAAAGGGACTGTTTTCTTGAAAGGGAGGGCGCGGACATATGCTTGCGCCTGCAAATTATAAGCAACATTTGGGCATCAACTGAAACCAGATCCATACCTTATCGCTACCTATCTTGTTCAGGATACGTTCCTCAGGCGATCCTGAAGTGAGTGAATGAGTGTTACATCAAATGGATGAATTTTGATGTGCAAACCTAGCACATCGAGTATCTTGTTGAGCTGGTCAACTGATCATTTTGTTGTAGTTCAGTGGTAGGCCTCTTAGAGGTAGATACAAGAACGCTGACCATAGCTTTCACCAACGTCAGGAGAATTCCAAGCGAGTGGTGAATATGGCTTACTCCTTTCCCTTGAAGATAGGCTTTCCCATAAGTAATTCGGCGAGAATGCAACCAGTAGACCATACATCTATTGCAGTGTTGTAGCGACTTTGAGATGGGTCGTATCAACCGATCTTAGTTCGTCCAGGAGTTATTCGGAAAGACCCACCGAAAAGCAAGCATGATTTCAGGTGCCCTGTACCATCTGGTTGCAACATATTCCGTCAGATGACTGACATTCTCGTCCGGCATAGAGTTAAAGCCTCGACTCAATCCAAAATCACAGATCTTCAGTTCGCAGTCGGCGTTGACCAAAAGATTTCCCGGTTTAAGGTCTCGGTGAATGACAGATGCGGAATGGATGTACTTCATGCCTAAAAGTGCTTTCTTCAGGGTCGCTCTTGACACAACAATTATTGATGTTCACCTCGTAGCATCTGGTAGATGAAGTACTGCACATGTTCATTACTTAAACTCTGGCCAGACTTGATGATTTGATGAAGGTCGGCTATGTTGATCATAATATTTAGGTGGTAGAGTACCTGCGTAGACACTCAAACAGACCTTCCATTGGCTTGCAAGATAATGGCGTGAATGAAGGCCAAGTTATGGGGAGATGAAGTGGCTTACCTCCATGAAAAGATAGCTGCAACGAAAATTCAGCGAGACAGAATGGTATGAGGGTAGCCGGTCACTGACATCTCGTTGAAATCGGGTGTAATAGCATCAACGTCAATTAAGCCGGTAATGTTCTCGTGGTTAAAGTGTCTTAAGAGAGTAATCTCTCGTAGAGCTCTTTTCGCCAGTTGGGCCTTTTCAAATACACGAGTTACAAGCTTGATAGCAACCGTCTCTCCAGAGATGTCATCAGCGGCTGCACTGAACAAGATTCAAGGATTATTGGAACGGGCCAGCATTATTGGACGCGCACATCACAACACCATATGCCCCGGTGCCCATCTCTCTAACCAGCTTCCACCGCTTCTCAACATGAAACACTTTTCCAAATGAAGATGAGAGCGAATGGTAGCCTCTACAAATGTGACGACTGTCATCAGCACCGTGATATCCGGTTAATTGCAAATACATGCCGCCGCCTGAGACCCTCTTCCGAGTAGGGATTGGAGGGTCGTCGTATCCGCGATCTCCCTCGATCTACATTCCAGGAAACCGGAGAGGGTCGAGGCGACGTTGTTTTATCATCATCTTTGGAGGAATCTCGACCTCGCCGGCGACGATGACCGCGCGGAGACCTTCGTGGAGATCTTCTTGGGGACCTCCTCGACTGGGACATGGGTTTGGTTAAGCTGTTGAACACAGCGTGCCACAGTCGTGGTAGACAGGATACCAACTGCGCGTGTTAGGAACGTGACTCTGGCAGTCTCCTCAGCATGTCAAATAACCAATTTAAAACTACAGCTGTGTAATCTAAATGTACCACATATAAAAAGTCACGATAAGTATCCAATTACCCTTCAAGACAGTGCAGGCGATCCTGCCCGAGATCCCTCAGCGGAAGCTGGCGTACCAGTCCCGTCCTCCGCCTCTCCAAAAATATCCAGCAACCCAGCAAGGCGTGCTTTATTCGTACCCGCTTTCTTGGTGACATAATCTCGAAGCGCCGTCTTCAAGCTCGGTTGCTTGTCAACGAGTTCACGCAACTGATCCTTCGGTAATTGTAACAATGCATTGATACTTGATGGCGCCGTAACTTTTGCACACCAAATGAAGCCTTCCCATAGCGGAGGATTAGTCCATATTTTTTTTGTGATCAGTCGCGAGAGCAAGGTGGTCGAAACGAATCCAATCAAGCTCTTATATGTTGTCACTGCTTGAATGACCTACAACGTGGTCAGCCTACGTTCACTCCGAGAAAAGAGGACTAACCGTCCGTAGGAATAATGTTGGCAAATTCGATTCATCAATGAGCTGTTGCATCACCGCACCAAGAACTTCAGAACGAAATATATCCGTCATTGAGAAGCAAATATTTATCGCTGCGTGTCTTTGAGAATAGCAAATGGGGTTTGTGAATTACGACATACCTTCCATTGCACTCTTTAACCCAATCTCCTTTTCACATTGATGTAGCAACACCATTAAGCGATCCGGAGGGAGCAATTCGCTTTGCCTTACTCTCGGCATATTCGAGCTTACACTCCCGAACGTGGAGGTAGCAACAATCGAATTGAAGACATTCCTAACAATGTTTCTATTCTCTGCTTGTCCATTCAAGATCGAAACAATCCTAGGCAGATGGCGTATAATGTCCGCCTATTTGAACGAAACCCAATTAGAGATCTCAGCTATATCATGCGAACAAAAATGACATACTCTATCCATTTCAGCAATGATCGGTATAAGGAACCGCGCATGGAGATCTTTCTCGTTGATCAGTGCCTTGACAAGAGCAACAAGTGTGGAACTTGCACGCCCATTTTCAGTGAAGATTGTCAGAACCCGTAAAGCAAGTGACTCAGCTCCGCGAGGGAACTGGCGCAAGAGTGTCAACAGTTTACCGTTATTGGGTCCGAGTGACTTGATGAGTGCAGTTATGAGAGTCTGAATGGCTTCTTGTACTGTTATATCCATTTGACCATAGGCATCAAAGAGTCTTTAGAATTATGAGCTCTGAATAAAAGACTAAGGAAACAATGAGAGCTTACTCTTCCAGAAAGTCTGGAACCTTGACAGATAGTGCAAACAAGAGCTCCACATGCTGGAGTACTTGGGCTTTCTGCGCCGGTAATTCTATACACTCCGGAAGATATGGAGTATGTACCAGGTCATCTTCCAGGGTAGGACTATTTTCTATTATTTCCTCTTGCTCGGCCGCCGAGGCTTTCTCCCCATCTAAAGCAACAGTGATATTTACCTCTGTCTTGTATTCTCCTTCAGTATAGCATCCATTCTGCTTGGAGATGTTAATATCGCTCATAGCGACATCCAGCATATCCGCCTCTCCTTGATCTTTCTGAGACTGAGCGTGGCCATTCGCAGGCTTGAACTGAAGCTTTCGCAATAGTTGAAGAGCAAACTCGCGTATCATAGAGTACATGGGTTGTAGCTGAGGTACCCAAGCTTTTACGACATTAATCGCTGCTGCTCGTGTCTTTTTATCTGAGAATAGACATTGGCCGTGATGACTAATGAATGTTGGATACCCTTACCTGGGTGAGTCGTGAGTTCCAAAAGTGTGTTGAGCGCTTCCGTTCTCAGTGACGGTCGTTGGAGCACCAAACCACGCAGGGTGATAAACCCAATTGTCACCTTATCGCTACAAGAGATTTCTGGGATTAGAATCCTGAAAATGATACATTTGAAGAGTTATGTACCTTGATTCATCCACACACATATCTCGCAGTAGGCCAAGAACATCAGGGGGTACAGCGGGCAAATCCAAAATGAATCTTGAGAAAGTGCGATCTTTTGTATCGAGCAACGTTTGATACGAGGCTACAATCTGATTAAGCCAGATGTCATAATTGGGGCGCTAAACGGAGGATCAGTGCAAGGAAAGCAGAGAAGGGATAATATAGTGAACCCAGTTATCGTTTTGTTCTGAGTGTATCTGATCATTATACCACTCTTCGTTCATCCACGTAGTAGCAAGCCGTGCTCTGGAATTCTCAAAATCAGTAGGCAGCAAGCGCCAAAGAATTCAGCCAAACCTTGAAGAAAAATTTGCCATAATGAAATCGCATAGTTTTTGACGTAGTTGGTCCTGGCGGACGTAGAAGTTATAGACAGTCATTTCCTTATTATCCTCTTCGAGACTCTCATCCGCCGGTATTTGTGCTACTCGCGTAATCATGCGTACCAGCAATAGCATCCACACCTCATTGGGCGATGTCCCACCAGCTTGCGACGAGTCCACAGGTAAGTCATCTGCTTCGGCCCATATACGCCCCACCGAATCAGTAATCAACAGGATCCGATCTTGTTCTGGCAAGTCTTTCGGTGGAGGAAGTTTGAATTCAAAAGCCTGAAGGCTATCAAACTCAAAATCAGCGGTAGGCTGTTCTTCCTCGACAACGGTCTCGTTTCCTGAAAGCTGGAGAGTTCTCGTCAATAAAACACACAGACTCATATAGCAATCTACCTGAGCGTTGAGCGTTTCCGGCTCGAACTCCAACTCATCCTGATCAATATCCATTTGCAATGGATCAACAGGCTCCTCGGCTTTGACTACTGGTGGCGTCGTTCGTGCGGGTGGCGTTGAACTCCGGTCTGCGGCTTGCTGAACCATAAGGCTTCGAGGTCCTGTAGGCACTTTGGGGGGGAGGGCAGACGATGAGGATGTACTGATAGGAGGTGTAGGTGCGGAAGGTTGAGAGGTAATCTTGCTTGTTCCATAATTTCGTCGGTATTGTTGGACGAGAGACTCGAGGGCTGATTCAGTGAACGCCTCAAGGTTTGCAATTATGAGATCAGTTATCAGGGAAGGTGGAAGAGAAGTAAAGTCAAACGCGGCGAGTGTTGAAGTTATATCTACTGTGCTCTCCGAGTCAATTTTAGGTCGCTTTGCATCAGAGGGCTCTCCCGCAGGTGCTGACGCAGCTCGTTTCCGTCCTTCTCGTCGCTGTCTGTCTTCTCGGGCCGCAGCTTCCATACGTTGCGCTTGCATGTTCAATGTGTCATTCAACTGCATACTCAGAGGACTATTGGGCGGGACGTAATTACTGTGGTGGAGTTCAATAAGTATCTTCAGGATAACACGTAGAACCCACCGGTTGATGTGAACAAGTAAAATTCTGAGAGCCTTTTCCACACTTTTAACAGCGAAGGTAGAAAGTTTTTCAAGAGTCACTGGCGTCCATGACCTCAGTGCGGGCACTAGTGTCTGCAGAATGACCGGTCGTTGTTTGGCGAGGGCAGCCCAACTGTTGAGCAAAGCAGTAAGCAAGTCCACATCCCTTGACCAATTTGTTAATCTCCACGAACGAAATAACGAACCAACGTTCGACTCACTGGCTGGAGAACAGCGTCGCAATCAACCCTTCCAACAACTTTTGTCCTTCCGCCTCAAGTCGCGCAGCAGATATGAAGGGGTGATCACCGGGGCAAAATGAGATGTTTGGATCGTTGGGTTTCTGAAGCTGTGAATTGCACGATTATTTCAGGAATACAGTCCTCTATTGCTAGAGATGATTTATAGATAACTACCCTAGGGTCTTGGACACCGCGCGTCTGGACGAGGACCACGCGTTGCACGAACTTCAAAGCCGACAGTTTCACTCCAATATTCCCTGCTGTCGACCACACCATTTCAATCATCTGGTTCTTGCAAGCTGTCAGGGTATTCCATGGGTTCGGGTTACTGCGGTTTATGCACCTGTGAGATAGTCGTGTGAGCCTCTTGAAATGACAAGTGGACGAAGGCTCTGGCTCACAGATACCGAAAGAGTAGGGGATATATGCTGGTTAAACACTGGATAGCAATTTTAATATAGTAGACTTCAGATTCATTTAGAAATTGCACGAGGGGATCTAGGAGCTGCAAAGCCACTGTCAAGTACAAGATTGATACAATAGCTCACAATAGAAACTAAATGGTGACGAACTCTGAGTGCGCTGCTCTATTGTTAACGCCGAGCGACCAAGCGCAAAATGCAGCAGGTCAAAAATCCATCTTTTCAACAATGAGTCTTCTGCATCCGTGACCTTGCGAATCAACGTGTGCACGAGAATTGGAATAAGTGTAGCGTGCTGTTCAAGAATTGTACGAAGCGAGCCAAGGAGATCAGCCTGTTCTGTTGTATTCTCTGGAGCCGTCAGTGCAGCCTGAAGCAGCTGAAGGGGATCGACCGAAACCGCAGCCATTGTGATCGACAGCCTCAACGACGTTCCTCCACACTCAAGGCTCCGGCAAGAAGTTTGGGCCCTAATCCAGCATTTATCCAGCGTACGTCACGTGCCCTCATTTATTTGATCTTGTATGCACTCTTCCTCAGTCCTACGCAAAGAAATATATTGATTCGCTTTTCACCAGCAATCCAAAAGTTAGCAGTTGATACAAAAAATATTTCGTCTGTGCATCTCCATGCAGTGGGTATAATGAGTACCACGAATAAAATCGTCCGAGTGATAATGAAAAAAGACCGGTGAGGGTAAAGTACAAATAGTGAAGAGTCACAAGTCAAAAAAGTGAATGAACATGTTCACGAAGCAAGCCACGGAACAAGACGGACAATAAACGAGTGTGGGCTTGTGCATAGGCATTCATTATGTGCGCTGGCGTACTGCAGAAGAGTAGCCGTTTGCTGGGGGTAAATGAAGTATTAAAGACGACGCCTGAGCATTATCAAGGCTCGGACGAGGAGTATCCGAAAAGGATGGTGGTCGAGTCGGTGGTGCATTTGGATCACGGAGACGAGGTGGGGGTTGGTGCCACTCCTCTATTGGTGGTGTTCCCTGCAAATTCTGCGGCATGCCCTGCGGCAGGGACGGTGAGCCGGGAACATCGTTGGTTGGAGTCATGTTAGTCCGCACTAGATGTGACGGTGCCTGCTGCCGGATTCGAGAATCGGAGATAAACGATGTACTGACTGGTGGGCGCTCCGCGACAGGCGAAGTTATCATAGGAGAAGGATGTCGATTGTTTCCATTAGGAAGACCATTATAGTGTCCATTAGAAGACGGTAGTTTACCAGTTCCTTTGACTTTCATGTAGGTTTCACACTTCTTGAGGAATTCCTTTCCAGTCATCTCCATGAAGTTGGTAAAATATTCTTGATCTTGCAGAACTGGAACCATGTCCGCCGGTATAAGAAAAAATTCATCTTGATTTTCCAATAAGCTTGTGACGACCTTGAGGGTACCAAACGTCTCGTCACGCATTGGATCCCGGCCTCGCGCTCTCATGATGCTTGGAGAAATCACAGTTGCGAGATTAGGGAGATCCATCAAGTTACCTGTTTCAGAGTCCATGTGGGCAAAAGATGCCACCCATTTGAGGAAGACAAAAATGACTTCCATAGTGTCTCGATGTGGCTTTGGCATAATGAGCGAAATTAGATGGAGATAACGTTTGCGGTCCTCATCGGAAGGTAAATCTAAGCCAAGTCAATCCAAAACAAAATCATATGGTAAAAGCCAGGCTCACTCTGCGAAGCCACGAATAACCGATGAAGTTTGAACGTCATCAAAGGTTCGGGGAGTCCCCCTAAGAACTTCTTCAAGAGCGCTGCCAATTGAACAGGGTTGTCTTGTGTGAAATCAACGGAGGAAGGGTCTCTATCGATCGCTTCCATAGCAGCATTCAAACGCCTAATGTTCCCATTCTTGCGGAAAATACCCTCAACTGACATATCTGAGGTGCAATCAGTCAAAGACAAATCAAGAATCCAAAGTCCTCACCCATCTGTCTCATTGCAGATATAACATCGTCTATGAAACTGGGTACCGGCAGAGTCGATCCACTTGCGCCGAGTAGGGAATCTGCGCCTTCCCTTTCGACCAGCACTTCGAGTCGTTCTCCAAAGACTACTATCGAACAAAGTCAGGATGTTTGAAAAAAAATCGACATGACGTACCCTTTTTCTTGGGAGCTTTTTTGTCGCCTCTAAACAGCTTCTGCCAGAAGTTGCTCTTCTTCGGCTCAACCATTTCTAGCAACTCTTCCAGATCAAAGCTATCTTTCAATGGTGACCGTGTCAAAGCGAGTACAGCAAAGTGCTTGGCAATTGCCAACTCTAGCGCACTGAGCTCAGCAATATACGGCAGAGATGTCTCTCTCGGGAGTGACCGATGTTGCTCGCGTGCCTGGACAGCTTCCACGATGGAATGGATATCACCGAGCGAAAACGCCTTGCTCTCATTTGCTGGGTCAAATTGACTTTCCTCTCCTGCTGTGGGTGAATTTGGTGTGCTATCTTCCAGAATCATGACTTCGGTATTGTTTCGAGCAAAGGCTGGCCTGAGGACCTGACCTGTTTGAGGATCAATAGGAAGTTTAGCAAGGTTAGGTTTAGCATATTGGGAAGGAGGCGATTGAGTAGAATGTTGAGAAGGCGGCGTAGGTTGATGATATGGAAGCAAGTATTCTTGTTCTGGGGTCAGCTGATGCACTTGTGGTCGTTGAGGTTGGGCGACATAGTTCGCGCTAGTGTGCTGATTTTGGCCGGTCGGTCCATGTGACCGATGTCCACATTGCCCAATATCGGAAGGGTGGGCGATCTTGCCAGCTGGACTTTCAATGATTGTTGATCGCTTTGGTAGGCGAGCCGTGGCCGAGATTTTACGTTCAACATTGTTCACTCGTCGATATTCAGAATTACGATGCGGATCTATGGCACTGGCAGGCGAGAGACCTTCGGTATGGGAAAAAGCGACTGAAGTTCAACTGTGAGGTGTGGAATATTTGGTTCTCGAAAGATCTTACCAGGAGATAGTGGAACAACACCTTGCTTCTTCAATAGTAGGTACAAACGTCGTAGTGCAACATTGAGCAGGAATGCATACTGTTCAAGACGTTGTACAGGTTGAAACCCACTTTGGCAGTTCAGTGTTGCGTGCTCCGTGCAGTAAATGATCTGAGGGATCTCGCCAAAGGAAGGAGTTTCCACTCGTGACTCAGGATCAAGGACAAAAATCCCAACATTTGCGGGTGGTCTCCGCGCAGTCGACGGTTTAGCTGGTTGATTAGGAGCATCCTTGGGATCTCGCTCATCCCCACTTTTGGATGATTGTTCCTTGGGAATAGCCACTAATGCAGTCTTGCCACATACATTGCATTGGACACAATTTGAGTGCCATCGCTGATATGTGCCTAGCCTCACGCAGTCTTCCTCCACCGTCTTATCACACTTGACACATAGATCCGAGGGTGGGTTTTGGGATGAAACCCGGTTGTCTCGAATGGCCGCGGGTGCGAATGGTGACTCACCAGCATTCTCCGGTGCTAGACTCCGAAATCCATATATAACTCCTTGCGTACCGTGATTACCTTGGAAGTTTGACAGTGTCTCCGGGTGATAACCCTTAATCACTCTTCGAGCAGCCGGGTTCCCCCCCTGGACTGCGAGCAGGTGCAATTTGTCCAAGAAAGACGACATTGCCTCCCGTACGCTTTGTTCCCGTTCTAACCTAAGGGCCCCCGTCAAAGCAATCCTAATGAGAATCTTTAAATAATGTGCAAGACCCGTGACTAGTGCCAGCAATTCTTGCGTCATTCCCATCCGTCGTGCACCAGTTTCTTGGGTATGCGAGAGTAATGTGAAAAGCTCAACAGTCTTCCTGCACAGCATGCGTGCCTCGCGAACGTGGGACATGCCTGTTGAGAATTTGAGAATCTCTGATGGGTTCCTGCCAGTGAGCACAAACCTTTCATGCCAAGTCGGGCAAAGTGGAATTCTAGATCGTCAATGGTGGCGAACAATACTTCAACGTGAAGAATGAATTTTTCCGCCATGCGGATCGCATCTAGGTATTGACCATTGCTGACTTGGCGTAGCATATCCGAGATGCACGCCGCACTAGACTCTTCGAATGCTGATAGAACGCTTCAGGAGGATGAGCTAGGAAACGAATTTCGAGGGCGAAGGACTGGGAACGTACGTCCAAATGCGGTAGACCTGCTGCTCCATTCGGACCTGCTTCTCCTTCAAAGAAACCGCGTTTTCTCTCTGTTCCTCTTCTAGATATAGTGGTTCTTGTAGCTCCCCTTCAATTGGAGGTGTACTTATTGGTCTTCTTGATGCTACCTTGACATTCCAAAACTAGATTCCGGCCAATGTTGAACTCAAGACAGCTCACAGAAAGAAATAAAAGATTCAATCAGCTCACCTTATTAATCATATAGCATTCCGGGTGCCAACATTCGTCTCGCATATTTCGATTGATCTCCACAAATTGCTTCAGGATGGCGCTATTGCATCCTGCACATTTTGTTGCAAATCTTGTGGAGTAGTGAAAATGACAATAGACATCCCCCGTGTGCTCATAGTACGAATCTTGAGGGCCAAACAGTGTCGAACATGCAGAACAGGTGAAATGATCCACGTGGAATTTCTTATCTAGAGCAATGTCAAATGAATCGACATAAAACCTATATGTCAAATTTCAATACTGACTGCAGGCAGTAATGTAGCTGCCTCTGAGAGCCGAATCACACTTGGCACATATGAGATTCAACCTGCGGAAGTAGTCTCTTTCGCAAAGAGGGTGTTGTTTGTTTCCAGCGCCTTCGATCGGGAAAAACTTTTGTGCTACAACCTCACCACAGTCCTACAATGACATGAAGCCAGGATTTATGGAGGACAAAGAGCTCAAACACGTACCATGCATTTAAAACAATTCAAATGAAAAACAGTGCCAAGTGCACGAACAAATTGGCCTTGCATGGCCTTCCCACAAGCTGAACATATTCTATGAAAATCATTTATGAGAATGAGATTGATGAATACATGCAACGACCGGAAATCCTCGTAAAAATGGTTCAGAAACTCACGAAGAGGCGAGACTAGCTGAAGCAGAGGAAGCGACGCTCGGTTGCTTGGCAGCATTGGACTGGGATGAGGATATGGAATAGGCAGATACATGAGAATTTACACTCAGATGCTGATCAGAATCATCAGAATGACCAGAAGATGAACGCGGTTTAAGGTTCTGGGCGCCTCCAGGTGTAGATGGTCTGCTGCTGCCCGCTGAGGAGAGAAAAGCCGGGGAGGGCCTCGGTGACGTGGTAAGGTAAGGTGAACTCTGGGGCGAGGAGGAAAAGGTGTGATTGAGGTCCTCGCTGCGGCTATGAGGAACCCAAGAGAAATTGCGATCTGGATCCGGTGAGCCATATGTAGCCGATCGAGTGGGAATATTTGGGCGTGCGAGCGGTCGGGAGGTATTGGTAGAAGGATTTCCAGTATCCCGCAGTAGAAGTGGTAGCTGGGATCGAGTTGGCTGGGCTGGGGTCTGTTCTAGGTCGGCATTGGCTGCTGAGATATTCATTGGCGACGTTACATTGTTCCATGGTGACGGAGCCCGTCCGAGATCATGTTCTCTGTTCATGACTCAGTACCAGCAGAAAATAATCTGCCCTACAACGAGGAGAGATGCAGGGGTATGAAGAGTTGAAAGAAAAAGTATGAGAACAAGATGTGCCAGGGGATGGAAACTTGGATTGGCCAACTCTTCACCCGCGTCACAAATGTCACACACACATCTGTCACTCTAATAGAGACTTTTGCCCAGAATGCCACAACGCGACTGTGTTCTATGCGGGCTTCTATCTCCGTTTATCCCATCTTCCTGTCCTTTTGGTACCGAACTTGTAGTTTTACTTTCCCCACGAGCCCGAGGATCTGACCGTTGACATATTTCACCAATGTATCATTGGCGCCCTCAGGTACTGATACAGCTCCATTGCCAGCTGCATGGAAAACGTACTAGACTGATATAAATTTCTCGTCAAGTTGGTTCGAAGGTCCTATAACTTTGCTAGTTGGATTTTTCCTATGTCGTCTCAAACCCCTGAACCATCACTACCAATCGCGAGACTGAGCCTACCGATGGATACAACGTTATTATTCAAAACTCATTCATGTCGCGTCTTAAAATCCTCTCGTATAAATAGGAGTTTCTGGAACTAGTGAAACGACCACACGTCACAAGATGTTAGCAAGGTACCCCTCACTTGAGTGCCCTGATCCAAGGGTAATCACATAGTCGAAACTACCGCTTCCACCACACTCGATAAAAGTCAACAAGCTGGTTTGGACCAGAGCATCGCTATGATGGCCAGTATCTACTCGACTCCAAAGCAGGCGTGACAATCAAATACCTATAGCTTCGAATACTTTGGCAGAGAAATACAAATTCGATTCCACCAGTAAATGTGGTAAAAAACAAGAAAGTGAGACAGGCCTATTGGTAAACCTATTGGTAAACATCATAAGTAAGATCCACCTCACCTAGTAGATCGAAAAAAGGCATTGACTAGCACCATCTGGATTCCTTGGGATGTCTTCATTGGTTCAAAATACAATATCTAGATACATCTTTAAACTCCCTCAATTGGGAATAACCAGAACAGTTTAACTATTTGGAGTCCCACGTATTATATGTGGTAAGAAGAAATACACTTCAACAGATTGCCCCGTGGCCGAGATCAACTGTGGAGAGAAAGAGAGAATTCTGTATTTGTATACCGCAACAAGCAAGCAGGTGCTAAGACGAGGTGGGTGAGATACATAGCGGTACACTACTAACTACACCCGAGCTTCAGGGGGGTCAGCTGGGGTTGTTCCGAGTTGGGTGTGAATGTTGTCGGTGAAGTAGTTGGGTCGTCCGTGGGGCGGTGTAGGTTGGGTCAAGTGTAGAAAATAGCTTTTTCATTTCGCTCAGGTAGAATGACCAACTGTGTTACCGGTACAAATGCAAAAAGTCCGCTCCAACCAGTAATTGAGCTGGGCTGCTAGCCTCGAGCACGAAGCAACATTCGAAAAGCTTGCAGCTAAATGAAATTGTCAGTCAACGACGGGTACCTCGTCCTCAAACTCTCTGGCATCTATTCCAGTTGGAACATCCTCAGAGTTGTTAGATAATTTTTCAGATTTTCCAGGTTCGATCACAGTAGCTTGCCCAAAGTATTAACTTAAATATTCTACGAGCCTGTGCGATGCATCTCGTTGATACAAATAACATAGTTCTTTTGTATCTATCATCCCTTTATCTTGCGAGATCGAACAAACCCCTTCATAGGTCGGAAATTACTCAATTTTTTAGTTCTTCGAGTGTTGATTTCATACCTCACAAATCTAGGGAACAAAGAAATAATGTCATTCCCTCGATTATGTGTTTCCACTTTGACCTCACTTCCACTGACCAGATCGTGACTGTACACCCGTAAACAAAGACCGGCCTATGGCAGGACGGGAATATGGGGTATTTACAGTAGGGCTTTCATAGTCTGATTATCGACATGGAGGATATACAGATCTTCTGCAGCCTTGGCTATTTCCTTCATAAACTCCACATTGGGCATTTCTCTCCTTGATGTAATGCTGAATTGTAGATAATCTGCAAAGACATCATGTGAGTCACAACTTTTGCCATGGGCTATAGAGAACACACTATCAAAGCCGGTCATGTAGGCGACTCCAAACCCGTCCGGGACGACCTGAACAACAACACTAGTCAGCAAGACCTCAAAGAACGAATGATATTTTCGAACCTCTCCCCAGCCATAAACAAGGAAATGCTTGGAGAAAATAGCTGAAGTACTTAAAGCCCAGTAGCCCGATCTCTGGTATACGGGATCACTGTAAAGTTCAGGGACCTCCTCACCAGGCTCCAAAAGCTGCCTCAATCCTGTGTACCCATACGTCAATGGACTTAGCTGGGTAGCATACACTTACCAAACATATGACGGTCGACACCTTGCGCATTACCAGCAGCTTTGGCAAGAGCAATATGTTTCTTCGCCGCAAGATCAAACAATCCCTTCCTTTCTTCATCACTGGCATTTTTATCATCCATACTTCTCACCCACTCATCAGCTTCACTTGACACGACACGAATCGCCTCTGTCCTTCCTTTGTAAAACTTCCTCGTCGTCGCAGCTTCATAGGTCCCGCCATACCTCTCCCTCTCACCCAATAATCTCCTATATGCCAACTGTACGATCAGCTGAGCCCACGAATCTGGCGATACACCAAGCTTCTTGATAGCAGTTTTACCGTAAGACGTTCTATAGAAGTTCAATGTATGGTTTTCAATGAGCTCGCGAGCTGCAATGTCAGCTTGGACGATAGCTTCCATTGAAGCTGTAGAAATTTTGAAATCGAGAGATTCAGGAATGAGACCTTCAATGGCGTTCGCACCACAATCGAATTTAGGATCATACATGAGATCAAGAACGTCATCGCATAGGCGGACGGTAGGTGTACCATCCATTACGGAATGTTCGCCAACGAAACCAGCCTCAGCATTGTCGAAGACGACAAAATTGCAAGGTTTATCGGACCAACGGTTACGAAGGCCTCGAGGAGTATCGCTAGCAAGGTCACCATGCCAAAGGGCTCGAGAAAAGTGAGCAGCTTCGGAAGGTCTTGATTCATCTAGAGAGATGATGAATGCAGAAGATTGGATTTCGCGAAGGATTTGACGGTTCTTGGGTATAGATGCAAGTTCATTGTAGTCCTTGGCCCATATACCGCGGTTCGAGGCTGTCAAAATACCGACGCCAGGATATTCCTCCGTCGTGTGGTCATAAATATACTGGAATTGTCTGTACAAATATTTTCAGCAATTCTTGGTAAGAACAAACGAGAGGCCGACCTTTCCAATTCGTCAATACCAAGAATGCGTCCATTATATGTTGCATTGATCTTCCAGAACCTATTCTTGCGGACAACAATGATATGTCCAGTATGACCGGTTTCACCTTCCTTGGAGTATGAAATACTCCAATCCAAACCTGAGGGTCCAGGGATACGGCAACAATCGAACATCCATCTAATCGTTGAAAAGTTGGATACTACTAGCGTTCAATCTGTCGAAGGAAGTTTACCTATAGGAATCCATACACAAAGGACCCTCCTTGGTTGCGTCAGGTTTGATCAAACCCTGTTTGAGCTTTTGACGGAAAATCATGATGCCACGAGCAATGGTTGCCGCTCTGCCAGCAGGTGTCTGTGGTAGATGTGTAGGTTGTGCATCGAATCCATCTTCACACTTCATTAAATGTCTCCTCGAAAGCTGTAAACTGACGCTTACAGTAATATGATACATTGATAATAACCTGATCCAATGGTGATGGTACGTCAGGTCACCACATAGGCAAACGATGTGCATCGTACCGAGTCACGATATCCAAGGTACGCCACGTCATCCCACCATTGTTCGAGCCAGTGATCAATCTTGTTGTTAAGTTTCAATAATCTCTCTTGAAGTTCAAGACCTTTCCCGGAGCCGAACTCGTCGATCTTCTTCTCAACGGCATTGAGCTCCGCATTGGACCACGCGATCGGTTTCAAAGACTCTTTGAGTCGCACAAGAGTATCAGTCAAATTTGGGACTGGTAATTTTGGGAGTTTAGATTGCCCGGCAAAGGTGACGGTCGAGGGAAGATCCGGAGCGACTGCTTTCCAGTTTTGAGGGCGTTCAAGCGGGGCTGTGGAGGTGGACATTGCACACCGGAGGCGAGAAAGAGTTCGAGACAAAGAAACGCAGCTCTGAAAACGACGCACCAGCATTGTTCAGAGCAGATGCCGACAACTATTTAGGGGCTCCGGAGCTCTCTTTCAGCTGATTTCCATACAAAAATATCCAGCACGTGGTCATCCTCCTTCATGGTTGAAGAAAATACCCAAAGGAACAAAGCAGACAAGACACCACTTCCACCGGGAATGGTGTTGGGACCTGACGGAAAACCCTGCAAAATCTGCACGGCATTCCGCAACTGGAAGCCCCAGACATCGAGTAACATTGAGTCTGACGGAAACAACAAAAGTCGAGCTAGTAATATTCACGGACAGGCACTAGCAACGGCTGCCCTTGCAGGCGGAACACCCACAGCTGCAGCCACCAACTCTATTACATCTGCTCAAGCCAAGACTCCCCTCGAACCCCCGCCTGGATGTCCTCCAGATGTTGAGCAACTGGGCCGCGCAACGTGGGCATTCCTGCATACAACTGCTGCTTACTACCCAGACAAACCAACAACCAAGCAACGCGCAAACATGCTTTCGCTTCTCCGTGCGTTACCTATCCTATACCCCTGCACATGGTGTGCACAGGACTTTGGGCAGGATATCGAAAAGCATCCGCCCGATGTCAGCAGTCGGACAACTTTGAGCCGTTGGTTGTGTGAGAGACATAATGAGATAAACGAAAAGCTCGGGAAGGAGCAATTCAACTGTAGCAAGGTAGACGAGAGGTGGAAGGACGGTCCTTCCGATGGTAGCTGTGATTAATTCAGGTTGTTAAGAAATCAAATCGGTTTACTAAAAATAGCTTAGCCGCTAATGCGGCGCACACAGCACAGTATCAAACGCCATTGCCATCCGTCGTCCTCACTACATCCATCTCAATCCAGAGGGAATGACTCTGGTTAGTTCATGGGCCCTGTTCTTCTGCAAGCGTCCGATCCATCGACTCCTGGCTATTTGCGGAGTCTTTGCCACTGTCTCACTCTTTTTCTTACCTTTTGGCTCATCCAGACAGATGCCCTGCCATACTAAATGTGACTCTCAGCTCAGGAGCCATCCACAACAATACCTGCCTCCTCGACCATATCCACCACCCTTGAGGCTTGATCCTAATAGTTCAGTCTTGTCGAGCCTGTGGGAAGAACGGGCTCAGCAAGTCAGAGAAGCATTCAGGTATGCTTGGGAAGGTTATCAAGAGCATGCCGTAGGGTGGGACGAACTGACACCCGTTGATGGAGGGAAAGTGAACAAGTAGCACATTTCAAATCTCTATAATCCTTTCGTTCGAATTGATCCCCGCCGGCAGTTTCAATGGGTGGGGCGTCACTTTGTTTGATGCCCTTGACACAATGTGGTTGATGGATCTTCACGACCAATTCCGGACTGCCCTTCAATTTGCGGCAAAAGCAGACTTTACTCTAACTGAGGTTAGAGGGACCGATTTTTCTATCATGAATATCGCCGACATGATCCCTCGTATAGGATAAGTACGCTCCTTTCTTCGAGACAATCATTCGTTATCTGGGCGGTTTGCTCTCCACGTATGCTCTGTCAGGAGAGCCGGTTCTTCTTGCTCGTGCGGATGATCTTGGAAGGATGCTCCTTCCTGCATTCAACACCACGTCTGGACTTCCTCGATACGCTGTCAATACCGTGACGTGAGGACACTTGCAAGCATGCCCCTCTGAGTTGCAGGTTAAATGACCTTCCAGTGGCAAAACGAAGGTGGGATGGACATCGAATGTACTATGGTCTGAAGCACTGAGCAACCAGCTTGAATAGTAAGCGATAAATCATATCCATGGCATTCTTTTCTGATAATCAACCAAGCAAATTTCTTGCGCATCTAACTGGCAGGACTGAATATTTCATCAAAGTACCTTCTGCCTACTTGGCATCTTATTATCCAATCACTCAGATATCCTATCTAGACCGAGAATATCATGAAAATCATGTACAGAGCCAATGTTTCCAATGGTTTATTTCCGACTCAATGGAACACTGAGAATGGCACTCCCAATAGCGGTCATCTAATTCCATGTCCTCTGCTAGGCTCATGTTGAGGACTTTCTTTTAGCTCATCACTCTGTCGGCGCTTATGCCGACAGTGCTCACGAATACCTTCTGAAACAATACCTACTCACCGCAAGATCTGAATCACAGGCTCTTGAATTATGTACATTTTTTCTTGTCCTTTTCCCCTCAGACTTTCACTTGCCGTGCCAGATCTCAACTCCGTCAATGGTGTAATAAATAATCTCCTTTATATCACACCAATCCGTCATCTCCTCTATGTGACTGACACAAGGAGCGGTGTTACAACCCACAAACTCGAACATCTGTCCTGTTTCTTCCCGGGTTTACTCGCACTTGGGCTTTTCAGTCTCTCAACAACAGATTCTTCAGCTTATACTTCATCTCAGAAACAACTACACCGTTGGGTAGCTGAAGGTCTTGCTGAAACGTGTTGGTTGATCTACCACGACCAGGAATCTGGTTTGGGTCCAGACGAAGTCCAGATGATGGACTATGCCAATTATATGAAGACTCAAGGAAGCAGTGGTCGTAATAATCCTGCGCATGGAACAAACTTTGACTCCATTGCAGGCCTAGAACAGGAGGGGTTGTGGGTCAGGCAGATAGCGAAGTGGAAAAAGGAGGGAAGGATGAGTGCCACTCCACCAGGAGTTCCTATGCCTGGAGAAAGATTTAAAAGGGAGGAAGATCCAAAGAATAAAGATTACAGGGTTATGATCAATAGGTATATGTTGAGACCCGAAGTATATTCTATCGCTTGGTTTTTTTCCATCAAAGGGACAATTAATTGGTGCTCTTCATTACAGGCATTAGAGACCTTTTTCTACATGTGGAAGTTGACTGGCGACATGAAGTGGCGTGAACGTGGATGGTACGTCTCATCTCATAGTCCGTAAAGAACTGGTTCGGGACCGGTCGCCTTTCAGGTCTATCTTTGAGGCGATTGAGAAATATGCCAAGACACAATATGGTTACGCAAGCCTGTCTGACGTCGATCAGGAAAGTCCGCGTGCTCAAAACGAGATGCCAAGGTAATGTCTTGTACAGCTATGTCTGATCTCATCTTCACTAATGCTCTTCAGTTTTTTCCTGGCAGAGACGTAAGTTTTTTATATCGTGAAGACTTCGTCACTCAATTCATGGATTCTATCAGACTCAAATATCTGTATCTGTTGTTCAAAGAAGATGATATCGTTCCACTTAGCAGTTGGGTGTTCAATACGGAAGGACATCCTCTACCGGTGTTCGACTGGGCACCTTGGGAGAAAGAGGAGTATCATATCAAGTAACGTCCTGTAGTCTGGGCGATGATTAAGAATTCGAAGCTGATCATTGCTGTCGGACTCAGGGTGGAATCGCGACATGAGCTGGCCCCTGAAGATTTGATGTGCCCTGGTTCAGTCATCCACAGCCTGCCGCAGGTGGTAACTAGAATGGAGCAAAAAAAAATAGCGAAAAGCCATTATATTACTCTCGGACATTTGGAGATGAGGGCTGTAAGGTCATTGTCAGGGTTCAAATGCCATCTTGAAACAAACGAGAATTCGTATTTACAAGATACTTAAGGCATGAGAGTGCCATACAGAATAGTATATATACTGAGCTTTCATTAAATTTCATCTAAAAGAAAGTACCTGTACAATCACTGAATTTAGCATTCCAATGCGTCATCTGACAGATCTGAGAACGTACAAAGGTCAAGAAGATACTCGGATTCTTGGAGCGCTTATCGCTCACGAGCAGAATGGGGTACATACAATGCTGCAGCATGGTCAAAATGACTTGTTAGCAATCTGGTTATGTCCCTCTTTGTCACCATCCCGTCAAGATGGCCACCTTCTGTAAATAGAATTTCTCTTAGGTTCTTGGAATCGAAAAAAATCAGAACAAATGTCATTACTACAGAAAGCATCTAGAACTCACCATTTTCTGGAACATGGTCACAACTAGTTCCCTAGGAACTTGCTTTCTAAGCTGTAAAGTTGTAGTATCAAGTGTTGACGAGAAGTCAATGATATTCTCTCCAGGAATAGCCGATTGAATCTCTGTTATTGTCAGCATCTCGGCAGTCTCAGGTCTTATAGAAGCTTGGTTCGGAGAGAATGATTGATCTGCTGAAGAATCTGGTTTTACATCAAGGTCCAGATCCAAAGATTGATGGGAGAACGAGCAGATTTTAAGCAATGATGATGGAGAGCGAGGAAGGGCATCTGAATAACCAATCAGTCATCATGCACGGCTCATTTAGAATGATTTGCATACGAAGAAAAGCTCTTAGTTTTTCACTCGAAGCAAACCCAACTAAATCTCGCCCTTTCACTACAGGAAAGCCAGAGTATGTATAACGGGTAAGGAGATGATCTAAAGACTATTCAGCTTTGTAATTCGAGCAGTATAATTGCTGACATACCCAATTCACTAACGGTGAAGGCTCCATCCTCAATCTTGATTAAACTATCAGCACTTTTCATGATGCTTTCACCTGTATCCTTTCGGAAATCCTTGAAATCAACAGGAGGAAGCCAAGGGTAGCGATGCATTGCAATCCAAGTCGCGTATATTCCATCTGTACCAAGAGCGTCTCCCACCCATTTTGCAGTCATAACTACAATCATGATCGGCAGGACGTGTGAAAGGGCACCCGTGAGCTGGGGATCAAGGTCAAACCCTACAACTATTAGGTCAAAGGACAATGTCACACCTCGAATAGGATAACGACCAAAGAGACTAACCAAAACCTCCGGTCAGTCAAAAGGGAGAAGAAATTGTTGAGTTGCGTATACCTGTCATTCGAGTAACACCGCCCAACATAGCTGCAGCTCCGATAACAGCATAAAACCCAGGAGAAATGCATCGCACTGAAGGATCAGGCGGACAACTGAGAAATATCGCTGCTTTTGGATACAGACGATACATTGATTGACTGATTACTGTAATCAGGAACAATTTCAATGAAGAGAATAAAGGCACAAACGTGACAAGGCCGACTGCTCGACCCAGGCATGCACCAATGGCGATTGTGGGCAAAAATATCCCTGCAGGTATCTGCTCCGTGATCATGAGTATGTATAGGGAGGGAGCGACCACGCCAAGGACACAGACCATCATTCCAAAAGTCCAGGCTGCAGTAATTAATTTCATTGCTGCCGTTAAAAGTAGCAGGAAGATGTTTTGTCCAGCAGCGGTCGGACTGAAGATCCAGTTTAGCAGAATGCAAATTTGCTCTACAATTAACATACTTGCACAAACCGTGGTAGTCCCCCTTGGATGGGTCACATTCTTGGAAAAGGTTGGTAACCAACTCCGAGCTTTGCACCCTAGAAATATCGCGGTTGAAGACAAAAAGGCCAAACGAAGAAGAATGTACCCACCGCGCAAAGACTACCTATGGAATTGTATGAGGAATAAAGCGAGGAATTGTGGGAAGCAACTCACAAGATAACTGACGGCAGCAGTTATAGCAGTAACACAGATGACCTCCAGGACCGGCCAGTCAGCAATCATACTACTCTTTCGGAAGACTGCGATTTTGACATTTAGTTTGATTAAAAGAGAGCCCAGAACACCCTAAATTTGCTTTGAGAAGTCGAGAACCAGAGAGTGAATGTTCCAACTTACACCGATGACTCCCAAAGTCAACCAAGGGACCTGCGAAAATATGTCAAGATGGCGCCGCTGAAATGCGACCTGAATTCACAAGTTCAAACGCCCTCCACGTATCATCCACAAAGGTAACCTACAGAAGATAAGTATAATCAAGTGAAAGGTGTTGCGAGCGTACCTGAAATAAGACAAGTTTCGGAGTACCGAAGGGATTGACCCATTGCAAAGCAACTGCAGCGATGGCCGATGCTACAAATCCCTTCCACATTACCTCGAGTTCATTCGAGAATGTATCCAATTCTAGATCAAGGCTGTTATGCAGCGTCTTTCCCGATAAGTGAGTTTGTTCACCTTCTAGGCCAAAGAGCACACCTCCTAAAGGACTGCCAAATGCTACTGACACGCCCGCCGCTGCGGCCGCTGCGAGCATTCTTCGCTTAAGAGCTAGCAATCAAGTTGGGAAATCTGGACAGCAAAAAGATGGGATAGGTGAATATTGACCTTCGTTATTTTTGAACTGCCTGAAAAACCGAGAGATGCAGAAGGCCAGACAACAGGAAACATGTACGAGAGGGCCCTAATAATCCCAGAGATATAGCTCAACAAGTAGAGACCTGGAAAAACGGACCTCTTTCCCAAGAGACAGACCGGAAGCAACTGTAAGAGCAAGACCAAGAGCCTTTATGAGCAAGGTCCAGGGTGAGAGGAACGCATCAAGGACGTAACCCCCCAAAATCTACTAGGATCGGCCGTGGTGAAGGACTGAGAATTGGATAAACTCACTGCTTTTATCTCAGGAACTTCTTGTCGTCAGTGTGCACTCAATATCAGAATCACAAAGAGCTCACTTCCGGTGTGGAATGCACTATCAAAACTCAAGTCGCTGCACAGCATTGCATCGAAGATGGCTCACTAAGGGGCATACGTGACAACGAGTATGGCAGCAGTCGCTGCAAATGCGATCTTGAGTAGCGAATGAGAAGTATTCTGGGGCATTGGATGGGACATAGCTTACAGCAAGGGCGATATAAACAAAGGATTGGAGTAAAGATGAGCCTAAAATTGTATTGAAATTGAAGTATGTGCTCCACGACTGCCAGTCGCGGCAGACTTCCCCCGCTAAGCGACGCTGAGTATAATATCCATACAGGAAAAAGCTGACATTGCTGACATACGGTCGATGCCACTACAACAGGAAACTTGATTATAGAAGAATCCGTATGCACAACGACCCTCGCGAAGATCCCCCAACCTGAAGCCTGTCTAGTATCGGAAATACATCATCTAGATACAACATACCATTTAACTAACACGTCCAGCCAGGCTCCTGCTATCCCAATTCCCATACCGGTGAAAATGACCACAAACCATACGCACGCAGCATCCAAAGCTGGAGATATAATACCCCGTACACCTGTTCCCGACATGAGAATCTGTTGCCGTGATCGTTCTGTCATGTCCACTTGCAGCCAGTTTATTGAGGAGCCGTCGTTGTAGGTTGTTGCACTTGAAATTTTCGGCTGAAGTAGACGACCGTCTTCAGTGAGTTCATATTGCTCCTCCTCGTATTGTGTTTGCTGAAGCCCCGCATTCCCGGAAGACATTCTGAGTACGACAGATTGTTGGTGAAGGAAAGTAAGTAATCGAGACCTCGACACATAACCAAACAATTGCTTCCGACCTAATGTCCCAGCCATCACAAGTCAATGCTGTTTCAGCACCATCTGCCATGCTTCAGGATGTTTCCTCTATGTCTTCAATACTTATGGGTCCGTTGAATGAACTACAAGCTCTGTCGCAAACACTTTTTCTTTCGCTTTCTCCTCCACAAACGAAGCCGCCACCGCCACCGCCATTGGATGCATTTCTTCAGTGCGACAGGGCTCTCGCACAAGCACTCAGCACTGCCCAGACTCATCAAATTAAGCAGAGAAATATTGAGTCTCTTGAGAAAGAAATACTTGATTTAAACACTCAGTGGAGAAATATATGCGAGGAGCTCACCAAGGGGAAGAAGGAACTCGAGGAGCTGATTGAAGAAGGTGAAGAGAGACTCAAAGCGATAGAACAGGCCAAGGAAGGTATGCCATCTATTTGTCTTTCTAGGCATTTATCTCTCAAAGTCCTCAGCATCTATTCCCTATCCTGAACTCCTGGCATATGCACAAAGCTTGAGCGCATTCACTTCAGCACCACCAAACATGCCAGACCTGAATCTTCCGGGTCAACCACCACCACCTCTGTTTTTCCCGCCCTTCCCCAACGAAGAAAAAATGCGTCGTGGGCACCTTAACGCTGAAGCTCCCCTTGGTTCCTTGGGCGAAACACATTCCGTGGGACGGCGTGCGTATCCCCTTTTTGCCTCACTTTACCCTTTTCAGCTTTGGTTTTCAGCTGCTGCCAATACTGTGTCGCCAGCCATGAACTTCAATCAACACATGGGTGCAAACCCCTACCGTCCAGATCGTCGTGCCCCTCAGCCACAAACCTTTGATTTGGATTTGGACCTGAATCCCGATTTGTAGATTCGATGCACACACTGATATCGGCTGGGAATTATATATGTATATCAATATAATAAGGGAACCATCATAGCCTAAAAGAACTTAAATCCCCATCAATGCTAATGAAGCCAGAAAAAGTTGGGAATCGAGTGCAATGCTTTCTCAGCCATCTCTCCTTAGTCTTTTAATATTCGACCATGCTCTAAGCTGCCGCAAAGGCGAGAATACTGCTCCGCTCAGGGGGTTTTGCACTCTCTGTTTACTTGCGAATGTGTCGAGCTGTTGTCTGAATCCAAGATTTGGGGAGACAACGGGTCGTTTCTTTTGCACGTATGCAATGGCATCGGCACTTGTGATCTTCTTAGTGGCAATCATATACGCGGAGACCACTGTAGCACTTCGACTGATGCCCATCAGACAATGAACCTAGGTTGACGATCAGACAAAGCGCTCCTGTCTACTGCGAATCTAGAGCTTACAAGGACCTTGTTGTTCTCGTCGACCTCCATCGCTGACTTGATAAAGTTCGTCGTCTCCTCTAAGTGACGTAAGATATTGCTGTCCGGCGTATCATTAATCCGGATGTGTAGCTTGTTGGTCTTGTCAATGATATCAGGAATGCCGGGCTCAATTTCGAGCATAGACACAACATGGGTGATTCCAAGCTCAGCCAACAGGTCTTTATTCCCAGCAGCAATCCAACTCCCAAGGTAAAGCCGATCAGTAATGAGATCGACCTCACTGCGAGGCACCTTCTTCAGTATATTTGTGCGAACCACTTGCCACTTTTGTTGGGGAAAGGAGAGCATAATCTACGGGTGGTTTGTACTGGTTAGAGCTGGAATACTAGCAATGGATCAGTTGCAGGTGCCTGACGCTGAAGCACACCTGGCCTAATAAGATGGGAATGCTGTGGCTTGACAATTCCCTATGAACAAGCATCAAGGATCGGCCTGACCATCAAACTGTGATCAAGTTGTGTTCTGGACTCTACCATTAACTCAGATCTCTTTCGAAACGTGATCTTTTCCCAGGTCTAGGACCCGTGTCATCATCATGGTTACCTGGAGACATGGACAGAAATGCGCAGAAAGCTTACTTACTGCGGCAGTCTGCGCCTTCATTTCGTGAGCAGTACAGCAGGCAGAAAGAGCTAAATTAAAATTGATGTCTGAGTTCAGCTATAGTTGGTATATCTGCATCGTAGAAATCGGGGGTGCGGCATTTTTGAATTCATGAAGGAGATCATGCCTGAAGTCTCTCTGTAGGTCGTTGGCTCTGGCGGAACGGGGCCTATACTCAGACAAGTCAGCCCCAAGGACTTGTTCCCTGTTAAGCCTGATCCCAAGAGTCTCTCAGTTGTCTATTGCTTGTCAATGAATGCCATCATGGCATTCCTCACTTTTTGTTATTTCCAGCTCATGAGCGGGCGAACGACGCACAATGTCTTGACATTTGACATGCCATTGAAAGAAGAAATCATAGTCCCATATCAATGTATCAACGTTGAAGGCGAACTAGAAACTTGTTCAAAAGGAACATGTAAACTTACTTGGAAGCCTCCCAGGACGTATCATTGTTCTGTTTGTGGTGTTTGCAGGCTAGAGTTCGATCACTACTGCCCATGGGTTTGTTTCCAAATTCAATTCTTCCTGCTTTTGCACACTGACTGGGGCATAATAGCTAGGGAACTGCGTTACCCTGGCCAGAATGAAAATTTTTCTGGTCCTCTTATTGGCGATCCCTATCGCTTTCTCAATTGGTGTCTTTCCTGTTGCTCCAATGCTTTGGCATCAGTCCATTGATGCCTTGAAATTATCACAAATAGATCCAAGGATACAGCATGTTTGGTGGACAAAATTGCATTCCTGGTGTCTCGGTGGGCCGATCGGGAGGTACTTCATCGGAATTGTATCAGGTCTCTACGTTTTAAGAGAACAAAGGATCAGTGATGGCCAAGTGGACGATTCTTTGTTTGAATCGCCCCACTTGAGGGCAATACTCGTCGCATTCATTGGTCTTATGATCAGCCTCTTCTCATTCGTCTGTGAACATCCTTCTTGGAAAAAAAAATAAGCCTTGAATCATTTTCTAGTTTTTGGCCCTCAGATTTACCTGGCAACTTTTCAACGGCATTACTACCCTCGAAACTCTTAGGCCATCAGTCAGGAAAGGCTCGCTGAGCCGACCCTCCAGCATTTTCGTCTGTCTTCCAGGTTCGGCTGATACAGTACCATTTGTCCTATCTATCCCGCCGGAGGAGCATATCTACAATTTAGGACCAAGAGAAAACCTCAAGGTCTTCCTGGGGCGGCCATTCATTCCCCCAGTGAATACGAGGTGAATGATAAAAACCATTGCCATCACTCATATATGAAACCCTCCCACAGAAAAGATTTCAATTGGCCACTCATTGACCCAACCTTGATTCGACGATTACGATCAAAAATCAACTAGTTCAAATACCAAATATTCTGGCTGCCGGGATCTCAGGGTGCAGTGCCCTTATTTCCACAACCAGTCGATGGCCAGTTAGGGGCCGTTTCGCCTGAAAGGCAGGCACCATTGAAAAGGGCCCCACCGTCTGAGCCCGACCATTGACTGCACGATACCTCTTGGAAATTTCCAAGGAGTGCTCCATGTCCAGATGGGAAGAAAGCGCTAGCGCCTCCTGTATCTTGACATATGTCAAAGCTTCGGTAAAATTACTCAACAGCGCATTTTTTTTTAATGAATAACGGTAGCTTACTGGAAGGGCTGACCATGTTGATTGTTTTGATTGCTTCCAGCTTGACCGCACCATTCCTTCAAAACATATCATTTAATTCACGGTGGAATTCTAGCTTCAACTTATCTTACCTGGTTTCCTTGGACAGGACTAGAACGAATCAACGTCACGCAATGACTCTAGCGATAAGTAGGACTCACCATAAGTCTGTGACTTTGACTACGATGGAATGGAAGGGGCCTGGGAAAGATGGGGAGAACGGGTCAGATGTACCGGTAACAACGAAGCAGCGGCCACAAGCATCTCCTGCACCGAGGCCAGGGGCAGCACCAAAGGAAAGCTGGTTTATAGCAGCAGTGAAACCTGATGCAGCCTTTCCACAAGCAGGTTGACCACAGCCAGTGTACATGGTGAAGGAGGCAGATCCAGAGGGACTTTGGACATAACCTCCTGTCTGCCGACTCTCTACAGAGGTGGCATTGTTGGTACTGATGATGCTGAGGAGAGCTAGGATAACCACCACTGATTTCATGATATTGAGAATGAGATGTTCTTACATCTCCCACTACATGTCTTGTTTTATAAATTAAGACGATCCGAGGTTATAACGTTATATACCCAAGCCGATGTATTTCCAAAATTCTTCCTGCGAGAAAAGGGATTATTTTGGATGTCAGTCACCGTTGACTGGATTGGACCTGATGGCCATGGGTTTTGTCCATTTGAAGCAACCGGAAGACCCTGGGATATGTCTCAGCTCAAGATCATGCCGAAGTGTCGCAGCGGAATGATGTCGAGAGCAGCAATACAAATATATTTGTTCGCTTCAATGATTACAAGTGGGTAAATTACCTTCCCATTTGAGAGCGCATGTAGCTTGAACAAAATCTCGAACTGCTGGTTTTGGATGAATGAATTCAAAGACGGAAAAGTAGCCATCCATTAAGAGTAGCACCGAGGTCTCAAGACGATTCTTTCTTCACACCATATTTCGCTGGGTCTGTTCCGTGATGAGGATGGTTCACGAGGTTAAACCTAGACAAAAAGATGTCAGCAAAGTGAGAGAAAAAAGAGGAAGAAAATTAATACATTGGGAAGACCGCTGAGATGAAGGCATAAGTACACATTCCAGCTCATGGAAGTAGAGTACGTACAGAATTTGAGCTGAGAAAACTGTGAGTTGCGGAATGCAGTGCCCTGCACCCACTCCGGCTGATAGCTCTCGCCGTAAAGAGGTTTACCTTCCTTAGCACGTTGGCTGAGCTCATCAAAGTCACGATCATATTCACGTTGATTCTCTGACCAGCCCCAGAACCGTGCTTATGATAGCATAAGAAAGGGGAACCAAGGATCGAAAGAACCTGCACAAACCGCTCGAGCGCTGGTAAGCCATTAGGAAACCCCCGATGAAACCGAGTAAGCCTCCAAGACGCAACGGAGTTCTCATTTTGAGTTTAGTGGGATCTGCCATTTCTGCACGAAGCTGAGATTTAGAGGTAGAGATCAAGAAGGTCACGAACCCCAGAAATACAACGCAGCGGGGAAGGTACCAGTTGCGCCTAGCCAGATAGCATAGTCAGAGGGCCTCAAGTATCTTATAACACGCGACGCATGGGGATCTGCGTCAATTAGCGGGTAAGGAGTCTCAATCACCTTGCAGGGCATTGCAGTACTATGTTTGTCATTGCGGATGATGATGCCCGGGTACGCGGGCTCACGTGCTTGTGGGAAACCTGGTCGAAACTTTGGGGGTCTTTTGTTCTCTTCTTCTACCATACCCACCCTTCCCCTCGCAGCGATGAGCGTAATCCGCAGAAAGTTTAATCAATCCAACAGGCCTTCGATGCCTTACGTGCGTCCCGCCCAGGGACCCGTGACTCCCCCCCAGAGACCGGTGACTCCCCCCCAGAGACCGGTGTGTATATCTGGTCTGGTGGAGTGGTTCGCACTGATGCCATTTTTCAGTCTTGGAATTTTTCAAATTTTCTGACTCGTCTGAACCCCTTACGACGTCTGAGATCTGTAAGGCGCCTCAATTCGGTTGAAGAGGGTCTCAGTTCGGTTGAAGAGGGCCTCACCTCTGATGAAGATCTTGACGTCGAGTCATCGACACAGACACGTTTTCAAACATCGTTCCAGAGAGTCTCGCTTTGGGCCCCACAAATTCAGGAAGATGAGGATGAATTAATAAACCAATCATCGACACAGGCACGTGCTCAAACACCGTTCCAGAGGTGGCAGGAAGAGGAAGAGGAAGAGGAAGAGGAAGAGGTGGTAGACCCTTTCCCGGCCCCATCTTGGGCCGACCGGTTAGCCCAGGAGGGCAAAAAAGTAGACAAGTCATTGACACCGTTCCAGAGTGTACGTCTATTGTCATCTCAAATGAATCATTTTTTTCAAATCTTTCAGGTACTGCGACTTGGGAATCACAACTCTTGTCGTTACAGTTGGCCATTCAAGGCGGACACAACAGTGGACCAGCCACTGACACAGGCACGTAATCAAACATCAATCCAGAACCCGTTTTTTCGCTGATAAATATTCTAGAAGCGGCAGACAGGGAATGGACGCGCCTTTTCGACCTCATCTTGGACCCAATGGTCAATGGAGGACACAAACCACCCTTCGACACAGGCACGTGATCAAGCATCATTTCAGAGACCATTTTTGGCTGATAAATGTCCCAGAAGACAAATGGACTCGCCTTTTTGACCTCAGCTTCAGCTACAGAGTCCTTTCAGGCACAAGGAGTGCCCCCAACCGCCATCATGCCAAGCACTGAGTTTACTCTTGACGCCGAGAGAAATCAATCCCAAAATTTGGATGCAGTAACAGATTTTCTGATGTCTAAAGTAAACAAGTCGGTCAGTGCAAAGAGCGTAGACCGAATTGTGACCTTGCTTGAGATCAGCAAAGAAGGCGTGTCTTCCCTGTATTGTTCTCCTATAATAAATTGACAGAAATGAGAACAGATACTTTTCGTTTTCATAATTGGTCATCAAGTGAAGCACCACCACCCGCGCCCTTGGTTCCTTCTGTTTCTGTCCCTTGCAAGATTGAGGAGGGCGTAAATAGAGATTATGCACTTGGTAGTCCTCAAATAGCTTCTTCGCGACTAGGGCACCGCAGATCCGCTTGGGTGGATCCTAAAACGAGGGGCTATCTCTCAGGTTACATTAAAGATACCGCAAAAGCTTCTGTGTGGACCCCCGTTACATCCTCTACACCATTGGCTACGGCACCTACATCCTCTACACCATTGGCTACGGCACCTACATCATCTACACCATTGCATCCGGCACCCTTATCCTTTACGCCATTCCATACGGCACCTACATCCTCTACACCATTGCATCCGGCACCCTTATCCTCTACGCCATTGCATACGGTACCTACATCCTCTACACCATTGGCTACGGCACCAAGCAACCAGACATTGAGGCCATCTGTTATCACAGGTCTTCGAAAACGATCAGACAAGTCACATTCAGCCCCTGTCACCCCATCCCCGCTTCATCACGTTTGGACTGGTGATTCACCGTCTGGCAGTGAATCTGGTTCTTCTGAGGACTCAGGGACACTTTATCAAACAGAATCTACACAAATGGACTTACCCGCCTCAGTAAAGATCGTCAAACAAATAGAGAAAGAGTTAGCAAAAGAAATGGAGATAGCCAAAGAAATGGAGATGGCCCAACAATCAGAGATGAATAAACACAAAAAAGCGTTGGGCAAACAAATACAGACAGATGGTCAAAACCAGGATGGAATTCGAGTTCAACCTCATGACAAGGCACTTACACATTCGTCAAAACGCAAACGTCCGGCTCGAGAAAGGGTTCCTGCAGAATTATTAGATGAAGATGATACGCAGATTCGCGAAATATCTCTGTTGGAATATATCCAAGCTACTGTACCACAGGTTTGTTTGGGGCTATTTTTTGCAACATTTCGTGCGTTTGATGACTAATCCTGAATTTTTAGGGAAGGTCAAGGTCACGACCAATAATTGTCGATGATGACGAAGAGGAGGATGTCCCGGTCCCCAAACGATTCAAGTCACGGTCCAATAGACAAACCACGGCAGAAATCGTTGACGTTGAGATGCAGCCTGCACAAACCATGGAAGAAATTGTCGACGTTGAAATGCAGTCCGCACAAAAAAATCATCCGTCTTTCAGCGTTTTAGTGCCACCGACATCTGGGTGGCCTCCAATCCCTACGCAGAACCCTCTCGGGCCCAAGTCCAGCTTGCCCAAAGAACCAAGTAAATTGCGCTTCAGTGTACAGCCAGAGTCTACAATATCTCCCACAGTTGCACCTGAACTTCGAACGCCTCAGATGTCTCCGGAGGTGAACTTCGCTCCGTCTGTACCTGTGCCCACGTTCATGGTTGCACCCTCAATTCCTGCGCAAGGAGTCCCGCCTACATCTGGGTTTAGCTCTCCTTTTATCCCAAAGATAGATTCGAAGTATACAGCAGGGACCCAACAGCTACCTACCTTCGCCTTCGCTTCCCCTATCCACTCTACGGTAGGCAATTCCGAATCTCAGGGTGAGGCTCAGTCGGCTATTGAGACCACTTTGCCCGCTTATGACATCACGTTGTGATGTGAGAATGTGACTGGAACGACTGAGTGCCACCCCTTTCTCCTTGGACTTTTTGATATTTCTTTTTTCGATGTCATCTTCTATCTGCCTATCATTGTCTTACCACACCTTAATGTTGTCTCCTTATTTTCTCCGTTTCTTTATTTCTTGTTATCTCTGTCTCTCTGTCTCTTTTTATCTCTGTTTCTCTGTCTCTTTTTATCTCTGTTTCTCTGTCTTTTTTTATCTCTGTTTCTCTGTCTCTTTGTATCGCTTTGTTTCTTTGTTTCTTTTGATCTGTCTTGATTCTGTTTCTTTTAATCTCTGTTTGCTGTTTCTCTCAATTTTTGTTCACTGTTTTTCTCAATTTCTGTTTCTTATCTCTGTTTCTTTTTCTAGTTACTGTTCTCAACCTCTGTTTTTCTGTTTCTTTTGATCTCTCTGTTTCTTTTTTTCCCTTCTCGTTTTCGATCTTTCTTTTTGTCTCGATTTCTCATATTTTCTAGCTTTTCTCTTCGTCTCGTTTTCTTGATTCATTATACATATCTAGTCTGCTGGTTTGTAGTAACTACACTGCTTTTGAATGCTTATTTGTAGTCAGAGCTCAGATTTGCCAAAGTTGATGTGAACAAAATCGTTGATCAAGAAAGGTATGTTTGTGACAATAAGATAGTAGGACACAAAAAAATGTTCAAGACCATGGTCATGGCGATGAAGGCGGCACCTTTGAGAAATCGAGACGCCGTGCGATCGATCTCGCTTTCACTTCTGTGGGTGAAGCCAATCTCCTCTTCACGCCCTTACTTGTCGCTTTAACGTCAGGAATAGTCACATCAACATTGACATCCTCCTCATCACCAGCCTTGTTGGCAACACTTGAACACTTGGGTAATTTCAAAGGATGAGTTGGATAAGGAAGAGCAAAGAAGTAAGCATGATTGAGCCCCTGCAAATATCCCATCAGCCTGTGGCAAACAAGAGGAAAACTCTTACATCTAGCGCTGAAATCCGTTTACGTGGTTCATACATGAGGCATTTCCCAAGCAGATTAAGTGTATCAGCACTCGCTGCAGTGAACAGATCGCGCATTGGTGGTTTAGGAAATTGTCCCACTGGCACATAGTCTGGCAGTTTCGTATATCCCTGTTCGTGACCGTGAGATGAGCTGCATTTTCATATCCCCAAGCACCAACATACATACAGGCCAATCGTCCTCCGTAGGTGTCCCTAACGCCCGGAATATCGTCTTGAGTTGGTCCATATCACTCTCCCCAGCTAAGTAGGGTATCCGTAACATCAGCTCCGCAAAGATACATCCTACAGACCATATGTCGACTGCCGTGCTGTAATACCGACTGCCGAATAGAAGCTCTGGTGGACGGTACCATCGGGTGATCACTTGGCATGTCATTTTGTATCCTGGATCGCCAAAGTCCCGAGCGAGACCAAAGTCTGCGAGTTTGAGATGTCCATCCGAGGCGATGAGCAGATTATTGGGTTTCAAATCCTATGCCAAAAGTCTGAGACGGTAGTCCGGGAGGGGGAACAAAAAAAGCGCTACCCGATGGAGAATCCAATTCCTATGACAAAACTCGAGTCCGCGAAATGTCATCGCCATCCAGCTTTTGATGTCCGCTGGGAGGAACACAAGCGAACGGTCTTTGATGATCATTTCCAAGTCCGAGTCGAGGAACTCGAGGACGAGATTGAGATTTGTTTTCGAAGAGAAGACATCGACGAGCTGTAGGAGGATGGGATGAGGTTCTCTCTATAATCGCAACACACCGAGACTCACTTCAATCACGTTTTGATGTTTCAATTCTCTGAGGAATTTCACTTCGCGGATTGCAGACATGTCTAATCCGTCCTTGAACTGTCCTACCTTGATTTTCTTGATAGCAACTTTGCGTCCGCTTGATCCTTCTCGTCCTGGACCATCTCAAGCTCTCTGAGGGATCCATGCCGAGGGCACTGAGGCACCGACCTTGGTATACAACAGCGTAGGTGCCCTCACCCACCTTCCTGTCCTTGATCCTAACAAAGCAAAGTTGTCAGATCAAATAGAAAACACAAGGGAGGTCTCTACCATTGCTTCTGACGAGCGGCGTTGGCTTTCTCAACAGCGTCCATGGCCGCTGCCAAGATTCGATCAATAGAGGCCCATGCACGTGTTCAATAATAAGTACGATCCAACTTGATCCTCCGTCTTTGATTTTCAAATGTTCTTCAGCCTCTCGTCTGACGGCCTATACCACTAGCCAATGCCCTACTTTCAATCATTGTATGACATCCTGGAAATTGCCAAATCTGCATCTGCCGATGAAAGTTAGCTTGTCTTTATGATTTGCAGAGTACAATGACATTTAATTCGATGGCAGTCCGCAAGGCATATCGGAAGAAGGCTTTGGAAACGCATCCAGACAAGCTTAGTCCCGATGCAAGCACTGCCCACCGTCGCTCCGCGGAAGCCCAATTTCATCTGGTACGTGTGTGTTTATGTGTATGAAAAGCCCATGGAAAAGCAGACGCTGTTCTAGATTCACAATGCGTTTGAAACATTGGGTGATCCACAAAGGCGGAAGGTATGTGCCTTTTTCCCGACTAATCAGGCATGTACTGCACATGTGGGCAGGCTTACGATGCATGGGGCAACAAGCTTGATCCAAATATTTTGCTAGAAGAGTCAATGAAGCGGAAACAAGATCGAGAAGCTTGGGCAAGTGGCCTCAAGGCAGAATATGAACGCCGAAAAGCGACGAGGAGACAGGCGTCGTCGGTTCCTAACTCACAGTATTGGCCTGAATCTGGGAGAACATTTTCTGCTCCTCGGCCCAAGCCGCCTCCACCTCCACCACGTCAACGGTGTTCAGTGCAGAACATACTGCCAGACCAAGAACAAATGATTGAAGAGATGTTACAACAGGTGAGAGCGCAGCTGCCCCCAGACTATGAAGAGCGGAAAAGACGAGTACTTGAGGTGCGACAACGCTGGATTGACCTTAACAGCTGCCTGACCTATTCTCAGAAAAAAGCGGAACGGGAAAGAGCAGCTATTTGAGATACAGTTCAGATGTATTCATATCCTGTAGTCTATGCTTTCGGAATTCTTTGAACAAAGCCTCTTCATGCTAATCTTCTACCCCCTGTTCACTCAAGGTCCTCAATCTACTCCTAGCAATCTTTCCAACATCGTCGACAGCCCTCTTCAGTTCCGACAACCACCTCTCATCGGACTGATTGTATGCCTTGAGTCTGAACCCATCTACTGGTGGAGTATCTGGCAAAAGCGAATGCTGGATTCCTAGCACATCCTCCATCTCCTGCGCAATGGCTGCCCTGCTTCTCCCATTGACGAATGTGATGTATCGCAGACCAGGATATTGGGCTTCGTAGCATGCGTTTAGATGCCTCAAACGCTCCAATACCTCGGGTGGTGTGGGATCGGCCATCGCAGTGGCCCCTTGCTCCTGGGCACTTAGCGTCGACAAGTTTTTACTTTCGCCGATCCTTGGATGACCAGAGATGAATTCGGACTGGGATGAAATATCCCATTTCCCTATTACATCAAGGGAAAGGTCGATAAGGCGTGCGTAGGATGGCAGCGGCTGAGATTCAAGGAGCGAGGACAGCTGTGGTTCAAGAGCAAGAAAGAGAATGGGAGAGGGCTCAAACAGAGTAGCCAGAGATGTTGCGAGTGGCAAAGATGTCATCATCATTATGAGAGCGGGCCGCTGTTCCGCCAGAACCTTACAATAACCTCACAATCTATCTCATCTCTGTTCTCTCCCAATAACCTTGTTCAGTCGAACGATGGCCAGTCAACCGTATACACTCAACTGGGGTATCATCTCCACTGGAAAAATTGCCTCAGCCTTCTTCAAGGTAGAGTGTCTAACTCCACATATTTCTACGGACTGACCCTAGTTATTCTTGGAGGATATCTTGTTAGATCCAAAGACGTAAGCCTCCCTAGGCCTGGATATCGATTCGCTTTGCGCTGAACAAAATCAAAGTCGAGGTGTCACAGATATCATTCACAAAACCGTCGCCGTAGGTTCTCGAAGTGCAGCCAAAGCTCAGGAATTCATCAACACTCATACCGGAGGCGACGAAAGCATCAAGGCTTATGGTTCCTACGATGAAGTCTTCGCAGACAAGGTAGATCCATGTATACTTTTGTAGAGGGCTCCTCAATGACTCAAAGATGCCTAGGACGTTGATGTGGTGTACATTGGTACCCCCCATCCATTCCATTATGAGAACTCAATGGCCGCGATCAAGGCTCATAAGCATGTCTTGGTCGAGAAACCCGCCACTTGCAACGCTGCAGAGTTTCGTTCTCTTCTCCAGACTGCAAAAGAGAACAACGTTTTCATTATGGAGGCCATGTGGACAAGATTCTTGCCCATCAGTTCAGAAATCAAGCAAGTAGCAGAGTCGGGAAGTCTTGGAAACCCGATTGTGCTACATGCCGATTTGTCCATCAACTTTAATATCGACAGTATGTCTTTCCTCTTGCTTCAAGTCTGTCTTAATCTCACGATTTTTGAAAAGAACTTCCTTTGACAGATAGGATCATCGACCCAAATCTCGGTGGCGGTGGCCTTCTTGATCTGTGAGCATCTTGATCTGTCTACAAAAAATTGTGTATGGTTGAACTCACACTGTTTTAAAAAGCGGGCCCTATCCCCTTGTTTGGGTGAGTTCAGAAATGAAACATGAATGGAAACACCTAACTTACCAGTCTGCAAGGCGATCATGGCCATCTATGAACACCCTTCGAATGCTCATTCTCGTCCAGTTTCCATCTCTTCATCGATGCTCAAGACGCCTCTCACAGGCGTTGATGCTAATACGTCATTTACTCTCACCTTCCCCTCTGCCCAAGCCATCTTGTCAACCAGTATCAACGTCACCTCTCCCTTTGGGTGTACGATTCGTTATGAGCGCGGCTCTATCACGGTTGCTCCACCCATTTTCTGTCCCAAAAAGTTCACTGTGCAATATCATGACAATGCTCACAAGGTCGTTCGAGAAGAAACGAGAACGTTTGACTACGTCGGGGGAGGATTGCATTTCCAAGCTGACGAGGTTGCTCGGTGTGTGAGAGATGGAAAGGGGGGGAGCAAGGTATGGTCTCATGAGAAGACAGTTTTGGAAATGGAGGTATTTGATCATATTCGTCGAAATGGGGGTTATATCCTTCCTCCGGGGGTAGAGAAGGTCGTTTCGTAAAAGAAAAAAAAGGTACTCAATCCATCCATTAATTCGAATGTATCTGTTGATCTGGGGAAACAATGAATCATGGAGGCCATACTTGAGAGAAAAATGTGGAAAGAAAGGCTGATTATAATAAACTATAACAACAAATTTTCTGGGGCCATAAAAACAAGAACCTACATTCACTCTTTGTGGTATACTTGGGGCATACTTGGGGCACCAGTATCTTTAGTCCTCTGATTCACTCGCTTCGGTTTTCTGTCCTCTGGACCCTATTCATGACCTCTCTCAAGAGAATTATGTCTTCCTATTATAATTTTGTTCTTGCATCACCGTCTCTGAACATTTGAGCAGTTACTGATGTTCGATTTTCAAAGAGGTATTGGGTTCATTCATACTTTCATTCCAGGTAAGTATATCATGAAGATAGCCATAGTCTATGCTGATGCTTTTATAAAGAGGAATAAGCGGTTAATATAGTACTCGGACGAGGTCAAACGGAAATTAGGGGCGGTTCACGAAAAGTCATCACAGGAAGACCACAGACATCAAGGTATCAGAATTGGAGAAACGTCTATTTGCCACCAGTGGTGCCCATGCCCATAGAAGCCTTGAAGGTGTCATAAATCCACCATTGGAAGCCAGTGAGGGTACCTGATATAGAGGATATCAATATATTTGTTTTTTCCAACAGTGAAAACACTGACCAATCATGATAACACGAGTACCGAGACCTTTAGTGGCAAGGGAAACAACACCGACTTCTTTTGCAATAGTGCCAAGGGTCTTGCCTTTGTTCGCAGACTTGCCAAGTTGAGAGACGAGGGAATCGGCAGGGTGTGAGACGATAGCGCATACAACACCAGCGAGATAGCCAGAGGCGAAGGTGACGCCAAGCTGAGTACCCTTGCCGTAGGTTTCCTTGGGCTCTGTGAAGACATGAGTGTAGAAGAGCTGCACGATCTTCTCAAAGAAGAAGAATTTGGCCATGGTGTAAGGGATCTAATCGACCATCCCAAGTCAAGAACTGCATACGAAGAGGATTTTCCAGACTTGCCTGACGCGACCACAGGGGAACGAGCGAGCCAAAGGGGAACCGGGTCTCAACTTTGGTCCTGCTCATCTCTTTGAGAGCAGCGCTGAAGGGAATGGGGAAAGTACCAGTAGGACTGGTTTGGATTTTGACTTTGGTCATTTCAAGAGGACAGAGGGCGATATCGGCGACGACCTCGGCAGAGGCAGAACCGGCTAGCCAGATAGCAGGCTTGTATTTGTTTGAGAGCTCCTCACCCGCCATGTTCATGTACGTATCCTTGAAGACTTCGTAGAGACCGTACTTGAACATACCCTGAAAGGAGTAGCCGACAAAGGTGGGGCCGAAGCCTTTCCAGATGCCATTGGAGCCCTCCTCAGCGATGAGGGTCTTGAGAGTACCGCCGAGAGCGCTGTATTTGGCAGGGTTGACCTATGGGGCTAAGCCAGGTATACGAGGAGCTCTAGAATTGAGTGAACACACCTGCATGTTACATTTTGCAACGTCAAGAGGGGTGATGCCAGCATGGGTGGTGCCACAAGCGAGGGCACCACCGAACATGCATTTTGAGTAGTAGCTGACATCGTGGGGGACAGGCCCTAGGTTCCTACAGGGGATATGTGAGCGAATAAGCTGAACAAAGAAAGAACAAGCGGACCTTGCATCCCATTTGCCCGAGGGAGAAGCCATTGGAGTGGTTCGAACGAGAGAGAGAAAAAGAAAAAAAAGAAAAAAAGCAGGCAGTGCAGCCGGGTCTTCCCGCACCAATCATACTTGTCCATGTCCGATGCTGTCGACGCTGCCGGGCGCATCCTCCACGACGTTCGCAGCTTCCAGATCCCGCGTCTCAGCAAATGCGACTCTTCTCTTCCCGACCAGCAGCAACTCGCTGCAGAGCTGAGAGACGACTTGGATCACGCGGGCAGACTTGTCGAACAGCTGGCTGTCGCCATTGCAGACGAGCAGGACGACAAGGCCAGACTGCAGCTGGAGACGACCGTCAACGAGCTGCGAGACTCTCTTTGTCAGTAGGTCCTGCTTGCTTGGTGCCCAGCTTCCCGTGAGGTCACAAGTCCAGGTTGAGAAGGGATACCCGTGCCGCTCTCCTGCTTTCCAAGAAAGCCATAGACTTGAGAAATTCTACGGCCATCCGTCAGGAGCTCTTTTTCTCTTCTGCCGTAAAAGAAAAATCAGAAACAAGATCGTAGGCAATTTCAATCCGTACGCTTCCCTGGTCTGACGTTGATCCAAAGTAACGACGATGCACTCAACAAGGCAAACGACGACGTTACTGATGCCCTCCGTCGTACAATATCCCTCATGCAGGGCGAGCTGGAGCGTTCAGTCCTAACTACTCAGATGCTAGGTAACCGCACGTTTTCTCATCGATCATCTCTTGCTCAACAGCCACATCAGATGAATCGTCGGCCACGTTGCGAGCGACATCCCAAACACACGACTCCTTGAATCATCTCCTGCTCACTTCCAAGCAGCTCATCACCGCTCTGGAAAACACAGACTGGTTGGACCGCATGATTATTCTATCTGCGTTTATGTTCTTCGTTCTTGTCGTCCTCTTTATTCTAAAACAACGCTTCATCGACCGTGGACTTCGGATTGCCCTTTGGTGGACTAGGTTTATCCCCCTTCCAGATATTGGAAGCAAGCAAACGGTTAATCTGAAGACCGAGGTGGTGTCTTCGAGTACGACTATCATTCCAGCAACGAGCTGTATTTCTAGTGCAACATCATGTGTCTCGGTAGCAGCTCAGATCACGTCGACCTTGCACCCTCCAGACGACTTATCAGCGTTTTCTAGTAGCACATCGACCTCTCTCAGCCTAGTAGGTCATATAGAATTGTAATTATACACTCCTTGAACATGATTGGACTTGACGTATTCAAATAACTTTTATTCATCTCCATCGCTCTACTTTTTTGTCAATCCATATATATCTTCAGACTCAAGCCATAAATCCATCACAGGGTTCCGCTTTGGCTCCCTCATTTCATCTGGCAAGTCCATAATTCTATGGCAAGTCTCAATCCTGCGATTTAATTCCGCTCTGTTGTCGAACAGCTTCTTGCTGGGTAGGGTGTTATGGCCACGTATATGAAATAAGACCACAGAACTCGCATCCAGAACTCCCTAGCCTGGAAGTCTGCTGTTGGCAAATGTTGGTTATAGCAAATAGTGATTATCTGATAGTACTCACTATTTCTCCACATAGCCATACACAGCATCGCTGAGATCAGTGGGGCCCCACCAGCCTCTTGCAGAGTGCAAGTAGGAATTCATCTGGAATACACCAGCCTAACCCGTAGAAAGGAATGGGGTTGCGACGAAAAGTAGCAATGGTAGTTGGCCAGCCCTGAGCAGGGAATTTATCCTTGTTATAAGATTCGGCCCTGAGGGTAACAGTTTCAACAATGGAACCACGTAAACGAATTTCAGCGCTAGATGTGAGAGCTATTCTCTTGTTCATCGCAGACTGATGGAATATTTGCAGGGGCTTACTTCTTTGTTCTTCCTTGTCCAACTCATCCTTTGAAACTACCCAAGTGTTCAAGTGTTGTCAACAAGGCTGGTGATGAGGAGGATGTCAATGCTGATGTGACTATTCCTGACGCTACAGCGACAAGTAAGGGTGTGAAGAGGAGATTGACCCACAGAAGTGAAAGCGAGATCGATCGCACGGCGTCTCGATTTTTTCAAAGGTGCCGCCTTCTTCGTCGTGACATTTGTGTTTTGCATTTTGTTTCGTGTCATCATAGATGATCACCGTATTTCTTTTTTTTTTTTGTCGGTCATACTTCATCGTCAAACTTTTTTTTGGCGAGTATCACGGAGTTCAGCATGAATTTCTTGATACTTATTTGATATCAAAATCTGCATCACACTTTGAAATTTGAACCAATCTGGGTTGTGGGAATGACAGAACAGAGACGAGATATGTATGGGGATCTATAATGCTTGTGGAGTACAATAGAGTGTGAGAAAGGATTGCTGTTCCAACTTTTGTTGATTCAAAATTCAAGTATGACTGGTAAATGATGAATCAAACCCTTATTCATCTAATGTTGTTGGACAAGATTGAGAACGAGGCAGGATCGAATAAATACAATGAGTTCCACAGTGAAATTGACTGGTTCTCCAGCTAAGCGTACTGCGATGCTGAAGAAGTTCTGCTTTAGACTAGGGAAGGATCACAGAAGATGCGTGGAACTATCCCTTTCTAAAAACCCTAGGAATTCGTGAAGGTATGTTAAAGCACATTATGGAAGTATCTATGAAAAGACTTCCACATCAGGAACAAAGTGACAGGTTTTGTTGTGTGATATCTTGTCACTATTCATTGTTGAGCTATCGATGCCATACCACAACCTCAAGGGTGCGCATGGCTTTCAAAAAAAAATTCTAGGAAATGGTGACTGACTTTTCTCTCAGCGCTCATCAAGGGCATCCGAGCATGCAAGGCCCGTTCGCCTTACTCCAATCTGATGTCTGCTCATTCCAGTTTAATAGACAGTCGCAGATGAACGCGCACTCATACAACAGGAGTCGGCTGCAATTCGTGCCTCTTTCAGGGAAGAGGACTCGTTTTACCGATACAACAATGTTGCCAAACTTCTCTATATCCATATGCTGGGCTCTCCTGCCCACTTTGGTCAAATTGAATGTCTAAAGCTCGTAGCGAGTCCGCGGTTCTCTGATAAGCGATTGGGATATCTTGGAATTATGCTGTTGTTGGATGAGAATCAGGAAGTTTTGACGTTGGTCACGAACTCGCTCAAGAAGTATATTTGGGTCCCTGTCTTTTACACTGACCATGCTTATGTCTTTTTTATCTCCTACAGTGACATGAACCATTCGAATCTGTACGCAGTTGGACTGGCGTTGTGCACTTTTGCCAATATCGCGTCCGAAGAGATGTCGCGCGATCTTGCCAATGAAGTTGAGAAGCTTTTGGGCTCGGGAAATACATACATTCGGAAAAAGGTCTGTTGTATATTACGTTGTTCAAAAACCATCCACTCATACGTGACCAACAGGCTGCATTGTGTGCTCTCAGAGTGATTAAAAAAGTCCCAGATCTTGCCGACCATTTCGTGAACAAGGCCAAAAATCTCCTGACAGATCGCAACCACGGCGTTTTGCTGACTACGATAACGCTTGTATCAGAAATGATTCAAGTTAAAACCGAGCTCGTCGACGAGTTCCGAAATGTCTGTGTTCTTTCTGTTTGATTTGTTAATTGGCAAGCTGAGCCCGTCTTATCTTCTTAGGCAGTCCCTCTGCTGGTCAGAAATCTCAAATCTCTCGTCACCACGGGCTATAGTCCGGAGCACGATGTTTCTGGAATCACCGATCCCTTTTTGCAAGTCAAGGTTCTCCGTTTGCTTCGTATATTGGGCAAAGGCGACCCTCAAGCCAGCGAGACTATGAATGACATTTTGGCACAGGTAAGTCCAGGTTCTGTGTCATATCAGATTTTTCTTTTCACACGTTTGCTCAGGTTGCAACCAACACCGACTCCACTAAGAATGTTGGAAACTCGATATTATATGAGACAGTGCTTACAGTATTAGAAATAGAGGCCGATACCGGACTTCGGGTCATGGCTATCAATATTCTTGGAAAATTTTTGAGCAATCGAGATAATAATATCCGGTACGTAGAAAGGCATGACCAGATTATATTCATTCATGAAGATCATAGTTATGTTGCCCTAAATACTCTTAACAAGGTCGTGTCAATGGACACAAATGCAGTGCAACGTCACCGAAACATCATCCTCGACTGTCTACGAGATGGCGACATTTCAATTCGTCGACGTGCCTTGGAACTGTCATATGTTCTCATTGATGAGAAGAACGTTCGATATCTGATTCGAGAGTTGCTTGCTTTCTTAGAAGTTGCAGACGACGAATTTAAACTCGGCATGACAACACAGGTATGTTTGGCTGCTGAACGTTTTGCGCCGAACAAGCGTTGGCACATCGATACTGTGTTACGAGTACTGAAATTGGTGGGCAATGTCGATTACAGGCCATAATGAATTCTTGTTGATTCTTCTTCTAGGCTGGCAATTTTGTGCGAGAGGAAATACTCTCAGCTTTTATTCGCCTTGTAGCTCATACCCCTGAGCTTCAAGCATACACCGCGTCAAAGCTGTACTTGGCGTTGAAGGCCGATATCTCTCAAGAGTCCCTCACATTGGCAGCGACATGGGTAATCGGTGAATATAGCGAAGTCTTACTCGAGAGTGGTGTCATCTCAGACGAAGACCAGTCCCTAAGGGTAAGCTAGATGTAGCTATACTGCGCCAATATGATCTAAATGCTTGTCAGATCACAGACAAAGAAGTTGTTGACCTCCTTGTTTCTACCCTTGACTCTCCCTATGCCAATTACCTCACTCGCCAATTTGTTCTGGCGGCTATCACTAAGATCTCCTCTCGCACTACCACATCTTCCGCTGAACAAGATCGTATTGCTACAGTCTTGGCCCAATATACTACTACTCTTGAGTTGGAGCTACAACAGCGTGCAGTAGAGTTCGTCAGCTTGTTCAATCTAGGAGATCTTAGGGAGGGTGTGCTAGAGAGAATGCCTCCGCCAGAACTGAAGACCACTATCATGGGTACCGGTGCGTCGGGCTTTACTCTCAGAGAGAAGTTTGTTGATTCTCATGTGGGGTTATAGTTAGCGAGAATAAGCCTGTGGGGTCAACGACGGCTGAAGGCGATCTCATGGGTGGGGATGACATTATTTCATTAGGTAGTGGTGCACCAACGACAAATGGTCAACCTACAGCACTAGTACAGTCGAATCAAGATCTTCTAGCAGAAATCTTCGGGTCTTCACCGCTGACGACTTCCCTACCAGTTTCCCAGCAGCAACAACGGAAATCAACAATGGATGATATCCTTGGTTTATTTGGTTCTACGAACCTAGCATCATCCCCGGCTCCTTCGTCGTTGTTCACCACATCTCCTCCTGTCACAAACCCGTTGTCTTCTCTCTTGTCAAATTCCTCATCAACCCATTCCTCGTCTACTGTACAATCACCCCCTATGTCTTCTTCATCTATTGCTACCCCTGCTGCCCTTCCTGCTGCTGCTGCTATTATAAAAACAGCACCACAATTAACAGCTTACACTGCTTATGAGAAGAATGACCTGAAGATTACGTTGACTCCTCAGACTTCTGCTGCGAAGCCTGGGATTGTCATGATATTGGCAAAATTCACCGTGCAAAATTCTTCAGGTGCTAGTGGGATCAATTTTCAGGCTGCCGTACCCAAGGTTTGTCAAAGCTTTTTGTCCAAAGCAACAGAGAAATGTGGAATTGCTGATGATTTGGTGAATAGTCACAACAGTTACAAATGCTTCCCATGTCGAATACAAATGTAGAACCTGGAGTGACAGAGACTCAGCAAATGCGGATCATAGCGCCAGTTGGTGTCAGTCCTTTTTTTCTTCTTTGTGTTGAGAATTTTTTTAAATACGTGTCCATATTTCTCAGAGCGCTATACGATTACGACTGCGCATCAGTTATACTATTGCTGGACAGACCATTCAGGATCAAGTCGACTTTTCAGGTTTTCCTGCAGGATTGACGGGTGATTCTTCATAGTGTGTTTGTGGTGGGGGTAACCCCCACCACTGAGTATTACCAATCTTTTGACCTTTCTTTTTTTTTCTTTTCAAACTATCATCCGACTATTGTTTATCACCATCATATACCTATATCATTTGCAGAGGCCTATACTTCACTGGTAACAGAAATGAATAAAGACACGATTAGGCAATATTCGAAGTGTACGTTTAAGCATACGTTTACCAAAAAAAAAAAAACACAGCGACGATAAACAACGTTAAATGAAAACCTGCAAAGCATGTCTATCATACACATTTTGTCCTTCACTCAACTCTCCAAGGTCAGGATAAAACGGCACAAGGGCATCCGAAGCACCCAAGTACAGCGCATTATAAACTCGCCAATACACTTCTCTGACTTTACGTGCAGGATGAAACAATCCTTGCAACGTGTAGCTCAGTAAAATGCCAGGTCCTAGTGTGACGCGCATCGCTTCAATAGCTTCCATGACGGCACCAATGACGTGAGGTGACGTCTCGAAACAATTAGGCCATACAAGGTTCATCAAGTGAAGCATCGAATCTTCACATCCAAGACCTGCCACCCCAAGTGCGAGATGCTTCACGATGGTACTTGCCGTCTGTCGATGGACGAGATCACGATCGGTCAAGGCATCTTCCAGCATCGTTACCACTGAATCAGCATAATAAGCGGATTGTGGACCGACGTATTCAAAGACGAAGGAGAGGGCTTTCAGACAACCCGTGCGAACGTTCAGTTCGGCTGTACGATACTCATTCAAAATTGCGGGAATACACGTAAATGCTAGATGAACCAATAATAATGAGCTTCTTGCAAGCAGAAATAATAATGATAAACACTCACGTCCGCAAGTTTCTGCAACAATAGCGATAGCAACGGTACTACATACTCGAGACTGACGTTCTTGTACCCGAAGGTTCGTCAAAAGAACGGATAGAACATCCTGAGGACCCAAACTCTTGGCAATATAGCCAAAGGAATTGACAGCAGCCCGACGAATGCCTTTTTTATGCGCTTTGAGAAGGTCGAGCAACTCAAAACAAATACGCATCCATTCACGAGCAGGCACAAACTCAGCACCACGATCAGCGATACGTCCAATCAAGTTGATAGACGCTTCTTGCACTTTCTCGTGCCTGTTTCGCAAAATGGGAGTCATACGAGGAACTAAGAGACCAATTCCAAATTAGCACTTTTTTTAAACATTGATGGTAGACTTACGGAGATCTTTCACAGGGGGGTTCATCTGAGTCATACCAACAACATTAGCGATAGCGCCCACGGCAGCAATGATACTGCCCAATGTATCAGGATACTCTTCACCCAACTGTTCAAACAATACGAGGCCTAGTTTGTTCAATAACTGATCTTCACCACACTGCTTGATAACAACAGCAAGACGACTAGTCAAGTCAGCAGCCTGCTGGCGAACCTTTGCGCTCTTGTTGTTCAATCGCCAAAGAATCGTGGAAACAATTTGAGTGAGATAGGGTTTGACACGAATACCAAGGGCATTGACGACAGTTCCAAAACCGTCGAGCATGACTTGATCTTCTGTCGTTTGTTCTTGGAAAGAATAGATGATACCGTCGACGAGTCGAACCTCTAAACGTTCATCAATGTCAGAAGCACCCAGAGTAGCAACAACCTTCGTGATCGTCTCCATAACCATCTTTCTGTAGGGTTCCGACTCGTCCTTCAAGTCATTCACAATTCGGCCCACGATCTCCGAAACTCCAGCCTTTTGTGCGAGTTCAACTGTAGTTTCAACAACCTGGCGGTAATTACGACGATCAAGCGCCATCCGACGAACCCAAAATGCCTTGAAGAAGTCGGGAAGAATATCTTGTTTGATATACGTGGGGGTAACACCCTCAGTCGCAGCACATTGCTTGACGACCTTGAGAACAATCTTCTTCATCTCCTCATCTGAGGTCTGGAATTCTCGAATGAGGATCACGGTGACTTCCTTGGTATAGTATGATGCGTATTCAGGGTCCATCAGAGGAATAATGAAACCGATGGCCTTCAAGAATGCAGCAAGACCCTTGCCACGGTGAAGACGAATACCAAGCCACAGCGGCTTCAACACATTATCAAACGACTCGATACCATAGGGCGCGGCTGCCTCAGCCAAAGCAGCGAGACCCAATGCTGTCATCGTCCTGACCTTTTGCTGTTCGTCCGTTAAACCGTGGGCGATACAATCAACGAGATTACGAAGGTGAGGAAGAACGGCACAACCCATCATGATAGCAATCTGTTGGACGATACGAATGCCAGTATGACGAGCCTGCCACGACTTCTTGGATCGACAGACAGCTTTGAGGAAGGGAAGGAGGGAGGGAATGCCCAATGCTGATGCAACAACTGAAAAGGCTCGGGCAGTCGTATTACGCACGTATTCGTCGGCATGGTCGATATCAGGACGCATAGTGGAGATCATGTGAGCAAGACCAGCTGCTTTCGAGAGGTTAGAGATAATTTCACGACCCTCGACACGGGCGTAATAATCCTCGTCAATGAGAAGAGGTTCAATAACAACCAAAATCTTGTGTACATAAGGACGAACGAGATCGTCCAACTTGTACAACACACGATCAATGACTTTGACAAGTAAATGTCGTTCCTGATCCTCGAGGGTGCGTTCCATAAGAAGTGGAAGAATTTTGTCGAACAGCGGACCAGCACCGAATTCACGAGCCTTGTCTGTAATCTGACGAAGGGCGGTTTTACGAACCGGGGGTGTGCCGTTCTTGATCTTCAGAAGTAGTCGCATAATCTTCCTCTCCTTCATCTCATCAACTGACAACTCCGTCTCATCCTCCTCCTTCAAGATTTTAGCAAAATATTGCGCGTCTTCTGGTTTAAAGAAAGCCAAATTTCCAACACCCGGAATTTCAGTGGGAAGTTCAGGCGCCAAACCAGCTGCAGCAGCTTGCGCAGCCGCATCCGAGCTTTCCTGAATTTGGAATCCACCCACTTCGGTGATAGTGGTGGGCAAAAATTTCCTAGGGTTGATAGCAGGTGCGTAACCCGGTGGAGGAGTCACGATGCTATATCCTTTTTCCGGAAGTAAAGCGTCCAGCTCCTCGTCTGTAAGGTATCGATTATGCTTGTCGTCATGATTGATTCCAGGCGCATTCATGATAATTGGAGCCATAGGGACATCCTGAACTACAGGTGTTTGATCCCACCGCGATCTCTTCGAGGGTGCTTCAGCGGCTTGCATAGGCGTAGCGTCCCATCTGGAGCGACGTTTCTTTGGTGCGGAGGCCTCCAAGGCTTCCTTGGACCACTCACCTGTGTCGCGCTGATTGGGATCTTTATTTTCATCCGTAATTTCCATGTCCCATTTTCTTTTCCTCTTCGTACCCACTACTGAGTCATGCTGCTGTTGCTGCCTCGCCATTGCCAAATCCCTTGCCGCAGCCAACTCCATCGCGACATCGAGAATTTCACTTGCAGGAGGTGTCTTGTCCAAATCCACCTTCAGCCCATCTTCCTCTCGTTCTTTTCTCTCCTTTTCCTGGATGGCTCTGTATACCCGTTGTTCCTCCTGTTCCAATCGTGACAACCTCATAGCATCTTTATATCCTCCTTCAACTTCTTCTCCTTCTTTGGCAGTAAATGCATCTGCACTATCAACGGCGACACGATTGAATCTACGATGATGATAATCATTTTGTCGCGCTGCTATTTGTCGTGTTTTCGCAGTTTCGGCGAAAGGATCAATGTTTTCCTCTTCTGCCATTTCAGCAAATTCCTCAAGTACCTCTTTAGGTACTGAAAAAGAGTCAAGGAGCCTTGGTTCATTTGAGGAAGACATAGTAAAAGTGTATATGTGTGTGAGAGATGGAAGTTGTTGAGCGCTTCAAGAGAACTTGCTTTGAAGGATGATTAGTTAAAAGCTCGGGATGACCAAGCAATATTCCCACGCATCACCTATAAGGATCAATTTTCTGTCACGCCTTCTTGTGGCTTTCTCTCTCTTCATAATCATTTGTAAGTTATTGCTTTTCTTCGAAAAAAAAGATGTTTTCTTGCCGCCCCAGTCGTAGTCCAAAGAACCATGACGATCGGCAGAGCAAAATAGCCAAACACATTTGCACCTCTGAACTCATCCCCATCCAACGACTTTTGTGTGTTCTGTGCTGACTCTATCTTTCCAGATCATCTCAATGCCTAGTATTGATAATTGAGTGAGTACATTTTTCATATATCATTCCAAGATGAATCAAACTATCACCAAACAACCGACCTCTTTCAAGGGGAATGGAGAGATTATAAAAACTAAGAACAGCCAGCTGATTCCTTTCCTTGGTCATGTTTTTAAGCATCGTTAACTGACGTTATTCTTTTTCTTAAAAAAAAAAGGGAAATTAATTGGTAGACAAGCTGCTGTCTGTAACTACAAAAATACAGTCTTCGGTCACGACCAAAAAATTATTTACTACGTTTCATTGCCCACTATCGGTCAACCTTGCAATATCTAAAGAGATAGGGTACAAAGATGACACAAAAATGGCAAAATGCCCACGAACAATTTCATAAATGTCATTACGGGAACAGTCAAAGATCAAAGAGATCAAGTCAGTATCAAAAAAAAAACTACCACCAGCTCCTATACTTTCCAGGTAAATCCAGTCCACCAGGACTATCATACAACAACGAACTCCTGCTTTTTCCAAACAGACCTCCCGGGCTATCCGAGAGAGTTCCCATTCTGTGCAGTTCATCATCGAGCAGGGTTCGTGGATCCTGAGGATCGAGAACAGGTTTTGCATGAGGCGTTCGACTGAACGGTGAAGACCCAAATCCGTTGGGAGTACGAAAGGGCGAGTCGATCATGCTTGAACTGAACAACTTCCTTGGAGTCAGGGGATTGCCTTGGTTACTGTCTTTGCGCCTACGAGGTGTCTTCAGAGGGTCGTGGTCATCATCTACTTCTCCGAAAGATATAATGGGAGGAGGATCAAGATGAGACTTGTAATGAGCCAAGCTCGCATTCGGACTCATATGCACGCCCTTGTGTGAGAGAGGAGTACGGACGGGTGAGAACTGGAGGTGTCGACTAGGAGGAGGAGTACAAGGGGAGGGCGTTGTGGGACAGACTTGCGGGTCGAGTAACATTAAAGTGGCTTTCGCTGCTCTTTTCTCAAGGGTAGGAGTAGTGGGAGGGACAAGAAGTGGTGGAATGCCCTGGACGGAAATCAGAACTAAACGTCAACAAGATGCAGAAGAGCAGTATACCTGGATGAGAGAATTCTGACGCTGGCTGTCGGCCTTGCATTTGAGCAAATCATCTTCATCTTCTGAAATGACGCGCTTGCTGCTCAGTAAGTGGATGCTGGGCTCGAGGGCGGTGGGATTAGACTGATCGCCCCAGAAGCGGACAGGTTTCAAAACGGTACTGGCTGTAGGAGACAAGGGACGCGCATCTTGGTCGGATTGTGGGTCGGTGATGGAGCAGATAGGATTTGCTTCCAAGTCCATATCGCTGGTGGCAGGCATGGAAGGGGAACTGGAAGATCGGCGGTTTGGAGTAAGGCCTGGAATGGAGGAAGCAGAAGAAGTAGGTGTGCTAGAAGAAAAGCTGGGGAGAGTCTGAGGGGGGGAAGTTGCTCTGGCGGAAGAAGCAGAACTAGTGGCAGAGGATGGCTGATTGCGGTGATAGAGAACACGAGTAAAGGCTGAAGCCGGAGGGAGAGGAGGAAAGATAATTTCAGCAGGGAGAGCGTGATTGTTGATGCAGCTCTGATAATAGGGGAGGTGGTGGGGGGTGGGGCGCGTAGGAGGGAAAAGGGGGGCAAAGGTGGTAGATGAGGAGGAGATAGTGGCTGCTGTGGAGGATGAAAGGACTGGAGAGGACAGGGAATCCTTTCGAGAGCGTTTGGATTTGCGGGAATCACGATCATCAAGATCGAGTCTCTTGCGGGCACGGGCCTTGCCCTTGGGAAGCTTGTCTTTTGCGGAGACCTGATTCATGTAGTCCTTGCAGAGGTGCTTCCTGAAGTTGCCGCCTTTGAAGCAAGCGAGGTCGTCATCCCATATGGCCCACTGAGTTCGACCTTGGCAGCGCTCCCTGGGGACCTTGCGAAAACAGACGGTGGTGCTGAGGACATGGCGGATGCTGTTCATCCAGGTTGTTTCGCCGCGCTTGAAATGGGGATAGACGATGGTGATCCAGTCGTAGATTTCCTGGAGGGTGAGGCGGTGTTCTGGGGACGAGAGGATGGCCTGGCCGACGAGGGCTGCGTAGGAGAGGTCGGGCTTGTTTGTGGAGTAGGGGCCTGGGGGGAGGGAGTAGGGGAGCTTGTCGTAGTCATCCTCTGAGGGGAGGGGGAGGACGGGGCCTGGAGAGGAGACGAGGTTGACGGGGCGGAGGGGAGATGATGGGGGAGAAAGAGGCGGGGAGGAGGGAGGGAGGGGCTTTATAGGAGTTTTTGGGGAGGGGGGGAGAGTGTCGGGGGAGTGGAGGTCACGGGACAGCATGAAGGCGTCGAGGGAGGGCCGTTGGCGGTGGGATCTGGATCTGCGGTCGCGTCGGGCGAGACGGCGCTGGCGTTCGAGGACGATGTCCATGGAGTCGTGCCTGGGAGCGTTGTCAGCATGTGCGTCGGTGAGAAAACGACGCATCTGGTCGCTGTGGCGGCTGAGCTCCTCGCGGGACAGCCCAAGCGTATGCAGCAGCTGCGAAATGGGCGAGTCTGCCATAGAGCTGCCCTGGGAAAATCAGCGCGTCTGCGGATCATTTTCTCACTGTTCTATTCTTACACCACAAATTCTAGCTAGCATCAGTCCGGGCCTCCCTGCCCTCGATAATACCCGCCACTCACCTTCCTCGTCCACCAGGCTCTCTTCTGCAACACACGCCTCAATGTACTCACTCATCACAATGTGACGCCGTTTCCCCCTGCACCACCCACGTCAGTCCGAGACAACCACGCCCCAACCGCCTGCTTACCGGCAACTCGCCTCCATCAGCTCCATTCTCCGCCCACTGTCTCGCCTGTCCACCACAATGTGTGTCAGTTTGCCCTCCCCAAGCCCCACTATCCTCCCCCCCTGTCCTTCAACCAGCTCCCTAATCTTTTCAAACCTATCCCTTTCCTCAGTCCACGTCCACTCAGCTGGGTCCCACCTACCTTGCCGTAATCTCCTCTTCCCTTTCGCTCTTCACCTCCATCCCATTTCGACGAGCATTCTCAGCCGTATCAAGGTAGAAGCACCTGTTTCTTGATCAGCCCTCTGAAACAATAACAACACCGTCACTTGCAGGTGTCTGAATATCAAATTCTCATCATACTCTCTCGCTTCCTCACTCTCTCCCATCTTCACATCATCACCATCTTCTTTTTCTTCTTCCTCTTCTCCTTCTTCTCTTCCTTCTTCCTCCTCCGACGTCTCCTCCCTCTTCACATCTTCCGAATCATGATCGCTTTCCGTCTCAGACACCTCCATATTTCCACCCCTAAACCATTCTGCCATCTCTCCTTCACTCGTCACATCCTCCTCCACACCCACACCCTCGTCGTAATCTGCCTCTTCCTTACGCCCCGATGTCGCATGGAAGAAATATCTATACAAGCACATCAATCTCTCATCCATCCTTCCACAGTTCACACAGACAAACTAACTTGGGATGAAACGGTGCTGCCTTCCCAAGCGTAATCGACCTCTTGATCCATCCAGGCTTGATCACGTCGTTCACATCCTTATCCATAATCAACTTCAGATCGTACGCTTGTCCCTCCATCCATGAGTTTATCAAGTATAGATCATCATCAACGACTCACGGATAACAGTCCCGCCATAAACCACCAACATATCGGGTTTAGCAATCTGCACACACGTTCCTCCATGCATATAAATTCTATGTTTCACATCTTAACCCATAGTCACCCATCAGCTTGACAGTACTCAACTGTTTCATCAGATCTTGACGATCTCGGTCACCTGTCCGACACTTGGGATCAGACACCACGACTAGTGTTCGCTCCATAGTTATTTTCGGGGTTTTTTGTCAAGTCGTTTCGAATAAGAAACACACCAAACTTCATTCCCTCAAAAATATCGGATTGTACCGACACATCTTTCATACTTGGTCCTGAATATTGAGGCAGCACCGTGGCCTAGTCAAACAGAGTTCTCAATGATTTTTGTCCTTTTGGCTCCCTGTCCCTTCACAAACCTTGTTATCGGCTTTACGTTTCTTTTTGGACCCTCTTTATGATGATCATGACAAGATCTTTCAGCAACGTCATTTGAATTAGAGAAACATGAACATACACGATGTCGCTGTCCAGTTTCCTTTTCCTTTCCGTCTTCAAACTCTCCAAGACAGCTGTAAATCAATTTGACATCTACTTGACGAGCTTATCATACACACCCATTTTACATACCTGAAGCCATCATGCAGTCTGCAGCTGTGAGATCATCCCTAATTGCCACAGCTCGAGGAAATCGCATTGTGAACCCCAAGTGATATTGATCTAAGGGGGAGAACAAAAAATCTCGGTCAATGAGACATATCCAGACTCGAGGAAGAAAGTAACTGAAACCCGATGGAATAATTTCAGCCGCTTTGACTTTGAGGATAAACGAACTTGTCTACATCAGTTTCTTCTTTGCCAAGTTCAGACGATAACTCACGCTTCGGGTTCCAAGTATACGTCTCCTTTGTCCTCTTGAGATCGATTTGCAGTCAGGAGGAACGAGGGCTGTTGCTGTGCATTCCATGCCTTCCAAGGTTTATCCCGCACCCAGACAAAATCGGCATATGATAGTCCGGTGCCAATACGGACAAATGTACTATATCTAGCAAGCCCATGTGTGATAAATAAAAACATCATGTGAACAGAGAGAAGAGAGATCTTACTTGGGTTCATCATCATCCTCGTCCTCTCGGCGGTCATCAAAAACAGCACAAATTAGAGTTGATACACCTCCTCCACGTTTTCCACTGCCATAGTTCCCAGCTGTCAATTTCGCAACACAAAGGATAAAGTATCGGCAAACTAATGAAACACGCATGCATACGCATACAGACACTCTCACACACTCACCTACAACAAGAACGTCGACCGTTTCACCCATGTTATCCTGGAGGAGATTCTCATGAGAATTCTGATCGGTGTGGAAGGAAGGTTACCACATACCAAATACTCCGGCTTCACCTAAAGTGGAAAAAAAGGATTAATATCACCTCTCTTTCTCTCATACAAATGTGAAGAACAGGGCCTAACCTTGACCCAATCCATATTCCTTCCATTGAGTACATACTTTGACAGAGAGTGCTTGATGATCAGGCCTTCTCCTCTTGCGACCATAACTTGGTCCATCCGTTCTCTGATATCCTTTACAGTTTTCCCTTTGTATTCGATGACGTACTCAATATGCCCCTTGATCTCCTTCAAGCAATGCTTAAGGTTGCGTTTACGAAACGTCAGTGACCTGTGGATCAACGACTGGCCATTGAGATAAAGCAGATCGAAAACCTTGACTAAAGCAATAAAGTATATAAAAAAAGCTTGAAAACCCAATCAGAGAGAAAAAGGCCTACAACAGGGTCGAGGATTGAGTTTTGCTCTGGATTTGTCTTTTTCTGGAAAAGAAATCAGGTTTCGACTCGAAGCAATGAGTTGAAAAAAAAAAAAACGCAAATGACCTAGCGCAGCTGTTTTGAGTGTTCCAAAAGGGAGATTACGTTCCGTAACAGGATCCCAAACAAGCATTTCTCCATCGAGGATGATACTAGTTGACATTGACATTGAGGGACGAGGAAGACGAGAGAGAGAGAGAACTCACTCATCAACACGACTGTCAAAGGCCTTGTCAATGTGCGGAGTCAAACTGCCGGTTCCAGCGTGTTTTCCATAAAGATAGGTGTAATTTTTGCCCTTCCTGCTTCGTGTCAGAATAGAGGCAAGACCAAAAATACCTTTTGGACTGGCCTGGAACCATAAAAGTACTCGTCCCCACGCTTGTGTAATTGCATTCGCTCTCCATCAAGCTTCTCTTCGATATAAAAATCAGATCCACCCATTCCTCGAACTGTATCTTCTAGTTTCCTTGTCGGTCGCTTGCACAGCATGGGAGCGAAAACATGGAGGAGCTGAATTGCTTTTCCCTGATTGTTTTTTTTTGTTTTTGAGAGCCTCAGATCTGGGAAAAGAGTGCAGGAAAAAAAAATCAAGCATTTACCTCAGAGTTCAACCTGAAAGAGGGATCCCACAGCTCCCAGGCTACTTTCTTGAGGTCTGAACAAGTATTGAACAAGTCCTGGGCATCTGGATGGAATACAGAAAAAATGGTGGTTTCTTTCACCGATATTTGCATGTCTTTTTTTTTTTTCAAAAAAGGAAAAAAAAAACCGTTAATCAACATGAAGAACGATGGGATAAAAAGGTCGATGACAGATTACCCTTCAAAATGATACGAACAATCCAACGCTGTTCCTGTGCTGTGGCTCTGTTGTAGACTCGTTGAAGAACCTTCGACTGGACATCTCTTTACAGCCGGTTCAGCAGCACAACTTGTCAAAAAGCGCTCAAGACGTACTGTTTGCCTATATTCTGTACCAGCTCGTCCAGAATTTGATTGAGATCCTCAACAGATAACGAGCCTTCGATGACCGAGGATCGCTTGCTAACGACTTCGTAAAGGACAGCATGAAAGTCACCAGACGCTTTCTGGTAAATTGTTTTTAGATAAGATGATACTAGAGTTCGGATCAGAAAGCGTTGTACCTCTCGTTCAATTGGTTTCTTCCAGTTCAACAGACGAACGGCATCTGGGTCTCTCATGCCAAGAGGAATGAGCTTGATGTAGATCTTTGCAAGATTCTTTTCTTTCAATCCATATACCGCACGCTCCCGGTCTTTCTGTGTGTGTGTGTGAAGTTAACAGTTTCATTAGCTGATGATTGGTCATGGTTGTTTTCTATATGAAAAGGACTACCTGGGGCAGTAAAAGCCGTAGAACAGGGTACAAATCATATCCTTTCTCTTGTCTCCAATGCTACCGAGGCGTTAGGAGGGACGGTACTTGAAGAAATAAACGGCACACTGCTCAACATACAGTAAACCAAGAACCAATCAGTTTTTTCCGCCTGTCTTGCTTTCTCTCCGTTGACAATTTCTCAAATAGACTGACTAGAACGGCAAAAGGGGCACTATCCACATTCTGAGGGGGTGGAGGAACTGTTGATTCTCGGGGCTGAGGCCTCAAGGGCGCTCGAGGTGGCGGTTCCGACATATTTGGAACTGGAGGAACCAATACAAAAAAGTTTTTTTTATTCTGCGGATTTGAATGAAGTATTCTGTGGAGGAAGGGAGAGTTTCAATGCCAATGGGACGTTCGTGTTCACGTGAGATGCGTATTTTTGAGGCGTGACGGACGACTTTTTTTTGTCGTCTTTCGGCGGCTGACCTGGGCCAACAAAACCTAGAAGCTTCACTCTCATTTTTTTTCTATCACCGATCCCTTTCGTTTCTTGATTCCTCAGCGGACCTACATTTCTATATTCTATCATGGTGCCTAGCTTCCCCCCCTTGCAACAAAAGAACCAGGACCCTAAGATGATTGGCCGTTGGAAAGTGGGCAGGACCATCGGACGAGGTTGTTCTGGTAAATACACCGCTCCTCCTGTCCTTAGGCCCTGATACACACACTCACATCGTCTCGAGGACATGTACGAATCGCACGACACTCGAGGACCGGTCAATATGCAGCTATCAAGATTATATCCAAGTCCTCCCTTGCAGTCTCTGGAGTTTCCCTCAACCGTCTTGCAGAAGAAGTGGAACGCGAAAAGTTGGCTGTTGAGAGAGAAATCGTGGTCATGAAGCTCATCGACCATCCAAACATCATGCATCTCTATGACGTCTGGGAGACATCTGGCTATCTATACCTGGTTCTCGAGTACATCCAAGGCGGTGAACTGTTTGAACACCTCTGTAATCATGGGCCACTTTCCATCACCGAGACTCTCAAATACTTTCATCAAATAATTGGTGCTGTTGATTACTTCCATCGTTTTAACATAGCTCATCGCGACTTGAAACCGGAAAACATATTACTCGATCATAACTTCAATATCAAGATCGCAGACTTTGGTATGGCTGCATGGCAAATCAACACCTCAGGGACGACGGACCTCATGAAAACGTCTTGTGGAAGCCCTCATTACGCAGCTCCGGAAATCATCAAAGGAGATCCTTACGTTGGTTCTGCAGCAGATATCTGGTCCTGTGGTGTCATTTTATATGCGATGTTGACGGCCCAACTTCCCTTCGATGACGACGACCTCTCGGAACTCTTAGACAAAGTCATTGCAGGGAAATTTACCATTCCTTCATTTGTGGATCCTCTTGCACAAAACCTAATCAAACGGATGCTGGTCGTTAATGCGAGAAAAAGGATAACTATGGCTGAGATTTTTGCGCATCCGTTCTTCAAGCTCTACACCGATGATACTCCCCAGTCTAGTGTCCCTGAACTCAGTAGAATTGCATACCCCCTGAAGAGCAAGTCAGCTATAGATCCAGACATCTTCGCAAACTTACGGACTTTGTGGCATGGTGCTTCGGATGAAGATCTCATCAAGAGTCTCTTAAATGGGGACAAGAATTGGCAGAAAGGCATTTATCACTTACTGGTAAACTATCGTGCTAGGCAGGTTGCTGAAGACGAAATCAACGAAAATGAAATGGACCGACGACGTGCGCGAAAAACGGCTGAGAAGGCGAAGAAAGCCCTAGACGGTGTCTTGCAGCGACGTGCCTCTGGGAAATACATCACACCTTCTTGCTCGAATGAGATATACCCGTCTAGGGCAGAACCACCTACCCCACGGAAGGCTCGCGGACGCTATTTCATATCTGCAATCGACAGTGATTCGGACACTGGATTCTTCAAGTCAAGGTCAGAAGAACTCGACCACCTGGCGCTCAATATCACAATTCCTCGGTTCACGCTCACAGATTCGACAAACAATTTAGGCAACGTTGATCTTAATCGCGCTCTCCCTGCTCTTCCTCCCCTTGAGTTTTCAAAACCTGAAGGAATATCTGGTCGTGGCTCAAATAGAGCTCAGGTGTCTCATTTTTCGGGCAACAACAATCAACCCGAGATTAGCATTCAAGTCCCAATTGGTGATGAGGCCCATCAAGTCCTTCACTCAGATAGGGCGAAACTGAGGAGAGTTCCTGGGCAACTTGTGTTCTCTTTGGGCCATAACACTAACCGTGCGACAAAACATACCACGACAGCCACTGCCCATCCAACTCGTCCACTCAGCATCAAACGTAAGTCACACCCAGCTGCCAGATCATCTAAGAGAAGAGATGCACCTGACAAGGAGAATGACAATGACCATGACAAAAGTGGGAAATGTTTTGTCAACTTCTCTGACCCGACCGTCCTACGAAGTAAGCTTCCTCAGAACAGGCCGTATGGATGTGATGAACTGGGTTACTGTGCGCATGGTCAAGCTTTTTGCAAAATTGATAACAGACAGTCACCGCTATCGCAGCATTCGCACTCCCACTCGGAGTCTTTTCCTTTGCCTGGAGGTAGCCGATCATCCCCTCCTAAACGTACTTGGCTTGAGACAATTTTTCGATCCAAGCCTTCATACCCGACCAAACATACCCTTCGCTCCACTTGGGATATCATCACAACAAGGAATGAGTGTAGACGGTTGCTCATGAATATGAACATCCAAGTTCAGGTTTTCCAAGAGACGCACGGCGAATATTCCACTGATCGAGATGAGCGAACTTCAGCTATGGTCACACTCAAATGCAAGATGGACGAGATGGAGGACACGACGGGCATATTAGGTGTCATGAAACAGACTAAATTTCGTGTAGAGATGCAGAAGGTACCGGCCCTGTGTTATCGCCCAACCTCTGTGCCTTACTTGTCGGATGATGGTGAGACTGACTGTGATGAAGATGAAGAGCAGATTGCAGTTACCCTGATCCATGAGAAAGGCTCCGGAGAGTCCTTCCGGGAGATCGTGAGGCGCCTCAAGAAGGAATGGACTTTAGAGGAGGGCGGCTCAGTGGGAGTCCTTTGACTGTTTCTTTTTACTATTATTCAACAGAATATAGCAGCCTTATTGTTTCATGTAGTCTTTTCAGCGGATCTCGCTTAATCATCCCAATCATTTTCGGGTTAGACAAGGATGAGTTGAATGTTGACCACGAGGACAATTCATGATGTGGGAATATGTGGACCTATTCTATCATCAATGCCAAGGTAAGCGCATGCATTCTTGTCGTTCTGAACTATTTAGGTCTCCATATGCAACTTGGACGCATGTTCCACGCAATGAATCTAGCATCTTGGGCGAACGAGCCTTTCACTATAGAGACTAGATATCGTGTTCCTTTTACTTTGTAGCTGGTGTGTGCGAGGTTGTCGCACCTAATCTTTAGAACGATGCACGGTTAATCCAAGGTCATTTCATATAGGGCCGTGTGCTAACATCGCATGGTGCACAATGAATGATTGGCTAGAGCTCTGGTTCAAGCGGCAGCCGCAGGAGGTAGTATGGTCGCAGAATAACATGAGAATGAGAAGAAATGGATGAAAAAGCATATATTGAGAATCCACAAACAGCTGATTCCAGAGACGAAACATGGTGCGTCCACGCTCCACAGTTTTGTGCTGGTGGTCTTGGACAGGACACAAGTTGAACCATATGAAATTTACATAGGATGTCTGCTGGACGCTGACTTGCTACCACGTGCCTCCAATCTTTCGGGCCAATTGTTTATAACAGCCTCTAATTCTTCCTTTTTCTGTTCACCCCACTTTCAACCCTTCCCCATCCCAACCCTCTTCCCATATCATGACTGATGTTAAATCCGAAACCATCGAGACTCCCGCAGGTGGCGTTACACACTCCCCTGCCGGTCCCAAAGCCATCATAAAAAATGTGGACATGAGCGAAGAGCTCCAACAAGAGTCAGTCGACATTACAAACGCTGCTCTCGAGAAATACAATATCGAGAAGGATATCGCAGCACATATCAAAAAAGAATTTGATAGGCGCCATGGCGCGACATGGCATGTCGTTGTCGGCAAGAACTTTGGCAGCTATGTTACCCATGGTCTGTCTTCTTTTTTTTTACACGCGTCGTGGAGCGACCACTAATCTACTCCATGCAGAAACTAAACATTTCATCTACTTCTACGTCGGACCTCTTGCGATCCTCATCTGGAAATCATAGATAGAGCTGGACATACCACTCACACTTCATTCTTTCCTTGGGGCATGGTTTATGAGGATTAGCGGACGGGGACTACTCATCCTTCCTGTCGTAAACTACTTGTGTCTATTCCTCAACTTGTCATCATGTGTTTTGTCGCCTACTGCTTAATTCTGTGTGCGCATTTCTCCCCCTGTACATCCGGTCAGTTGCATGCCGCAGCCTCTTACAAATCTAATTTACATTCATTATACTTGTACATCAAATCGGCAATGTGCCTAAGAACAGGTAACGAAAAAAATAGTATGTATGTCGAGTGTATAACGTCCGCCAACATTTTCATCGCGTTTCTGCAACCTCAATAACAACTATCGCCAGACAGATCTCATCCTTCTGCCCAGCATAGATCCCAAATGTGATAATCCCAATATCTTCCTTTGTACTCTCTCCCGTCACCTCAGCGGACCCCCTCGTTTCAATGCCGTTCAGATCAACGTGCAATTGGGATAAGGGTTGTCCCGAAATAATTTTCACGTTGTATTCACGAGGCAATATGACTGGTGTAGTCGAAGACACCGTCCCCTGAGCCCTGGCCGCAATCGATATGGGGGGTATCCGTACAATAAATTTAAACTTTTGGCCCGGCGTCACGACGACCCTTTTCTCTGTCGGAGCGCCCGTGGATTTTTTGTTTCCGACGTTCGATGATTCCAAGGACGAAAAGGAAGACCTCACATTGGACTTAACTCCGGGCGAAGTTATGGGTCCCTGATTGTCCCCACCAAGAGCCTGTACATAGTGAAGGCCCATCCTTAACTCGTCCGTGCTACCACTCTTCTTAACTCCGCCTGCACTTGTGACGGGTGCCTTCACGATCTGTGCTTTGTGACTTGTAATTCGCTTTCCATCAGCAAAGAAGCTGTCTGCCACCGGCATACCTGCCGTGTTAGGACCGGTGCTTGGGGAGATTGAAGGAACAGGAACTCGTGTCGAGCTCGTAAATGGCACTAGCCTGGGACGTACCATCACAGGTGTTGGTGACACCGGAGACACATCAGCTATGACACCGACTAGTGGAGAATCCTGCGAAAATACAGTAAGACTTTTGTTGCTCCTTGTACTTGCCCTTGATTGAGGTCGCAAATACCGTTGCCCTACTACTCAAAATTTAGTTACATTGAAGTAAAAGAGTCAACCTTGCTTGCCTTCATCGAAGTGGACCTGGGTCTTCGGCTTCGGCTTCCCAAAATCACCCCTTCTCTGTGGAATAGAATACGCGGCGGTTGAAGACGAAGGTGATCCAGTGAAATTCGTACTAGCCAGATTATTTGCTTCCCCAAACAGATTGGTAGGATACGTATCGATCATATGTTCAAAAGGTAACACTTCCGTATTGGGTGGGGCCGTCTTCGCTCGAATAAGCACAGGTTTGGCAAGTACTGCGGAACGTCCTTCACTTGCCATAGTCCATCGTCGCTTGGGAGAACATTTGTCGCCAACATATCGTACCGTATCCCTCAACTTCGCGAAAAACTCGCGTTTGCTCATCATACCTGAACTTTGAGCACTTGGAGTATCAATCCGGTTTGCATCGTCTCCATTACGCGCATGTACCCGACGTAATCCCAAACCCACTCTATCTCCCTGTTGACTGTGTCTCGTCACTGGAGACTTTGAACCAAACATCCGCGGACTCAGCTTTTCGGCCCATCTTCGAGTCTGGCTTGCAGGGCTTCCGTTTTCGAGGCCATACCATTTCCTGTCTTTCTCGCTCCAAGCATGTCTCCCTTCCTCTCCGGTGAGTGCAGTGTCTTCTACCCTGGCTACCCTTCGCACTATAGCCAGCAAGCCACCGAATAAACACAGGCCTCCAAGAATTCCAAAGGTGATGGCTAATGCCAAAACAAGTCTAGCATGTTGACCACTTGAAAGACCACCCCAGCGTCCCCGATGCGTCTTCATTGTGTTCTCAGGTGCAGTCACGTATATCGGCATACTCGCATGCGAAGTTGACCGTGTGATGTGCGAAAATGCAATAAACGTGACCAGGATGTGCATTGTGGGACAGTCTTGTGGAACCATACCCTCCAGAAGCGATCCACCCGCAAGACGAAGCCAAGGTTCAGAATCCGAAGGTTCATATATCATTGACAGATCAACATCTCCTCGAGTTTCAAACGGTGAGCCAGTGAAGTAACTCGCCAAGTTGAAAGATATCTCGTCGCCAGGTGCAGCATATATTGTTGGAAGATCTCCCTGCGTAAAGTACGAAGGAACTACAGCGATAGAAACGTTTGTATTGAGTGCCTGGTTGAAAGTCGTTTCAATCTGAACAGGTAACGTCAACTTCTGCCCCGCAAGGTCTTGCCTTGGCTTCCCAGATAAAGTATGATTGAGAGGTGTATACTTTAACCAATCTTCATGACCAGACACATCAATATCCAAATTCGAAATGTTTTGAGCATGCATTGGCTTTCCGTCCACAAAAATACCAGCAAAGTCCGCAGGCGAATTGAGACTAATCTGAAAATGTTTTGTGCTTGTGACATTGATTGTTGGCATCGGTGACTGGATAGAAAGCTCGTGCGTTGCAACAACGAGATTGAATGGCATGATACCCGCTGTGTATCCCTCGACGTCAGATCCATGAAGCTGTAACTCCAGAAAAACTGGTGTAGGCTGATCTTTCTCCGAAGGAGTGACGCCGTTTAAAGTAATCTCACGAGGATTGAAAACCATCCATTTCGGGACTGCACTCCCATTGGCCTGTCTGATAGCATAGAAAATCCCTTTTGACTCAGACCCTGGTGCGCTAGGTTCAAATGTGTTATATTCAAAGCCGATGCTGAACGACCACTTGGAAGGGATCCGAACCACAGGTTTGTCTGTTACTAAGCAAGATTCGGCCTGAGGAAAGAACACGGAGGACATAGAAGGGTTCTCTGTCATGAATTGAGCTGCGACAGATATCCTAGGGATCGGAGGTGGATTCTTCGTCACGAATATAGAGAAATGCGAAGATGCACTTGAAGAATCTGATTGTGCGGTAACCGTAACCGGATGGAGGCCATCGTCTCCGTCAGAAGGTGTCCCACTAAGCGTGAAGCCCTCAGCGTTAAAAGCCAACCACTTTGGTAAAGGTGACGTGGAAAGCACAAGAAGTCTATCAGGAGGACTAAATGTGTCTGAAGCAGGAGTCCAGGTCCAAAATTGGCCAACACGAGCAATTGGAGGAAGCTGATTGCCCAAAGGATTTCCCACAGTAAGGTCGGAGCCGGCAGCGTGAGTGACGGAGACCAGACAAAGAAATGCAAAAAGAGCGACGGTCATAGGAACAAGCGAAGATGGACTATGATTTGTGGACATCGCCCGGAGGACGACTCGGCCAGCGAGTAGAGCAGTGGTTTTCGAGTTCACAGTTCTGAAATGACGCACCGAGTTCAACGGTTCAATGATAGATCGGAATCAATACAAAACAAAACAAATGCGATCAGAGTTCAGCATATTTACAGCAGTGTCACCACACGCAAACAATTGTTCATTATGAGAACTTGACACAAGAAAGGTAAACTACGTAGCACATGGAATCCACAACAAAACAAAGTAGGAAAGAAAACGTCACACATAAATCATCAGAAAAAGCCTAAAGGTACATGCTCAATCCGGCTTCTTGAACTTTTCCTGGCTGCTCTGCATTCAGAAGACCAATGAGAGCAATCAACTCCGCACGAATCTCATCGCCAACTTGATCAGGGCCACTAGGATCGAGAACAGCAGCAAATATTCTGAGCAGAGTATCAAGATGAGGAAGGAGAGAAGCGCCGCTATTTCGGAAGAGGTGGAAGATGGCCCGGAAGACGGGTCTGTTCTCGAGATAATCGTTTTTCAGAGGAAGAACATTGAAAAACGTAGGAAGAACCTGCTCCAAAGGAACGGCAGCAGTATTCCGGATAATCAGGCGAGCGACAGCACCAGCTGCATTGTCCTTAGCATTGAGCTGGGCTGGTGGACAGTCTGGAGTTGCGTCAAATAATGGACGAAGGGCACCAAGAAGATGGAGGTATTGAGGAGAAAGATCAACCTCCGAGTTTTCAACAAGAAGACCAGTGGCAAAAGCAGCATTACTAAGAACCTCAGCTTCAGTATCACTAAGGGCTTTGTAAAGGAGTTCAAGGAGAGGCTCTGTGAAAGGGGTAATAGCGTTTTTCACTCCCCCAATCACCTCAGCAAAGCAGCCGATGGAGGATGACCGATCGCTCAAAGAGCGGTTCTTATTCTAAAATCGGATGTATGAGCTCAGTAAACATTGAGAGTTCGATATCAAAAAGACTGACGTAGTATTTAGCAATAAGAGGGAAGAAGGTGTGGAAAGCAGGGCCGAAGTCCGAACCCAATCCAGCAGCGAGGGCAGCAACGAGATCGCCAGCAGACGAGATGAGGACGGAATCATATTCAGCCTGATCCTCAGGGGCATCATCTTCCTCATCCTGATCGGGATCCTGCTGACAGAAGGCCTTTTGTTCTAAAATATGAATGGCAATATTGCAAATGTCTTCAAGGCCTGAGAATATGGAAATCAAATTAGCGAATCAGTCAATGTGATGGAACTACATACGAGTCTGGAAGAATGCCGGACCGATCTTGGTGATTGTCTCGGCAAGGCCCACACAAAGAGCAGACGCGACGGACCTGTTTTGAACAAAAATAGTATAAGAAAATGTTCACATTATATGCAGGAAGATCAGAAATATAAATGATAGTCTCATGAATGCATCGAAGTGAGCTGAGTTAATCTTTCATCACGAAACGAAAGTAGGAACTATTTTGAAAAGACAACGAACTCACTTGTTGTCTTCAGTCTCGTACATGTCCAGAAGGGGACCAAGGACATGATTGATCAGCTCCATGACATTACGGTCAAGGGTGACACTCTTGAAGCAGAATCGGTGTTTACTCTTGTGATTGTGATATGAATTCGACGACTTACAGAGATCTTGCCAGGTCTCCACTCCGGCGGATTGCTCAAATCGTAAAAAGTACGGACAGTCTCAAGGAGGGAATCAGTTGCGCTCTTGCGGATACCCTCATAGTAATGAGTGAGGAGAGCGACAAGTTCAATAGAACTTTCCTCAACGTAAGGCAAGAAGTGACCCCGGGTCGCAGCAAAGATTGTACCAATCGTATCGGCGGCAATCTCTTTCTCGACAGCGATGGCACTGTTGACATCCATTATTTTATCGATGTCGACATCCTTCAACTCAACCACAGCATTTCCATTGGCATCCTTTTCAGAAAGTGCACCATTAGTTTCGAAAGCTGCAGCAGCCTCAGGGACGGAGACTAAATAGAGATGTTAGCACACAACCCATCATATACCTTGTTACAAGGCAACAGCTTACCGGAAACATCCTCTTCACCATGTTCGCTTTGTCTGCAGCTTGCAATAAGAGGGGGAACCACTTGGGGGAGATACTGGGCAAAGTTATCTTGGAAGACACGAGCCATGACACCGAAGAAGAGGAAGCTGCATTCTCTAAGCCTAGCACTACCGAGTTCAATACCCTGGAAGGCTTGTTTCATCGTGTCATGGAAGTAAGGTTGGAAGTTTTCTTTTCCAACAGCCTCAGCAAATGTGCCAGTAGCATCCATGGTAATCCCACGGAGTTCTGCCTCTTCTCCTTCACCAGTAAGGAAAAGGAAGTGGAAAAGAACTTCTATAACCGGCTTGAAATAGGGAAGAAAGCCTTCCTTAGCTGCATGTGCTGCACTTCCTATGGCGCCAACGACAACAGATTTCACGGCCACAGGTGCAGTCTTGAGAAGACCGACAAGGCGTTCCATGATCAATTGAAGGTATTGATCAATGACATCATGTAGGATTTCCAGAAGCGCATCAAGGGCGGAACAAGCAGCACGTTGAGTGGCATCATCAGCGGTAAGGTTCAGAATGAACTAGGAAGCTTTGAGAGAATAGTTCGATTGGCCTAAACGAGATACTTACTGGGAGAAGAACCTTATGCTTAGTAACACACTCATCCTCGAGCCATTCGCACAAACAGCTTACAGCGACGCAAGTAGCCTTCCTAACACTGGCGTCACCGTCCTGCAGTCCGGCCTCAATGAAAGGCCATACTTCATTCATCCGAGGCGTCATAAATTCACTACAACCTTCCACAGAGACGCCCAAAGCAAGCATAGCACCACGCCTGTAGGCGGGATCCCCAGAAGTGAAGTAGTTGAAAAAGAGGATGGCGAAGGAAGGGAACACCTGGGATGGAGGAAGGGTTGTGCTTAAACTGTCGATGACACGAAGAGCGGACTAGACAATCATGGTTAAGGTCAACAATACTACTATAGTGGTCTGTTCACGTACACGGGACGGAGAGTCATCATCAATGTCATCAGGCTCATCTTCAGTGGTGATAGGCATAAGACTCTCAAGAATAGCACCAGCAAGGTTGTTACTCTGGACCTTTGATTTTTTGCTGAGAATATGGTCAATAGATCATGCATGAAAAAGAGAGCACGACCGTACTATTGGACAGTCCAATTTAGTGCATTGAGACTCATCACTCGAATCTCGTTATCAAACGATCTATTCCCTCCGCATTGAAGGAGGAACTGGGCGAGTTCAGGGATATGCTTGCTCAAAATTGGGACTTCCTACAGATTGTTGACAACCTAAGTTTCAGTAATGATTGATAGGAAAAGCAGGCGCACAAGGACCAAAAGCGTTTCTAATACATCGAAAAGTTGCCTGGCTCCAGCCTCATTGCCAGATTGCACACATCGGCCAATCACCTGAATCACAGCCGGAAAGAGTGCCTGGAACGACCGCTAAGAGGGAGTAAGGCGTGTGAAGTCTTCTAGGCATTACTGAAAACATACAATTTCAACTTTGTTATCAGAGTCGAGATATTGAGCAATGAGGCCCAGAGACCTGACACCGATCAGCAACCGGTGAAATGAGCTCGAAAGCTGTCGACTAACCTGACTGTCACAATCTGAACTTCTTCACTTTCAGGATCGTGTAACAGCTGTCCAAAAAGTTTGAAGAGATTTTCGAGGTGTTCTTGAAAACCTGCAACGATGTTCTCGAGGACGGTGAAAAGGATATAAGAACCGACTTCTCGGTGAGCAACATTTGATGACGTGCAGGAACGATGGAGGAAAGGAAGAAGCTCAGGCCAAGTGCCATCCTGGAACTCGATAGCGGCGATAGCAGCAACAACACGGGCAGAAGAATGACGAACAAGTTTTCTAGAAGGAAATGAACGATGTGAACTGAAATGATCTCAAATACAACGAACTGAGGTTCCGCGACAATTACTTCGGGTAATTTGGCCTTGATCTCATCCCGTTGTAATTTGTCGAGGCTCGTCCAGAGGAATCCGCTCTTATGTTCAACGCGCTTCCGCAACTCCACAGCGGAGAGTTGTCTCACCTGTAATGCTGTTATTTGCTTCTTCCAAGTAAGATGCTAGAAGTGACCCACCGTAGGATTGTCGGAGGTTGCTAAGAGCACGACGAAGGCAGGGATGCATGCCGATGACTTGTAGTATTCCTTGTTCAGCTGAACAGTTGCCTGTGGTGCACGAGATGAGGCGGCAAAAACCATGAAAACAAGGGGGGACTGACAGCTTTTAGCTGGTTGGTATCACTGGATGTAGATTGAACAAGGAGGTTGTAAAGGCCTTGTGTATAATTTGACTGTAGAATGATAAGAGACCTGTTTCATGGAGCAGAAAAGACAGAATACTAACGTCCATGACTGAAGAGAAAGGAACGAGGAGAATTTTTTTGTCGGAGTTAACCGATTATCTTGTCCAGTGTTGCATCATAAATCATCGATCACAAGGACCCCCGGAAATAATAGGGACAAATATATGAGGCTTTCCGAGCGGCCTTTTATTTCAGAAATATGTCCCTTTTCATTTCCCGATCTCTGCTTCAAAGTCGTATCCCTGGTCATCGCTCTCTTTCTTTCTCGGCCAGATCTTCTGCAAATTTTCTCAAAACAAGCGCTTACACTACTGTATTCGCGTTCTCGGCAGGCATTTTTGCTGTATATTATTTCGATGCACGCTCGGCTCTCCACCGTTACGTTCTGACACCCGCTTTACGAAACTTGTTTGACGCAGAGACGGGTCATAAATTAGCCGTCAAAACCTTACAAACTGGATTGGGTCCCAAAGACCCAGTGGCCGACGATCCAAGGCTCAAGTCGGAGGTACGCTAACATTCTGCCACCATTCGTTTCATCCAATCCTCATTTCGCTCCAGCTTTGGGGGGAAGACCTGTCCAATCCGATTGGTATTGCAGCAGGTTTTGATAAGGACGGAGAAGCCATCGATGGTATGGCCAATTTCACTCAAAGGGAGCATTATTGAGGCGAGTCACCACATCACAGGTCTCTATGGCTTGGGATTCAGCTGGGTAGAGATCGGCAGTATAACGCCGAAGCCACAGGTATGTATAAACCTCGCATCAGTACCTCGTCCAACTTTTGTCTCAGCCTGGCAACCCTCGTCCCCGCGTCTTTCGAATGCCTGAAGATGATGCATTGATCAACCGTTATGGTTTCCCTTCACAGGGCCATTCCGCTGTTTTGTCACGCATCCATGCCCGTTTGCCGCGATTTACTTCAGGTTCTGGCCGAGCTGCACTGCGTGAAGAGTCTATGCTTGCCATCAACCTAGGTAAAAATAAAGAATCTCCCACTGACTCAATAAACGACTATGTTAGTGGTGTTCGAACGTTCGGTCCCTACGCGGACGTACTTGTGGTAAACATTTCGAGTCCCAATACGCCTGGCCTACGGTAAGAGTATGATCAAGTCCATAGACTGTGAAGACTCAGCAAAGGATGAAGTGGTCTGCAAGACAGGGACGCTCTAGAAAAACTTTTACATGGTGTCACAAAAGCTCGAAATGAACTTGAGCCCATGATCCTCACAAAACGAAAACCAAAACTCGTTCTCAAAATTGCACCGGATCTTGATGAAATTCAATTGGCTGATATTGCGGGCGTTGTAAAAGGCAGTGACATCGACGGTGTGATCGTCAGCAATACCACCATTCAGCGACCCTCTTACCTCAAAAACCGTGAGCACCCCTTGATCTCTCTTGTTAATTTCCTCACGCATCATAGCTTCCAGAGTCGAGGTTGGTGGTCTTTCAGGAGCCCCCATCAAGCCCCTTGCCCTGAAAACCCTGAAAACCCTTCGCTCTCTCCTTCCAGCCGACATCCCTATTATCGGTTCAGGCGGCATCTGGACTGGACAAGATGCCCTTGACTTCGCAAAAGCAGGAGCTCAGATGGTTCAAATCTACACGAGTTTCGGGTATAACGGTGTTGGGACATGTCGACGTATCAAGGATGAGCTAGTCGAACTATTGGAGAAAGAAGGGAAGACATGGGAACAAGTTGTCAAAGAGGCTGTCGAGAAGTATAGCTGGAGGGAATCTGAGCCCAAGCCAAGTACCGTCGAACAGCTGAGAACTGGAACCGAGGAGTTGAAGATATATTTGGGTTTAGGGGAAAGAGAGAGGGGACAAGGATCTGCTGCTCAGGAGGCGACTGGAGGGGAGGCCGAGCTGGAAGGCGCTGCCCAGGCTTCTGTCCTTTAGACTTACTAGTTGGCCATCTAAGCTCGTTGATCAGATAAGAACAAGATGCGCGCGTCAGGGATACATAGTTACCGTCATATCAGGCCCTCTATGAATCTCACACGTTTTCATTAGTAACCTCATGAACATCTAAACAAATGTCGGCCCCATCCTCTCCATCATGTTCCATACATGGCCAAGAGGCCTCGCCCTCGCCACGCACACTGATGCAAGTGCTAAAGTCGATGCACATTTCTCCAGTAGTGAAGCAGCCTCCCGTGACACCTGCGGTTGATATCATGAAGGACACTATATCTACTCATTTAACTTACGGTGAACGAGACGAGTCAGGCCACGCTCGCGTCTTTGATGCACAAACAAAGGTAGAGCTCTCACGACATGATGATCTCTGGTTCTACGATGGAAGTCTCGTGTGCCGAGCAGAAAACGTGTTGTTTCGAGTGCACATGTCCTTGCTGGCTAGACATTCAGTGTGTTTTCAAAACATGTTGGCTATTCCCCAACCGGAGAGAGAGTTGGATGAGAAGACCGGATTTGATCTGTCACAAGAAAAGGACGGTAATGCTAGGGGGAAATATTCTAAAGAAAGGATTCCGATAATTGTGTTACATGATTCCGCAGAGGATGTGGAGAATCTGTTGAGGGCATTGATAGATGAGCCGTAAGCTTGCTAGTTCATTCGTGCAAGTTCTCTTCATCTCAGGTCTTTTGTTACATAGCGTCTTTGGAAATAATGATCGCGAGGACTTTCGTGTGGTATCAGGAATCCTGCGGCTAGCGACCAAGTATTTGTTTGAGTCTTTGAGAGTCTTAGCATTGGCCCATCTAGGTATAGCGTGGCCTGCAACTCTGAAAGCTTGGGAAACACGGGAAGATCGTGCGCAGTCATATGAATTGGATCACCCGCATAGACCGCGATTATATCCACACCCATTTGTGAGTAATCTCTTCATTCTCCTCCAGCTCGACTTGCCAGACCATTTCTCATTCAGCTTATCATAAACCTTGCACGAGAAGTGGAAGCACCGGAACTTTTGCCTGCTGCATTTTACGACATCTCACGATACGCTTATTCCCAGATATTCGAATCTGGAGACGAGGACCCATTCGGCATATTCCCTGCCCCATGCCCACTTCTATCCCCTTTTGACATCCAACGTCTTACAATCGGGAAAGAAGCAATTCACCATATGGTCATTAACCTCATCCGAGCAATGGGAAGCAGTTTACAAAGCCGCAAATCCTCGCTACACGGCCGAAACAGGCGACCAAATACAGGTGTCTGCGTTTCTGCTACCAGTTGCAAAAAGGATTTTTCTGAGCTTATGGATCTCGCTACACAACATTACTTGTTCGATAAGGAAAGGGGATCATGCGATCCGTTGTATGTGGCAGAGGAGTTGGGTCAGCTGAAGGGGACAGAATTTTCGGAATGTCAAGCGTGTGCTTTGGTGTTGGAGGACTGGGCTTCAAAGGAGAGGGAGAGAATTTGGAAATTGATACCGGGATGGTTTCGGTTGGAACTTGTTGGGGCATTTACTAGTGTGATCTAGGCTTGGATGGGTTTTTCTTGGATTTATGTATGCTGACGAACTTTCAATGGTTTTAGCATGCTTTCATTCCTGATATTTACCACTGCCAAATTAGTTTGGGTTAGCGTAACCCCTATGTCCAAACGCTAACACTTACCCTCAGTAAGACCTCATGATCAGTCAGCCAAACCACATCTATAGATCCATAGAGAACAAATGATCGACAAATGATCGCTGAGGATCTTATCTAATCTTCTGATCTTTTAATGTTACCCTACAGTCTTTCAAAATGTCAGATGGAACTTGACTGAATTCCGACCGCAGTAAATATCATGACGACAAAATGCTATTTCGAACACCCTCGGACATCCGATAGGCATTTTGAAAAGCATTCTCTGATACAAATCGCGCTGAACAGAATTTGTTTCCTTCGTCGAGGGTTGGTAAGCTTGAAAGGTCCCGGTTGACATCGTGCTCGTTGCCATGCGGGGCTTAAACTGCCTGCCGCACATTTCGAAGTAGCGGAGAGGTTGATGATATCTACGTGAAGACCCAGTACTAGAATCCATGATATTCACTATTTTCGCCTGCGACAACTTCGCACAGATATTTTTTCACGTCATTTTTTCCAATCGCCTTCTGCTTTGCTCTGCTTAAGTGATATCATGTTTCTTTTGGACGTCTTCTAATTTTCTTCAATCCGAATCGAGGTCATCACATCCAGATACAATGCCTCTGACAAAGGAAGGATCTCGCGAGGGCAGCAAAATTGAATGAGTAATCTTAATGTATTCACATGTCAAAATTTCAAATCCATCAGTTGGATACACTTTAGGATCATCGGAGTAAAAGCATGTCTCGTTTAAGCTGGGCGCTTCAACACCCAAGGAACCGAGATGTGAAACCTGACTGAGGTAAGCAGATTGTGGCTACATAGTATTGTATATTGTATACTACTCTGGGTATGTCTGAGTGGGTTGTAATAATAACTGAAGACGAGACATGAGAGGTAGTTCAGTATCACGGTTTCCAAAAATGGTATTGTTACAGAAAGAGTCTGGTCTAATTTCAGTTCATGAGTTGACGGCTGGAATAGTAGAATCTATGGTCTAATCTAGGTATTGTTATCGACTTGATGACAAGTTGGAATACAGGGGCATCGTACATGATTTTACAATCGATCGAAAATATTACGAAGAATATACTTAAGAGGATGATGTTTGAGGCGTCGGTTTTCGGTGCAGGAGGTGCACTAGAATCGGGAGAACGCTTGAGCGATACGTTTGCTGAAAGACAAGTTGAGTGGCAAAATTCAACAGGAAAAAATAGCAACGTACATTGTCTCAAGGTGTTGCATAGTGTCCAAGTCTTTGAGAGCATCGCGAGAAGAGTTGATACAGTCTATGGATCGAATTGATACAGAAGTTGATGATGATAAATTGTCTCATACCTCTGGAAGATACCATCCGTGAACCATGCTCATTGCTTGCCACCTCTTCGACCAAAATGGGGTTGGAGGGCATATTTGTAACGAAAATGGAGGCTTTAGTGTTCAACTTGGACAGATAACTGGTTATCTGCCACCTGCCCCAGGCAAAATAACAGTGACACCTACTTGTGCTGAACAACTTTTCCCTGCGATGCCGGGCATTGAGTAATTGTGCAGCGGCCTCTGTGGGGATCTCTGACGGGAGGAGGCAGCTGTGAGGGAGTTGTGCAGGGTATATCGGGCGTCCGCATAACCAACTTATATCTATCCTCGGGTGGGACTTGAGTAAGCCAATTATTATATATATGACTTCATGATGATGGTGGCTAAAATGGGGGAAGATTCAAGAGATGGACGATGGCATACCGAATTCGTGAGCAAAAATGGAGCTCAGTAAGTATAGCTTCTTTCTCGGGATATTGGTCCTTCGAACTTGCGAGACCTGTGGTGCCTGATGGAATCAAGGGAAAAGTCTGTCATATCTTCCGCAAGCTCATGTAGGAGTTTCAATGCCCAAATCCGTCACTCCAACTCGTAAAAGCCGATCTATGCAAACCGGGAATGTAAATTCAAAGGAGCTGTGGATGGAGCCTCGTGACTACGATGCTACCGGGGAGACACTTCTCTCCTAACTTCCAGGAGCTAAACCGAAGGCGGCGGAGGCGAGGCGCCGATTTCGTTACGCTTGTTCAATTAATCATTTGATGAAAAATGCCTGTGCTTGTGCGATACGTGCACTCGGTGACCCAAAAGTTTGGATGAAGCCCGTTCCTGATTTCATTAACGCCTGCCATGCTGTGCAATCCAAGCCATGCAGGCGGACGCTCAACATCGGTTCACAATTGATTGTTGATCAGCTTTTCAGGACAATTGTCTAGATGTCATCACTATACAAGTAAAAGAATTCGAAAGGATTGGATAAAGTCTCATGGCTGGAAACGGTCCATCCTGTCAAAGTGACCACAATAGAACTTCGAGAAGAACAGTGGATCAATACTTCGATAGTGAATACCTAGTCGTCTGGCAACGTTAGCTCTTAGGTATAAAAGTACTCTACTCTACTCGTACTAGTCCTTGTCTCTCAGAACCCCCAGTTGACTATCTTCGGTTTCGGTCTGAAAAAAAAAGATGGCTTTTCGTATGCCGTTCGACCTCTCGTATCTCATCCTGACGCCGAAAAGAGTTCGTCTCCCCGACGGTTCACCGACACGCTCTGTTGAAAGGAAAGAAAGGTATGTGTGTATAAAAGTCTATATTTACCCATCGAATCGACGATTGCCTAGGTCGATACAGTATTGGTCGATGAAAGATATGAGTCGCGGTAGACCTATCACCCACCCTAAACCAGCCCTTTCCTCGAAATTCTCATTTGATAGTGGCCCTATTTTGCTGCGTTGATGATCTATAGCGAAATAAGTCTAGCTTGGTTCAAATTCATGTTCGAAATTCCGTACGTGTTGAATTGGTCGAATTTTGTCACTTGATATGAACCGCAGGTTCGGGGTCTTTTGGCAGTTTGTCGTGTATTGGTTGCGAAAGAAAGCTATCAGACGGTCTGTCATCGCACCCCGTGTAATCAATCGTTGATTTTTTTTAAAAAAAAAGAAAGCCATCAGATTCTACGACTCGCTTCTCAACTGGTTTTTGGATAGGGAAAATCTGACGAGGGTGTTCGACTTGTATATCATCTTGATACCAAAATTGAATTACTGTATTTCAATCAAACGACTTTGCCGGATTAAGGAAGTAAAGGTTGCATGTAAATCTCTATAAAAACAATGGAAGCAGAGCAATTATACGAAGTATACAGTACAAACATAGGCACAGGCATATACAGCAGAAACACTCCATGCAGCTCGCTATAAGGAACCCAAAGCCAGAGATAAAAAATGAAATAAGATATGCAAGGAGCGCGGTAGCTGATACGTTGGAGTGTTCGGTGCCACGAATATTAACAAAAGTATGGAAGGCCAAAAATGCAGCACAGTTCCCTGAAGAAAGACATGAGATCAAATGGCGAGGCGCATATCCTCTTCATCCTTAACTCAGAGAAGTAGTGGGCGAATTTGGGGAATTCGATACATCACCGACTGAGCCATTGAACGAAGATACTGAACCTCCTGTAAACATAGCCTTAAGTGTCATGTCATTCCTCTTCTGCCTAACCCTCTCCGTCTCCTCTGCACCACCTGTCATCTTCAATTTCTTCTGCCCAACAAATTCGGCCAGTTCTACTTGCAAGTCATCAGATCGTGCAGCCAACTCCTTCTCCCTACTCTTTTGGTTTGCTTCGATGGCCTTCAGTCGCCTTTGTGGATCAATCGCTGCTCCGCGGATCTCTCGCATCACACTGTTTAATCCCTCATGTCCTTCGTCTGGCGGCGGCGGCGGTCGATATCCACGACGCCCACTTCGAGACCCACCGTGATTGACTCCTCGAAGATTCACTACTTGTTCAACGTGGCCAAAGACTTCCACCAGAGCTTTGTGATCTTCTAGCAGGTCTGTACAGAATTCTTCCTGATGTATTAGAAATTGTTGTTCTTCAACGATGTTTTGAAGTTCCTCCTCCCATGTCTTCTTCCACATCGGTTTGATTGTGTTGATGTGCTCTTTTAAACTCCCCAGCTCTGTTGCCATTCTGTCAACATCGTTCTTTACGGACTTGAGATACTGGGGTTTAGGCGTAATCTGACGTTTAAGCACATCGTCCTTGATATTCTCTACCACGTCCTGCAATTTCTCGACATCTGTAAGTACGTCTTGACTTCGTTTATCAAGTTTCTGTTTTCCTGAGTCAATAAACGCTCTTGCACCGCCTACAGTGGAATTTGCAAGCTGCTTGACATTTTGTGTCTGCATACGAAGGGTGTCCAAGGAGCCTTTTGTCTGTTTCATGAATTCGGTGTAAAGCTGTCGCATGACACCAATATCCCGGCGTAGGTTCTGCACTTCGTCGAACTGGGTCCGCAGATCTGTGACAACTCGATTGGTATAGTCCGAGTACACTGAAGCTCCAGTCATTTGAGGTTGAAGAGAAGGCCCTGTGAATTGGGGCAATACTTGCGTCGGTGTAGTATCAGGTAGCTGGTCATTGGAGTTGGAAGTCAAAGATGAATCGCCAACAAATCGGGACAGCCTACGAGCAGCTGTCTGGAATTGGCGGTCGGATGGGCGTGGAACTGGAGTACTTTCCGCCAGCGGTTGAGTGGCAATACGAGAGAATTGGTTTGATGTTCGTTGATTCTGTGTAATCGCAGCCCGAAGGTCCTTGATATCCTGATGTAGGTTGGATATCTGTGAGTCAATGTGCTGTTTGATCTGATCGAGTGCTAGAAGGTTCTGTCAGGTCGAGTTGTGAATAAGTATGGTAGCAACCCACGTTCAATGTTGAGCGAAAGCAGACATTTCTCTTTTACCTCATCAACATCCTCCAATTCATACTGCACACCACTCGCAGGATCGCGTATGTAGATTGCCGGAAAATTCTCCAATCCAGGATTATAAGCAAACTTGTCAACGAATAATACACGCAAGCCAGCAAATGAAAATCCAGGTTCAATGGAAATCTTTTTGACTTCACGACCCAGCTGAAGGAATACAGATATTTTGCCTAAAGGAGTGTCAGGAACAGGTTTTGAAACTGACTCTGCAATGGTTTCAAGCTCTGGAGACGATATCATCGTGGGTAGAGGGGGGACAGGAGGAGTTACGGGTCTCGAAAGCGATTTGGAATGTTCTCCCATCTCACTCGTCATCCCGTCTTCATCATCAACTTCTGCAAGAACAGCTAATTCCCCAGATGTAAGTGCATTTGAAGCAGCCAAAGAACGACGATTCAAATTTCCGCGCAGTGATTTTCGAGCACTACTGTTGCTCGTGATTTTGGAGATATTGTATGTCGAAAAACGTTTGGAGGCACGGCGTTCGAGGACGTCGCTCTTCTTGAGTGCTGCGAGAGAATCGGCTACAGCGGGCATAGTTTCGATGGGAGGTGATTCGGCTTGTTGAGATGATGCTTCATTCAACTGTTCTGTAGGTGCTTCAGGACTTGATGGTTCCACAATAACAGGAGGCGTCGCTGGAACTGGTTTATCAATTAGGGAATATCTTTTGACGCTAGCAGGTACGAGCATTGTTGCTGAAGAAACATTTGATTCGACTGGTAACTCAGGTAGAGGAGCTTCAGATAATTCGAAGGCAGTTGAAGGCCCCTTGCGGTGTTGCAAGGATATGGAATCGTTTGCTGATGGGGGGATGGGGGGCAGGGCATCGGAAGGAAATTGTTCAGGGATCCTTGGAGCGAAGCCACCCACAAACATTTGTTGCTGCTCGTCAACGTTGACAGGCAAAGCTAAGCTTCCTAGTGAACTCTGCGATGTTACATCTCTTCTCCTTTGTGATGTTTGTGCACTTCGCCTAGTGCTATCCCTTTGTATCGTGCCGTCTTCTGTCGCACCTGATGTTCGTGACTCCGACCGATATCCAACTTCCCTTCTGTTTCGTGAATGTCGAATTTCTGCCTTATCGTGTGCGTCTGGTTGGCGGCGATGATCCGTCATGATTTTACGATATATTGTCTGCTTTTCTCGTAACCCTTGCAGTAGATTGGTGATAATCTTTCGGACATTGGGGAGATATATTTCCAGATTTTCTGCAGTCGCTTCTTCAGAAAGACATTGTTCAAGTACAACCCGCAGTTCATCTGGTACTGATACCAATTCTCTGTAGGATAATGTTAAACTAGATGATTTATCTAAGTACAAAACTCACGACATGTCGATGTTGAACGAAGCAAAGGCAGCTACAGCAGTGTTGAAGTCATTCCCGAAGCGGACGTACACATCGCTAACAGCGTTCTCATCTATTCTCTGTTCACTCCACTGGGTAAGCGACTCGAGAAGAGCCTTGATCGAGACTAGCAAACGGGTAACAGCTGACTCCATGGCGGGCTATGTAATGCAACAGGATTAATGAGTGAGGAAGCACAAGTATGAAAGACTAACATGTGCCCTTTCCCGTGCTCTCTCGCGCTGAGAATGACTAGAAGACATCGAGTGATTGTCCCGTCTTGAAGGGTGGCCATGAGAGGAGCCTGAATGCTGCGGTCGTACCTGTGCTGCTGTGGACATTGCGAACGTAGGATAGTGAGCTCCAGATGCTCCGGAGAAGAGAAAGATAACAAGGATCCTGGCGTCGATCTGGCGTATGTTACCCGTGGGAACATGCTACTTTTCTTCTCCGTCACCAATATATGGATTTCTTGTGTGCAATATCATGTATAAAATGAGTCAATCTACATTATATGTATCAGAGAGGGGGAGCTGCTCCAGGCCCAGCGAGTATCATCTCATCCACAATATCGTCATGTTCAGTTCGTTTCCATGTTTTGATCGTCTCTCCATAGTCTGAGATATCAAATATGCGGAAGCGACGATCAAACCTGAATAGAAAATGAGATAAAGCCATAGCCGTCATGTTGACATACCCGAGCTTTCCATATCCAGAAAAGGAGCTAGAGAGGACCAAGTTCAGTCCATGTTCAGTCCATGCTAATTAGGGATGCATCAATCATGCTCACCTTCCACCGCCGAAACATAGCCAAACGCCTTTAACACGACGACAGTTCTCAGTGACTGTTATTTTCCGTCAGTGGGACTAAAGACTTTTGGTAGCAAGGATGCTTACTATGGCAGTGTCCATTAACAACAGCTTTAACTTCGAGAGCACGTCCATTCGCTGCATGATCACTCTCCATGGCTTTAAGGATACCTTTCTCGAACATGCCTCCATTCTTCTTGGCATTTCCGGGATCTTCTTGCCCGCTAATGCCGACGTCGAGGGGTTTCTTCGATTGTAGGACAATATCTGGAGGGGAATAAGCTTCGGGTCTATATAAAGAAAGTCAGTGGTATGCTCCTTATGAGGATTGACAACACACAGTGGGATGTGGAAAAACATAAGTGCATTGGGTTTGGCGAGACGTCTATCTGTTGAGGTGAGTTGATCTTCTCCTTGTCTGACTCCGAAGTCGTATCCAAAGCCTTCTGGTTGAAACGGACGTTCGATCTGAGCTATGGAACCAGATTCTTGGAGGAACCAGCTAATTTGCGACTGATCGGGTCAGCATTAGAGTTGCGCCTTGTATTTAATTGAGACCTACGTCTCTAAGATAATCATAATCTGTAGGAGTAAAGAACCCGAACCAATCGAACCAGCCTTTTGAGTAGCTTCCAGAGTCAAGGAAGTACAGCGTGAAAAGATGTGTCTTTGAGCTTAACAGAGAGGACCGGTTACTATTAGGAGGTGGCCGCGTTCAAAGCGACTTACGGATCTGCACTTTTGACTTTCAAGACGTAATTTCCAACCCCATGAACATCGTTCGGTCCCCGCTCCACCAAGCTGTACGGAAGTGCTTTCATGAGCATCACCTGCACCTCTTTCTTAACACCATCTTCCTCGTCATGGTTCCCAAATACGACTGCCCATGGTATATGGTGCTGGTAGACGACCTTTGCGAACTTGGCGAGAACTGACATTGGATCCCAAGATGTACCTTGGCCATTCAGCTGGTCACCAGTAAACACTACGAGGTCGGGCTCCTCAACGTCGAGGACATGAGAAAGAAGTGACATGGTCGCATTATCCCCACCATCAGTACAGTCAATATTGGTGTCCCGACAGGCTCCAGAAGAGACAGAGAAGTGGAGGTCGGCTACTTGGAGGATCTTGTATCTTCCATCTCTCGAGAAGTGCAAAGGCTGAGCTCGAGGTGGTACTGTACATTCGAGTTAGTAGGTAAGGCTACAGATCCATGAGGTAGTTCACATTTGAGTCCTCTGCGAACCGAGACAAAGACGTTTTCCACCTTGTTGTGGCCAATTGTAGTTGGTGGTTGGAGTTTTTCGAATCCATACCAAGGATCATCATTGCCAAAGTTAATGTCAATCTCCGTGACAATATTTTGCCTGTCCTTGGGTGTCATTTCACTGGCAGTCTTTCCAACATGATACCAGAGGTATAGCGGTGCTGCACGAACGACGCCAGCTCGGAGAGACAAATTAGCCTTCTTCCAGCCGTCCAAGGGGTATGGTTCTTCTTTGTCTGGAAGCAATCTGATGTTGGTGATTAGATTAACATCTTGACGACGAGTACGCCTGTAATAAATGTTCTGAGGAATGACTCATTAAAACCACGGGTTTGATCCGTGAATGGTAGTACCTACAAGCCAACCTGCTACAAGGCCAGTTTGCATGTTCAGGTTAGGTTCTACTCGAACCCACTTCCCCTTTATCGCGTCTTGTTCACTTGTACTATCTGGAAAACACAGCGAGCCGGCTATCTCAGGATCTACAACGCATCGGGTAACAGTTATTTCTGACACTATCTCCGACGCCAATTAATTACATTTGTCGAGAGAGAGAACGAGATAGCTTACACCCAGTGTTATGAGGTAGCAAAGGATTCCAAACTTCGAGGGGGAAACTAGCGTAATCAATATTATCCGGTGTTGTAGTCACATTCCACCAGTCAACCTCAGTGGAGGTATCTCCATTGTCACCAGTACTGGGAGTTGCATTGGGCCCGCCTGTAGAAGAATCAAGCACCGTTAGATCTACAGATTCCCAAGCTTGCCACCCCATTCGTTGGATAATTCCGGGGCCAGGAGTAGGTTTATATAGGATGAAGATCCATGTAAGGAGGAAACAGAAACCAACAACGGTTGCCACGGGCACACAGACTGAGCGTACGCCACGAAAGCAACATAAAAATGATATTGCCATTCCTGCAAAGTGGTTTCCACCGAGCAGCAGAGAGAAACGGTCCAGTGGCCAAGATAAAGGAGAAATATACACGCTTGCTAATTTACATGGTGATCATGTGACAGATACTGAGTTTTTGTACGACATTCTCAACCTACCTGTCGAATGCAGTCACTCTGTCGTGCGCTTGGCTCAATTCGTTTATATTCAACACGGCAACCTCGGGTAGCAAAACTCCATCCTGAAGGTGCTCTTGTAGCCCGAACACTCTCAACACCCCTTGCTGTCCGTCGTCGCCGTGAAAAGAAATTTTTATCCGTAGCCGGTGAAACTGACGCACGTCATGGTTTGACCCCTACCGACAAGAGCACGTACTTCAATCGTCTTCGTGCAGGCTATCTTGGAGCGAGCCAGAAAATACCTCTTTCAATGACGAAGTGGGCAGAACAGCGAAACGCCAGGAGGTCTCGTCTTCGTGGTGTCCGGTTGGCTGCGAATGTACAGGGGCAGAAGGTGACCAGAGTCATTGGTCAACCTGTATACCTTCCAAATATCATATTTCGTCTTGTCCGGAATTACACCCCTCCCGGCCAACCTTACAATCCCTACGAAGCTACTTTTCGTGTTCCCCACTCTGTCACTAAAACTGACATTCGCTCCTACCTCCTCGCTGTTTATGGTGTCAAAACCACCTACATCCGTACCGACAATTACTTTGCACCTGAGCCTGATCGGTTTCGAGAAAAGATGACTCACAAGTCGTATAAACGTGCTGTTGTTGGGCTTGTAGACCCCTTCTACTATCCCCATCGCGTAGAGGATATGACAGAAGAAGTACGGAGGGATCATGAGACATGGGTTGAACAGCATTTCCGGATCGGGGAATGGCGTATCGGACGCAAAGTTGAGCTGTTGCATATATCCCAGAAGATGATGTTAAAGGCACCGTATGCCACGAAGCGGTCGCATATCTTGCGTTTGATCGCGGAACGGAAACAGAAGAGAGAGGGCCTGGTTTCAGAGATCGCAGGAGAGTGGAAAGATATGAGGGAGAGGGGAGAGCCGATTACCTGGGGAGAGAATCCCTTGCAGTCTCCCCCGGTGATAGAATCTTCATCGTAAATCTGCTCTAAACACGGCTTGGAGTTGTGCCTTATTTTTTCTGAAATCTAGTGAGAATAATCTATTCTTAGATACACTGGCCGTTATGAGAATCTATATGAGATCTATATGAGCAGTGAGAACGGCATAAGCCGGAAGCACGAAGCACGTGACGTGATTGTTCTTGGTTTATACAAAGACGTCGATCACATTTATCTTTATCTTTCTCCATGCTCACGCTAGCTCTCGCATCGAATTTTTCTCCTCCTTCTCCCCCTTCTTCGCCTGGCTCATGCATTGACTCTTCTCCTCCCTCTTCCCCGTTACTAGACTCACAAAGTCTTGGGAAACTGGCAGACCCATTTGCAGCAAGCTTCAATTCGACTTCCCGGCAGTGTGAGAAATCATCAAAAAGGCGAGCTGCTTTCGCACCGCTACCCTTAGCACTAAAACGCGCTCGCCAACATCGAAATGCTGACGACGAGAATCACCAATTTGATGCATGCATGCCCTTGCCTTTATATGTTCAAGCATCACCGAAGCAGGAGAAGTCTTCTTTCCAGAAAGAGCTGGAGGAATGGGACAAGGTAGACGAGAATATCTACAAATATGGGCTAAGAATCATCGACGTTGCGTGGGTCGTTCCCTGATACGCAAATGTCTTTGCCTGACTGCGGGTGATAAGTGATCGTCAGTTTACCCACATACCAGATAGTATCATCAAAACTATCAAGTGTATTGTCTGTATACCAACTCCCGATCTCATGACCTTAGAGATGACAAAGATGAAAGCAGGCCACAGGGCCTTTGTCCGGTCACAGACTGCTCCTGCATCCACGGCTGGAATCTCTCGAGCTCTAGGGGAAAAGACACGTAGTGCGGATATAAATTCTGCATGTATACGTGATGGTTTGACTCTGATCCTGTCAAACAACCTGATTACGAAATTACCTCGCAAACTTTGGGATCTAGAGCGATTAACAGTACTGAGTTTGCGTGGGTAGTGCTTTGCGTTTATTCTCACCCACAACCAACTCACGCCTGCCTTCCTGTAGGAGCTAATCAATTGACGGTTCTACCTCCTGAAATATGTCTCCTTCGAAATCTTGAAGATTTGAATATTGCGAACAATAGATTGCAATATGTGCCTTCGGAACTATTGACAATGTCTTTGCGGGTGCTCAATCTTCACCCTAATCCATTCCTCCCACCTCCCAATTTCGATGATCGGCCTGTGAGTGCGACCGAAACTGTCATTCCAGGTCGCGTGATTCCTCTCACAGAGATGTTGTATCGTGTTCTCATAGCACCAGCGCCGTCGACGCTCTTCTCAAAAGGAAATCCTGATTCGTTCTTGTCTTCCCACTATGACCTTCCTCTGCCTCCAACATGCTTGTTACCACCTCGAGTTACGGAGACACTCAATGCCTGCATTCCTGGCTCCGTTTGCCTCAGTGACCCAATGTCCGAGATACGAGATGATATCAGTATGGGCATTTGTGGAAACCCAGATCATCAAGCAGCTGGTTGCCTCTTCGTCAGGCCAGCAGAACAAAGACTGTCTTGGGAAAGAACTATTGCTGGACAGAATACAGGTGGGATGGTCCCTGTTTTATGGAGGGGCTGTGAATACGGATGTTTGGACTTCTTAAAGCCAGAAGTAGAACAAGGACAGCTAGAGACAGAGGATATTGATATGGCTGTGGACGAGGTCAATGTTGTACGGGAAATCGAACTGAGAGGATTTGATGACCTGGACTTTGATTAAATATACTAGGACATTAATCGGTCATTTGCAGGCACACTGTACATTATTCAATGCAAATCGCTTTCCTAAAATTTCATTGGAGATGAAGAATTTTCACTTGTTCTATCATCTAAAGAACGATACAATAACAACTCGGGACAGAAAAGTGGGATCGTCAAAAGCTACTAATCTTCTGTGATGGAGCCTCTTCCCATAGCAGAAACTGACAGCCGGCGTGAAAGCCTTGTCATCTTGAGTCTGTTCATTTGATCGAGTGAGGACCTGCGCAGTCGTCATAATCATAGCCATCATAATAGCCGACAATGGTATCACATTCTCACAGCGGTCTCTCTCCTTTTCATCCTACGCCTCCATTCCCATCGGCGTTCAAGTGACAACCAACAACAGTATCATATTCTCACAACGATCTCTTTCTAACCGTCTTGATACCCTATCTGTGTTCAAGTGGCAGTCCAGCGTCTGAAGTCTCTTCCGCACCACCGGCAAATCATGACTCAGCCGCGACCTGTGCAGTGGGACCTATCAACCGGCTCAAAGTATCGTTATCAAATTTCACCCAGAGGATGCTTGGAGTGCGATACCGCATGCCCTGATATGATGTGTTCGTCCTCTGGTCATCTTACTCCTCAGTGCACAGATCAGTGTGTCGTCGCTGCATGCAGTGATCCTGAACACAACAATCTGAACTCCACCTACAATTTTATTTGCAACGAGGCAAATTGTATTGATTGCAGTGGACTCGACACCTTCGTAAGTTATCTGTCTGCTTGAGCGCTTCCACGGTGTCTCCTAAAAAAACTATTTTCAATCAAGCTGCGATGCTGCGATGGGAATGACTCTTGCCGTATCATCCAGAGGCAACCAACAGTTTTTATGCCACAGCACTTGACACAACCCCAAGGCAGGAATAATAGCAACTGGGGCTTTTTACCTGATGCATTTCGTGAAAATTGTCGAAAAGATCACTTGGAGATGTCTTCTACTAGCATTTCCACCCCCAGTAATGGAAGCTTTCCGCCAGCCGCAAGTAGGAGCGGCAACCCACTCATCTGTCCTTATCAATCATCGTCATCATCGTCATCACCATCGTGCATGGAGACTCGTACTCCAACTCACACATTTTCTCCCCTCCTTCAAAATCAAGCTCAGCAGGCACAGTACAATGCGCCGCAGAGCCGATATACACGAGCTAGTGCATTGTCACCCTCTACTTCCACTTCTCTATTTACCTGTATGTGGGGGGGTTGTCGGGCCCAGTTTCCATCCCTTGCAGAGCTTGTTGGTCATGTTAATCTGTCACACCTACGTCTCTCGATGGACACAGACGTTTCCACGAATCGTGGTGCCAACCTGACTGAGACCCAGACCCAAATGCCTATCCAGGTCGACGATGCAACTCGGTTACCTTGCCTCTGGGGCGACTGTACCGAGTTTCTTCTGCCTGAGCAGCTGACTGGGACATCGAGTAACAGCACTGAAGATATCATGATCTCAAGTCTTGCTAGTCATCTTTTCCAAGATCATCTTGGCCTGCAACATTTTAGTGGTGATATTCCGAATAATGATCTCGACGTTGAGCGCCTGCTTGCGGAGATGCTAACAAGTCGACAGCAATCACAAAATCAGGAAGATGAAACATTTCAAGGGTCTCAGAATGGACAAAATGCTCCTGATATTAGGAGTGCCGTCGTTTCTGGGGATGTGAAACCAAATTATGAAGCCACTGCACCGCATTCATTTATGCAAGGTACCAGTATAGTTGCTGCATCTTCATCCCAAACTCCTACAGCTATTGGCTCTCCAACGACTTCAAGTACAGAAATTGAGGGACATACGTGTTTATGGGAGTCTTGCGGTGTGTCATTTGAGACATGCGATGACTTGATGTCACATATGTCGACTGTACATGTTGGCAGTGGGAAGCCACAGTACGATTGTTACTGGGAAGGGTGTATGAGGAATGGAGAAAAGGGATTTTCGAGTCGACAGAAGATCTGTCGGCATCTTCAGGTTTGCTTGTCCAACCCAATCACCGAGTTTTGTTGATTTCTTTATCGCCCAGTCACATACGGGATATCGTCCATTCCAGTGTCCTGAGTGCTTACAGAATTTCTCAGAGGCAGCGACACTCCAACAACATAAAAGGCGACACACGCAGGAGAGTAAGTGTATTCCTGATATCAGGACGCATACCTGTTGATTATGGACTTCAGAGCCTTACAAATGCGATTACCCCGGTTGTGGAAAATCCTTTGCAATCGCTGGTGCTCTGACGATTCACAAGCGCATTCATAATGGACACAAACCCTTCAAGTGTATATACTGTAATAGGTACGCGGAACGTCGGGTTTCTTGTCTGTCCGGCGTCAGTAAACCAATGATAATCATCAACAGGGGCTTTGCGGAGTCGTCAAATTTATCAAAACATGTGAGTAGGCTATGGCCACATGTCAAGAACAATCTACTAAGGATTGTTGCGACTAGCTACGTACCCATACAGGAGAAAAACCCTACGTCTGTCCTGAACCTGGTTGTGGCAAAGCTTTTGCGCGTCCCGATCAGTTGACTCGGCATGCAGGGGTACATCGAAAAAGAGTTCCTACCATTATTATAGGAGCCTGACTAGATTCACACATGCTTATTTCCTTGTGTTTACTGACAACATCATGATTTCACAGCAATTGTCATATTTCTATGCTAGATATTATAGTTGTATGTCACTTATGGAGTCTGTAGCAATAGAATCTTTAGAGAAGTCGACCCAGAATACAGTGCAAATTAATGGATAAGTTTTTGATTTGCATATAGTAGAGAATACTTGATCAAGAACAGGGTATGGACATATGATGACGATGATAATTTGGATACCGATTAGCAATATCAAAGAACCAACCATTGGAGATTTACTACAGCAAGCATCCCATCTTCGAGTACGCGGGAGAAGGCGGTCTTGAGGTTGAATGAGCTACAGAGTTCGTGGGTGATCTGCTCCGCAAGGCCAAAGGTGGTTTTACACCCACAATCCGGCGTATTGGTATAGCTTTTCCTAGAAATCAGGATTATTAGTCGACAGATCCGACAGCAGATGGGAAACAACTACCCAATCGCTTCAGGTCATCATAGCCAATAACGCGAATTTTATCATAGGCAGGGTTCACAGACGCCCCCTCCTCTATAGCAACGAAGTCAATCCGGTTTCGATGCAGAAAGTCATCGCTGAGCTTCCATGGTGCTTCAGGAATGACTTCGTCTACCCAGCGGCAGTGCCTGATCAACTCGTATCTCTCTTCTTCAGGTACTGACGTATCATAGCCGTGTTGTTGAATAGTTTGGTCAGAAAAGACACCAACTAGAATGTGAACCTTGGGAAACGAGAGTTTTGCTTGTCGAAGGTGAAGAGTGTGGCTGTCATTAGTATCCAGAACGTCAACTCTGGTGTTTGATTCCCTCGAAGTAGGATTCTGACTAGCACTCACCTAACGGTAAAAGGGTCAAAAGAACCATCCAAATATATGCGGAGGACCTTGTTTTCAAAGGTTGTGTGACGTTCCCCAAGATGTTTCTTAACGTATTCCTGTATCTGAGAAGCAGTCCATTTTGTGGCTTCTATTTTTGCCCTTGAAATTGAACATGGTTCCGGTTCCCATACAGTCAAGTTATGAACATGCAGATCGTTAATGCTGGCCTCCAATGAAAAATCGCCTGGGTTCGAGATGAGGTCGTAGTCTTCGTCAATGAAAGATGAATCCATGTGGGATTAACGAGACCGTATGGTTTTGACGACTGTGAAGATAGAAAAAAAGGTTGACATGCTTTTAGAATCAGGGAAGCTAATTACCTATTAATGATCATTTCTTCCACAATGTGAATCCATCAGAGGCTACCACCAAATCAAGGAATGTTGAACCTTGGTTTGGTAATCGTGTTTGGTGTTTCTAGTTGGCTATTTGGTCTCTGGTATGCACTTTCTGAGGCAGTTTGATGTTTGCTGCGGATCTCTTGTTTGACATTTTAAACTAACTAGGGTGGGCCCAAAATCCAATGTTATTATCTTTTGAAAGTTGAGAAAGTTCCAAGACACTATATCTGATCAGAAATTTTCTAAGGAACAACTACAATATTCATGATGTGCTACTGGATATTCCTTGGAATTTTTCTCCGCAATAATTGTATTGGTGACATGCTTTACTCCTAATTGTACTCTGATCTGAAATCATAACTAAGTAGCAGGAACTAGGCACAACACACAAGGTTGAAACCAAGGTTGTTATTTGCCTGTGCCAACCATGGACATTTTCGGTGATTGATAATCCTACATGTCATCAGAAGGCAATTTTTACGCTTTTGGATAAGCATTGTAGTGCTAAGTAGTAAACTCTGTCGCACTCGATCCTATTTTTAAGATTCTTTTACGCCCTGAAATCACTTCTGTTGTAAAAAAGAATGTATGTTCCTGGTGACTTAATTTGGTCCCTGACAATTGTTATCTTTCTCTGCTATCTGCATTTATTTCGGAGAATAACACGAAAGTTATGGAGCCCACCAATGTGCATGTTCGTTGCTCCGCTGTCGGATCTTTCTCTCTCTTTGTCGTCGTGACCATACTATACGCCGGAATTGTTCAGCAATTGTTCAGCTTCTATTGAGTTAGGTACAATTCTAGCTTTGACCAGCCAGATAATCTTGTCAAGTTACCTTTCCATCTCCTTGAGTACCGTTTTGATGGTTGTGAACAACTTGCATCAGAAAGAACGGTTGCTGGGTAGGATTCTGATGTTCTGTGGGTCAAGACGATCGAAAAGCCCTGTGGTATTAATGTCGAAAGATCTACAATTAGTAGATCGAATGAATAAACCGGAACCAGAGCCGTTCTATAGATACTTCAACAGCGAATTACGTGTAAGTGAGTAATAAATGAGAACTCTGACAGGATGATACTGAGTCAGGGGTATAAGATCATGAGGAAGGTGGACGCAGTACAAGGTTCGTATTAGTTTCCAGTCTCTCCAAAGAATATACCCATAAAATATGTATGCAGCCATTGTTCATCTTGAACAATAGCACCAACCATTCCATCCGGACGGATAACAACAACACCACATATCTGTCCAGGAACATATGCATCGTGAGCATGTCCATCACGATCCTCCAGAACAATGTCAGCATCTCGTATGTCAGCATTGGATATAGCCAATCGCCCACGAGGGACTATTATAACCGAGCGCACCGTCCCAGTCGGGCAGGATTTGAGATATCTCAAGATAGACTTTGGTTTTTTGAGTTGAGAAAAGATGAGAATTGTGTGGTAGTGTGAGCTGAAGATCTGGAAAAGGCTGTAGGTTGATAGAAAAAGGGATGAAGCCGAACGATCTATGAGGCTTGTAGCATCGGGTGCGCGATCACCGGCGCAAAGGACACCATCGACAGTACTTCCGTAAGAGTCGACACCAACATCAATGTCATCCTCTTCATTGTCGTCAAGAAGGTAGCCATAGGGATCGTAGTAATCAGCTTCGTCACGGGCTTCAAGAATTTGGCGTTCATCACAGACAATAGAACTCCATCGATAGTTAATGCCAAGCTGCAGGAGACCTGTGTCCTTGTTCCAGCCTTTCTCGTGGCCATCTTTGAAAGTTTGATCGAGCATTTGAGTGGTCTGATTGAGCACTTCGGCTATAACAGGACGACGCTCCTCGGCATAGGTTTGGAGAAGACTTAAGGGTGCGAGTTGTTTGACGACCAGAGCCAATTTCCAACCGAGATTGAAAGAGTCTTGAATTCCGGTGTTCACTCCTTGACCACCAGTTGGACTATGAACGTGCGCTGAATCACCGGCAATGAAGACGCGACCGATGCAGAATTGATCCACCATCCGAATATTGGGTCTAAGAATACAAATGTCATGTGAGTAAATGAGCCCGGGATGGTAAAAGTGAACTGACGTGTACTGAGATACCCACGGACAATCACCTAATATCAAGTCTTTGCGATTGCCGGTATGCTCTGTGATAACTTCTTTGAGTCGATCTAGATTATGAATAAGCTCGGACTGCTTTATATTTCTTCCCGCGATGAGAAAGTTGAAGAGGTCGGGTTCTTCTGTTCCTCGAAGGCTGACCCTAGACAAGACTGAGAAAAGTGCTGATTAGAAAAATGTAAGAGAAAGGCATACATCGTGGATGATTTGTCTCCCCACATGTGCCAGAACTAAGTCGGAATGAGAGGTTTGCTGGATGGGTAAGGTGTGGAATGCGTGCCTTTGGCGATAACCCCTTGATCTTGATATCACCCACAACAAAGTTTTCAACTGTTCTTGTCTCCCCAACGAAAGGCAATCCGAGTTGTTTCCGCACAACGCCTCTCGCTCCATCAGTCCCAACCATATAGTCAAATGAAGCAATTTCCTCTACTCCTTCGGAGTCGGGATTCATTCCCTTGATACGCAACTTTGCTTCCACGTGGTCATCGGTTTGTGTAAATGATACCAGTTCAGTACCGAGTTCTACGGTGCAACCAAGTCTGGCCAGAGTGGCGTGGAAGATTGGCTCTAGTCGATCTTGGCCCAACATAACGGGATTCAACTAATGGTGTCAATGATATCTGTATCAGAAATACCGGAGCTGGTGCTTCAGGTGACATACAAAAGGATTGCTTGGAGTGGGATCTTGAGCTTGATGCATTTCAAATTCTAGGACATGTTCTGTCCCTTCCCGCTCGTATCTGCGTGCAAGGGGCACAGGGATAGCGAGTTTCAGAACTTCTTCAATGATTCTGATGGTGGTGAAAAGTTCCAACGTGCGCGGCTGGGTTGAGAGATAAATAGATGATTTAAGATTGAGAGTTCGAAGTCTGACCATGATTCCAGCACCGCGTTGCCCAAGACGTGGCTGCGAGGTTTTCTCAACGATACGCACCGGGATACCATTTTGAGACAATATGATAGCAAGGATCAGACCAGCGGGACCTCCTCCTACCTATTGGATATCAAAAATAGCTGTCAAGCCAAAGCACAGGTCAAACGTACGACGAGGACTTTCGGGGTCTGGGGAGTCATGGCGGGTGGGAGAGAGGAAGAACAATGAATGATTGAAACGCTCCAATTTATGCTTTTGCGATGTCCAATAGAAGAGGACCATAATGAATGTCACGGAGATACGCAACAAGAGCGACAATGTAATGCAATCTGCGTCATGATTCGTGAGGGATAAAATTCATCCGTCCCTGATCACCTGCCAAGCCTTTGATGCGATCTTGTCACATATTTTCAATATTTTCAATGAGATTCAAAAATTTTCAGATTCTGATACCCTATGAACTTGCAAGTACATCCTTGATCAAGAGCTGATGTTTCCCTGGTCGCGATACAACAAAATTTTTGGGGCGTTGACTGAATACCCGGATGTGCCTTAGATGGTCAACATAGGAGACTTCCTTCTGGTCCCATTGTCGGAAAAGATGCACATTCACAGGGTGGGTCAGATCGAGAACCTCTGACAAGAATCGGTCAGAGCAAAAGTATAGGATAAAGGGGGCAGAGATCATACCTATTCCCGTCCTGTACAGCTCCGACTCAACAAGCTTGGTGTCTTCTAGTTTTGTTTCCTTCACACTCTTTGGTCTCCCCTTCCTCCTGGCTGCTCTTTCTTGTTCTAGCTCTTCATCATTCCTTGCCAGCATGTCACGAATAAGGCCATGGAGTTCCTCTAGTGATAGAACGCCATCGTCCGGAAGGGCATGGAAGAAGAAGCCGTACATATCGGCTAGCACAGGTTGTTAGTGTTAGGGAGAGCACCGATAGATGCCTACCTTGAGAGTCATATTTCTGAGAGCGTTTTGAGCAATAACTACTGTGCTTGTCCTTGCGAAGGGCTTTCCGTGCGAGCTGGTGTGCTTTTCTGGAATCCGGATGAAAAGCCTTGTTCTTGTTTGCCTTTGCGGATTTTGTAGATTGAGAGGGGGCCATGAGGATAAATGTTGTCTAGGGGCGTGGGAATGATGGGAGCAGTCTGAAAGGATCGTGAGAGCTGTAGTTAAAGTGGACAATGGTTAAAATCTGCTTTTGCCATGTCTACGCGTGAAGCAGATCGAATCACATCGGCCCAGCAGACTCTTGACAGTATGTTCCTGTTTTTTTGACACACTGCATATGTGAAAAATCAGCAGTTCTGCATGACATATCGCAACTGCTTAATACGCAACTGGACAAGGAGACTCTCGCTACATGCATTGGCATGATTGAGAGCGGGGTTAATCCAGAGGCACTCGCCGTTAGTTTGTTTTTCTGACACGGGGACGCAGGTACTGATGAGCAGACGGTAGGCCGTCATCCTTGAGCTCCGGCGGGAACATGCCGCGCAGAACATGAGCGGCACCGGGAAGACCAGATAGTAATAGTAATAGTAATAAGACAAAAAACAAGTAGCCAAACTTGGGTAATTAATTATTGAAAGCGTGATGTCCAGCGGAGTTCTTCCTCACTCCTCCAGCTCGTCTCACACTCTCATCACCGGGCTTCATCTGAGCTTTCTCGGCGTCTTCGTTGGCTTTCCTTTTACTCTCTTCGTCCCCTCCTTATCCTGGTCCTGCCCTTTATATCGGTAAACATACAGGTAATAAAAACTCGGCATGGCCGCACGAGCTCTCCAACCCTCGGAATATGAAATCCAGAGAGAAGTAGAGGCTTTGCGTGACATAAGACGCCGTTCAGCTGCCCCTAGTGCCCTCACGATTGACCCAGACCTCCCCAATCCATCATCTCCGACCTCTCCAACAGCCAGAACACGGCCTTCTGGATCTCCCACGTCTCCCCGCAGGTCAACCAGTAATTCATCTTCCAGCTCACACGACAGAAGTTCTTCCGATCGCAGTAGCCATGGTGCCCATAGTGCCGAATCTGACAATGTACAAACACCCTCTGGCGTGGATGATCCTTTCCATCTCTTCTGGGTCCCTGCGAGCGTCCATCCAGAGATTGCACCAGCAGAGTTCCGTGCCTTTCTCAAGGAACATGCGAGAGCTATTCCTCCGGATGGCGCTGAACTCGGTCGATCAGTCTCCTCTTCCTCCACTTCTAACATCGGACGCAAACGCTCTATGCTCAGAAGGCAGTATCAGCCCCGTGAAAACGACGGCATTGAAGAGGAAAAGGTCGTCCCTCTCCGTCGCAAACATAGTTATCTCTACAATCCAATACAGCTCTCATTCGATGACCTTCAACGACTCGAACAACTTGCCGAGGAAGCGTCTGAAAATGATGACTCCTCGAAACTGCGAAATATGCTCCGGAGGAGCCTCAGCCTTACCCTCTCTCCCTCAAGTTTGTCACCTACTATTGACTCTATCGATTCCATTTCCTGATTGTCCTATTTCCACTCTAGTCATCGATAATATGGACAACGTACCAGAAATGGGTGACGAAGCCGACGCACCTATCATTATACCTCCACCTGGACAAATCCTCCGTCGTGCTGCTCGTACCAAGATCAGAAAACAGAACCTCCCTGGAGATGGCGGTGGTCACCGTTTTGGGAGTAGGGGTGTTAGGACTGCAACGTTACCACCAACAGCGGAACAGCGTAATTCGAGTGACTTCTCTTCGAGTGATCATGGTGACACTTCTATGGAAGCTGATGTCCCTCTGCAACACTGTCCAACTCTCTCGGACGATAGTTTTCCAATTCAGCATCTGGATTCATATGCTGAAGAGGCTTCATCTATTTTTGATGCTTATGCACGAGCGGACGGCGATACTTTGAGTCACTTATCGCCATTTCCCTCTGACGACCCTACCGACTTGCGACCTTCACAGGAAAAATTGCAATTACCAATGCTCGAGACACAGCCCTCTTTCCTGGATGCTCTTGTACCCACCCTCCATCAACCCCAACCGCACCAGCTTCTATCGCTTCAGTTGCCTATCGAACCCGAACAGTCCCGGACATCTTCCCCTTCTGGCGAAGGATCCCTTCATGAAAGCCTACATGAAACTGAACTGCCTTCTTACTCCCCTCAACAGCACCCCATACCACTGATACACGAACCTCAGGAGCCTCCTGCCCAAGATCCTCAAACAAATCTATCTCAACCTCCTGCTCCTCCAACGCCTAGAAAAGATAAAAGAGGTCTTTTTAAGTGGGGTAGTGACAAACCCAAAAAGTCCAAGGAGAAGGAGAGCAGAGAGCGATCAGAAAAAGAAAAGGAAAAAGAGTCTGGATTTTTGAGTTCCCTATTTGGATCGAAGAAGAAACAGGATGCTGATCCAGTTCCCTCGTTGATTAGCAGTACTGCTGGGCGTGAGGCAGCCCAGGCATTACTCGGCAACACTAAATCGTCAAAGAATTATGTTCCCTCGTCGTCTCCTGGGCTAGTCCCAGGGGGCAATCCCTATGCTCGATACCCAATACATGTGGAACGGGCCATCTATAGGCTTAGCCATATCAAGCTCGCAAATCCCCGAAGGCCACTGTATGAACAGGTTCTGATAAGTAATTTGATGTTCTGGTATCTTGGTGTGATCAATAAGGCCCAGAATTCAACGCCAGCAGCACAGGCTCAACAGAATGGCACACCAGGAACTGGGACAGAAAGTCATGGGGAGGGAAACCAACAAACTGTCGAAGAAGCCGAGCAGGATGATGAGCAGAGGGAGCAGGAACAGAGGGAACATGAGAGAGCAGAAAAGGAGAGACTGGAAAGGGAAAGGGAGATAGAGATGAAGAAGAAAGAGTCTGGTAGACGAGGATCACTAACAAAGCAACCTGCTGGTGGAGTACGACGCGCGGAAATGCCTGTTAAGGGGCCACAGTATGAGATGCAGCATCGAGTGATGGAACAAGAGTATGGCAATTATAATAATACGCAGTCGAATCAACAAATGGGGCGTGTATCTGCTAATGGACAGCCCCATGCTCGACAGCAGCCACAACAATATTCGACCGATCCCATGTACTCTGAGCTCTCGTATCACGATAGTCAGCATCGGTTACCCCCAGGTGCTATGGCGGTCACAGATCAAACTCAAGCGTGGGTTTCTGTCAATAGTGATCAGCGAGCACGGAATCCTTCACCTCAGCGATCACGTACTCCTCCACAGAATCGTATGAGCCCTCCGCTTGTGCAACGCCAAGCGCCACCAATGCCGCAGGATGGATTTGCCGCAGTAGGGGGTCGGACTCCTACCCGGTCATTATCAGCTAATGCTGTTGCTGTGCCACAAACGAATGGTAGCCCTAAGATACGAAAAGGATACAGTGCACATGCAATTTCTCCGAGTGCTCGACAACCAGAAATAAGACGGCCGCGGTCAAGTGAAGGACGGCCTGGGGTTGATCTTGATGGTTTGGGTGAGGAGGAGGATACACCACTAGCGACTCTCAGACAACAGCAGCGACGAGTGATGTAAACAATACTAGTAGTAGCGTTGGACTTCTTACAGGGACATTCAGTATGTATTCACATGGAGACTGTGGTAAACTATGTCTTCTCCTGCCTTTATGAATCTAAGTATCGTGCTTTTATCCAGAATTGAGTGCTGAACGCTTGTCACCGTGAAATCTCACTTCTGCTTTGTTCTAGCGCTCTTGTTCCGGTTTTGGGTCATGTCAATCTTGCCGTCCCTGAGGTAGATGTAAATCATACTGGGGGTACTTTTCTTCTATTACTACTCCGCGCTCAGTTCAGTCTACATTTACCTCAGGGACGACTAGATTTTTACGTACGGTTGTGAACGTTGTAGTCGGGTAATTCATTGATTGATGGTGCCCACGTGGATCATCTTTGACGCCCACTTCGTGATTGTCCCATTATCGTAGTATCGGTACGTGTCATTACACAGGGCGACATTTGTATGTCCTGATCACAAGAAGAATCAAAGAAAGCTAATCGTGCCATCCATCATCAGACATGATTCTCCTCGAAGTAAGCGCATAATCGCTGAATATTTCCGTTGCCTCTAAATCACTGCGAAATGGTTATAGCCGCATAACACGATTATACAACAAACCCTCTTGGATAAGCTCATCAAGTATAGTTTCTATCGATCGTTCATTGAGAATCAGTTGTTGACTGGTGTGATAGGCCTTCGTCTCTTGATGTTCAGTTCGTTGATTTTGATGGGGTGCGGTTTCATCTCACGTCAGGAGACAAAAAAACATTGTTGGTACTTTCTATGAACATTAGATGTTGGGATGAGCTGGCGAGGTATGGTGTCATGGATATTTTGAAAAGAGAATATGGAGTGTTGTTACTGGAACAGCCAGAACAGGATTATAATGTCAGCCTCTTAGTTGACCTTGAACAGGTTCCTCAAGATGCTGGTGAGTGTTTGTGTTTGGTTTCATATCCAAAGATGAGAAATGGCCATTGGGTTAGAGTCTAGGGATGCATTTGTTATGTCTGTTGCGCTTTTGAAGAGGAATGCGCTCTCGGCACCGTTTGAACGTGCATTTGGGGAACAGAAGGCTTTGGAGACGTCAGATGGACAAGGAGAGTTGATGCAGATACATTATCGGGACGAAGAGGCGATCTATATCCAAGCTTCGCCTGATCGAGTGACAGTGATTTTCTCGACTGTTTTCAGAGAAGAGACAGATCGTATATTTGGCAAGGTATTTCTGCAGGTCTGTGTGATTTGTCCTATGTGAAGCATAACAACTCGTTCCTGACTTGTGTGGCTTGGTCTAGGAATTCGTCGATGCGAGGAGGCAACCTTCGATCCAGAATGCTCCACAGGTCTTGTACACGAATCGTGACCCTCCTCTTGAAATCCGCCATGTTGCAGGTTTGAGGAACAGCGACGATGCGGGATACGTTACGTTTGTGTTATTCCCTCGTCATTTTGCAAAACCGGACGTGGCGTCCGCTACGATTTCTCATATCCAACTGTTCCGTGATTACCTGCATTATCATATCAAATGTTCAAAGGCGTATATGCATTCAAGGATGAGGGCTAGGGTGTCTGAGTTCCAGAAAGTCTTAAATAGAGCTAAGGCAGAAGCGGGTACTGGGGAGAGGAAGACTGTTAGGTATGCTTCTACAGTTTTTTCATGGTTGGTGTCTGATGAGTCCTGGGGTTGCTTCTTCAGTGGACGGACTATGGTGAACCGGTGAAAACAGATTTGGTGCTAGTTGTAACTTTCACTCAAAGCACTGATATCAAGTAACCTTTATCAAGAATCACCGAAATGCAGTTTGGAGATTAAGACGTCTAAGCAAACATGTTCTTTTGAAAGTACTAGATCACAGGAGGTACTCAAAGGAAAAGCACTCAGATGAAGATTGTTGCCCGCTGATATACCCGACTTCGCGGCTGTTGATAGGAGTTCGGTACAGACGCAACGACACCTTGACTGACACTTGACATGTGTCACTCCGGTCAGGCTCCTCTGATAGCTCGTCGATATCTAGACAATGACACAAACCAGAGTAACTAGAGTACCATGTACATGGTGTACCCCGCTCCTTCGCTGAGACAAGCAGCCGTGCTCATAGACATTATAGAAAGAATCATGGTGACTATCACTACAAAGATCCACCCAAAATAACAGGACCGGCCGAGGGCTGAGGTAAGCCATCACGGACGGATTTTTTGGGGGTCGATCAAGATTGTGACCCCAATAGCTTTACAATGAATAAATAAAAATTCAAGCTCTGCTTCTTTACATTCACCTCTCCAAGCTGCCAGTTGCTAGATTCGCAGCTGTATCATGTCTACTTATGACCACTCCAGAGTGCAGCACTTCATTGGTGGGCATATTTCTTTTATACTCCGTCCAGCAGCCTCTATATTACTTCTAGGCGGGAATTCTCTGGACAAGGCTCCACCAAGTAGCGTCAAGAACTTCGTGCAATCCCATGGGGGACACACAGTCATAAAAAAAGTATGTGATTTGAGAAGCTGTCTGTCTGCCTATTTTTCATCGCCCGGTGATCGTACAGGTCCTCATCGCCAACAACGGTCAGTTAGTTGCCTTCCATTCTACACACCTTGTGCTGATCGCTGGTCTATAGGTATCGCTGCCGTTAAGGAAATTCGTTCTGTCCGACAATGGAGTTACGAGACATTTGGAAATGAACGCGAGATCGAGTTCACTGTCATGGCTACTCCTGAAGATCTCAAAGTAAACGCTGAGTATATCCGTATGGCTGATCGCTATATCGAGGTTCCCGGTGGAACCAACAACAACAACTACGCAAATGTTGATCTCATTGTGGACATCGCTGAACGTGCTGGAGTGCATGCTGTCTGGGCTGGTTGGGGTCATGCCTCGGAGAATCCGCGTCTGCCGGAATCTCTCACTGCAAGTAAAAATAAGATCGTATTCATCGGTCCCCCGGGAAGTGCTATGCGTAGTTTGGGCGACAAAATTTCCAGTACGATCGTCGCACAGCACGCTGACGTCCCTACTATGCCATGGTCGGGATCTGGTATCACTGATACCGTCCTCTCTGAGGCGGGATATGTCACGGTACCGGAAGGCGCATACGCCGCTGCTTGTGTTACTACTGTCGATGAGGGTCTGAAATGTGCAGAGAAAATAGGATGGCCAGTTATGATCAAAGCTAGCGAAGGTGGAGGAGGAAAAGGTATCCGAAAGGTTGATCACGCCGATCAATTCAAAAACGCATTCAACGCAGTTGGGGGAGAGATCCCAGGTGGGTCGTCGGCATCGGAATGAACTGAAGCCATCCTAACCCATGGTAGGCTCCCCCATCTTCATCATGAAACTTGCTGGACAGGCTCGTCATTTGGAAGTCCAGCTTCTTGCGGATCAATATGGAGATGCCATCTCGCTTTTCGGGCGCGATTGTTCCGTTCAACGTCGTCATCAGAAGATTATTGAAGAAGCCCCTGTGACGATTGCTAAGGAAGACACTTTTGAAAAAATGGAACGGGCTGCTGTCCGTCTTTCTAAACTTGTTGGGTATGTCAGTGCTGGTACTGTTGAGTGTATGTATTTTACGACCTTGATTTCCACTTCATTCACGCTCAATGAATGATCTACAGATCTTTACAGTCATGCTGACGACTATTTCTATTTCCTGGAACTCAACCCTCGTCTGCAAGTGGAGCATCCTACAACTGAAATGGTGACTGGCGTCAACCTGCCCGCTGCTCAACTTCAAGTTGCTATGGGTCTTCCTCTCCACCGCATCCGCGACATCCGTACCTTGTATGGAATGGCCCCCACTGGATCATCTGAAATCATCTTTGACATGATTAAGCCCGAGACATTGCAGCTGCAACGTAAACCCAAACCCAAGGGCCATGTTGTTGCCGTTCGAATTACTGCTGAGAACCCCGATGCTGGGTTTAAGCCTTCGTCTGGTTCACTTCAAGAGCTCAATTTCCGCTCCAGCACCAACGTCTGGGGTTACTTCTCAGTCAGTTCAGCAGGTGGTCTTCATGAGTATGCTGACTCTCAATTTGGTCATATCTTTGCCTATGGTGAGGATCGGGGTGAATCACGAAAGAATATGATTATCGCTCTGAAAGAGCTGAGCATTCGTGGTGACTTCCGTACGACTGTTGAATATCTCATCAAGCTCCTCGAGTTAGATACCTTCAAGGACAACAAGTTCACCACTGGATGGCTCGATTCCCTTATCAGCAATAGACTCACTGCCGAACGACCTGATGCCATTCTCGCTGTCATTTGCGGTGCCGTAACCAAGGCACATATAGCCTCTGATACATGCTGGAAAGAATACAAGCGCATCCTCGACAAGGGCCAAGTTCCAGCCCGTGATGTTTTGAAGACTGTTTTCGGCATCGACTTTATCTATGAAAATGTCCGTTACTCCTTCACCTGCGCCCGTTCGTCTGTTACTACTTGGACTCTTTACCTCAATGGCGGTCGCACATTGGTTGGTGCTCGCCCCCTGGCTGATGGGGGTCTCCTAGTACTTCTTGATGGTCGCAGTCACACCATCTACTGGCGTGAGGAAGTTGGTGCACTCCGTTTGATGATTGACTCAAAGACTTGCCTTATCGAACAAGAGAACGATCCCACTCAACTCAGAAGTCCTAGTCCTGGCAAACTCATCAGATTTTTGGTCGACAGTGGTGACCACATCAATGCTGGCGAACAGTACGCCGAGATTGAAGTATATTTATTTCTCCTCAGTACTTTAGCCTTTAATCATGGACGTTACAGGTTATGAAGATGTACATGCCTCTTGTCGCATCAGAAGATGGTATTGTTCAATTGATCAAGCAACCCGGTGTCAGCCTTGAACCCGGTGATATACTCGGCATCCTTACTCTTGATGACCCCGCCCGCGTAAAGCATGCCAAACCGTTTGAAGGCCTCCTCCCTTCCCTCGGAACTCCCAGTGTTGTTGGAAGCAAACCTCACCAGCGCCTGACTTACACTCTCAGTGTTTTGAACGATATACTTGATGGTTTCGATAATCAGTCTATCCTGGCTGCGACATTCAAGGAACTGATTGCTGTTCTTCGTGATCCCGAGCTTCCTTATTCCGAAACCAATTCCGTTCTAGCATCACTCTCCGGCCGTATCTCGGCCAAGGTTGAAGAGAGCATCCGATCTGCTATGGATGCTGCCAAGGCCAAAGCTTCTGGTCACGAATTCCCTGCTGGTCGCATCAAGAAGGTTCTTGAGCATCACATTGGTCAGGAAGCACACGTAGCAGACAGGTCGAGGACGCGTGCCCAGCTCGCTCCTTTACTCGAGATTGCTGATCGCTATTCCGGTGGTACCAAAGGACACAAAGTTGAGGTTTTAGCAAGTCTCCTTGGTCGTTATGAGGCTACTGAGAGCTTATTCGGTGGAAGTATCGAGGCTCGTGTACTTGCTCTCCGTGAGCAATATAAGGATGACCTAGATCAAGCCATAAGCCTAGTTCTGAGTCATATCAAGGTTCAGAGTAAGGTCAAGCTGGTCCTGACGATTCTTGACTTCATCAAGATCAGCAGCTTGAACGTTTCTAACACTGATGGTCGCCTCTATAAGGTGTTGCAGAATCTTGCCGCTCTTGAAACCAAGTAATTCTTCGGCTGTACCTTGACAAGCCCGAACTGACAATTCTCCATCAGATCTTCGACACAAGTTTGCCTCAAGGCTCGCGAAGTTCTCATCTTGGGTCAGATGCCATCATATGAGGAACGTCGCACTCAGATGGAAACTGTTCTCAAGAATTCTGTTTCAACAAATTATTATGGTGAAGCTGGTCAATCGAACTCAAGGACACCTTCTGCTGAGATTCTCAAGGAACTCAGCGACTCTCGTTACACTGTATTCGATGTTCTTCCAAGTTTTTTCAGTCACTCTGACCCACTGGTCTCGCTTGGTGAGCTCGTCTGTTTTAGTGTCTTGTCATGTATCCTGAAGCCTTTTTAGCTGCATTCGAAGTTTATGTCCGCCGAGCGTATAGAGCATATAATCTTCTTTCCATTGACTACGATGAAGGAGATACTCTAGATGACGGAGAGGCTCCTAACATCGTTACTTGGCGCTTTGATCTTGGCAGATCCCACTCGCCTCCTTCTACCCCCCATTTCAGCTTTGGGTGTGTCTTGAAAATGGTTTCCAAATATCAGAAAGCTCATATCCTTTGTTGCAGCGATAATCGAAGACAAGGTTCTGTCAGTGATCTCACCTATATGATCAATCGTCACCAATCACAGCCCGTCCGAGCTGGTGCCATCACATCTTTTCCTAACCTAAAAGCCCTTTCCAAGGGCTTCCCCAAGCTTGCTGAAACCCTTCCTGCTTTTGATGTAGAGGATTTTAAGGGACGATACAGCACTGAAGTCCAACCCCCCAATGTTTTAAACGTCGGCCTGCGCATCTTCAGAGACGAAGATGACCTTTCCGAGGAAACTTGGAATGAGACCGTGATCAAATTCGCAAATGATCATACCGATCTTTTGAAACACAGGGGTGTTCGTCGTATCACTTTCTTTGTCTGCCGCGCAAGCGTCTATCCCGTCTACTATACCCTTCGCGAGACTGACGGTGTCTGGGGTGAAGAAGAGGTAATTCGTAACATAGAACCTGCTCTTGCTTTCCAACTCGAACTGAGCCGCCTCTCTAATTACAACTTGAGGCCCGTTTTTGTCGAGACCAAACAGATTCACATTTATCATGCTGTCGCTCGCGAGAATCAACTCGACAATCGTTTCTTCATTCGTGCTCTGGTTCGTCCCGGTCGACTCCGTGGCTCCATGAGCATGTCCGAGTATCTCATTTCAGAAACTGATCGCCTCGTGACTGGCATCCTCGACGCCCTGGAAGTCGTGAGTGCGCAGCAGCGAAATGCAGATTGCAATCACATTTTCATGAATTTCGTCTACAATCTCGCTGTCACTTATGAAGATGTCTTGACTGCCATATCTGGATTCATTGAGCGGCATGGGAAACGCCTCTGGCGTTTGCATGTGACTGGCTCTGAGATTCGCATCTCCCTTGAAGATAACGAAGGCAACGTGACCCCCATTCGATGCATCATCGAAAATGTTTCCGGTTTCATTGTTAACTACCATGCCTACCAGGAAATAACTACTGATCGTGGCACTACTATTCTCAAGTCCATTGGCGAGAAAGGATCCCTTCATCTCCAGCCTGTTCATCAATCCTACCCTACCAAGGAGTCTCTGCAGCCCAAGCGTTACCAGGCTCATCTCACAGGCACAACCTATGTCTACGACTTCCCAGACCTCTTCTCTAAAGCTCTCCAAAATGTTTGGCAAACGAGCCGTGTTACCAGTCTCAATCTCCCTCCACCTAAGATATATCTGCAGTCAAAGGAACTTGTGCTCGACGAACATGATCACCTCGTTGAGGTCGATCGTCCTCCAGGCAATAATACTTTCGGCATGGTTGCTTGGGTCTTCAACCTCCATACACCTGAATATCCCATGGGTCGTCGTGTGGTCGTGGTTGCAAATGACATCACTTTTAAGATTGGTTCATTCGGACCTGTTGAAGACCAGTTCTTCTACCTTGTCACTCAGTACGCCCGAGAACAAGGCTTGCCTCGAATTTACCTCTCTGCAAATTCCGGTGCTCGTATTGGACTGGCTGAGGAATTACTCCCATTGTTTTCTGCTGCCTGGAGCGATATCAAACATCCTGAGAAGGGCATCAATTACTTGTACTTGACTCCCGAGAACCTCATCAAAATTGAGGAGAAGGGCAAAAACATTGTCCGGGTCGAAGAGATTCAAGATGAAGGCGAGCGTCGGTTCAAGATTACGGACATCATTGGCCTTCAGGATGGGCTTGGCGTGGAGTCTCTCAGAGGATCTGGTCTCATTGCTGGCGAGACTTCTCGTGCTTACGATGATATTTTCACCATCACTCTCGTCACTGCTCGTTCTGTCGGTATTGGTGCTTACCTCGTTCGTTTAGGAGAACGAGCCGTTCAAGTTGAAGGTCAGCCCATCATCCTCACCGGAGCCGCTGCTCTGAACAAGGTCCTTGGCCGTGAGGTCTATACCTCTAATCTGCAGCTTGGTGGCACACAGATTATGTTCAAAAATGGTGTTTCTCACCTTACTGCTGGTAGTGACCTTCAGGGTGCTACCCAGATCCTCGAATGGCTTTCCTACGTCCCTGAATTCAAGAATGCTCCTCTCCCTATCCTCGAAACCACTGATACATGGGATCGAGACATCGAATACACTCCTACCAAGACGGCTTACGACCCCAGGTGGTTCATTGAGGGTAGAAAAGATGAGACAACGGGCCAGTTCCAGAGTGGTTTCTTTGATAAGGGCTCATTCCAGGAGACGCTTAGTGGATGGGCTCAGACTGTTGTTGTTGGACGTGCACGACTTGGTGGTATTCCGATAGGCGTCATCGCTGTTGAGACTCGCACGATCGAACGCATTGTCCCCGCCGATCCAGCTAATCCTGCTTCATTCGAACAGCGCATCATGGAAGCTGGCCAAGTCTGGTACCCCAACTCTGCTTACAAGACCGCTCAAGCTATTTTTGATTTGAATCGGGAAGGCCTTCCTCTTATCATCTTCGCCAACTGGCGTGGTTTCTCTGGCGGCCAGCAGGATATGTACGACGAGGTTCTCAAACAAGGATCTAAAATCGTTGATGGCTTGTCAAATTACAAACAGCCAGTTTTTGTTTATATCGTCCCCAACGGTGAACTTCGTGGTGGAGCCTGGGTCGTACTCGATCCCTCTATCAACCCGGAGCAGATGGAGATGTACGCTGACATCGATGCTCGTGCTGGTGTTCTTGAGCCAGAGGGTGTTGTTGAAATTAAGTTGCGTCGCGATAAGAGATTGAAGATGATGGAGCGCTTGGATACAGAGTATGCCACTCTTGTTCGGAATAGCAAAGACACATCGAAAACAGACGAGGAGCATGCAGCCGCCACTGTGGCTTTGGCCAAGCGCGAGCAGATTTTACAACCAACATACAATCAAATTGCTCTCCTATACGCTGATCTTCATGAGTGAGTAATTTCTGGATGACAGCGAATCATTTTGGCTGATTCCAAAATTAGTCGAACCGGCCGCATGGAAGCCAAGGGCTGTGCCAAGCCCGCCCAGTGGAAGGTGGCTCGTCGTTTCTTCTACTGGGCAGTACGCGCCCGCCTTGCACGCTCCGCAGCTCTTCGAGCACTGGCAGAAGCTAGCCCTGAATCTACTTTCGAATACTGCACTCGCCTGTTGAGCAGTCTTACAGGCATTGAGCAGGCTGTAGGTTATAAGGAGGAAGCTGAGGCCATTGAACAGCTTGACCTGACCGTGACCGTCGCCGAACTCAAGGCTAATCATCTTGCTGATCACCTAGTAGAATTGATGAAGGAAGATCGTAAGGCTGCTCTTGATAGCCTCCTCCGCTTCGCAGAAGGCCTCTCTGAGGATGAACTCGCTGATGTTATCAATGGTTTCAAAAATATGCCACGATCTTAAGGTAAATTGATTCATATCTGATCTGTCCTGACCTCTGATGGACCTCTCCTTTTAGACCGACTTTTATGTGTTAATATCTCTTCATACATGTCTTATATGTCTTTCGTCATATACCTGTATTCGTAGCCGTATACCTTTGTTTGTTCTTTTGTATCGCACTCATAGTCAGTTGCTTTCATAGTTTTTCTAGTAATCGCTACTGATAGAGTGAATTAAAAAATATCTAGAATTTGGAGTCTGACTAATACGTAATTACGTCCTATCGAATTAAAATCATTATCTCCTTCACTTGTTTTCTTTTTACTCCTCAAAGTGCAAAATGGGGCACCTCATAACAGTTGCAACGTGAGATCATTGGTTAATGTGGTGGTTAAAAATGTAACTGTTATGTTCCTCAGGTGGTATGTCATGCAGGTCAATCCTTTGCAGGACTACTAACTGAAGATCAGCCAGTTCTTTGAATCAATGGGCGTTGGATTTTCAGGCACGCTTCTGTCAGGCGATAAACAGTGCACTATATTAACGACGACCTCCAGGGGAACTATGAGCGAATTCTTGCAAGTATAGCCATTGCGAAAACTCGGGGTGCTCGATTGCGAGTAGGACCTGAATTAGAGATTCCGTATGGTCATTTGATTTTGTCACTCTGGCAATACTTAATCATGGGTGCAGAGGATACGGTTGCTTGGATCATTTTCTAGAGGGTCTGTAAAGATTGCAAGTCAGCATAATGATCGTCATTGAAGTTTAAATAGGGGACACGGTTCTCCATTCCTGGGAGGTACTCGCGAAGCTACTAGCATCCGAAGAGACTATGGGCATTGTATGTGACATTGGGATGTGAGTACTATCTCTTGGCTGAGCACAATAACCTCGATGTTGTCAGGCCCATTGTTCACAAGAACGTAATCTACAATTGCCGAGTGATTATTCACGACCGCAAGATCCTTCTCATTCGACCTAAGATGTGGCTTGCGAATGACGGAAACTATCGAGAGCTGCGCTATTTTACTCCTTGGATGAAACATCGCCAGTGGGAAGATCATTACCTACCAAGAATCATACAAGCGGTCACCAAGCAGGTGCGAACTAGGCTCACTCCTTCTTCCACTCGACTCAGCCTTGGTAGGTTAAAGTTCCGTTCGGCGATGCAGTCATTAGCACTGCAGATACTTGTATTGGGGTTGAATTGTGTGAGGAGTTATTCACACCTGACAGGCAAGTGCCTCCCGAACCAATCTATTTCAACACTTAATCACCGGGTACTAGTCCTCATATCCGGATGGGTCTAGATGGAGTTGAGATCTTCACCAACTCCAGTGGAAGTCACCACGAGCTCCGTAAATTAGGCACTCGAGTCGAATTGATCAAAGAGGCTACTCTGAAGGTCATGTCTCCGTTTTGTGTGATGTACTTACATTGACCTCGCCAATAGTTAGGTGGCGTCTATCTGTACGCGAATCAGCAAGGTTGCGATGGAGATCGACTTTACTATGACGGTTGTGCCTTAATTGCAGTTAATGGTCGGATTGTTGCGCAGGGGTCTCAGTTCTCTCTGAATGATATCGAAGTTGTATCAGCTACCATCGATATCGAGGACGTCCGAGCGCATAGAGCAAGAGCTAGTCGGAGTATGCAAGCTGCTAGCGCCGAGAGGTACCACCGCATTGAAGTCCCTTTATCTCTAAGTACTGGAAAATTCGAGGTCCCAGATGATGTCCGACCTTTCACCGCAAGTAAAGAGTTTGCAGTACGTTTTCATCGGCCTGAAGAAGAGATTGCGTGAGTATCTTTAAGTAATTACGCAGAATATGTCATGATATTTCATGAAGACTGGGCCCTGCTTGTTGGTTGTGGGACTACTTGAGACGTTCCCGAACCCAGGGCTACTTCATCCCTTTAAGTGGAGGAATAGACAGCTGTGCCACAGCTATAATTGTCCACTCAATGTGCCGCCTTGTCGCAGAAGCAGCAATGCGTGGTGGTACGCAATCTAATAATCCTATCTTTGCTTTTCACTTGACGCGAAACAGACAGACAAGTTATTGCTGATGCACGGAGAATAACTGGAGAGCCAGTCGAATCATCTTACATTCCTTCAGATGCTAGGGAGTTTGCGAATCGGATTTTCCACACCTGCTATATGGGGACCGAGAATTCAAGTGTTGAGACGAGACAGCGAGCCAAGGACCTGGCAAATGCAATAGGGAGGTAAGGTAGAGTTTATGGGCACGAATGAACTACTCTCATTACAATCTACAAGTTACCACACTGATTTAGATATGGACATCGTAGTGACTGCCGTTCGCGATCTATTTGCTGTGGTGACTGGTCATCGCCCTCGATTTCGTACCCAAGGAGGAAGCAATTCGGAGAACCTAGCTCTGCAGAACATTCAAGCACGCCTGCGAATGGTTCTTTCATACTTGTTCGCCCAGCTGCTACCCTGGGTGCGTGGAAGGAGCGGTGGTCTTCTAGTACTTGGTAGCGCAAATGTAGATGAAAGGTAAGTGGGTCTTGAATTTCGAGATAATATAGGTTAATTGAGGTTCTTAGCCTGCGCGGTTATCTGACGAAGTACGATTGCTCATCAGGTGAGGATTTCGCACCGAAATGATGCTCTGTGGATTCAATTACTCTTGTCTAGCTGATATCAACCCCATTGGTGGTATCAGTAAGACCGATTTAAAGAAGTTCATCGCATATGGAGTGGACGCCTTTAACCTACCAATTTTGAAGAGGTAGCATTTTTTTCACTAATAATTTATCTTGTCTGAGAGGGGCAACAGCTTCCTCAGTGCTGTTCCAACAGCTGAACTAGAACCCATTACGGAGACATATGTCCAAAGTGATGAGGTAAACAGGTTTGTCACACTAAAACCAAGCTCTTGACGAGTATTTGAGTAGGCCGACATGGGAATGACTTATGATGAACTTTCAGTCTTCGGTCGTCTCCGGAAAGTAGAGAAATGTGGCCCTTATAGCATGTTCACGAAACTGGTTCACGAGTGGGGGTCGTATTTCTCTCCGATTCAGGTAGGCCGTTTCATTGATATGAATGTCAATCAGCTCTCTATTGGACCATGTACAGATTGCAGACAAAGTGAAACTATTCTTCTTCGAGCACGCGAGGAATCGACACAAGATGACGACCCTAACTCCCGCTTATCACGCGGTTCGTCCACTGTCTTTTTCAACTGTCGTATTGACACAGCTAACTCTGGGGAACAGGAATCTTACAGTCCTGATGACAACCGTAAGTGGTGCAAATCAGAATGAAGGGCTAAGGGCACTGACCATACGTCCCTAGGTTTTGATCTACGTCCCTTTCTATATCCTTCCCAATTCCCGTGGCAGTTCAAAAAAATTGATGAAGTGGCTGCCGCTCTGCCGGACAAGTCTCAAACTGGTCTTGATAAAGCCAAAATGGAGTAAGGTCGGAACGAGGCGGAATTGCATGGGCAAGTTCCATATACAAATACATACAATAAATGTGAATGAAATACAAGGTGAAAGCCGTAACAAGGATTCCTGTGATCAAGTTCGCAAGAAACGAGAGAAGGCGTTTTGCACCGCAATTTTCTTCATGATGGTTGGTTGCGGGGCTGAAAAATGCAAGTTGAATTAATTGTTGTCAGAAGATCACCAAGGGCCACTCACGGTCTTGTATGTTCTCGTCCTTCACTTTCCTCCTGATACTCTCCATCACATCACCAACCGCTGCCCGATCAAAATCTCCTCGCGATTTCATCAAACCCTCCACAAATGCCAAATTCGGGCCATGTACTTTCGCAAACGACCAATACGACAAGAACACGATGTCCTTACTTGCTTCCAGCAACGCAAGAATCAACTCCAACACCTCCAAGCTACTATCAATCTCCTGAGAAGGTTTGAGAGTGTTAAAGAACAACTGTATCTCGACGATATCTTCTCTAAAGCGTTGAGCAGCTGTTGGCATTTTGAGTTTGGGAGAGTTTGCGAGGGCGTTGAGGTAAGTGATCAGCAGAGCGTCTAAAAGGTCTTCGATGAGGAGTTCAAGAAGAGATGGGTTGAGGTATGCTTGGTAGTCAGACATGTAGTCTCGTATCGTCTCGACAATTTGTTGCATTGAACCTTCATACCAAGATTGACCAAACAGGGTTTTCGTGGCGGGTTTTAGATCGTTGAAGACAATGTCGATTAGAGTCTGAATGCATTTTTTTGCTACATCGAGGTACCCGTCAACGGCGTCATTAAGACGCTCGTTGATAGGTGCACGGTATTTTTCGTGAACAAGAGGTTCGAGTCGTGCGAGAAGAGCTTCTGCGTAATCCGCAGACTTGATTTGGTCGTTTGCAAGAGCGATACAGTACTCCACTAAACCACCAGCAACTTCATCTGGTTTATCAGTTTGTTTCTTTAGTTCTGCTTCAATAGTCTTGACCCATTTATCCTGTAAGCCACGCATAACACGATTTATCTCGCCAACTACACGTGCAAGAATCGCACCCTGACCACTCTCGGTCGCAAGATCGATTTGTTGATTAACCATTTGAAAGAGTATAACGGTACCTTGGGTTTCATACAAACCAACACTGTCAACTTCGGGTGGATTCTCTCGTTTGGTGAACTCAGCAATTTCAGTTTTTATAAGATTGTTGGACCACTCGTCAAGTTTTCGAACAATGAGTTGGGTGTAATCTTCAATGAGAGTTTGTTCTTTACCATCTAAGAGTGGTGGATCAAGAAGGTCCATAGGAACATTGAGCTCTTTCATGTTCTCTTTGTACTCTTTCAACCATTCGAATAATGACAGAAGAAGATTAGCATCGGTTTTAGAGTTAGCGAGACGTTTGACGATAGCGTTCAACGCTTTGTGGTATTCCCGTATGTAATGGCTGTAGATGTCGTAATCAGGTGGAAAGCACGGAACAACATCCTTTTCAATTCGAATAAGGTCTTGATACATCCATGATATGTTTTTGAGGAAATGAACGGGATCTTTCTCATCACGTTGGTAAGCATCTTCAAATTTAGCTTGGATAGATTCGGTGATGGCTTTAACGATCTTTGAACGATAGTGTTTGAGGACGCGAGCAGTAGCTACCAAGGACTTGAACTTGAGTGCGGCGTCCACTTTAGCAGCTTTCTGGACAAATCTGAGGGCAACTGCCTGTTTGAATCATTGACAGTAAGCACAAAGGAATCTGCAATATTGAAAACATCTTGGACACCTTTTCGTCCTCTCGCCCTTCAAGTTCGGCAACTTTGATGAGCTTGACAACGACATCAGGTTGTCCTGCTCGGGCGAGGTTGAGAACATTTCCAGCGAGCTCGAGAATATACCGATCAAAAGCAGCGATAACACTATTGAGACGCCCGAAACTTTTCTCAAGTGTTTTTAGGGAACTCTGCTTGGCCTTTTTGGCCCGATGCATTGTCTGGTTCCGAAACTGTTCAAGTTGATTGAGTTGGTAGTGAATGGTAAGGAGATTGGGAGCGGGGCCGAGAATTTCTTCACTGTCGGATACAAGCATACGCTCAATATCGTTGAGCTTAGACTCCATTTTCAAGAGGTTATTAACCATCTCTTCCGTTGACTCAAAGTTACGGTGCACCATGGATACCTATACTTCCTTAAAAATAGAACCAGGTTCACAAATACTGGAGATGGAATGAGGACGCACCCGGCTTATCTGGTCAAACGTTGGAACGTCGATATGTGGGTCATTGCAAGCCTTCTCAATAGCAAGCATCTCATCCTTAACAACTTGCACATTATCCCTAGTTCCAAAAAGCTTTTTTAAACCATCCCTTGTAGCTTGTAATTGCTCGCGAACACCATTTCTAAGGCGAACATCTATGGAAGCTTTCTCCTTTTCCAATTTCTTGCGGAAGGTAGATATCTTGCCGAGATCATCTGGAGATTGAAGAAACTCTCCTACGGCCTGTGCTGCAGACATTGGAGCAGTGGCCATGATTGTGGTAGTTAAGGAGCGCTGTGCGTGGGATAGGAGGTGTGCAGAGAAGATCTTCCTCACGTGCCAGGCCGGGGATAACCCTCGGACTTGTTATTCACAGTAGATAATAGTTTCTTGATTCTTCAATGTATTAGCAATCGACCGCGACTCAGGCTGACTCTAATGTTATTGTCGTGGAAGGCTTGGTGTAAGAGTCCTTCTAGTTCTTCTACCTGCCAAATTTAGCGCCTAATTAGTGACTAATCAATACTCCGGCATCGTAAATTGATCGTAAATTGATACAGGCTTCAGGTACAGGAATTATCAGAGGACGAGTATGACATGTAGCCAATCGAAACAGTGGGTCCTCATTCCCCCATTCATCCCAGTATTCTCAAGTCTCTACGGCAGTCTTCAGTGTCCTTTGTCCAAGAGAACCTGCTGAAAACCATCACTATCATCAACTACACTCAGTAAAACCTGGTACTTGGTAAGTTTCCTGTCCAGCATCTTCTCCTCTGAGCGCATGACCATTTCTTCAGCTTTGAGCTTAGAGTATGCTATGCCTAATATCGAGTGGACAGTTCGCTCATGTTCAGACTCGGTGTTTCAAGTAGCTCCATAGAGAGAACAGTGAGCACGTGCACGCAATATGGATGTCTTGACCAAAGTCGATCATTACCGAGAGGTGGTCACATTGGGCTGCTGTGAGTTGGTGGCGACATTGGGCTGCTGTGAGTTGGTGGCGTTGGGATGAAAAGACTATTGTAACAAGCATCGCATGTACTTGAAGCTGTGTAGAAAGCTCGCAATCAGTTCCTGAAAAACACCCAAGCCGCTGTCACACGGTTGAACGACGGTCGAGAAGTTCGTTGGTTTGCTGAAGCAACAACAGACTTTCGCAATGTTTGGCTCGAATTCTGTTCAAAAGACCTTGTGTATTGTGTAACAGCAACAGATGCTTTGAGATCGCGGAGCCCCGTGCATCCGGTACTGGATGAGAAAAGATCTTCATGCAGGGTTCAGGCCTCAGTCGGGGAAGTACTGCACAAGACACTTGGTGAGGTCCAGCTATCGCGAATGGTGATAGAGGCCAAAAATATCGGGAGAAATAGCACTACATTTTTGTACTGTGAAATGGAAGTGAGGATATGATGACTGGTCACTGTGAAGAGTTTGACAAGCTTATCTGTATGTGTTAACAAATGCTGAAGATTACTCAGTTAGAAATATTGAACCGTACGCTGATGAAAACTACCCTCAGTGTTATCAATAATAAAAAAACCCTCAGTGTTCTTGTTCTATAATCTCAACTGAAGATAAGTATGGTATTTGGAAACGCTCTCCGAGATACTTTTTGTTCCGAGTCTCTGTGGGATAGCAAGACATCCTCGGGGATTAGAGAGCGAGGGCTGGAGAACGATTAGTAACACATCGACTATAATCGGAGACCGGTATATCACCTGCGTGTGTATTTTAAATGAACCATCAAGTCGGCTACCAAAATAACCATATACGTCATCTACCTGAGACATCATGCCCATTGGGTGACTTCCCATAAGCAGTCTGAGAAAATCAGGCAGATTTTCTCAGACTGCTCCATGCCGAGATGATGAATTAGATGTGAGAAAAACACCAGACCCTCTCCTAGACTTCCCTAGATACCAATTTTCCTTTTTTAGTCATAAATATCAGAGTATTATACCATATATAGATATTCCATTACAGATTAAGGTCGCATACTACTATATAAAGTCATCTCCGATATAGCTGGGCTAATTTTTTTCTTGTTTGAGCTACCAAAGGTTGTGTAATGAAGATTCTTTTCAAGGGAATGGGAGCCAAACATAGTGACAATCTGAGTCACTGCGCCTACTTTTTAATGGCTCTTATCAAAGTCAGAGGGACACTTCAAAAAAATTCTACCACAACATGCAAGCAACATGCAAGCAATGTTCTGTCTTCAGGATAATTGATTGTGTCGCATCGCGTGTAACGCGTTCATTCAACGCGGTGTGACATCACACCTAACTCGGTATGGGAATCAAATTCATCCCAGATTTTCTCAGACTGGAATTTCAAATGTGCATCACATCCTCAGAATCTCCCAGATCCTTGCAGGGAGTCACCCATTAAGTAGCGTCTTTTGCCTATTTTCTCCCTCAACTGTCTACCACATTGGGTGGCGTCTGAGGTGAGTAGTAGATTATTCCTCCTTTGAACTATAGTATCCCTCTAGGCTTCACTTTAAAATTTATAGCTGACATATATTGATTACTCATACATGACGGTGGCTGATTTCTAATGTGAGAGCATCTTAAGTTTCCCGATTAATTCCTCTCAAAAGTTTGAAGGCAGTCAGGTCTCATTGTTTTCACAACAACTTGATCTGTGTACGGATGGATAAGTGTTGCATTCGAGTGATTACTTCAGCCCTGTTTCTACACGTGCACCGTCACAGACACCGTTTTATTTATCTCAGAAGGTCAACAAGATCATTTATGTAGTCCCTGGTTTGATGCGGAGACCATTTCATGGGCCAGCAGGATAGGTCCAGACAAGGTTCAAGGCAATAGAGGGAGAAGGTTTGAACATCTAAAAATCACGAAAGTAGTAGTGATGATACTAGGCCACATGCTTTCTATTCATCTACCAAAAAGATTAGATAGATACATTCTGATGTTACTACGCCGCGGAATTCAGTGGGGCGGAAAAAAATAGTCTCGTCGATGTGGGTCCATTGAGCTGTGTCTCTGGTGGATTGTGAACCAGAAGGACGAGATCTTTGATCTAGTATCTATTGTCACCATATGGAAGAACAGGACAGAATGAGGGGGAGTATTGAGTGATGCCGATTTAAATTCAACGAGTCCTGCCCAGAAACTACAGCAAGATTACAAGTGGATCACTGTAGGAGTTATTTATGGTTAATGATTCATTCTAATAAATTGCCGGCTTGACCAAATTTTTAAGCATCAAGCAGAAGATATCCATAAGTCATATCGAGGTGCGTACGAGAAGCTAATCCTGTGGACTATCATCTGAGGTCATATTTCCATTCCTAGGATTCATGACGAGTAGGTCAATTCGTCGATGAAATCCTATTGTAGTAGCATTGACTCGGTCACCGGACTAAATAGTTCTTGTCATAGCAACCCCTGAACTTCTGTGTGGGAGTTGTCCTTTGGCATCATACCCACACTATACACCCCCATGAGTTCGTTTGAAGGAGTATATAATAACTGGATTGAGACTAGATATGTCTCGAATCTGTGATTCCAACTCGATCAAGTTTAATTTATAGTTTTTATTGAAACACACAGAAAATGAAGAGCACTGGTTGCCGAGGAGAGAGAACCATCGTAATCCATCGTGACGGCTAGGACGTATGGCAATCCGAAACTATTAATGCAAGTGTTACCGTGTATGGAAACTGCGAGTGCCCACTGGACCCAGTGGAACCTCCTTAGTCGCTTCCCTCTTTTCGACTTCTCCAACTATAATGGCTGATGACTGAATATGATGATATAATTCTGCAATGGTCTGGAAAGCCGGCACTTGATCTGTCAG